>Ga0156629_150_pt1 | contig 103234 bp, 94 predicted proteins | sample RifOxyC3_FD_110703 | JGI IMG/M metagenome (GOLD analysis project Ga0156629, IMG submission 110703) | Burkholderiales bacterium RIFOXYC12_FULL_65_23 | reverse complement strand
GCTGAGGCAAACTACTATCGTCAACTTTCCGAGCAGACCATGTCGGTCTGACTCACAACCCCGGGCCTCCGCAATACCCGGGGCGGTTCAGTCCGACGCATGCAAAACCCGGTCCGTGTCCAGACGCTGGTCGCGCAGGAACTGCTGATTGAGCTGTTGGCCAGCCTGGCACAGGATTGTGCAGACTGAACGAAGCAAGAAATCTGTCGCACGAATTTGAACCGGCCGCACCAGCTTGAAGCAGCGCAGTATGACTGTGCCTGCGCATGGTGCGACGGGTTGACTGCCAACAACATGGATTGTGCAATCTGCACAAAATGCTTTGTTCTTGCTGACCAGCTCAAGAGCCCCCGAACCGTCGTCCTGGATGGCACACAGCTTGCGATATCTCTGGCGTTCCACCAACCGGAGTTTCTGACATGGACCAAGCCCCCGACCTTGATCACGACTACCCACTCAGTGAAGTGCCAACCGGCGCCCGCAAGGGCCTGCTCTCCACATCGATCCTGCTGTTCGGCTTCACCTTCTTCACCGCCACCATGTTTGCCGGCGGCAAGATGGGCATGGCCTTCGACTTCAAGACCCTGATCTGGGCCAGCATCGCCGGCAACCTGCTGCTCGGCCTGTACGCCGCGGTACTGGGCTACATCGCCTGCCACAGTGGCCTGAATTCGGTCCTGATGGGCCGCTTCTGTTTCGGCGAGACCGGCAGCAAGCTATCGGACTTCCTGCTGGGCTTCACCCAGATCGGCTGGTATGCCTGGGGCACCGCAACCATCGCCCTGGTGCTGGTCAAGATGCTGCAGCTGCCGCAGGGCTGGACGGTGCCGCTGATGGTGCTGTTCGGCATGGGCTTCAGCCTGACCGCCTTCATTGGCTACAAAGGCCTGGACCTGCTGTCGCGGGTGGCGGTACCGGCCATGCTGGCGCTGTTGCTGTGGTCGATCTGGCTTGCCACCCGTGATGCAGGCGGCCTCGACGGCCTGCTCGCCATCCAGCCCAAGGAAAGCATGAGCTGGAACATGGCCATCACCCTGGTGTTTGGCACCTTTGTCAGCGGCGCCACCCAGGCCACCAACTGGACCCGCTTTGCCCGTGACGGCAAGACCGCCGTGCTCTCGAGCCTGGTGGGCTTCTTCATCGGCAACGGCTTGATGATCATGGTCGGTGCCTACGGCGCCATGGTCTACCAGCAACCCGACATCGTCGAGGTCATGGTGCTGCAAGGCCTGTCGATCGCCGCCGTCGTGATGTTGTTCCTCAACATCTGGACCACCCAGGACAACACCATCTACAACTTTGCCGCCGCCGGCTGCAACATGATCCGCCAGGATCGTCGCGGCACCATCACCCTGATCGGTGCGGGCGTCGGCACCCTGCTGGCCATTGGCGGCATGTCGGACCTGCTGATTCCGTTCCTGATCCTGCTGGGCTCCATCATCCCGCCCATCGGAGGCGTGATCGTGGCCGACTTTTTCTACGGCCACAAGGGACGTTATCCGCGGCTCAGCACCGCTGAGCTGCCGCGCTTCAACTGGGTCGGGCTGAGTGCCTACAGCATCGGCGCCCTGTGTGCCTATTTCTCGCCCTGGGTAGCTCCGCTGGTCGGCATCCTGGTGGCCGCGCTGAGCTACATTCTGCTGTTCGAACTGCAAGGCGCAAGGGCAGGCCGCCAGCAACTCGGCGCGGTCGACGCATGAGCCTGAGCATTCGCGATGTGCTGCTGCTGCCCCAGCTGCAGGCCATGCGCCTGCGTGCCGGGCAGGCTGGCGAGAACCACCAGGTCCGCTGGCCCTATGTGGCGGAAAACGCGTCGATCACGCAATGGGTGCTCGGTGGCGAACTGGTGTTCGTCACCGGCATCAACCAGCCCCGCAGCGAAGCCAACCTGCAGCAACTGGTGCGCGAAGCGCACGAGCGTCACTGCGCGGGCCTGGTGATACTGACCGGCCCGCTCTACATCCAGCAGATCCCGCCGAGCGTGCTGGCCGAGGCCGACCGGCTGGGCGTGCCACTGATCGAACAGCCCTACGACCTGCCCATGATCGGTGTGACCGAAGCCATTGGCTCGGCCCTGGTGCAGGCACAGCTGCTGGGCAGTTCACGCCAACAGCTGATCGAGCAATTGCTCGACGGCAACATCGCCGACACCACCGTGCTGGCGCATCGCGCCGACCGGCTGGCGGTCGACCTGCGCCAGCCGCGCCAGGTGCTGGTGGTGCAGTTGACTGGCACGGCAGAGCTGTTTCGCGCCCTGGCGCCCGAGACAGCCGAGATCCTGCTGCAGTCCTTCCGGCAAGAGGTCTTGCAGGCACTGACCCGCAGCCTCAACGCGTTGGGACAGCCGCTGCCGGTGCTCAGCCAGGCCGAGCAATGGATCGCCCTGCTGCCCTCGGGCCAAGCCGAGGCGCTCGCCCGCAACCGCGTCATCGTCGAACAACTGCTGCAACAGCTCAATGCTGGCGAGAGCCGGCTGCGTGTGTTTGCGGGGCTGAGTGCCTGCTGCCCGCAACCGACCGAGCTAGCGCGCGGACTGGGGCAAGCCCGCCAGGCGCTGATGGCAGCCCAGTCCTTCCCGGAACGACTGGGCCTGTGCTGCTTCGAAGAACTGGGCGTGCTCGAATTGCTGGTGGCAATCCGGGACCGCAGCCTGCTCGACCGCTTCGTCAACACCACCCTGGGGCCGCTGCTGCAGCATGACCTGGGCCAACACGCCGTGCTGACGCAGACGCTGGAAGCCTGGATGCAGGCCAACGGCAACCTGGTCGCTGCTGCCCAAGGCCTGGGCGTGCACCGCAACACCCTGAACTACCGCATGCAACAGATCAAGACCCTGACCGGCCTGGATCTGGATGACGCCCAGCACCGCCTGAACATCGCCGTTGCGCTGATGATCTGGCGGCTGTCCTCCCATACCTCACCGACCAAGAACCCCGTATGAACCGCATCATCAACGCCCGACTGCGCGGCCGCTCCGGCCTGTTTACCCTGGAATGGGCCGAGGGGCTGATCAGCGCCGTCACGCCCCAGACCGAGACCGAGACCCTGACCGCCCCCGAGCTCGCCAGCGCTACGCTGGATGCGGGCGGCAAGCTGGTGATTCCGCCTTTTGTCGAACCGCATATCCACCTCGATGCAGCGCTGACGGCCGGGGAGCCGAACTGGAACCTCAGCGGCACCCTGTTCGAAGGCATCGAACGCTGGGCCGAGCGCAAGGCACTGGTGACCCAGGAAGACACCAAGGCGCGGGCACACCGCACCATCCGGATGCTGGCCGCGCACGGCATCCAGCATGTGCGCTCACATGTCGACGTGACCGAGCCCGGACTGGCCACCCTGCAAGCCATGCTGGAAGTACGCGACGAGGCGCGCGACCTGATCGACCTGCAGATCGTCGCCTTCCCGCAAGAGGGCATCGAATCGTTTGCCAACGGCCGTGCGCTGATGAGCGAAGCGGTCGCGCTGGGTGCCGACGTGGTCGGCGGCATCCCGCATTTCGAGAACACGCGCGACCAGGGCGTGTCCTCGGTCCACTTCCTGATGGACCTGGCCGAACGCCACAACCGGCTGGTCGACGTTCACTGCGACGAAACCGATGACCCGAACTCGCGCTTCCTGGAGGTACTGGCCGAGGTGACCCGGGTGCACGGCATGGGCCGGCGCGTGACGGCCAGCCACACCACGGCCATGGGTTCCTACGACAACGCCTACTGTTACAAGCTGTTCCGCCTGCTCAAGCAGTCGGGACTGAGTTTCATCAGTTGCCCGACCGAAAGCATCCACCTGCAAGGGCGCTTCGACAGCTATCCCAAGCGCCGTGGCCTGACCCGGGTGCCTGAGCTCGATCGCGCCGGCATGAACGTGTGCTTTGCCCAGGATTCGATCGTGGACCCCTGGTACCCGCTGGGCAATGGCAACATCCTGCGCATACTGGATGCCGGGCTGCATATCTGCCACATGCTGGGCTACGAGGACTTGCAGCGGGCGCTGGATTTCGTGACCGACAATGGCGCCCAGGCGCTGGCCCTGGGCGAGGGTTACGGCATCGAAGTGGGTCGCCCCGCCAACCTGTTACTGCTGTCGGCCGACAGCGACTACGAACTGCTGCGCACCCAGGGCCATGCGCTGCTGTCGATCCGGCATGGCCAGGTGATCATGCGCAGGACGCCGTCAGAGCTGGTCTGGCCGCAGGCCAGCGCCTGAAACCCGCCAGGGGCAGCGAATCGGCTGCCGGAGAGCGAAAAAAACCGCCCGCAGGCGGTTCGGCTGTCTGTGCGGCTGGCGCTCAGATCACGCCCTGGGCCAGCATCGCGTCGGCCACCTTGACGAAGCCGGCAATGTTGGCGCCGTCGATATAGCTCACGCTGCCGTCGGCGCGCTTGCCGTACTTGAGGCAGGCGGCATGGATGTCCTTCATGATGCCGAGCAGATGCGTGTCCACCTCCTCGCGGCTCCACGACATGCGCAGCGCGTTCTGGCTCATCTCCAGGCCGGAGGTGGCGACGCCGCCGGCGTTCGAGGCCTTGCCCGGCGCGTACAGCACGCCGGCGGCCTCGAAGGCCTTGGCCGCCTCGATGGTCGAGGGCATGTTGGCACCTTCAGCCACGCAGAGCACGCCGTTGGCGATCAGGGCCTTGGCGTCATTGGCATCCAGCTCGTTCTGGGTCGCGCAAGGCAGGGCCACGTCGACCGGCACATGCCAGGGACGCACGCCGGCTTCGAACTTGACGCCGGTGCGGGCGGCGTAGTCGCTCACGCGGCCATAGAGGTGGTTCTTGACCTCCATCAGGAGCGCCAGCTTCTCGGGCGTGAAGCCTGCCTCGTCGATGATGGTGCCGCTGGAGTCGGACACGGTGATGACCTGGGCGCCCAGGGCCATGGCCTTCTCGACCGCGTACTGGGCCACGTTGCCGGAACCCGAGACCGAGACGCGCAGGCCGTCGAAGGACTTGCCGCGGGTCTTGAGCATCTGGTCGGCGAAGTAGACCGTGCCGTAGCCGGTGGCCTCGGGGCGGATCAGCGAGCCACCAAAGCTCAGGCCCTTGCCGGTGAAGACACTGGCGGCGCTGTTGGCCAGCTTCTTGTACATGCCGGCCATGTAGCCGACCTCGCGGCCACCCACGCCGATGTCACCGGCCGGCACGTCGGTGTCGGGGCCGACATGGCGGAACAGCTCCTGCACGAAGGCCTGGCAGAAGCGCATGACCTCGGCCTGGCTCTTGCCCTTGGGATCGAAGTCGGAACCGCCCTTGCCGCCGCCCATCGGCAGCGTGGTCAACGCGTTCTTGAAGGTCTGCTCGAAAGCCAGGAACTTGAGCACCGACAGGTTGACCGACGGGTGAAAGCGCAGGCCGCCCTTGTAGGGGCCGATCGACATGCTGTGCTGGATGCGGTAGCCCTTGTTGACCCGCACCTGGCCCTTGTCGTCGACCCAGGAGACACGGAACATGACGACGCGCTCGGGCTCGACCAGGCGCTCGAGCAGGGCCTGCTCGGCGTACTTGGGGTGCTTCTCGATGAAGGGCCAGAGGCTCTCCATGACCTCGGTGACGGCCTGCATGAATTCGGGCTGGCCGGGGTTGCGGTCGTTGACCGTGGCGAGAAACTGGGCGAGGCTGGCAGTCGTCATGAATGCTCCGTTAGGGTGCACAAGTTGATCAAGTCAGCGATTTTCCCACATGAAACGCCCTCAAATGGCGCAAATATAGAGATTGCGCACATTAATGGTGCGAAAAAAGATCATATTTGGTGCACCAAGCGCATGGTGCCGCTTTGCCTGAAACCCGCGTCGGGTTGGCGGTCTGCAACTCATTCGTAACGACTAAAGATGCCTGCGATGCGGCAATTGTCACTCCCTCGTGTAACAATTTTTCGCTGATGAATATTTCACATCCCACAGGATGTCATAGGATAAATACTGATCATCTAGCTCCGTACGAGACCCATCAGGATGCGGACGGACAGGCATGCGGAAATCATCAAAACTATAAAAAATATCTGGAGCAGAAAATTCTTGAGTCCACACCACCATCAGCCTTTCAGTCAGGCCTGATCACGAACGAGGATCTGTTCGACATCCTGAACCATGTCCCGACCGGGATGGCGATCCTGAGCACCGACGCCCAATTGCGCGTGCTCTACATCAACCATGAGTTCACCCGGGCCTTTGGCTACCGGAAACAAGAGATGAAGACCGCCAGGGACTGGATGGAACTGGCTTATGCCAATGCCGAACTGCGCCAGCAAAAACTGACCTCCTGGCTGTCCGAAGTCCAGCAGGCCCAGGTGAACAGGAAACCGATCCCGCACCGCCAGGCCCATGTCCGCTGCCAGGATGGCAGCCAGCGGGAAGTGATCCTGCAGACTTCGCTACAGCGCGACCTGCTGCTGGTCACCTTCACCGACATCACCGAGCGCAAGCGCCTGGAGGGTGAACTGCTGGAACGTGAAAAGCAGTTCCGGGGTTTTGTCGAAAACGCCAACGACATCATTTACACCGTTGACCTGCAGGGCTACGTCACTTACCTTTCACCCAACTACCAGAAGATCTTGGGCGTGGACCCGGCGGAGATCGTGGGCAAGCACTTTGCCGAGGTGCTGCATCCCAGTGACCTGCCAGACGGGGCGGCTGCCTTCGCGTCGGTACTGCAGGGCCAACGTGTGACGGGTGTGGAATACCGGATTCGGCACGCCGATGGTGAATGGTCCTGGCAGGCATCGAATCTTGGGCCGATGTTCGATGATGCCGGCTGCCTGTCAGCGGTGATCGGCGTCGGCCGGGACATCAATCTGCGCAAGCAAGCCCAGGAGCAACTCAGCCTCAGCGAAGCACGCTACCGGCTGCTGTCCGACAACGCGCGCGATGTCATCTGGACCCTGGCGCCCGACGGCAGCATCACCTATGTCAGCCCTTCGGTCGAGCAGGTGCGCGGCTACACGCCGCAAGAAGCGATGCAGCAACCGCTCGAGCAGATCCTCACGCCGGCCTCGATCGCACTCAACCTCGCCTATTTCAGCCAGGTACTGGCGGATGTCGCTGCCGGCCGCAAGCCGCAGACGTTTCGCGGTCAGATGGAATACCTGTGCAAGGACGGATCCACCTACTGGTGCGAGGTAATGGCGACGCCAATCCTGGCCGAAGACGGCTCGCTGGTGGAGTTGCTGGGCGTGAGCCGGGATATCTCGGAACACAAGCGGTTCGAGAACGAACTCAAGCAGGCCAAGGACGCCACGGAAGCGCTCAATCGCGCCCTGGCCACCGCCAACGAACAACTCAGTCGCATGGCCAGCACCGACAGACTGACCGGGCTCTGGAACCGCCGTCATTTCGAGGAAGCCGTGACCCACGAGATGATCAAGGCCGGCCGCTACCGCCATCCGCTATCGATGTTGATCTTTGACATCGACCACTTCAAGGCGGTGAACGACCAATACGGCCACCTGGCCGGTGACCGCGTGCTGGTCGAGCTGAGCCAGATTGCGCGCCAACAGACCCGGGACTCCGACCTGCTGGCGCGCTGGGGCGGCGAGGAATTCGTGATGCTGATGCCCGATACCGGACCGGATGACGCCACCACCGTCGCAGAAAAAATACGCAGCGCTTTCGCCGGTCACCGCTTCCCGGACCTGGGCACGGTCAGCGCGAGCTTTGGCATCGCGGCCTTCCAGTTGGGCGAATCGCTCGACCGCTGGATCAGCCGCGCCGATGGTGCGCTGTACGAAGCCAAGCAGACGGGGCGTAACCGGGTCCGACGGGCCTCAGCTTGAACTGCGCTGCGCCCGGGTCGCCAGCCATGCCTGGTAGCCCCCCTTCAGGGGCTTGGCCGATGAATAACCGGCTTGCTGCAGCTGGCGCGCCGCCTGCACGGCACTGGCGTCCTCGGGGCAGGCACACAGGGTCACGATCGGCCGCTCCTTGGGCCAGTCGCCGACCGCCTCCAGCAGCCAGTCATGTTCGGCCACCCGGGTGCCATCGATCGGACCGGTCTCGGCGATCATCGTGGCGCTGCGCAGGTCGAGCACGAGCGGCGGCTCGGCACCGGCCAAGGCTGCGATCAGCTCGTCTGGCGTGATGTGCGGCACGGCGCTGAGTTGCCTGAAGCGGTATTTCTGCCAGAGCTTCCAACCGATCCCGCTGACCAGCAACACGAGCACCAGCAACAACAGCCAGCTGGCATGGCGGTCCAGCAGCGCGATGACTGACTGCACGGCATCCTGCAACAGCCAGCCGGCGCCGAGCGCGAGTCCGGCCCATAGCGCGGACCCGACAGCCGCCGCCAGCAGGAAGCCCAGCGGATTCATGCGCATCGCACCGGCAATCGGCGGCGCCACGGTCGAAAAACCCGGGATGAACTTGGCCACGACCAGCGACGACACCCCCCAGCGGATGAAACGCGCCTCGGTCAGGCTGACACAGGAAGAGGGATTGATCGAGAGCTTGCACAGGCCGGCCAGCACCCGGTAGCCAAACAGCTTGCCGGTCAGGTACCAGATCCAGTCAGCAATCACCGAGGCAACGACTGCCGCCGCCAGTATCTGGCCGAGGCTGCCCGAGGTCGCCGCCAGACTGCCGGCGAGCAACAGGGTCGGCACAGCCGGCACCGGCAGGCCGATCTGCTGCAACAGGACGTTCACGAACACGACGGTAAGCGCATCCTCGCGAAGGGTCTGGCTGATCTGATTGATGTCCATGAATTCGCTCTGCGACGCAACTGGCCGGCCTCTTCCTCATGATACAAGGCCGGCTGGAATCCCAGCAAAGCAGCGCCAATCTCCACCGCCAGACCCCGGTCTACCACGGGTGAGGTGCAAGCTGGCGCTACCATCGTTCGCATGTCCACCACCTTGCACGACAACAGCTCAGCGCTGCCCCTGGACGCCCAGGACATTCTGGAATTGGCCGCCCACTCCATGTTCCACCTGTTCTCCAGCGTCAGCCAAGGCATGTTCCTGGTGAACCGCAAGGGCCGTATCGTATGGGTCAACGAGGGCTACCAGCGCTTCTTGCCCGGCCTGGGTTTCTCCTCGCTGAGCCAGTTCCTGGGCCGGATGGTCGAGGAGGTGATCCCCAACACCCAGATGCGCCGCGTGCTGGAGACGGGCGAGCCCGTGCTGCTGGACCTGCTTGACAACCGGGCCGGCACCTTCGTCGTCAGCCGCATTCCCTTGCGCGATGAAGCCCAGCGGGTGATCGGTGCGATTGGCATCGTGCTGTTCGATCAGCCCAAAACCACGCTGCAACCCTTGATCAGCAAGTTTGCCCTGCTGCAGCGCGACCTGGATGAGGCCCGCCGTGAGCTGGTATTGCAGCGGGGCCACTCGCTGGCCGGTGCAGGAACGGGGGAACGCCGGGCCAAGTACACCTTCGCCAGCTTTGTCGGTTCAAGCGCCGCCGCCACCGAAGTCAAGCGCCAGGCCCGCCGCGCCGCCCAGTCCGCCAGTCCGGTGCTGCTGCTGGGCGAAACCGGCACCGGCAAGGAGCTGCTGGCCCATGCGATCCATGCCGCGTCGGCGCGCGCCAGCGGGCCGTTCGTCAGCGTGAACATTGCCGCCGTGCCCGACACCCTGCTGGAGGCCGAGTTCTTTGGCGTGGCCCCCGGGGCCTACACCGGCGCCGACCGCAAGCGACGCGATGGAAAGTTCAAGCTGGCCGATGGCGGCACCCTGTTCCTGGACGAGATCGGCGACATGCCACTGAGCCTGCAAGCCAAGTTGCTGCGCGCCTTGCAGGAGGGCGAGATCGAGCCGCTGGGCTCGAACCAGTTGGTGCCGTTCAATGTGCGCCTGGTGGCCGCCACCTCGCGCGACCTGGTGGCCATGGTGCAGGGCGGCCAGTTCCGTGAAGACCTGTTCTACCGCCTGCATGTGCTGCCGCTGCGCGTACCGCCGCTGCGGGCGCGGCGCAGCGACATCCCGGCCCTGGTCGAGGTGCTGGGCGAAGACCTGGCGCTGCGCAACGGCACCGCGCCGCCCGAGCTGCTGCCCGATGCCCTGGCCCTGCTGGTAGCCCAGCCCTGGCGCGGCAATATCCGCGAGCTGCGCAATGTGCTGGAACAGGCGGTGCTGGGCAGTGAGTCGCGGGCGATCGATGCCGCGCAACTGGAGCATGTGCTGCGCGAAGCCGGGCTGGAGCCGGCCGCGCCGGCGGCCTGTGGCTTACTGCCCGACGGTACGGCCACCCGTCCGGAGGACGCGGCGGACGAGACGGCCTTGTTGCGCCCGCTGGCCGAACAGGTGGCGTCCTTGGAGCGCCGGGCGATTGCCGCCGCACTCAAGGCGCATGGCGGCAACAAGCAAGCGGTCGCCCGCCAACTGGGCATTTCGCGTGCGACCTTGTACGCGCGCCTGGAAAACCCTGACAAGTAATCAGACAACTGTCTGAATTTCAGGCACTCCAACCGTCTGCAAATTGAACACTTTATCCAGGCGGTCCCGATCCTGTTGCCCAGGGAACGCCAATCGTCAGGCATTGCCTGGGGCTATTGGCATGATCCCTGCGTGTTGCGCGTCAAGCACGCCTTTGTGTCAATAGAAAAAAAGAGGAGACAACATGAAAGCGAATCTGCAACCACCTCGGGCCGCGAAACTGGCCCTGACCGCCTTGACAGGCGCCGTGCTGGCCGCCTGCGGCGGCTCGGACGACCCCAGCAACGACCTGCCCGCAGGCATCACGCCACTGAGCGCCTCGGTCTATCCCGCCACCACGGTCGGCAAGGGTGACAGTGCTGCCACGCAAGACCTGCTGACCGGCGGCATTGGTAAAACCGGACTGGGCCTGGCCACAGCCCCCGCTTATGCCGACCCTGCCAACCCCACGGCAGCCGAACTGCGGCGCAATGCCCTGTATTCCAACTACCGCGGCATTCTCGATGGCAGCAGCGCAGGCGGTTACGGCAGTCTGTATGGCCCGAACGTCACGGCCGCGGGCGCGGTGACCAGCAATGAAGGCCTGATTCCGGGCCGTGAATATGTGGCCGTGCTCGATGATGGCTCGGGCCGCAAGAAGACCGTGATCGCCGTGCAACTGCCAGACAGCTTCAATCCCTCGAACCCCTGCGTGGTGCTCGGCGCATCATCGGGCTCGCGCGGCGTGTACGGCGCGATCGGCACGGCAGGCGAATGGGGCCTGAAGAATGGCTGCGCCGTGGCACTCACCGATGCCGGCAAGGGCGTGGGCATCTACAACATGACGGACGACACCGTCCACCAGATCGATGGCACACGCGCCAGCCGCGCCGCTGCCGGCAGCCTGGGCTTCTTTGCCGCCAACATCACCGATACGGCCCGCGCGGCCTACAACGCGCTGTTCCCGAACCGCCTGGCCATCAAGCATGCCCATTCCCAGATGAATCCTGAAAAGGACTGGGGCAACGACACGCTGGCGGCAGGCCGCTATGCGATGTATGTGCTGAACGACCGTTATGGCACGGCTGACAACCGGGTTCCGTTCACGCCCGAGAACACCCTCGTGATCGCGGGATCTGCCTCCAACGGCGGCGCGGCCTCGCTGCGTGCGGCCGAGCAAGACGGCAACGGCCTGATCGACGGCGTGGTGGCCTCCGAACCGGTGACCGAAATGCCCACCAGCAGCGGCTATGGCATCCAGTTTGGCGGCGTTGCAGTGACAGGCTACGGCAAGACGCTGGCCGACTTCGTGACCTACGCCAACCTCTACCAGCCCTGTGCCGCGCTGGCGGCCGATGCGGCGCTGAGCGAAACCTCCATCTTCAACTACATCGGACTGGTCGGCATGACGGCACGGGCCCAGGCACGCTGCGATGGCCTGGCCGCCAAGGGCCTGGTCAGCGGCGCCGACACCGCCGCCCGGGCCCAGGACGCGCTGAACAAGCTGCGCGCCTACGGCTGGACGCGTGACAGCGACCCGATGCACAACGCCCACTATGCACTGGGCAACGGCCCCATCCTGTCGGCCATGTACCCGGTGAGCTATGGCCGCTTTGCCGTCGATGCCAATGTCTGCAACACCAGTTTTGCGGCGGTCAATCCCGCCACGGGCGTGCCGGTAGCGGTAGCGCCGACGGCGCTGGCACAGAGCTTTGCCACCGCCAACGGCACCTCCAACGGCACGCCGGTTGCCGTGGTCTATAACGACTCGGTGGGCGGCGCCAAGTCGTGGCAGTTTGCGGTATCGCCATCGACCGGCGTGGCCGATTTCGGTCTGGACAACGCCTTGTGCCAGCGCGCGCTGGTGACGGGAGTGGACTCGGTCAGCGGCGCGGCGCTCACGGCCAGCAGCCAGCCCAGCAAGGCCCAGAGCGACGCCGTGCGCGCGGGCATTGCCGAGGTCGTGCTGAACGGCAACCTGCGTGGCAAGCCCACCATCATCGTCAGCGGCCGCAGCGATGCGCTGATTCCGGTCAACAACAACTCGCGCGCCTACACCGCCTACAACCGGGTAGTCGAGGGCAATGCCAGCCAGCTGCGCTACATCGAGGTCACGAACGGCCAGCATTTCGACAGCTTCCTGCCGTTCAGCGGCTTCGACACCCGCTTCGTGCCGCTGCACCCCTACTTCAACCAGGCCATGGATGCGATGCTGGCCCACCTGAAGTCCGGCAGCGCCTTGCCACCCAGCCAGGTGGTGCGCACCACGCCGCGCGGTGGCTTGCCAGGGGCAGCGCCCGCCATCACGGCAGCCAACGTGCCACCGTTCGTGGCGGTGCCCACGGCGGGCAACCAGATCGGCTTTGCCGGCACTTCGATCAGCGTGCCGAACTGAGCGCTGGATTGTGCAGGGCGTCTCTTGAGATAGTCGCCATGCATCCCACCTGAAAGCAGGCGACCCATTCAGGCATTGTGCAATGTCAATTCAGCCAGCAACTTGAATTCCTGCAGCAGGCCGCGCACATAGGTGATTTGATCAATAGCCCAGCGCTCCTCCAGTTCCAGCACCTGTTCCAGACTCATGCCGACCGGGATCTCGGTCTCGCTCATCGGGCGGTAGGGAATAAAAGGATCGGCGTCTTCGTTGGTGTAGCGGAAGGCTGGTGCGCGGTAATGGTTTTCCTGCTCCAGGCAAAATGCAATCACCTGAGGGGCGGCATCGCCCAGCATGAGCAACTCATACAGCATGCGAGGGCTGGGCAAGTCGTCTTGCGCACTGCCCTGCAACACGCCATAGTGACCCCATCCGTGCGGCTCCGGAACAACTTGCACCCCCTTCAAGTGCACCTGCCGGATGCGGGGCGCCAGCGTGTGCAGGGCGGCCAGCGGCCGCTCGCCGGCGTTGACCATGTTGCCAAAGTCCAGTAGCGCGTTCAGTCTGGGATGGTTGACATGCGTGAGCAGGGCCATGATTTCCTGGCTCTTGAGTTCTTCGTGCTGCTCGAAATCGAAATAAAGGTCGTGCAAGTCGGCTTGTGCTGCAAGGTAGCGCAAGTCGGCTGCAATCATCTGAAGCAGCTGTGACAGCCGGCCTTCATAGCGCGAATAGACCCGGATGTTTTGCACGCCCAGGATGCGCGCTGCAGCCACCACGCGATCAACGTCGTCCTTGCGGGTGCTGCTGATTTCAAGATGAATGGCAAGACGGTATTGCGCTGCCCTGGCCGCAACGGCACGCAATCCATCCGGCCCCATGCAGTCCAGGCTGCGCTCCTCGCCGTCCAGCATATGGATGCTGATGCCGCTGAGTGCATGGGCATGGGCGAAATCCAGCAAGTCCAGCGGGCGGTAGCTGCCATGTGTGAACTGCGCCAGATGCGGGTAGGCATGGGCAAACAGACGTACCCCAGCGATGCGCTGCACCAGCTTGGCGGCGAGGGCTGGTGTCAGCACCGGGCTGGGGCTGGCTTCATCGCCTGCCAGCTTGTGCTGCATCAATGACTGGAAGCGGGATTGGATGGCGTTCATGGGCGAGGCACGCAGGTGCTGTGTTTAAACGGCGGCAGGCAGTTGCCAGCGCAACTGCGGCCACTGGCGTGGTTGAAGCATCTGCTGGAAGCCTGCGGAGGGGTTGACCACATGGGGCTTGTCCACGGCTTCCAGTAGCGGCATGTCGTTCACCGAATCGCTGTAGCCATAGCTGCCCGACAGGCTGTGGCCATAGGCCCGCATCCAGGCATTCAGGCGCTGCACCTTTCCCTCGCGGAAACTCAGCACGCCCTGTGTCGCACCCGTGTACCGGCCCTGGTGCTGCTCCAGCGCAATGGCAAGCACCTCGGTCACGCCGAGGGCGGCCGCAACCTTGCGCACAATGAAGTCAGCGGTCGCTGAAATCACCAGCAAGGTGTGCTGCTGCTGGCGGTGCCATTGCAGCTGTGCCTGCGCTTGCGCATACACCTGGTGGGGCACAATGCGGGCCACATAGTCGCTGGCCATGGCATCCACCTCGGCTACCGTCTTGCCTGCCAGGGGGCGCAACGTGAAATCCATATAGCTTTGCATGGACAGCTCGCCAGCATGGTAGGACTGCATCATGGCCTTTTCGGTTTCCAGCATCGCCGCCGGTGCCAGCCCTTTTTCCACCAGGTAGGCCAGCCATAGCGTGGAGCTGTCGCAGGCGATCAGGGTTTCGTCCATGTCGAATATGGCCAGCACGCTCATGCCACCTCCTGCAGTTCTTCGGCGTTGAATTGCAGCTGCACCGTGGCGCCTTGGGCGAGCAGGGAGGAGGCCGAGCGGTTGAGTAGATCCACCATCAGGCGGCAGCCACCCGAATCGACCACATAACGAATCACATTGCCCAGCAACTGATGCTGCTGCACCACTGCGGGATAGGATTTGCCCTGGTTCGCCAGCGGCGTTTCACCCGGCAGCACGACATGGATGGACTCGGGCCGGATGGCCAGATGGCCCTTGACATCCAGTCCCAGCAGTGCCCGGGCGGCGGCGGCATCCAGCAGGTTGTAATTCCCCATGAATCCCGCCACAAAGCGGCTTTCAGGTCGGGTGTAGACCGACTCGGCACTGCCGCTCTGCACAATGCGACCGGCGTTCATCAGGAAGATGCGGTCGGACAGAATCAGCGCCTCCTCCTGGTCGTGCGTCACAAAAACGGTGGTCAGCCTGATTTGCTGCTGGATGCGACGGATTTCCTCCTGCAGGTTCTTGCGTATGCGGGCGTCCAGTGCCGACAGCGGCTCGTCCAGCAACAATATGCGGGGTCGCACCACCAGGGCCCGGGCCAGGGCTACGCGCTGGCGCTGGCCGCCCGAAAGCTGGTGCACATATTTGTCTTCGTGGCCACCCAGCTCCACCAGACGCACCACGTCCGCCACGCGCTGGGCGCACTCGTCTGCCGGCAGGTTCTTGACCCTCAGCCCGAAGGCGATGTTGTCCGCCACGCGCAGATTGGGAAACAGGGCGTAGCTTTGAAACACCATGCCGATATTGCGTTTTTGCGGTGGCATGCGGGTGATGTCCAGCCCTGCCACCGTGATGCGGCCGGAGTCGACATCGGTCAGGCCCGCAATGCAGCGCAAGAGCGTGGACTTGCCGCAGCCACTGGGCCCCAGCAGCGTGACCAGCTCGCCTTCCTGCAAGGAGAAATGGATGTCTTCAAACACAGGCTGCTGGCCAAAGGCTTTGGACAGGGAGGAAACTTCAAGATAACTCATAGGTCTGTCTGGCGGCTCAGGCGTGTGGCGATCCAGGTCACGCCCAGGGCGAATAGGAAATAGCTCATGACAATGGCGCTGGTGAAATGCCCACTGGTGGCGCGCACCGAAAACAGATAGACGTTCAAGGTCTCGTAGCGTGCGCCCACCAGCATGTTGGCAAACACGAAGTCGCCCAGCAGCAGCGAAAACGACAGAAACAGCGAGGCCAGCAGACTCTTGCGTATATTGGGCAAGATGATCGTCAGGAACGCGTGGGGCGTGGACGCTCCCAGCAGGTGGGCGGCATCCATCAGGTCGTGCACATGGATGGCCTTGAGCCCGTTGCTGACCGACCGGTACATGAAAGGCAGGGCAATGGTGAAATAGCAGCCCACCAGCACCCAGGGCGTCCCGATGATGGGCAGCGGACCCTCCGCATACAACTGCAGCAGCCCGACCGAAGACACCACCGGTGGTACCGCGAACTGCATCAGTATCAGGATGTTCATCCAGCGTTCCAGGCGCGGGAAGTAGTAGAAGACCACAAAGGCGGTGGGAACAATCAGCAGCGTGCTGAGCGCCAAAGTGGCTGCCGCAATCAACAGGGAATGACCAAAGGCCGCCAGGAAACGGGTGTCCTGCCAGAGCCGGAGGTACCAGTCCAGGGTCAGGCCTTCGGGCAATATGGTGGCGCCCCAACGTTGGGACAGCGAGTACAGCAGGGTGGCAAGGACCGGGATGCCCAGCACAGCGGTAAACAGCCAGACCACGGCCTTGTGATAGTGTTCAGCGCGCATGGTAGCTTCGCTTGATCAGGAATTGGTTGACCATTGCCACGCCCACCAGAATGACGATCAGCAACAGGGACAGGGCCGCCGCCAGGTTCGGCTCCAGCGAGATATCGCCGGCGACCAGGCTGGAAATGCGGATGGTGACCAGGTTGTAGTTCGAAGTCATGAGCGCGTAGGCGCTGGCATAGGCACCCAGCGCATTGGCCAGCATCAGCACAAAGGTGCCCAGGATGGCTGGCATCAGCACGGGAAGCCCCACCTGTCGCCAGTAGGTCAAGCGACTGGCCCCCAGCAGGGCCGCGGCATCCTGCCAGTCGTCCTGCAGCGCATCGAAGGCGGGGTAGAGCAGCAACACCGCCAATGGAATCTGGAAATAGCTGTAGACCAGAATCAGGCCGCCTTGCGAGTAGATACTGAAGTCCGAGATCCAGCCCAGTTGGCGCAGCAACAAGGTGAGCGCGCCATTGGTTCCCATCACGATGATGAAGGCGAAGGCCAGCGGCACACCGCTCAGGTTGGAGGCCATGTTGGTGAAGGCCACCACCAGATCGCGCACGCTGGAATCCACGCGGCGCAAGGAGGCCGACACCAGGGTGGCCGTGGCCAGACCGATCAGGCTGGAGCACAGGGAAATCCAGACGCTGTTGGCGAATGCCTGTCGGTAAAACGCGGAGCGCAGTATCTCCGCGAAGTTGTCGAGGGACCATGCCCCTTCGTACTGAAAGCTGTTCAACGCAATCCACAGCGTGGGCGCTATGGAGAACAGCAGCAGCATCACCATGAAGGGCAGCAAGACCAAGAGAGCTCGCCCATGGCGAACCCCCTTGAATCTGTCCTGTGCCGAGGTCGAAGCCCCGGCCAAGGCTGCAGAACCGATGGAGTCCACGCTGGATTTACTTCTTGTAAACCATGACCTGTTCTTGCCACTGGCGCGGAATCGCCTTGGTGGTGACTTCCCAGCCGTCGAAGTCCTGGATTGGCTTGGCGTTCTTGTACTGCTCCGAAGGCAGCATCTTGTCCTTGGCATCCTTGGGCAGCACGACATTGCTGCGGATGGGGCGGGCATGGCCGCGGGCCAGGTTGATTTGACCCGCGTCGCTCAGAATGAACTCCCGGGTCAGCTTGGCCGCATTGGGGTTCTTGGCGTACTTGTTGATGATGGTGGCGTAACCGGCGGTGACGCTGCCATCCAGCGGAATGGACACGGTGAACAGTGCCGGGTCAATGATGGCGCGCTTGCCCAGGGCATTGAAGTCCCACATCAGGGCCACTTCGACTTCACCCTTTTCCATATTTGCCACACTGGCGTCAATGGTGGAAATGCGCCCCTGCTTGGCCAACTCGGCAAACAGCTTGTAGGCCGGCTCCAGGTTCTTTTCGCTGCCACCCTTGGCAATCGCAGCGGCCAGCAGGGCGCTGTTGGCCTGGGCCGATACGCCCACTTCACCCACTGTCACCTTGTAGCTGCCGCTGAGCAAGTCGTTCCAGGTCTTGGGCGGGTTCTTGACCAGCTTGTTGTTGCTGATGAAGGACATGGTGCCGGTGTAGGCAACCACCCAATGACCGTCCTCGTCCTTGGCCCAGGCGGGAACGTCTTTCCAGGTGCTGGGCTTGTAGGGCTGGGTCACACCCTTTTTCACCGCGATGGGGCCGAAGGACTGGCCCACGTCACCGATGTCACCGGAGGCATTGGTCTTTTCCGCTTCGAACTTGGCAATTTCCTGGGCCGAGCTCAGGTCGGTGTCCCTGTGGGTCAGGCCATAGGTCTTGGTAATCTGGGCCCAGGTGTCCTTCCAGTTGGCCCAGTCGTCGGGCATGCCCAGGCTGTTGATCGCGCCTTCCTTTTTGGCGCCAGCGATCAGGCTGTTGAGATCCTGGGCCGAAGCCGTGCCGAAAACCAGGCTCACCGCTGCGGTGACGAGACTATGTACGAGTAGCTTGCGCATGTTTGAGTCCATTGACTAGTCAAAAATTGAGTTTTCATCGTAAACAAGCAATATGACAGGCTTATGACGCAAGATTTTTGGCAAAAACAAGCCTTTAACGATGGCTTGATCCTATAATTGCACAAAATTTGGGCGTTTTGCACGGAAAATTCGTGCCGCGGCCCAGTGAATATTTGACTATGCAAAATATGTCTGTGCTGCCAGCCACCCAGATCAGCCACATTCGGCAGACGCTAGAAAACCAGATCGACACGGGCCTGCTGCAAGCCGGTTCCAGGTTGCCGTCGGACCGGGTACTGTGCGAGCTGTTCGGCACCACGCGCATCACCCTGAAAGATGCGCTGCTGGCACTGGAGGCGGACGGGCGCATCTACCGCGAGAAACACAAGGGCTGGCATGTTTCCTACCCCAGGCTGGACTACAACCCCCTGTACAAGCTGTATTTCCAACGCATGGTGACCCTGCAGAACCGCAGCGTGGAAACCAAGGTGCTGGCGACCCGGGAATTGCTGGCCAATGCGGCATTGACACGGGAAATGGAGCTGCCAGCATTGAGCAAGCTGTATCAGATTTGCCGGTTGCGCTATCTGGATGGCCGCATCGTCTCGTACGTGGAACACTTTCTCAAGCCCGCGCGCTTCCCCGGCATCCTGGAGCAGGACCATACCAAGTCGCTGACCCAGACCTACGAAGAGCACTACGGCCTGCATTTTTCGCGCTCGCGTTTCAGCATCTACCCGGCGGCGGCCTATGGGGAGGTCGCGCAGCAGCTCAACATTACGGCCGGCAGCCCGATTCTGATGATCAAGCGTATCAATTACGACCAGCATGGCACCCTGGTCGATTGTGACCACGAGTATTGGCGCCACGATGCCGTGCGCATCGTCGTGGACAGCCAGGACCAGCAAACAGCGGATGCGCCGGACCCAGTCCCCGTACCCGCCGGGATGTGAGACGCGCCCATGCAGTGGCTGATCCTGGTCCTTGCCGGACTGTTGGAAGTAGCTTGGGCCATAGGGCTCAAGCTGACGGGGCCCCGTAGCAAACCAATTGCTGGCGACACCTCAGGCACCGGTTAAGGTAGCCCCCTGGCGCAAGCAGATTGCGTGCAAATCCCGCGCGTTTTGTGGCAGCACAAACAAAAACGCCCAACTGAAAACAGTCGGGCGTCAAGTTTTGGTGGCCTGGGACGGAATCGAACCATCGACACGCGGATTTTCAATCCGCTGCTCTACCAACTGAGCTACCGGGCCAAGACCAATATTATGACACAAGCGCGCCTGTGTTTTGCGTCAGCGCTTGCCGCGCGGGCTGTACGGACAGTGGTTGGGCCGGGGACCGACCTGCGGGTGCAGGCGGCAGGTGCCGGGCCGCTGCTCGTACACGGTGCACAGGCGGGTCTTGGCATCGAGGAAATGGCAATCCCCGCTGGCCCGGCGCGCCAGCGTGAAGATGCTGTGGCGGAAGTTGAAATGCTCGATCAGCCCGGCCTTGCTCAGGCGCTTGGCGATCTGCTTGGGCTCCTCGTGCTCGGCCTCGAACGGATCGACCAGCCCGAGCCGCACCAGGTCCGGCAGCTTGACCTCGACCGGCATGGTGCAGCAGTTGGCGACGCAATCCTGGCACAGGCCGTTGCGGTAGCGGGTCCAGGTCTCGGGTCGATCGACGTCGACAAATTGGATCGAAGACTTCACGTGTCTGCAGGAATCGGGTTGGTTCTCAGTTCAGCGCCATGCTGAGCTTGCGGCGATAGCGCGCGACCAGTTCGGCCTGCGGGTCCTGCCGCTGTGTCACCGGGGCCGCGATCTCGATGCCGCCGGCGCTCTTGCCCGCCGCGCCGGGATCGGCCTTCGGCTTGGGCGGGGTCAGCAGCTCGAGCAGCGCGACATAGGTCTTGCGCGGTGCCTCGTCGGCCCATTTCTTGTCGCGCATGATGATCTCGAGCAGCTCCTCCATCGCGGCCTGCCAGTCGCCGTGGGCGATCAGCAGCCGGCTCTTGGCAAAGCGGCTGTCGAAGTCGCGCTTGTTGGCCGAGATCGCCTGCTCGAACTGCTCGACGCTCCAGCAGCCGCGCGGGTCGTTGCTGACGAACTCGAGCGCGTTGAGCCATTGCTGCAGCGACTCGAAGCGCAGCTGCAGCGGGATCTGACCCATCGCGGGCGCCAGCGCGGCGGCGGCCTCGGCCAGCTGGCCATGGCTAATCAGCTGCTTGACATAGTCGAAGCGCAGGTCGTCGTTGCCGGGGTTCTGGGCCAGCGCGTCGGCCAGCTGCTCCAGCAGCGAACGGGCATCGGCGGCCTGGACCGGCTCCGCATCGGGCTGGACTTCGGCTTGCGCTTCGGCATCGGCCTGCGGCTCACCAACGGTCAGATGCTTGGCCAGGAAGGCGCGCAGCTGCTCCGGCGGCAGGGCGCCGACGAAGCCATCGACCGGCTGGCCGTCCTTGAACAGCACGCAGAACGGGATGCTGCGCACGCCGAACATCTGCGACAGCTGACCGGCGATTTCGGGCGTCTTGTCGGCATCGAGCTTGGCCAGCACGAAGCTGCCAGCCAGCTCGGCCTCGAGCTGTTCGAGCTGCGGACCGAGCTGCTTGCAGGGGCCGCACCATTCGGCCCAGATGTCCAGCAGCACCGGCACGCGGAGCGAGGCTTCGATGACTTCGGCTTCGAAATTGACAAGGTTGACGTCGATCATGGGATGGCGCTTGTGTGAAGTGGATGAGCCGGCGGCGGCTCGGCACGGAATTGCTGAAGGATTTTGCCCTCTATCTGGGGGCCAAAAGTAAAATCGCAACTTTTGGAGCGGTGATGAGCGAAGCAATCAAGGTGGGCGTGGTGATGGGTTCCAACAGCGATTGGGACACCATGAAGCACGCTGTAGAGATTTTCCAGCAGTTCGGCGTGGCCTGCGAGGCACGCGTGGTGTCGGCGCACCGCATGCCCGACGACATGTTCGCCTATGCCGAAGCCGCCGTCGGCCGTGGCCTCAAGGCCATCGTCGCCGGTGCCGGCGGCGCCGCCCATCTGCCGGGCATGCTGGCGGCCAAGACCGTGGTGCCGGTGCTCGGCGTGCCGGTGCAGTCGAAGGCGCTGTCGGGCGTCGACTCGCTGCACAGCATCGTGCAGATGCCCAAGGGCATTCCGGTCGCGACCTTCGCCATCGGTGCCGCCGGTGCCGCCAACGCGGCGCTGTTCGCGATCGCGATGCTGGCCAACGAGGACGCCGCGCTGCGCGCCAAGCTCGAGGCCTTCCGCAGCGCCCAGACCGAGGCCGCGCGCGCCATGGTCCTGCCGCCGGTGGGCCAGGCATGAGCGCCGTCAAGACCCTGCTGCCCGGATCGGTCAATGCCGAAGGCCGGATCGCGACCCTGGGCGTGATGGGCGGCGGCCAGCTCGGCCGCATGTTCGTGCAGGCCGCGCAGGAAATGGGCTACTACACCGCCGTGCTCGACGCCGACCCGGTCAGTCCGGCCGGACTGGTCAGCCATTTCCACATCCAGACCGGTTACGAGGACGCTGCCGGCCTGGCCGAACTCGCCGAGCGCTGCGACGCCATCACGACCGAGTTCGAGAACGTGCCGGCCCCCGCGCTGCAGACCCTGGCCGCGAGCCGCCCGGTCGCGCCGGCCGCCAGCGCGGTCGCCGTGGCGCAGGACCGCATCGCCGAGAAGGCGCATTTCGTCGCCTGCGCCGAGGCTGGCGGCGTCGGCCCGGCGCCCTATGCCGCGCTCGAGACCGAGGCCGACCTGGCTGCCGTCGGCGACTTGCTGCTGCCCGGCATCCTCAAGACCGCCCGCCTGGGCTATGACGGCAAGGGCCAGGCCCGCGTCAAGGACCGGGCCGAGCTCGCCGCCGCCTGGGACAGCATGGGCCGCGTCGCCTGCGTGCTCGAGAAGATGCTGCCGCTGAAGGCCGAGCTGTCGGTCATCGTCGCACGCGGCGCCGACGACCAGGTGGTCAACTTCCCGGTCCAGCGCAACCTGCACCGCGACGGCATCCTGGCCGTGACCGAAGTGTTCGACGGCAACGTGCCGGCCGCACTGGCCGAGCGCGCCATCGCCACCACCGCCACTGTCGCGCGCCAGCTTGGCTATGTCGGCGTGCTGTGCGTCGAGTACTTCGTGATCGACGACGGCAGCGAGCATGGCGGCCTGGTCGTCAACGAGATGGCACCGCGCCCGCACAACAGCGGCCACTACACGCTCAACGCCTGCGACGTTTCGCAGTTCGAGCTGCAGGTGCGCGCGATGGCCGGCCTGCCGCTGGTGCAGCCGCGCCTGCACAGCCCGACCGTGATGCTGAACCTGCTGGGTGACCTCTGGTTCCAGCACGGCCAGCCGGTCGAGCCGCCCTGGGCGCAGATCCTGGCGCTGCCGGGCGCACACCTGCACCTGTACGGCAAGCTCCAGGCCCGCCCGGGCCGCAAGATGGGCCACCTCAACATCACTGGTGCCAGCGTCGAGCAGGTGCAGGCCACCGCGCTGCGCTGCGCCGAGCTGCTGGGCATGGCGCCATGGCGCTGACGCTGGACGCGCGCGCGCTGCTGGCTCCGGCGCATGCCGGTGCAGCCGCGCTCGAGCCGGCGCAACAGGCGGTCGAACAGGCGGCGCGGGCGCTGCAGCGCGGTGCCCTGGTCGGTCTGCCGACCGAGACCGTCTACGGCCTGGCGGCGGACGCTGACCAGCCGCAGGCGGTGGGCCGCATCTTCGACGCCAAGGGCCGACCGAAGGACCACCCGCTGATCGTGCATCTGGCTGGTGCCACTGCGGAGCAATGGCAGGCCGGCGTCGCGCATTACGCGCGCGAACTGCCCGACTTCGCACAGCAGCTGATGCAGGCCTTCTGGCCCGGTCCGCTGACCTTGATCCTGCCGCGCAAGCCCGAAGTAGGCACGGCCTCCGCTGGCGGCCAGGACTCGATCGGCCTGCGCTGCCCGGCACACCCGGTGGCACAGGCGCTGCTGCAGGCCTGTCAGGCCATCGGCATCCACGGCCTGGCGGCGCCGAGCGCGAACCGCTTCGGCCGCGTCAGCCCGACCTCGGCCGACCATGTGCGCGACGAGTTCGATGCCCTGCTGTCCGATGACGAGCTGCTGATCCTCGACGGTGGCCCCTGCCCGGTCGGCATCGAGTCGACCATCGTCGACTGCAGCCGTGGCCGGCCGGTGCTGCTGCGCCCCGGCATGATCGGCATCGAGGCGCTGGAAGCCGCGCTCGGCCAGCCGGTCGCGCTGCGCGACCAGGCCGCGCCCAAGGCCTCCGGCACGCTGGAATCGCACTACGCGCCGACCGCGCGCGTGCGACTGATGCCGCAAGCCGAGATGCAGGCCGCGCTCGACCTGCTCGGCTCGGAAGCGCGCCACATCGCGATCTACACAAGACAGCCGGTCAGCAGCGCAAGCCGGCATCTGCGGCTGCGCTACATGCCCACGCGCGCCGACGCCTGTGCGCAGGAACTGTTCGCGGTGCTGCGCGAGCTGGACCAGCCCGACACCCGGCTGATCTGGGTCGAGACCCCACCGGCCGATGCGGCCTGGGACGGCGTGCGCGACCGGCTGCAGCGCGCGGCAGCCTGAGCCGGGCCCGGCGCACCGGCAGGCAAAGGTTCAAACCGGGCCGGAAGCGGACAGGCGGGCTCAGAGCCGCCAGGCGTCCAGCGTCTGGTCGATCAGGCGCAGCGCGTCGGCCCAGGCCACCAGGCCCAGCACCTGGCGCGCGCCGTTGGCAACCTCGGGCCGGGTCTGACAGGCCAGCCAGACCCGGGCCAGGCGCTCGGCCGGTCCGGTCGCCGCATCGAGCAGGGCCTGCAGCAGGCCGTTCTGGATCAGGATCTGCAGCATCTGCTGGATCAGGCGTGCGGCTTCGTCGCGCCTGGGCTCGAGCGCGGCCTGCGCCTCGTGCAGCAGGCCCTGGGCCTGACCCAGCAGCAAGGCACAGGCGCCTGTCGTCTGCTTGCGCGCCTGCAGCCGGCGTGCTGCCGACTCGGCCCCTTCATGCACACCGGCAATCGCCGCCAGCGCACGGGCCCGCAGCGCCGACAAGGGCGCCAGCTGGCTGCGGCGATGCCGCTTGAGCAGGTCCTCGCACCGGCGCAGCCAATCAACCAGCCGGTCGGGAAAATCGGGCTGCTTGTGCTGGTACAGATCGACCAGCCGAGTCGATTCCTCGACCAGCGCCTGCGACTCGTCCAGAAAGGCCGTCACGACGATCTGCATGCCGGCCTACTCCGGCACCAGACGGCTCAGCGCGGGCAGCTTGTCCTGGCCGGGCTCGGAGTCCTCGAACAGCATGTCCAGCCCTTCCTCGGTCACGTTGAGCTTGAGGCTGAGGCAGAAGCTGCCGCCCTGGTTGACTTCCTTGACCTGCTGGGTACGCGCGTCGACGCTGATGCCGACCGGCCGCTGCGGCAGCGCGTCCAGCGTGCGGTTGACCTGGGTGCGGATGATGGCGGCGATTTCCTTGAAGCGTTCGGCGCTCTGGCTCGCCGGCACCGCCTCGTCATTGCCGGCAGCCGCCTTGGCCAGCTGGCGCTCGACCAGCCGGCGCGTGTGGTCATGCAGCTGCTCGGTCAGCAGGGTCGGCAGCTGGTCGCTGACCAGGCCCTGGCTCAGGTTGGCGTCAGCGCGCACGATCTTGCGGATCTCGGTCGTGCTGACATGGATGGCCAGGCCCTTGAGCGCCTCCTTGAGGTTGGCCGACAGCGCCGACACCAGCATGTCGGGCGCCACCTTGGCGACATAGCCTTGCGGGATATGCGACACCACCACCGGCAGCGTCAGCTCGAGCTGGGGCATGCGCATGCGCGGGACCGGAAAATGGCGCAGCAAACCTCCATCGTCCTCGGCGTATTGCCGGGCGATCCGGACCGATTCGCGATCGGCCGCCATGCGGGCGCGCGTGATCTCGCACAGCAGATGTCCGAGGGTTTCGCTGAGTTCGCTCATGTTCCGGTCCGGGTGGCAGGCAAGGGCGGGATTACTTCACGGCGCCGACCGGCGTCGAGCGCATGGCGCCCTCGAGCACGCCGAGCAGCTTCTCCATGCCGGCCGGCATCTCGTCCTGCGAAGCCCTGACGAAGATATGCATCGAGTAGGTGCGCTCGACATTGCTGCCGCTGGCGGTGGTCTTCTTGTAGGAGCAGGACACATTGAGCTTGGCCGAGCCGCCCGGCCAGCGCTGCTTGACCTCGAGGTTGCCGCCGATGGCCAGGTCGCTGCTCTGGCTCTGGGTCTCGATCGAATTGATCTTGGCATTGAAGTCGATCGTCGCCTCCTCGACCCGGATGAAGGGGATTGGCAGCATGGTCAGCAGCGGGACCTCGATCTTCATGTCCTGGAATTTGGCATCCACCGCATCCTTGCGGGCCGCGAACACCACGCTGGCCACCGCCTGCGTGCCGCCAACTCCGGTCGGCGCGGCAATGGTGACGCTGGGCGCCGAACTGTAACTGCCGCCATCGGTCAGCTCGATGCGCACCACCTTGCCGTTCTCGACCACGGCCTGACCCTGGGCAGCGGTCTCACCCGAACCGGCCGAGAAGGTCACGGCCGGCGCGCTTTCGTAACCGGTGCCCTGGTTGCTGACCGAGACCGAAGCCACATGGGCCTCGACCGCTGGCTGGTAGGGGGCGACTTCCTTCGGATACTTGAATTCGACATAGACCGGCTTGTTGTCCTTGTCGAAGCCGACCGTCTTGATGAAGTCGGCCGTGGCGCGCGCCGCCTGGGTCTGCGCCTCGATGACCGCGCAGAGCGGCCCCCCGATCATGTTCCCGAAGTTCAGACTTGACAGCTCGGTTCCTGGATTGGCAGCCATGATTCACCCCCTGTATCTATGATGAAAATTGCAGGACAGAACCTGACCATCAGCGGGACCAGCCTGCTTTTTCATTCTAGATCCGGGAAAATTGCCCGGCAACTGCTATTTTTTCGTGGTAGACCTCAATGCCGGTCACCCCCCTCGCCGGGTACCGGCCGGCCGCGTTCGTCGCGCCGACCAGTCTCGGGAGGATGGCGCGGGCCGGTCTCGGCAGACCGGGGCGCTGGTGGCTGGCGTTCGGCCTGAGCGCGCTCGGTCAGCCCGCGCATGAAACCGGCCCGGCCCGGCTCGGTCTGCTGGATGACCGGTGGTGCAGCGTGGCGTGGCTGAGGCTGGATCTGGGCTTGGGGCGGCAACTCATGGCGAGGAGCGCGTGGCTCGTTGCGCCAGCCGCGCTCGGGTTCATCGAAGCGCGGCCGGGCTTGCGGCGGCGGACGGCGTTCTTCCGATTGGCCGCCATGCGGTCGCCTGGGCTCGCTGTCACGCTGCCAGAACTGCGGCCCCCAGGCCTGGCTCGGGCGCTGCGCCGACCAGCGACCCGGCACCCAGAGATAGCGGGAACCGCCCCAGTTCCAGTAGCCGTCGACCCAGACCTGACCCGGGCCGGGCGGCAGTCCACGGTATTCGATCCGGGGTGGCGGCGACGGCGGCGCCGCGTAGATCGTGGTCGAGTAGGCGGGCCCGTAAGCCGGGCCGTAGTCCACCGGTCCAGGCACCACGGCACAACCCGTCAAGGCCGCCGACGCGAGCAGGAAAAACGGGAAATGAGATGCCATGGCGGCATTGTCGGCGTCCGCTCCGATGCGGACAAGCCCAGGCTACAGCTGCTTACAGCTGTCACACCTGGGTACAGGGCAGCGCGCGGCAGTCAGCGCCGACGCGGCTGGGCGAGTTCGCGCCGTTCGGACTCCCAGCGCCCGGCCTGCCATTGGTAGCGGCCGTCGATCCATTTCCAGTGACCAGCGATCCAGAACTGGCCGTTCTGGGTCGGACGCCCCGGGTGCTCCAGGCGCGGTGCCGGCGGCGCGGGCTGGCCGCGCGCGTCGAGCTCAAGTGCTGACCCGGGCTCGACCGTCGCGGGAGCGACGACGCAACCCGCCAGCAGCGCCAGGGTCAGCGGCAACAGCCATTTCAGGGTTTGCATGTCCAGCCCGGGGTTGACGGTCGAATCAGGCTCAACGCGGCTCGGGCAGCTCGATTTTGACTTCGAGCACCTCGAGGTTGTCCTCGCGATCGAGCTGGACCTTGATATCTTCCGGATTGATGTTGATGTAGCGGCTGATCACTTCGATCAGGTCGCGCTGCAATGCGGGCAGATAGTCAGGCTCGGAAGTGTGGCGACCGCTGCGCTCGTGCGCCAGGATGATCTGCAGTCGCTCCTTGGCCACCGAGGCGGTCTTCTTCTTCTCGCCAAGCAGGAAGGAAAAAAAAGACATGGTGCTTATCTCCCACCGAACAGACGCTTGAAGAAACCCGGCTTGACCGCCTCGACGAAGCGCAACGGGCGCTCATGGCCGAGGAAACGATCGACCAGATCCTTGTAGGCCTCGGATACGTCGCTGCCTTCCTTGTGGATCGCCGGCAGGCCTTCGTTGGAAGCCTGCAGCACGGTCTCGCTTTCGGGAATCACGCCGATCAGCCCGATGCGCAGGATGTCATGGATGTCCTCGAGCGAGAGCATCTGGCCGTCCTCGACCCGGTTCGGGTTGTAGCGCGTGATCAGCAGGTGCTCCTTGACCGGCTCCTTGCCTTCGATCGCGCGCTGGGTCTTGCTGCCGAGCATGCCGAGGATGCGGTCGGAGTCACGCACCGAGGACACCTCGGGGTTGGTCACGACCAGCGCCTCGTCGGCGTAATGCATGGCCATCAGCGCGCCGGTCTCGATGCCGGCCGGCGAGTCGCAGACGATGTACTCGAAGCCCATGTTGGCCAGCTCGGCCAGCACGCGGCCGACGCCTTCCTGGGTCAGCGCGTCCTTGTCACGCGTCTGGCTGGCAGCCAGCACGTAGAGGTTTTCGCACTGCTTGTCCTTGATCAGGGCCTGGTGCAGGTTGGCCTCGTTGTGGATGACGTTGATGAAGTCATACACCACGCGGCGTTCGCAGCCCATGACCAGGTCGAGGTTGCGCAGGCCGACGTCGAAGTCGATCACGACCGTCTTGAAGCCCTTGAGCGCTAGACCGGTAGCGAAGCTAGCGCTGGTGGTGGTCTTGCCGACCCCACCCTTACCAGAAGTCACAACGACTATTTTTGCCATTTTTGATTCTTTATGAAAGAAGGATCAGATTAGTTGATAGGTTCGAGCACCAGCTTCTCGCCATCGGGACCGGCCTGCAGTCTGACCTGGGCCGGCCGGCCTTGCACGTTGGCGGGCAATGGCTTGTCGCTGGTGCGATAGACGCCGGCGATCGAGATCAGCTCGGCTTCCAGGCTGGCGGCAAAGATGCGGGCATCGGTATAGCCACGCGCACCGGCGATCGCCTTGCCGCGCAGCGGGGCAAACACATGGATATGGCCATCGGCGATCACTTCGGCGCCCGGATTGACCATGGCCAGCACCACCAGATCGCGGCCGCGCGCATAGACCTGCTGGCCCGAGCGCAGCGGCTTGTCGACGATCAGCGCCGGCAGCAGCTCGGGTTCCGGCACGGGCGCAGCCGCTGCCCGCAGAACCGCCTGGCCTGCCGCCTCGGCGCGGGCGTAAGTGGCTTCATCGCCTTGGGCCAGCCCGGCCTGCAGCGCGGATTGCATCTGCCTGGGACTGCCGCCCTTGACCGCCACCGGCACCAGGTGATAGCGGCGCAGCAGCGGCAGCAGGAAGCTCCACTCCACCGACTCTTCACTGTCGCGCAGCGCGGACAGGTCGATCAGCAGCGGATCGCCCGCGAAGAAGTCGGGATTGTTGCCATAGCGCTGCTGGAGCTCATTCGCCACCTCGTTGAGATGAGTCGACTTCAGCAACAACGTCACCAGCTGGAGCTGGGCGCTCTTGACCTCGAACAGATGGGCTGTCGAGCCCGGTGCGGCAGAAGACATGCAAATAACAGTCAGAAAACATAAATCTTAACAGCCAGCGCTGAAATGCCAAAAAAGCCATTCGAGCCTCTGCAGCAAAAGCTTTGTGTCAGCTAGCAGAACTTTATCGCTTCTGTTTACTTGAATCTACTTTAAAAATAGTCGTAGTAGTAGAGGGTAGAACATATCTGTGGATAAGTTTATTTTATGATTTTTTATCAACAGCTTTGTCATTGCACAAGCCTGTGGATGCTTGGTCTTTTTTGCTCGTTCCGCGGACTAACAAGTCAGAGAAATATGCACATCCTGTTGATAACTACGGATTAAGCATGAATCTATCCACAGACTTATGAAAAATGCCGCCTGGTCGGGGCGGCATCGAGTGGGTCTGGGCTGGGCTGGCAGCGCCAGCGGGGGCTTGATCAGGCCTGGACCGGGTAGCCCTCCTCGGCGATCGCTCCGGCCAGCTTCTCGCGCGGCTGGGTGGACTCGACTTCGACCCGGTTCTGGCTCCGGTCGATCTGGATCTGGGCTTGCGGGTCGAGCGACCGGATCGCCTGCGTCACGGCCTTTTCGCAGTGGCCACAAGTCATGCCGGTGACGGTGAAGATCTGTTGCATTAAGGGTTCCTTTCAGTGGAGTGGATGATCAGCCGTCGAAGTATCGCGCCAGCCAGCCGATGCCGCACGCCAGCCGCGGCGTCATGAACCGGATCGACTTCCGGTACATACTTGCTGCATGGAACAAGCAAGCACAGCGACTGCAGCGGTGGAGCCTTCCGCCAGCGAGACGGATTTCGGCGTCGGTGGCATGACCTGCGCCAGTTGCGTGGGACGCGTCGAGCGCGCGCTCAAGAAGATTCCCGGTGTCCAGCAGGCCAGCGTCAACCTCGCGACCGAATCGGTGCGCGTGCACTGGCAAGCGGACGCTGGCGATGCGGTCGCCATGTCGGCGCGGTTGCAGCGCGCCGTGCGCGACGCCGGCTACGAGCCCAGGCCGCTCGAAGCGGCCGAGGCTGAGCCGGCGACAGGCTGGCTGGGCCTGCCGCGCGATGCCTGGCCGGTGCTGCTGGCGGCCTTGCTGTCGGCGCCGCTGACCTTGCCGATGTTCGGCTCGCTGCTGGGCCAGCACTGGATGCTGCCGGCCTGGCTGCAGTTCGCGCTCGCGACGCCGGTGCAGTTCTGGCTTGGCGCGCGCTTCTACCGCGCGGCCTGGCATGCGCTGAAAGCGCGCAGCGGCAACATGGAGTTGCTGGTGGCGATCGGCACCAGCGCCGGCTGGGGCCTGAGCAGCTGGCTCTGGTGGCGCGCCGAGGCCGGCGAGATGCCGCATCTCTACTACGAGGGCTCGGCGCTGGTGATCACGCTGGTGCTGCTGGGCAAATGGCTGGAGTCGCGCGCCAAGCGCCAGGCCACCGAGGCAATTCGCGCGTTGCACGCCTTGCGGCCCGAGGTGGCGCATCTGCTGCCTGACGGCATCAAGCGCGAACAGCTGGTCGATGTGCCGGTGGCCGAGCTGCTGCCGGGCGACCGGGTGCTGGTGCGCCCGGGCGAGCGGGTGCCGGCCGACGGCTCGCTGCTGCAGGGCAGCACCCAGGTCGACGAGTCGATGCTGACCGGCGAGCCGATGCCGGTACCCAAGCAGACGGGTGACCGGATGACCGGCGGCAGCCTGAACGGTGACGGCGCGGTCGAACTCGAGGTGGCGGCAGTCGGCGCGCAGAGCGTGCTGAACCACATCATCGCGCTGGTGCAGGACGCGCAGGCGGCCAAGCCGCCGATCCAGCGCCTGGTGGACCAGGTCGCGGCGGTGTTCGTGCCGGTGGTGCTGCTGATCGCGCTGCTGACCTTTGGTGGCTGGTACTTCTGGCAGGGCGTGGCGCTGGAAGACGCGCTGCTGCCGGCGGTGGCGGTGCTCGTGATCGCCTGCCCCTGCGCGCTTGGGCTGGCGACGCCGGCGGCGATCATGGCGGGTACCGGGGTGGCGGCGCGGCATGGCATCCTGGTGCAGGACGCCGCGGCGCTCGAGACCGCCTGCCGCATCGATACGGTTGCCTTCGACAAGACCGGCACATTGACCCTGGGCGAGCCCACGCTGAGCGCGTGGGTGGCCGCGCCCGGCGTGGACGAGGCCGGTGCCTTGCAGGCAGCCGCCGCGTTGCAGCGCCAGAGCGCGCATCCGCTGGCGCGGGCGGTGGTGGTGGCGGCCGAGGCCGTGCCTGAGGCACAGGCATTGACGGCCCAGGAGGTGCAGTCGGTGCCGGGACGCGGCAGCCATGGCCTGGTGCAGCAGGCCCATTTGCACCTGGGCAGCCTGCGCTGGATGGAGGAGCTCGGTGCCGGGCTGGGCGAGCTTGGCGCTCGGGCCGAGGCCTTGCAGGCCGAGGGTTCGACCGTCTCGGCGCTCGCGCTGCAGCTGCCTCACGGCCGCTTTGCGCCGCTGGCCCTGTTCGCCTTTGCCGACCTGCCCAAGCCCGGCGCGCAGATCGCGGTCGCCCGCTTGCGTGCGCGCGGCCTGCGGCTGTCGATGATCTCGGGTGACAACCGGGGCGCGGCCGAGGCGATGGCGCGCCGGCTCGGGCTCAACCCCGATGCCGGCGAAGTGCTAGCCGAGGTGCTGCCTGGCGACAAGGCCGCGCGCATCGTTGCGCTCAAGCAGGGCGGTCATCAGGTGGCGATGGTCGGCGACGGCGTCAACGACGCGCCCGCGCTGGCCGCCGCCGATGTCGGAATCGCGATGGCCTCGACGCGCGGCGGCTCGGACGTCGCGATGCACGCGGCCGGCATCACGCTGATGCGCGGTGATCCGCGGCTGGTGGCGGCGGCGCTCGATATCTCGCGCCGCACGGTCAGCAAGATCCGGCAGAACCTGTTCTGGGCCTTTGCCTACAACGTGGCGGGCATTCCGCTGGCGGCACTGGGCTATCTGGACCCGGTGTTCGCGGGTGCCGCGATGGCGCTGAGTTCGGTCAGCGTGGTCGGCAACGCGCTGCTGCTCAAGCGCTGGCAGCCCGAGGCCTGAGCCGGCTGTTGTTTTGCTGCCAGCCGATCGGGCTGGCGGTTGCCGGCAGCTTCTTTGCACCGCAAAATCCCTGGACAGCAGGGAGGAACGATGCGATGAGTGAAACACCGGATTGGTCCGGCGCCTTGCGGCTGCGGGCCGGCGACGCGCTGCTGTTGGTCGACTTGCAGCGCGATTTCCTGTCGGGCGGTGCGCTCGCGGTGCCGGACGGCGACCAGGTCGTTCCGGTGCTGGCGCGCTACCTCGCACGGTTCGAATCCACGGGCTTGCTGATCTGCTGCACGCGCGACTGGCATCCGCCGGATCATGTCTCGTTTAGCAGCCGGGGCGGGCCCTGGCCGCCGCATGGCGTGGCCGGAACGCCCGGTGCGGAATTCGCTCCGGAGCTGCAACTGCCCGTTTCGACGCAGATCTTCTCGAAGGCGACCGAACCCGAGGCGGAAGCCTATTCGGGTTTCGAGGGCACCGGGCTCGCGGCCAGCCTGCACCGCCAGGGCATCAGCAGGCTGTTCGTCGGCGGCCTGGCGACCGACTACTGCGTCCAGGCCACCGTGCTCGACGCGCTGCGGGCAGGCTTCGAGGTCTTGCTGCTGGGCGATGCGGTGCGAGCGGTCGAGCTCGAGCCGGGTGACGGCGAGCGCGCCTTGCAGGCCATGCGACAGGCTGGTGCCCGCATCATCGGCTACGAGCAGCTGGCGGGGCAGGGCGCATGAAACAGGCGGCAGACAGTGCGCTGCTGACCGACCTTTACCAGCTCACGATGCTGCAGGCCTATCACGACGAGGGCCTGGACGGCAGCGCGGTGTTCGAGCTGTTCGTGCGTGCGCTGCCGGAGCAGCGCAACTTCCTGCTGCTCGCCGGCATCGAACAGGCACTGGCCTTCCTGGAGCAGCTGAGCTTCGACTCCGGCGAACTCGACTGGTTGCGCGCCACGGGCCGGTTCCGGACCGATTTCCTCGACTGGCTCAGCGAACTGCGCTTCACGGGCGAGGTGCACGCAATGCGCGAAGGCACGGTCTTCTTTGCCAACGAACCGGTGTTGCGGGTGCAGGCACCGATCGCGCAGGCGCAGCTGGTCGAGAGCCGGCTGCTGAACCTGATCCATTACGCCACGCTGATCGCGAGCAAGGCCGCGCGCTGCCGGCTCGCCGCGCCCGACCGCCTGCTGGTCGATTTCGGGCTGCGGCGCGCGCATGGCGCGGAAGCCGGACTGGTCGCGGCGCGCTCGAGCTATCTGGCCGGTTTTGCCGGCAGCGCGACCGTGCTGGCTGGCCAGCATTACGGCATCCCGGTGTTCGGCACCATGGCGCATTCCTACATCGAGGTGCATGAGCTCGAGGTGCAGGCCTTCCGGGCCTATGCGGATTCGCTGACCGGACTGCGCGGGCCGCTGATGTTGCTGATCGACACCTACGACACCGAGGCCGCCGCACGCAAGATCGTCGCGCTCGCGCCAGCGCTGGAGCGGCGTGGCGCGCGCATCGCGTCGGTGCGGCTCGACAGCGGCGACCTCGCCGCGCACGCGCGTCTGGTGCGGACGATATTCGACCAGGGCGGCCTGCAGGAAATCAGCATCTTCGCGAGCGGCAACCTCGACGAATGGCGCTTGCGCCAGCTGCTGCAGGCCAGCGCGCCGATCGACGGCTTCGGCGTCGGCACCGCGCTGAGCACCTCGGCCGATGCACCGGCACTCGACGCGGTCTACAAGCTGCAGAGCTATGCGGGCAAGCCGAGGCGCAAGCGCTCCGAGGGCAAGGCGACCTGGCCCGGTGCCAAGCAGGTCTGGCGCTGCAGCGGGCCGGACGGACGCCTCGAACGCGATCTGGTGGCGCTGGCCGACGAAGCCGCGCCGGCCGGTGGACTGGCGCTGCTGCAGCCGGTCATGCGCGCGGGTCGTCGCCTCGCGCCGCCCGAACCGCTGGACGCGCTGCGCGCACATGCGGCGGCGCAGCTGGCCGCCTTGCCCGCACCGTTGCGCGGACTTGATGCCGTCGCAGCGGCGCAGGCCTATCCGGTGGCGATTTCGGACCCGCTGCAGCAGCTCGCCGCCAGCCTGGACCGGCAGCCGCACTGAGCATCGATTCAGTCTGTGCGAGACTTGTTGTCCATGGACCAGGAAGAAATCGAACACCAGATCAACAGCATCCACGGCTGTCTGCTGGCGCATGAAATCGCGCTGCAGCTCGTGCTGAGCCACAGCCCGCAAGCGCTCGATGCGCTGCAGGGCATCGATCTCGCGCGGCTGGAAGCCAAGCTCAGGCCGCAGCCCCAGCTGTCAGATGCCACGATCAGGACCGCGATCGAGCAGCTGCGCCGTTTCCAGTCAGTCGGCAGCTGAAGCCGGCGTCGGCTGCCGGCCAAATGCGGTCCATACAGCACATGACGGCAAAACCGACATCCAATTTCAGCAAACATGCGATATGTTCAAACACTTGATCGCCTGTTAACTGTTACCCCTCACAAAATGTCACCAAAAATGCGAAGGCTTATGGTCGTGGCCATTGCGTCGTCGCTGGCGTTTGGTTTTACGTCAGTCCACGCGCTCCCTGGTCCGACTGCATGCATGTTTGTTGGGGTTGCAGGCCTTCATGTGCTTCCTGATGGCTCGCTCACTGACAGCCCGTCTCCCGATGACCAAGAGCGTTATGTGCGGCTGACCCTTGAGTCTCGGGAACGGATCGCGAATACGTTTGGCGAGCCGAAGGCCAAGCCTGTTCTTGTGTACTTCAGCCGTCCGGATGGATTCGGTCCCTTCAAGCTAAATGCATTTGGCAGCACCCAATTCATCGGGCCGCGCACTTGTGTGATGATCGGTCCGGCAGGGCAGAGCATTGATGTGGTTGCACACGAGTTGATGCATGCCGAGATCCACGAACGTGCCGGGTTCTGGAGCCGCTTCATGAAAATACCGACCTGGTTCGATGAAGGACTTGCCATGCAAGTCGATTTCCGGCCCAAATACCTACTCGCCGCAGAAGATGCGCATGGGTTGGACGAGGTGCGCCATTTGACCTCATTCTCATCGTTCTTCAGTGGCGGCGAACAGGTGATCATCAGCCACTACGCCAAGGCGCGTGTGCTGGTTGCCAACTGGGTCGAAAGAGTCGGAAGGGCTTCTGTCTATCAGCAGCTCCATCAGTTGCGCGACGGGCAATCCTTTGCAGAGGCCATCGAGTGATGGACCAACACCAAGCTCAGCAGGGCTGCGCAAAAATCCGCATCGGCCAGTTATTCTGAATGCTACGGAACGTCCGATTCTTCGGGCCGGCAATTTCCGCTCGGGGTCAATGTCGTCCCCGGATGATGGCGTGGTGGAGCACAGCCGGAGTTCAGCCGCGCAGGAACAACCCGATCGTCAGCAGGATGCCGATGCAGACCACCAGCACGCGCAGCAGCTTTTCGTTGATGCGGTGCAAGGCCCAGGACCCGGCCATGCCGCCGAGCACGGCGCCCGCGCCCAGTACCAGCGCCTCGCGCCAATGCGCTTCGGGCGACAGCACGAACAGCGCCACCGCCGAGGCGTTGATGACGCCGGCCAGCAGGTTCTTGGTCGCGGCCGCGTTGCGTGCCGCCAGGCCGGCCATGGTGAGCGCGGCGAGCATCAAAAAGCCGATGCCGCCGCCGAAGTAGCCGCCATAGATCGCGATCAGGAACTGCATCAGCGCGGCAGGCAGTGGCCCGAGATGCGCGCCCGGTGCCGATGGCTTGCGCAGGAAATTGCCCCAGGCGAAGACCGAAGTCGCGAACAGCACCAGCCAGGGCACCAGCCGCGCGAAGACCGAGGACGGCGTGTTGAGCAGCAGCAGGCCGCCGAGCGCGCCGCCGGCCAGACTGATCCAGAACAGCGCCTTGAACGACAGCTGGCCGGCGCCGCTGGCGAGCTTGCGCCCGGCCAATCCGGTGCTGACCTGGGCCGGGAACAGCGCCAGCGTCGAGGTGATGTTGGCCGCCAGCGGCGACATGCCGGTCAGCATCAGCGCCGGCAGGGTGACGAAGGAGCCGCCGCCGGCGAGGGTGTTCTGCAATCCGGCCCAGAGACCGGCAAGGAAGACGATGGTGATCAGCATGGTGCGCGCGGAACTTGGACAAACCGTGAGCATAGCGGCATCATGGCAACGGGAAGGCGCGCGGGAATGGCGACTGCCACACGGCTTTGTGAGAGACTGCGCGTCCGCCAGATTTTCAAACCCTGTCCGCACAGAAATATAGACCCGATGAGTGATTGGAAAATCCAGCAGATGATCAAGGCCTCGGAGTGGCCACTGGCGCCCGAGCTGCTCGCGCCTGGCGCCGACTTCAACGCCCGCCTGGCTGACGGCCTGGTGCCGCTGCACTGGGCCTGCCAGCAGGGCAAGGCCGGCCTGGTCAAGTACATGATCGAGCAGGGTGCCGACATGCTGGACCGGACCGAGAAGGGACGCGGCCTGCTGGAACTGGCGACCGATTCCGAGAGCTTCCAGGTCGTGATGCTGGTGATCGACCAGCTCAAGCTGCTGGCCGCGCCGGCGCCCGACGAGGCCATGCGCAAGCGGCTGACCCATGTGTTCCGCAACGGCCACCCGAATTCGAAGAACCGCCTGCAGCAGACCTTCAAGGACTGGGATCGCATCAGCGGCAAGCCACGCACACCGGGGGCCCCATGAGCGACGACGACAGCCCGGAAGCGATCCAGGAGCCGCGACTGTGGAGTGACGGTCGCTGGACCGCGCGCGTGATCAAGAACGAGGACGACGACGGCTGGGCGGTGGCGATGCTGCTGCGCGGCCAGGACGAGCCCGCGCTGGTCGGCCCCTGGACCATGGGGCGCGACAAGAAGAACCCCAAGCCGCTCGATACCGCCGCCTTCAACACCCTGGTCAAGACCGCCAGCGAGGTGCTGCGCCGCCACGAGCAGCAGCTCCATGCCCAGCTCAACAAGAACGTCAGCGTCACGCTGCAGGGACAGCGGATCAAGGTGCTGCTGGCGATCCGGCCCGACGAGGAAGGCGCGACTGCCAGCCTGAGCGCCGAGAACGAGTTTGGCGAGGAACTGGCCCGGGTGCCGGTGTCGCCGGCCTTCAAGCTCAACGCGGGCAGCGCGCAAGCCTGGATCGAATCCGGCTTCGAGCGCCCGCGCTGAAGCGCACAGGCTTGGACAAACCGCGAGTCTGGTCGCATCATCCTGATTGCAGCGGCTGACGGCAGCCCAGGCTGCAGGGAGGCGGGCAGGAAATGACGGATGACAGGCATGTCGCCGAGCAGTCGATTGCCGAGGCATTGCGCAGCCTGGGCAGTTCCGAGCTGGGGCTGACCTCGGCCCAGGCCGGGCACCGGCTGCAGGAATATGGTCCGAACCGGCTGGCCGAGATCGCGCAGGAAGCCCGCTGGCGCCGGCTGCTGCGCGAGTTCACCCATTTCTTCGCCATCATCCTGTGGATCGCGGCCGGTCTAGCGCTGTTCGCCGAGACCCGCAGCCCCGGCCAGGGCATGTGGCAGCTCGGGGTCGCGATCCTGGCAGTGATCCTGGTCAACGGCCTGTTTGCCTACTGGCAGGAACATCGGGCCGGGCGCGCGATCGACGCCTTGCGCGAATTGCTGCCGCAGCAGGTCAAGGTCATGCGCGACGGTCAGATGCTCACGCTGGCCAGTGCCCAACTCGTGCCCGGTGACGTGATCCTGCTGGAGGCCGGCGACAACGTACCGGCGGACTGCCGGCTGCTGACGGCGCAAGACCTGCGCGTCGATGCCTCGACCCTGACCGGCGAGTCGCTGCCGCAGGCCAGAAGCGCCGCTGCCGATCCCGAGCACGACCTGGTGCTCGAACGCCACAACCTGCTGCTGGCCGGCACCGCGCTGGTGTCGGGTGAAGGGCGGGCGGTCGTGTTTGCCACCGGCATGCAGACCGAGTTCGGCCAGATCGCCCGGCTGACGCAGACCGCACAGAAATCGGAATCCCACCTGCAGGAGGAAATCCGTCGCCTGTCGCGCCTGGTCGCGCTGCTGGCGTCGGGACTGGGCCTGGTCTTCTTCGGGGTGGGGCTGGCGCTGGAGCTGCCGTTCTGGGCCAGCCTGATGTTCGCGATCGGCATCATCGTCGCCAACGTGCCCGAGGGGCTGATGCCCACGGTGACGCTGTCGCTGGCGATGGCGACCCAGCGCATGGCGCGCCGCCACGCACTGATCCGGCATCTGCCCGCGGTCGAGACGCTGGGCGCGACGACGGTGATCTGCACCGACAAGACCGGAACGATCACGCAGAACCGCATGACGGTGCGGCAGTTCTACCTCGACAGCCGGGTCCAGGACGCGGCGTCTGCCAGCAGCGGGCCGGGCGAACGGCAGTTGCTGCGCAACGCGGCGCTCTGTCACAGCCTCAAGGTGGGCCAGCGCGAGGGCCAGGCGGTCTGGCAGGGCGATCCGATGGAGCTGGCCCTGGCCGAGTTCGGCCGTCGTGCGCTGGATTGCTCGGACCTGAAGCTGCTCGGGATGATCGCCTTCGATGCCGACCGGCGCCGCATGTCGGTGACGGTCGAGCTTGATGGCCAACGCTGGCTCTTTTGCAAGGGCGCGCCCGAGGCGGTGCTGCCGCTGTGCGACCGCCTGGAACATGAGGGCCAGGTCGGTCCGCTGGCCGAGAGCGACCGGCTGGCCTTCGAGCAAGCCCAGCAGGCGATGGCGGACCGGGGCTTGCGCGTGCTGGCCTTTGCCTGCAAGCGGCTGGACCCGGACGCGCCGCCAACCGAAATGCCAGCCGAGCAGGGCCTGACGCTGTCCGGCCTGATCGGCCTGCACGATCCGCCGCGCCCCGGCGTGGCCGAGGCGATCGGGCGCTGCCAGGCGGCCGGCATCCGCGTCATCATGGTGACCGGCGATCACCCGCACACCGCGGTGGCGATAGCGCGCGAGATCGGGCTGGTGCGCAGCGAGCATCCACGGGTCATGCTGGGCGAGTCGCTGCGCGGCATGGCGGCCGCGCAACTGCAGACACTGCTCGAAAGCCCTGAACTGCTGTTCGCCCGCGTCAGCGCCGAGCAGAAGGCGCTGGTGGTCAATGCCCTCAAGCACAAGGGCGAGATCGTCGCGGTGACCGGCGACGGCGTCAACGACGCGCCAGCGCTCAAGTCGGCTCATATCGGCATCGCGATGGGGCTGTCGGGCACCGATGTCGCCAAGTCGGCTGCCGACATGATCCTGCTCGACGACCATTTCGCCAGCATCGTCAATGCGATCGAGGAGGGGCGGGCGGTGTTCGAGAACCTGCGCAAGTTCCTGACCTATATCCTGACTTCCAACATCCCGGAGCTGGTGCCCTATTTGGTCTATGTGCTGCTGGGCGTGCCGCTGCCGCTGACCATCATCCAGATGCTGGCGGTCGACCTCGGCACCGACCTACTGCCGGCACTGGCGCTGGGTGCCGAACGGCCCGATGCAGCCGTGATGCAGCGACCGCCGCGCCCCGCAGCTGAGCGCCTGCTGTCCTGGGGGGTACTGGCACGCGCCTACCTCTGGCTCGGGCCGATGCAGGCGGTGATTTCGCTGTTCGTCTTCTTCCTCGTGCTGCAGCAGGGAAGCTGGCAGTGGGGCGCGGCGCTAGGCGCCCACGAACCGCTCTACCTGCAGGCGACGACCGCCTGCCTGGCGGCGATCATCGCGGCCCAGGTCGTCAACGTGTTCGTCTGCCGCCATCCGAGCGCGCCGGCCTGGTCGTTCAGCCTGCGCAGCAACCGGCTGCTGTGGCTGGGGGTCGGGGTCGAAATCGCGTTGCTGCTGCTGATCGTCTACAGCCCGCCGGGTCAGTGGCTGTTCTCGACGGCGGGGTTCGACCCAGCGCTCTGGTGGCTGATCGGGGCGCTGGCGGTCCTGATCGGGCTGGCCGAGGAGGGCCGCAAGTGGCTGTTCAGGCGCTGGCGCCCGGGACAGCAGGCCGGGGTTTCCCTCGACTGAATGCTGGGTCGGCGGCCGTTGCCGGCCCAGCTCACCTCACCTCACCTCACCTTGGCACCAGGAAACTGCTCTTCTCGAGCACCTGGTGGCCCGCCTGGTCGCCACTGAGCTGCTCAACCGCGAAATGGATGGCCAGGGCCTGGCCCGCCAGCGGTGCGGCCTGCTGCCCGGCCAGGCGCACGGTCGCGGTGACGGTGCGCTCCTCCATCGGTCCGAGTTCGATGCTGGGCGCAGCGGCCAGCGTCAGGCCTTCTGGTCCGGTGACGCCGATCCGGTAGCGCTGCACGCTTTCCTGGCTGTTCATGATCTGCAGGCGATAGGCGTTCTCGATCGCGCCTTGCTCGACCATCCGCGCCAGCACGCCCCGATCCCGCATCACATCGACGCGGAACGGACTGCGCTGGAGCAGGCCGGTCACGAAAGCCGTGCTGATGGCCAGCAGCAAGGCGCCATAGACCAGCACGCGCGGCCGCAGCGCCCGCTGCAGGACCCGGTCCCGGCCCCAGCCCTGCTCGAGGCCGGTCTGCGACGAGTAGCGGATCAGCCCGCGCGGGCTGCCGATCTTGTCCATGACCTCGTCGCAGGCGTCGATGCAGGCGGCGCAGCCGATGCAGTCGCTCTGCAAGCCGTCCCGGATGTCGATGCCGGTCGGGCAGACCTGGACGCACATCGTGCAGTTGATGCAATCCCCAAGGCCGGCCGCCTGGGCATCGCTAGCGCGCGCACGCGAGCCGCGGGGTTCGCCCCGGGCGCTGTCGTAGCCGATGATCAGCGTGTCGCGGTCGAACATCACGCTCTGGAAGCGGCCGTAGGGGCACATGTGCTTGCAGACCTGCTCGCGCAGGTAGCCGGCATTGCCGTAGGTGGCCAGGCCGTAGAAGCCGATCCAGAAGGTCTCCCAGGGCCCGGTGTCCAGGCTGAGCACGAGGCCGCCGAGGGTCTGGATCGGCGTGAAGTAGCCGACGAAGGTGAAGCCGGTCCAGAGGCCGATCGCGATCCAGGTCGCCTGCTTGCCGGCCTTGCGTGCCAGCTTGGCCGCGGTCCAGGGCGCGGCATCGAGCCGCATGCGGGCACTCCGATCGCCTTCGAAGCGGCGCTCGACCCAGAGGTAGATCGCGGTGTAGACCGTTTGCGGGCAGGAAAAACCGCACCAGACCCGTCCGGCCACCGCCGTCACTAAGAACAGCCCGAGGGCGCAAATCACCAGCAGCAGCGCCAGGTAGATGAAATCCTGCGGATAAAGCGCCAGCTTGAACAGGTAGAAGCGACGCGCATCGAGGTCGAACAGCACGGCCTGGCGATCGTTCCAGTTCAGCCAGGGCAGGCCGTAAAACAGCAGCTGGGTCAGCCAGACCATGGCCCAACGCCATCGGCTGAAGCGCCCGCTGCTGGCTCGGACATGGATCTTGATGGGGGCGGGCTGTAGGGTCGGAAACTGGGACATGGGGCGAACGGCTGGGAAAAGCCTCACTGTGCCGCTCTGGCATCTGATCGGTAAGATCCAGTTTCCTGAAAAATCACCGTATCAGTTGCAACATGAAGCTGTACGAGCGCTACGCCGAAGAAATCGCCGACCTGATCCGGGCCCAGGTGCTGCGCCCGGGCGACCGCCTGCCCTCGGTGCGCCAGGCGCGGCGCAACCGTCAGATCAGCGCCTCGACGGTGTTCGAGGCCTATTACCTGCTGGAGGCGCGCGGACTGATCCAGGCCCGCGCCCGATCCGGCTATTACGTCAATGCCTCCCAGCCGAGCAGCGAGCCGGGCACCGCGCAGCCCGTAGCGCAGTCGGCCGTGGTCGAGATCAGCGATCTGGTGTTCGAGGTGCTGGGTTCGACCCGCAACCCCGATCTGGCACCGCTGGGTTCGGCCTTTCCGTCGCCGCTGCTGTTCCCGCTCGAAAAGCTCGCGCGCAGCCTGACCCCGGCCATGCGCCGCCTACCGCCCGAGCGGCTGACCGAATACCTGACGATCGGCGACGAGCAGCTGCGGCGCCAGATCACGCTGCGCTATGGCATCGAGGGCCTAGGCATAGCCGCGCATGAACTGGTGATCACCAACGGCGCCATGGAGGCACTCAACCTGTGCCTGCAGGCAGTCACTGCTCCTGGCGACGTGGTCGCGGTCGAGTCGCCGACCTTCTACGCGGCGCTGCAGGCGCTGGAGCGGCTGAACCTGCGGGCGGTCGAAGTCGCGACCCATCCGCGCCACGGAATCGAGCTGGACTCGCTGGCCGAGGTGCTGCGGCGTCATCCGGTCAAGGCCTGCTGGTTCATGCCGAGTTTCCAGAACCCGCTCGGCAGCCTGATGCCGCAGCAGAACCGGCAGGCCCTGGTCGAGCTGCTGGCGCAGCATCGGGTGCCGCTGATCGAGGACGATGTCTATGGCGAGCTCTACTTCGGTCTGCAGCGCCCCCTGCCGGCCAAGGCCTACGACCGCCAGGGCTGGGTCATGCATTGCAGCTCGTTCTCGAAGAACCTGGCGCCTGGCTACCGCGTCGGCTGGGTGGCGGCCGGCCGCTTCGCGCGCCAGGTGCAGCGCCTGAAGCTGATGAGCACCCTGTCGACCGCCATTCCCTCGCAGCTGGCGCTGGCGGACTTCCTGCAGAGCGGCGGCTTCGACCGCCATCTGCGCCAGATGCGGCAGACGCTGGCCGAACGACAGGCCCTGGCCTTGCGACTGATCGCCGAGCATTTCCCGCCCGGAACCCGGGTTACGCGGCCCGAGGGGGGCTATTTTCTCTGGGCCGAGCTGCCGCCTGCAGTCGATGCCCTGCGCCTGCAGCAGCTGGCGCTGGAGCAAGGTATCAGCGTGGCGCCGGGCCATCTGTTCTCGGCCGACCAACGGTTCAGCCACCATCTGCGGCTGAACTACGGCCATCCGGACCTGGCCCGGCTGGCGGCGGCATTGCCCGTGATCGGCCGGCTGGCGGCTGGCCTGGCTGCTGCGGCCAGCCGTTAGCCGAGCCATTGGCCGCAGCTGACCGCCGTTGACCCACCAAGGGCCTGGCCTCATGATCGACGCTGCGATGAAGCCAGAAACCGACCGCCTGCTGGAGCTGATCGCCGGGCTGTGCCGCGAGCTGCGGCCGGGCCAGCCGGTACCGGCGCTGACGCTGAATAGCGAGCTCGAACGCGATGCCGAGCTCGACAGCCTGGCACGCGCCGAACTGCTGGTCCGGATCGAGGCGGCCTTTGGCGTGCGGTTGCCGCAGCGGCTGATCGGCGAGGCGCAGACGCCGCGCGACTTCCTGCGCGCGCTGGCGGCGGCGGACAGTCAGGCCCTGCCGATGCCTGAATCCGCGCCTATGCTGGTGACGGGCGTAGCGGGAACAGGCGAACCGGCCCCCGACCTGCTGGCGACACTGACCGAGGTGCTGGCTTGGCATGCCCAGAAGCAGCCCGGGCGCCTTCACCTGATCCTGCTCGACGAGGACGGCGCCGAACAGCGCCTGGGCTACGGCGAACTGCTGCAGCGCTCCCGCGCCGTCGCGGCCGGCTTGCAGGCGCGCGACATCGTGCCCGGCGATGCGGTCGCGCTGATGCTGCCGACCGGGCTGGCATTCTTCCCCTGTTTTCTCGGCATATTGCTGGCTGGTGCGGTGGCAGTGCCGATCTACCCGCCGGCGCGGCCGTCCCAGCTCGAAGACCATCTGCGGCGCCACGCGGCCATCCTCGACAACGCTGGCGCCCGGCTGCTGATCGCCAGCGGCGAAGTCGCCTTGCCGGCCGGCCTGCTGCGCGGACTGGTGGCTGGACTGCGCGGCGTGGTGCTGGCCGACGATCTGCTGGCCTGCAGCGCCAGCCCGACCGAGGAGCCGGCAGCTGGCAAGGACCTCGCGCTGCTGCAGTACACCTCGGGCAGCACCGGCAACCCCAAGGGCGTGACGCTGACCCACGCCCAGCTGCTGGCCAACATCCGCGCGATGGCACGCGCCGCCCAGGTCGGGCCGGACGATGTGTTCGTGAGCTGGCTGCCGCTGTATCACGACATGGGGCTGATCTGCGCCTGGCTGTCCTGCCTGGTCTACGCGATTCCCTTCGTCGTGATGTCGCCGCTGCGCTTCCTGGCGGCGCCGCAACGCTGGCTGCAGGCGATCCACGACTACCGCGGCACGCTGTCGGGCGCGCCCAACTTCGCCTACGAACTCTGCCTGCGCCGCGTACCCGAAGAACTGCTCAGCAAGCTCGACCTGTCTGGCTGGCGCATCGCGTTCAACGGCGCCGAGCCGGTCAACCCCGGCACGATGGAGCGCTTCGCGGCGCGCTTTGTCGCCTGCGGGCTCGACCCGAAGGCGTTGGCGCCGGTCTACGGCCTGGCTGAATGCGCGGTCGGGCTCGCGTTCACGCCGCAGCGCGGGCTGCAGGTCGACCGGATCGAGCGGGCGGCGTTCTCGACCCTGGGCCAGGCGATCCCGGCCGCACCCGAAGATCCGAACCCGCTGCGCTTCGTCGCCTGCGGCCGGCCGCTGCCGGGCTACGAACTGCGCGTGGTCGATGCAAGCGGCAGCGAATTGCCCGAGCGGCGCGAAGGCCGGCTGCAGTTCCGCGGTCCGTCGGCCACCGCCGGCTACTGGCACAACCCGCAGGCCAACGCCCGGCTGTTCGATGGCGACTGGCTGGAGACCGGCGACTACGCCTACCTCGCGGGCGGCGAGCTGTATCCGAGCGGACGTGCCAAGGACATCGTGATCAAGGCCGGGCGCAACATCTACCCGCAGGAGGTGGAGGAGGCCGTGGGCCGGATTGCCGGCGTACGCCCCGGCTGCGTCGCGGTCTTCGGCAGCCCCGACCCGGCCAGCGGCACCGAGCGGCTGGTCGTCGCCGCCGAGACCCGACTCACCGAAGCTGCCGCGCTGACCGCCTTGCGCCAGGCGATCCAGGACCAGGTGGTTGAACTGCTCGGGCTGCCGGCCGACGAGATCTGGCTGTCCGCGCAGCGCATCGTGCTCAAGACCTCAAGCGGCAAGGTGAGGCGCGCCGCCAGCCGGGCGCTGTTCGAACAGGGCCTGTCAGAAGCCAAGCCGCGCGCGGCCTGGCTGCAACTGGCGCGGGTCTTCCTGGCAGGCGCGCTGCCAAGGTTCAGGCGGCTGGTCACGCTGGTTAGCGAGCGGCTGGCGGGTGCCTGGGCTGTCACGGCCTTCAGCCTGCTCGCGCTGCCGGTCTGGCTCGGCGTCGCGCTGACACGCCAACCCGCTTCGGCCTGGCGGCTGCTGCACCGGGCGGCCCGGCTCTGGCTGGCGCTGGCCGGTATCAGGCTCGAAATCGTCGACCAGTCCGGGCCAGCTACAGCCAATGCCAGGCTGCTGGTCGCGAATCACGCCAGCTACCTCGATGGCCTGCTGCTGATCGCCGCGCTGCCGGCGCCGGGCTGGCGCTTCGTCGCCAAGCGCGAGCTGACGGGCAACTTCTGGTCGCGCGTCTTGCTGCAAAAGCTCGGCTGCGAGTTCGTCGAGCGCTTCGACCTGCAGCAGGGCCTGGCCGACGCCGGGCGGCTGGCCGAGGCGGCACAGCACGGCGATCGATTGGCGGTGTTTCCCGAAGGCACTTTCACTCGCGCGCCGGGGCTGCGGCCGTTCCACATGGGCGCCTTCGTCACGGCGGCACGCGCCGGCCTGGCGCTGCAGCCGGTGGCGCTGGCCGGTACCCGTGACCGGCTGCGTGACGGCCACTGGCTGCCCAGGCGCGGAACGGTGCGCGTCACGCTTGGTCCGGTGCTGGACCCCGGGCCGCTGCCAGGCAGCGAATGGGAACGCGCGCTGGCGCTGCGCGATGCCGCACGCGCCACGATCCTGGCCGGTTGCGGCGAGCCCGACTTGCAGCGTTGACCGGTTTGAGCTTCAACCCCCCAACGCCGCGCGCCGGCCGCGTTCGGCGTCGATGCCAGTCAGCAGCAGCCCGCCAACACCGCGCTCCTTGGGCCGAATCCCTCGAGATTGGCTGAACTTTATAAATAATGCTGATATTGCAATTTTATAAGCAAGAGTTTTATAATGCGTTTAAAAGCAAAGCTCATAAAAAACTTCACTTGCAACATCACATCCGTACCACGCTCCAGCTTGGGCAATTGCTGCTGTCGGCGCGCAAGCACCAGGGTCTGAGCCAGGCCGAATTGGCCGCCCGGCTCGGGCTCAGCCAGGCTCGCATCTCGCAGCTGGAACAACAACCGCAGACCATCACGGCGCTGCAGCTCCTGCAGCTGACGAGCGTGCTCGGCCTGGAGCTGCTCGTGCAGAGCCGCGACAACACCCAGGATACGGGCTCCACCGAGGCGGAGTGGTAAATCATGGGGCGCCGATCACATGACCGGACGCTGGAGATCTGGTCCAACGGACAGCATGTCGCGACCTGGGCCATGCCGGCGCGCGGACCGATGGAGCTGCGGTACGACGAGGCCTGGGAGCAGTCACCGCTCGGTCGCCCGTTGTCCCTGTCGCTGCCTTTCAGCGTCGGAGGGCTTGCGCTCAAGGGCAATGCCGTCGGTCACTTCTTCCGCAACCTGTTGCCGGACAGCGAGGCAATCCGCCAGCGCATGGCGGCCAAGTTCAAGGCGGCTTCCACCGACGCCTTCGATTTGCTCATGGCCGTGGGGCGCGACTGCGTCGGTGCCGTGCAGTTGCTGCCACCTGACGCCGCGCCGCAGGGGTACGACCGCATCGATGGTACAGCGCTGAATGAAGCCGGCGTGGCACGCCACCTGCGACATGCGGTTTCTGCGCCGGCCATGGGCCAGCCAGCAGAGGACGACGAGTTTCGGATCTCGCTGGCCGGCGCGCAGGAAAAGTCGGCCCTGCTCTGGCATGCGGGGCAATGGCAGCTGCCACATGGCGCGACGCCGACGACCCATATTTTCAAGCTGCCGCTGGGACTCGTGGGCAACAGCCGCGTGAACCTCTCGACCTCGGTCGAGAACGAGTGGCTTTGCCTCAAGATACTCAAGGCCTATGGCTTACCGGTTGCGTCAGCCGAGATGGCGCAGTTCGAGGACCAGCGCGTCCTGGTAGTCGAGCGCTTCGACCGGCAGTTGCACCCATCCGGCAACTGGTGGGTCCGCCTGCCGCAGGAAGACTTCTGCCAAGCGCTGGGCTGCTCGCCACAGCAAAAATACGAAGCCGACGGCGGTCCAGGCTTCGGTGACCTGGCCCGCATCCTTCAGCAGAGTACCCAGTCCGAGCAGGACCGCGACACCTTGCTGGCCACACAGATCCTGTTCTGGATGCTGGCTGCCACCGACGGCCACGCGAAGAACTTCAGCCTGCGCCTGCTGGCCAAGGGGCGCTTTCACCTGACCCCTATCTACGACGTGTTGTCAGCCTGGCCTGTCATTGGGCGGGGAAACGGCAAATGGGAGGCGCAGAAGGTGAAGCTGGCCATGGCTGTGGAGGGCAAGAACCGCCATTACCAGCTCAAGAGCATCCAGCGCCGCCACTTCAACCACATGGCCTATCGCCACGGCTATGCGCGGGGCGCCGAACCCGTCATCGGGCAATTGCTGGAACGCACCGCGTCGGTGATCGATTCGGTGCGCTCGAAACTGCCAGCTGATTTCCCGACCCAGGTGGCGGATGCCATCCTCAATGGTCTCGAAAGCTCGGCCCAGGCCTTGGCGCAGATGCCAGCGGAATGACCCAGCGTTGCCACAGAGCTGCCAGCAGGTGGCAGGCCTGAGCCTCAACCCCCCAGCGCCGCGCGCCGGCCGCGTTCGGCATTCACGCCCGCCAGCAGCGCCAGCCCGATCACGAAATAGCTGCCGGTCGCCAGGATTGCCAGCCGGTGGTCGCCGCCGCTGAGCCAGGTCACCGCGCCATAGGTCAGCGGCCCGAGGATCGACGACAGCTTGACCGCCAGCCCCCAGAGGCCGAAGAACTCGCCATGCCGGCTCTCGGGTGCCAGATAGCCGACCAGCGCGCGCGCGGCCGACTGGCTCGCGCCCAGGCACAGGCCGGCGATATTGGCCGCGATCCAGAACGGCGTCGGCCCCTGCGCCGACCAGGCCAGCAGCACCATGACGATCCAGCCGACCAGCGTCAGCGCGATCGCGCGCGCATGGCCGATGCGGTCCTGCCAGCGCCCGAAAGCCAGCGCGCCGAGCGCAGCCGTGATGTTGACCAGGAAGATCAGCTGGATCGTGTCAGCGGTGGAAAAGCCCATCGCCTGCTCGGCATAGATCGCCGCCAGCGCGATCACGGCCTGGATGCCAGCCTGGTAGAACACGATGCAGAGCATGAAGCGGCGCATGTCGCGGTAGCGACCAGCCTGGCGCAGCGTGGCCAGCACCCGGCTCCAGGCCGATTCGGTGTTCCTGGGCTGCGGCGTCGCGCGCTCGCGCAGCAGCAGGAAGGTCGGCAGCGACGCGAGCGCAAACAGCGCGGCCGTGATCAGCATGCAGACCGGAACGAAATGCGCAGCGCCCTGGCCATTGGCCTGAGCCCAGGTGATATAGCCCAGGCAGGCGCCCAGGCTCAGCAGCCCGCCGACATAGCCCAGGCCCCAGCCCCAGCCCGAGACCTGGCCCAGGCTGTCGGGCTCGGCGAGCTCGGGCAGGAAAGCGGCGATCAGGTTCTCGCCGCTGCCGAAGCAGAAATTCGACAGCACGACAAAGGCCAGCGCCAGCGCGACCGCCCCCGGACCGGCCAACGCCAAGCCGACGGTGCCGAGCACGCAGCCCAGCGTGGTCCAGGCCAGCAGCCGCTTCTTGCCCGCGTGGGTATCGGCCCAGGCACCCAGCAGCGGCGCGCTCAGCAGGATCAGCGCGTAGGACAGCGACAGCGCCGCAGTCCAGGCGAAGGTGGCCCAGGGCGCACCGCCCGCCACCACCGAGACGAAATAGGCGTTGAACACCGCCGTGATCACGACCGTGGTGTAGCCCGAGTTGGCGAAGTCGTACATCGCCCAGGCCCAGGCCTCGCGCTTGCGCACGCCAGGCTTCAGCGGGCCGGCGCTGGCCGCCTGCCGGGCGGCATTGGCGGCGGTGCTAGAGGAGGGCGGGATGTCGGGGCGGTGGAGGTCGGACATGGGCGCGATATTAGCCCCGCGCTGCGACAGCCGCCCCCAGGCGGATCAAGTCCTAGCCGGCAGCACCTGACCCCAGCACTCGCCAAAGCCGATGCGCGCAGCACCCGCCTGCTCGCACCAGCCGCGCAGCACCACCGCGTCGCCATCCTCAAGGAAGGTGCGGCTCTCGCCGTTGGGCAGTGCGATCGGGTGCTTGCCACCGCTGGTCAGCTCGATCAGCGCACCGGCCTGGTCCAGCGTCGGACCCGACAGGGTGCCGCTGCCGAACAGGTCGCCCGGCTGCAGATTGCAGCCGTTGACGGTGTGATGCGTCACCATCTGCGCCACGGTCCAGTAGGCATGGCGGTAGCTGGTGCGGCAGAGCTGCGCGTCGGACTGGCCGGCGGCGCGCATCTGGTCGGTCAGCAGCCCAACCTGCAGCTGGATGTCGAACGAACCGCCTTGACGATTCGCGGCGCTGTCCAGATAGGGCAGCGGTTGCGGGTCGCCTTCCGGGCGGGTGAAAGGCACGCGGTACGGCGCCAGCGCCTCCAGCGTCACGATCCAGGGCGAGACGGTTGACGCAAAGTTCTTCGACAGGAAGGGCCCGAGCGGCTGGTATTCCCAGGCCTGGATGTCGCGCGCCGACCAGTCGTTCAGCAGGCAGATGCCGAACACATGGTTTTCCGCATCCTCGATGCCGATCGGTGAACCCTGCTCGTTGCCCTGGCCGATGAAGATACCGAGCTCCAGCTCGATGTCCATGCGCTTGCTCGGCGCCAGCACCGGGGCTTCGGCATCGGGAGCCTTGAGCTGGCCCTTCGGGCGCGGGAAGGCCTGGCCCGAGATGCCGATGCTCGATGCCCGGCCGTGGTAGCCGATCGGCACCCATTTGTAGTTGGGCATCAATGGGTTGTCCGGACGGAACAGCTTGCCGATATTGGTCGCGTGGTGCACCGAGGTGTAGAAGTCGGTGTAGTCACCGATCTGCGCCGGGACGGTGTATTCGACTTGCGCCTGCGCGACCAGACAGCCACGCAAGGCATCCACCGCCGTGCCAGCCACGTCTGCCGCGTCGGCCTTGAGCAGATCGAACAGGCCGTGGCGCAGCGCCTGCCAGGCCGCCGGCCCAAGCGCCATCAGCGGATTCAGGCTGGCACCGGCACCCGCCAGCGCGGCCTCGGCCGCCAGGCCTTGCAGCGCACCGGCCGCGCCCAGCTGCGCCAGGTCGATGATCTGGTCACCAATCGCGACGCCGCCACGGAACGCTGCGCCGGAACCCCGGCGCCGGAAAACGCAGAACGGCAGGTTCTGGATCGGGAAATCGCTGCCCGCTGCGTTGGCGGACTGAACCCAGCTGCGGACAGCCGGGTCGTGAGTGTGATTGAGCAGGCTCATGAGTGTTGGAATAAGGTCAGAAACAGCGATCAGGCGGACATGCTGCCATCATGCATCCAGGCCGCGTGCTTGGGCGCCTGTTTGGTCCGGTCCCACTCGTTGACCATGTCCCATTTCACCTGGTCGAGCATCTGCATCATCTGGGGCGTGCCGCAGTCCCAGGCCAGTTCCAGCCGGTGGCCGTTCGGGTCGAAGAAGTAGATCGACTTGAAGATGGTGTGGTCGGTCGGGCCCACCACGGCTATGCCTGCGGCTTCGAGCCTGGCCTTGGCGTCAATCAGGTCCTGATAGCTGCCGACCTTGAGCGCCAGATGCTGCACCCAGGCCGGGGTGTTCTCGTCACGGCCCATGGCGGGCTGGCTCGGCAGCTCGAAGAAGGCCAGGATGTTGCCGTCGCCCGCATCCAGGAAGATATGCATGTACGGGTCCGGTGCCTTGGTCGAAGGCACTTCGTTTTCGGCGATCGCCAGCACCAGCTTCATGTCGAGGTGCTTTTCGTACCAGTCGACGGTGGTCTTGGCGTCCTTGCAGCGGTAGGCGACATGGTGGATCTTTTGCACGAGCATGGGGGTCTCCTCTTGTTGATAGCTGGATGAGTGGATGAAAAGTCAATCGCTTGTCGGATTCAGTCGAGCTTGACGCCGACCTTGCCGATCAGCGCACCCCACTTCTGGCGTTCGGACTTGGTGTAGGCCGCCATCTGGGCCGGGGTGCCAGGCAGCGGCTCCAGGCCCATGGCCTGCATGCGCGCCTTGATGGCGGTCTGTGCCAGCGCGCCCTGCAGGGCATCGGCGAGTTTCTTCACCTGCTCGGGCGGAGTTGCCGTCGGCACCACCAGACCCTGCCAGGCGTAAGCCTCGAAGCCCTTGATACCTTGCTCCTGCAGCGTGGCGACTTCGGGCAGGGTCGACAGCCGCTTCGGGCTGGCGACAGCCAGCAGCTTGATCCTCTTGCCGTTGGCGAAGGGATAGGCGGCGGCACTGTCGAGCCACATCGCGGGAATCTGGCCGCCGGCCAAGTCCTGCACGCCGGGCGCGACACCCTTGTAGGGCACATGGGTCAGCTTGAGCCCGCTCTGTTCGCGGAACAGTTCGCCGATCAGGTGATGCGGACTGCCCAGACCCGCCGAGCCCCAGTTCACGCCATCCTGCTGGGCCTTGGCCCAGACGGTGAACTCCTTGAGGTTGTTTGCCGGCACCGAATTGGCCACCGCCAGGAACATCGGGAAGCGCGCCAGCAGGCCGACCGGCTGGAAATCCTTCTCGGCGTTGTAGTTGAGCTTGCTGAACAGGGTCGGATTGGCTGCCAGGGTGGCGAAATCGGCCGTGAACATGATGTTGCCCGGATCGCGCGAACGGGCGACATACTCGGCCGCGATGTTGGTACCGGCTCCCGGCTTGTTGGTCACGATGATGACGCGCCCCAGGGATTTGGCCATCGAATCCGCCAGCATGCGGGCCACGACGTCGGAACCGCCGCCTGCGGGATAGCCGATCACCCATTCGAGCGGCTTGTTCTGTGCCTGGGCGGCAAGTCCCGCGCCAGCCAGGGCCAGGCCGATCAGCGATTGAAAGAATTTTTTGCGTTGCATGGAGTCTCCTGTCCAGTGGCCCAGTCGATCGGGCTAGATGTTGCCATTGGAAGCCAGATCCATCTATCATTCAAACGGTTTTTTCTTATGGATTTATCGGATTAACAGATGAATGTCACCTTGAGGCAGCTGCGCGCCTTCCTGGCCGTTGCGCGCACCGGCAGCTTCACCCTGGCCGCCGAGAGCCTGTACATCACGCAATCGGCGCTGAGCGGCCTGATCAAGGAACTCGAGCAGACCCTGGGCACGCGCCTGGTCGACCGCAGTACGCGGCGCGTCTACCTGACCGAGATCGGCGCCCGGCTCTACCCGCAGCTCGACGCCAAGCTGCAAGACCTCGACGACATGCTGCACCAGGTGGTCGACCCGACGCTGCAGCAGACCGGGGTGGTGCGGGTCGCGGCATCACAGCTGCTGGCCTCGACCCTGATGCCGGACCTGATCGCCGACTTCCAGGCGCAACACCCCTTGAGCCAGGTCAAGCTGGTCGACACCCCGGTCGAGAGTGTGATGGCGCGCGTCTTCGCCGGCGAGGTGGAGCTCGGCATCGGCCCGGAGCGCGAGCCGAACTCCGACATCACTTCGACACGGCTGTTCGACGGACCGTTCATGGCGGTGTTTCCGCCCGATCATCCGCTGGCCGGCATCGAGCGCCTGTGCTGGGCCGACCTGGCCGATCAGCCGGTCATCGCCCTGCAGGGACAGTTCACCGAACGCCTGAGCCAGGACCTGCGCGCCGCCGCCCCCGACCTGGCCTTCAGCGCCACGACCGAGGTCGCCTACATGTCGACCGCGCTGTCGATGGTCAAGGCCGGGCTCGGGGTGGCGCTGTGCATTCCCTACGCCGCCCCGCTGGTCGAGCTCTACGGCCTGCACATGAGCCAGCTGTTCGGCCCCGAAGTCCGCCGCAACTTCGAGGTCTTCACGCGCCGCGGACGCTCGCTGTCACCGATCGCGCAAAGCTTCCTGGACTTCATCGGCCCGAAGATCAGGGCCATGCCTTATCTGCAGTGAACAGCGGGCCGAAACGCCGCTGGGAGCGGGCCCTAGGCCTTGCGCATGGCCTCTGCCATGGCGTCATGTCCACGCGCCTGCAGCCTGTCGGCGGCATTGAGACGATCGCGCGCCTCCCGGTTCTGGCTCAGCTTGACCTTGCCGACCAGCGAGGTGATCGCGATCTCGATGCCCACGATATGGCGCAGCAGGCCATCGATGTAATCCGGCGCTGCGTCGCTCATCTTCCAGGGGACGGGCTCGCCGGCCTCGTGCCGCTTCGTCAGTCGCCCGACCATGCCACGCACGAAGCGCTCGTCGTCGCGCACGGTGAGCAGGCCATGGGCATGCACCACCTCGTAGTTCCAGGTCGGGACCTGGCGATGCGTCTCGTGCTTGCTCGGATACCAGCTCGGCGAAATGTAGGCCTCTGCGCCACGGAACACGACCATGACCGGCGTGCCGGTCGGGCAGCGCTGCCAGAGCGGGTTGGCGCGCGCCACATGGGCCGTGAGCAGGCCATGCGTTCCCGCGCCGGCGTCGTACTCGAACGGGATATGGTCGGCGTCGAGCCCGGCACTGTCACTCGTGACCAGCATGCCGAGCGGGTGCGCGCGGATGATGCGGGTCAGTTCGTCGGGCCGGGTCTCGGCGAAATGGGCAGGGATGTACATCGTGGGTGGGCGGATGAATGACGGCAACAGCTTTCACTATCCCACAACCGGCCCAATAGTCGCGCCCGTCGCAAATCCCAGTCACTGCGCATCGATTATGCGGCGGCCCTGCTCGGCGTGTCCGTGGATCTCATGTCACGGCTCGAGAACGGGCAAGGTTCGGTCCGCCTGGACAAGGTCATGGCGGTGCTGGACGGCCTGGGTCTGGCACTGATGGTCCTGCCGAAGGAGCACCCCTGGGTGCGCGAGACGGAGCACGGCGCCCAAGAAAGCCTCAAGCAGTAGGACGGTTATCGCGAATGACGGACTGAAGTCCAAGATCCATGGACAGCAACTGCAAGCCATGGCATAGAACGGTCGCTGCAATCAGCGCGTCGGGCAACTTTACGCGCTGTGTACGCCGCGCAACTGGTTCTGAATGTCCAGAGGGGAGCCAGCAAAAGTGGTGGACTCACGCAGGCCGCCACACAACGATGCCAGTGTCACGGACTGGCGAGCCGCCTCCTGCCGGGCCTGGCGAGCGCTCAGGAACTCGGCAAAATCCAGTACCTCTGCCAGCAAGGGTTCAGGCAATGTATGGGCTGTCTCCCATAGGCGTTCAGCGATTGTCGGCATGGTGGGTGCCCTCCGGCTCAGTTGCAATGCAAATGCAATGTTAATCCTTCTGGTCGCTAACCCATGCACGATGATGGCTGCGATAACGCCGCCTCCTCCCCATAATCAGCATGACATCAGCCATGATCCACGGCCAAACCCTCGAAGCCTGGTGCGCCAGCCACCCCCTGATCCGCGACCTGGTAGCGCTGCGCGAAACCAGCTGGTTCAACCCCGCGATTGCACCCGCAGCCACCGCGCTGGCTGATGTCGGGCTCGGGGCCGAGGAGGTCGCGCAGGCCAGCGCTCGCCTGCAGCGCTTCGCACCCTACATTGCCAAGGTGTTCCCGCAAACCGCTGCGGCGGGCGGACTGATCGAGTCGGGCATCCGGCCCTTGCCGCGTATGCAGCACCTGCTGCTGGATGAGGCTGGCCTGCCGATGAGCGGCCAGCTCTGGCTCAAGACCGACAACGAGCTGCCGATCTCCGGCTCGATCAAGGCGCGCGGCGGCATCCACGAGGTGCTCAAGCATGCTGAGGACCTGGCGCTGCAGGCCGGGCTGATCCGCCCCGGCGACGACTACGCGGTGCTGGACAGCGACGCCGCGCGCCAGTTCTTCGGCCAGTACCGGATCGCGGTCGGCTCCACCGGCAACCTCGGGCTGTCGATCGGCATCATGAGCGCCCAACTCGGCTTCCAGGCCAGCGTCCACATGTCGTCCGATGCGCGGCAATGGAAGAAGGACAAGTTGCGCGCCAGCGGCGTGAGCGTGGTCGAGTACGAATCGGACTACAGCGTCGCGGTCGAGCAAGGGCGCCGGCAGGCCGAGTCCGACCCCAGCTGCTACTTCGTCGATGACGAGAACTCACCACACCTGTTCCTGGGCTACGCGGTGGCGGCGGAACGGCTCAAGCACCAGTTGGATCAGGCCGGCGTGGTTGTCGACGCGGATCATCCGCTGTTCGTCTACCTGCCCTGCGGCGTGGGCGGCGGGCCGGGCGGGGTCGCTTTCGGGCTCAAGCTGGTATTCGGCGACGCGGTGCACTGCATCTTCGCCGAGCCGACCCACTCGCCCTGCATGCTGCTGGGCGTCTACACCGGACTGCACGACGCCGTCAGCGTGCAGGAGTTCGGTATCGACAACGTCACCGCCGCCGACGGCCTGGCGGTGGGCCGGCCCTCGGGCTTCGTCGGCCGTGCCATGCAGCGCCTGGTTGACGGGTACTACAGCGTCGCCGACGAGGAACTGTTCCGGCTGCTGGCGCTCGCGCACCAGGAGGAGGGCGTCAAGCTGGAACCCTCGGCGCTGGCGGGAATGCCAGGCATGGTGCGGGTGCTGCGCGACCGGAACTACCTGGAACGCATCGGCGCCACTCCGGAGCGACTGGCGAATGCCACGCATCTGGTCTGGGGGACGGGCGGGAGCATGGTGCCGGAGGGGGAGTTTGAGGCTTACGTCGAGAAAGGACTGGCCGTGCGGCGCAAGCCATCACCTGGAGATGCCGTCTGATGGGGAGAAGTGATGCTCACCCCAGCCTGTCGATCCGCCTGCCCGCCTCGTCCAGATGCGCGGCCAAGGCTTGCAGGCAAGGCGCGAAGTTGCCGGAAAACCGTTCATCTGTACGCAACTTGTCCAGGTAGTCACGCGCCAGGGCCAGCATCGCGGGCCAAACCATCAGCATCGACCCGGTACACCGGCAAGTCGGCACAGCCACGGTTGCGATCGCACAGCAGGTACTGAATGGATCGGGCGGCGCCAATCCGCACCACCTCGTCGCCCAGCCGGCCCAGCGTGGGTTGGCTCAGCCCGATCTTTTCCTGCAGTGAGCGGGACTTGGCGGGGCCTCGACCCAGATGCAAGTGCAGGCTTGCAGCATGGAGAGGCACGGCTTGAATCGATGCATGAATAGATCAATGAATGGATTCTGGGTGATCGAGCCGTACATGTCTCGGGGTCGCTGACGATTTACCGGCCGGAATGCGACAGGCGCTGCCAGTCCTTGAGGAATTCCCGGGTGTAGTCGCAGGCGCGTGGCAGGCTTGCCCGCTTACTGCTTGCCGACTTTTTCGATGTCATCGATCAGGGCGTCTGCACTTTCGAAGCGGGCACGGCGGCTCTTGATGATCTCGCTGGCCTCGGCCATCGCTGCGCGGCTGCTGGCGTTCGGTGCCTTGATCGCGAACGGCAGTTCCTTGTCCGCCACGACACGGGTCAGAAAGACACGGATCGCATCGGAGACGGTCAGGCCCATCGAAGCCAGCGTTTCAGCAGCCTGAGCCTTGAGCTGTTCGTCCACGCGGACATGAACCATGGTGGTAGCAGACATGTCTGACTCCTGGTAGAGATTTTTGAGATTCATCGTATCTCTTTCATGCTGATTACAGTCACTGCACATTGACGATGCGGCTACCCTGTAACCGCATCTACCTTGACGCGCACCGCCTGCAAGATGCAGGGGCGCATGGCGTTCGAGTTCATCGGCAACGCCGTGCAGAACTGGCTCAGCTGCATACAAGCGCCCAGCCTGGTACACGAGCACATCCATCTACGCTACGCCGACGGGTGAGCCGCAGAAATCTTCAAGCTGGCACTGCCACTTTCTGTTCTGGTAAGGGGGGTGAACACGTACTAAGGCGACTGCCGCCAGCCTCTCAGTCACCTCGAAATCACTCGGTTTCGAAAACTTTCCCTAGCGGGGATTTACTAATAAAGAAACTTCTTTCCACAGATTATCTTCCGACAACGTAAGTTCGGAACGAATTCGATTCATTCTCTCTGTAAATCGGCGCACAGGCTTGTAGACCCATCCATCATCACCCTTGAATCGTTCGACAACGCCTTGTTTAATGAGGATTTTCAATATTGAATCAGCCAGTTTTGGATGGTATTTCTGACCATACCCCCCCTTGAGTAGTGCTCCTTCCTCACGTCCAGCTCCGGGTTGAAAGAAGATCTTGTGAATCATTGACAAAAACAACTTCTGTCCGGGCGTGAGTGAACTCTCTTTTATGCGAGCCGAATTGGAAAGACGTTCAAACGATATGACTTCTGCACCCTTGATCCAGATTGGAAGTCCATTGTGTGCAGAAACTCCAGCAACCGAAGAAATGATGCAATCTTCCAAGGAAAAATCATGTGAGGTATTAATAGGTGTCCCATCAAGAATCAGAAGTTCAATTTCCGACTGCCTGACTATCAAGTTGGATACCGTTCGATGACTTAACATTAATATCGGCATCATTGAGCCGACTAGTGTCAACAAGCGAAAATCAAGAGGCTCTTCACCATAGAGGCAGAGTGCTGACACAATTTCACCAAGACGCTTCGTATTTCGACTTGCCCCAAACTTATGCAGGTAGGAAAAGCTGAGCTGATCGAGATCGTAAGTGCGAATCATCTGAGCTGCGTGAACCGTACCCAAAAATCTTAGTGATTGACTCCATTGCATTGACCCCGATTTCTCAGACATAGATGCAATATCGGAAATAAGTGCATCAGCCCGTAGAACATCTAAAACGTTTGGATCAATGAACTGACGGTCGGGCGACTCGGGTTCAATTCTTCCAAGTGTGCACATTCGCGAGAGGAGTTGTCGGCCGCTTTGGTCCGGCACTGAGCCTACAACTGACTGGTACGCCGAATCAATATCGGAAGGCGTGAGTCGTCCTGCAAAGGTATTCGAATATCTAGTTTTGGCAGCCAAATGCTGGAGAATCAGTTTGATCGTTTGCGGAGCAATGGAGTCACTGACGCCCTTTGATTCACGACGGCAGACGGCGTAGATGAAAACCGACCAAAATTCGAATTGACCGTACTCCCGCTTCAATAGGTATTCGATGTCTTCCGTTTCAAGCTCCACTAACATCTGAAAGACGAGAGGTTTGCGCGGCAGCCACTCAGGAAGTGCCGCGGTAATTCCCAGAGCATTCAGATATTGCACGCCTTCAGCTGCAGAAAATGTTTCAGGCACCTCTATACAAGAAAGATCATGTGCCTGTGAAAGTCCAAGACTCTCAATCATTTCCTCATTTCCATCAAAGAAATGAGAGCGCCCAGTGATCAAGACTCCAGCTTTGCACTTTTTAATTAGGTCTCTAACACCTTGAGCAGTGCGCTTTCGCAGCGCTTTTCTGTCCTCGATCCTCGTATCATGAATTTGTGTGCCTATTTCATCAAATCCATCAAGCAAAAGGATAAGGTGCCCTGAATTGAGCAATCTCATTATGTTATCAACAGAATTACCCAAACCAACATTTCCAAGGTGTCCTGCAATTATCTCAAGCGCACTAGAGCTACTCCAATGGTCCCTGAGATTTATTGCCAGCGGGAAGGCGCTAGAGCCCCCCACATCTCCCCTAAGCTTGGTATAGACCTCTCGGACGCAACGACTCTTTCCTGTGCCATAATCACCCGACAGGACAATATGCGAGCCGCGTTGCAGCAGCACGGTGATTTCATCGATCGTAAAAGTCTTGTCTCTCCCAATGTCGATGTACTTAACTGGAATAAATTCTCGCGTGTCGTTTTCTCCAGTTTTTGAGTCCACCGCGCTACCAAAAGGCAGTGCACTTCGTAATTTGTCGTAGCTCTTGAAATCAAAAAATGCACGCTCAAAATCTGCAGCTGAGCAGACAGTAATGTGACTATTTTGACCAGCCTCCACCATACTATCTGTTGGTTCCGATTCAAGAATAACGAATCCCCTGCAAATGAGACCTTCAGTGGCGAGGCGCATTTTAGTTGGAATTATCTTATTTAAATCAGCCCGCACCTTCTGTAGCGTTCTCTCCTTAGTGATCTCGATAATTATCAGTTCGTCGGGTGAAACACGACATACGCCATCGAAATCAACGCCGTCTATGTGCTCCGGCCTGCAAACAGCCGCCCAACGGAGACTAGCGATACCTCGGATGTGGTCTTCGAGTAATTTCCAAGTTGTCGTCATCTGAGATATTTATCAGTTACTAGATTATTGGGAGAAGTTGTCACATCTGAGGGTAGAGATACTCTTTATTGCCTCTTTAGGCTAGCCCACTGAGTCAAACCCAAGCATCACCCTGACTTGTGTTTTTGATCATCATACAGGCCTTGGCGCGCTTCCTGCTACCTAGGATCACTACCAGCACCTTGCCTGGGAGCCGTTTCCCCCGCAGAATGACTACAAGCCAGAAGGACATGAACATGACGCCCCCACCCTGCCTGGTCTGGCTGCCGGCCGACCATCGTCAACTGGGCCCGCATGCCACTCCCTACCTGCTGCTCGGCGACAAGTACGCCCGCGCGGTCCGGGACTGCGCCTTGGCGCAGCCCGTGATGTTCCCGCTCGCGCAAGCCACTGATCTGCCCGGCCTGCTGGGCTTGGTCGACGGCGTGCTGCTGACCGGGTCGCCATCCAACGTCCATCCCTCGCATTTCGACCAACAGGTCCACGACCCCTTGCTGCCGCTCGACCCGGCGCGCGATGCACTGACGCTCGCGCTGGTGCGCACCTGTGTCGAGCAGGGTGTGCCGCTGCTGGGCATCTGCCGCGGTTTCCAGGAGATCAACGTCGCGCTCGGCGGCAGCCTGCACCAGACCGTGCATGGCGTGCCGGGGCTGATGGACCACCGCGAACGCGGCGACACGCCGGAGCAGGAATACGCCCCCAGCCACGAGGTCCGGCTCGCACCCGGCAGCGCGATGGAGCGCTGGGCCGGCGGGCCGGTCGCGCGGGTCAATTCGCTGCACGGCCAGGGCGTGGACCGGCTCGCGCCCGGCTTGCGTGCCACCGCGCATGCGCCCGACGGCCTGGTCGAGGCATTCGAGCTCGAAGGCGCACGCAGCTTTGCCTGCGCGGTGCAGTGGCACCCCGAATGGCGCTGCGCCGAACACCCGTTCTACGCCGCCATCCTGTCGGCCTTCGGCGCGGCGGTGCGTCAGCGCCAGGCCGAGCGCCTGTCCGGCAGCAGAACCATCCCACAGAGGCAAACATGAACAACCGCAAGGACGCTCCGCAGAGCTACAACGACCTCGAGCATTGGCTGAACCAGCGCCGCGTGACCGAAATCGAGTGCCTGGTGCCTGACCTGACCGGGGTGGCACGCGGCAAGATCCTGCCGCGCGAGAAGTTCACCGAGGACCGCGGCATGCGGCTGCCGCAGGCCATCGTCGCGATGGGCGTGACCGGCGAATTTCCGCCCAGCGGCCCCTATTACGACGTGATCGCACCGACCGACCACGACATGCAACTGCGCCCCGACCCGTCAACGGTGCGCATCGTGCCCTGGGCCAGCGACCCGACCGCGCAGGTGATTCACGACTGCTTCGACCATGACGGCAAGCTGATTCCCTACGCGCCGCGCAGCGTGCTGCGCCATGTCTGCGGCCTCTATGAAAAGATGGGGCTGAGCCCGGTGGTGGCGCCCGAGCTCGAGTTCTACCTGACCGCGCGCAACACCGACTCCAACATGCCGCTGAAGGCGCCGGTCGGACGCAGCGGCCGCGCCGAGACCTCGCGCCAGGCCTACAGCATCGACGCGGTCAACGAGTTCGACCCGCTGTTCGAGGACATCTACGACTACTGCGGCAAGATGGAGCTCAACGTCGACACCCTGATCCACGAGGTCGGTGCCGGCCAGATGGAGATCAACTTCTTCCACGGCGATCCGCTCAACCTGGCCGACGAGGTCTTCATGTTCAAGCGCACCGTGCGCGAGGCTGCGCTGCGCCACGACATGTACGCGACCTTCATGGCCAAGCCGATCGCGGGCGAGCCCGGCAGCGCGATGCATATCCACCAGAGCCTGGTCGACCAGGCGACCGGCCGCAACATCTTCAGCAAGCCAGACGGCTCGCCGTCGGACGAGTTCTTCCACTTCATCGGCGGGTTGCAGCGCTATATCCCGGCCGCGATGGCGCTGGTGGCACCCTATGTCAACAGCTACCGCCGCCTGGCGCGCCACACGGCGGCACCGATCAACATCGAGTGGGGCTACGACAACCGGACCGTGGGCATCCGCTCGCCGATCTCGGGCCCGCAGGCACGCCGGGTCGAGAACCGCGTCATCGGCGCCGACGCCAACCCCTATGTCGCGCTGGCGATGACGCTGGCCTGCGGCTACCTCGGGCTCAAGAACAAGATCCGCCCCAAGCCCGAGATGCGCGGCGACGCCTACCTGGCGCCCTACACGCTGCCGCGCAGCCTGGGCGAGGCGCTCGACTGGCTGCGGCGCGAGACCGATCTGCACGAGGTGCTGGGCGAGGGCTTCATCACGGTCTACACCGAGGTCAAGGAGCTCGAGTTCGAGGAATTCATGAAGGTGATCTCGCCTTGGGAGCGCGAGCACCTGCTGCTGCATGTCTGATTTCAGGAGACCCGACCATGACTAATAAGCCAACCCCATCCAGACAGCCCTTGACCGTCGAGCTGCAGGCGCTCGACAGCGCGCATTTCCTCCATCCCTTCACCGACCACCAGGGCCTGGCGGCCAAGGGCGCGCGCATCATCACGCGCGCCGACGGCGTCCATGTCTGGGACAGCGAAGGGCACCAGATCCTCGACGCGATGAGCGGACTCTGGTGCGTCAACGCCGGCTACGGCCGGCGCGAGCTGGCCGAGGCCGCCTACCGCCAGATGCTCGAGCTGCCTTACTACAACAGCTTCTTCCAGACCACGACCGAGCCGGCGGTGCGGCTGGCCGCGCGCCTGAGCGAACTGGCGCCGCCAGTCGGCGGGCGGCGCTTCAGCCATGTGTTCTTCTCGAGCAGCGGCAGCGAGAGCAACGACACCAATGTGCGGCTGGTGCGGCGCTACTGGGACCTGATGGGCCAGCCCAGGCGCAAGGTCATCATCAGCCGCATCAATGCCTATCACGGCAGCACGATGGCGGGCGCCTCGCTCGGCGGCATGAGCGGCATGCACGCGCAGGGCGACCTGCCGCTGCCCGACATCACCCATATCCAGCAGCCCTACTGGTATGGCCTGGCCGAGCCAGGCGAGAGCCGGGACGATTTCGGCCTGCGCGCCGCACGCTGGCTGGAGGACAAGATCCTCGAGGTCGGCCCGGAGCGAGTCGGCGCCTTCATTGCCGAGCCGGTGCAGGGCGCCGGCGGCGTGATCATCCCGCCCGACAGCTACTGGCCCGAGGTGCAGCGCATCGTCGACCAGTACGGCATTCTGCTGATCGCCGACGAGGTGATCTGCGGCTTCGGCCGACTCGGCCACTGGTTCGGCTACGAGAAGTTCGGCATCCGGCCCGACCTCGTGACCTTTGCCAAGGGCGTGACCAGCGGTTACCAGCCGCTGGGCGGCACGCTGATCAACGAGCGCATCGCGCAGGTGATGGTCGAGAAGGGCGGCGAGTTCACCCACGGCTATACCTACAGCGGCCATCCGGTAGCCTGTGCTGTGGCGCTGGCCAACCTCGACATCCTCGAACGCGAGGACCTGCCGGGCCGGGTGCGCAACGACACCGGGCCCTACCTGGCGCAGCGCTTCGGCGAGCTGGCCGAGCACCCGCTGGTCGGCATTGCCGAGAGCTGCGGCTTCGTCGCCGGCCTCGCGCTGGTGCAGGACAAGGCCAGCCGCAAGCCGTTCGCGCCCGAACTCGGTGTCGGCATGCTGTGTCGCAACCACTGCTTCAACAACGGGCTGGTCATGCGCGCGGTCGGCGACCGCATGATCGTCGCGCCGCCGCTGATCATGGACCGGGCACAGATCGACCAGATGATCGCGCTGATCCGGCTGGCGCTGGACCGCACGCTGGCCGACCTGCGCGAGCGTGGCGTCGCGATCGGAGCCTGAGGACAAGTCTGAATTATTCCCGTCAGTCGTGCACAGCGATGTGGACAACTTGTTGACCGAATTTGCAAGTTGTTGATTTTTAAAGCGCCTCATCGAGGCGCTTATTTTTTGTGCAATCAGGAAAACCAAGTTGCTAACAAGCCTGTGGATTGAATTCTGGTAACTTGATGGTTATCCACAGAGGTTTTGCCGAGCGGGAAGTTGCTATACCCAAAGATGTCCACAGGGAACTAGTTATTCACAGACTTTTAAATCTTGCAAGATTTTGATAAATTTCCTGAAAAATGAGTTATCCACAGACTTCTTCAATCCTCTATTACTACGACTATCTTTAAAGAATTAGTCATAAGAGATAACAGAAAAACTTCCGCAGACAGGAAAACCGGCTGGCAAGGACAGGGACCTGCTGAAAAACCAGGCATAAATACCCCCTGGGGGTACTTGATTTGGCTTGGCATACCCCCGCAGTCAGGTTTCAGAAACCGGTTTTGCCACTACCCTTTGACTACAATGTTCCGAGATGCCTGGCACGGGAAATGCAAGGCCTTGCCGGTCAGGCCATGGCCTGGACCACCGATCACCTGAAACAGGAAAAATGATGCAAAAACGTGTTCTGTTGCTGGCGACCGTTGCGGTCGCTGCCCTGGCGGCTTGTGGCAAGAAGGAGGAGCCGGTCGCGCAGGCTCCGGCGCCCGCCCCGGTCGCTGCCGAGGAAAAGGTCCTCAACATCTACAACTGGCCGGACTACATCCCCGAGGGCATGGTGGCTGCCTTCGAGCAGGAAACCGGCATCAAGGTCAACTACGACACCTTCGAGACCAACGAGGCGCTGCATGCCAAGCTGGTGGCCGGCAACACCGGCTACGACATCGTGGTGCCGGGTGCGGTGTTCGCCAAGCCGCAGATCGAGGGCGGCCTGCTGCAGCCGCTCGACAAGGCCAAGATCGCCAACCTGGGCAACCTCGACCCGGATGTCATGAAGATCCTCGACAAGGCCGACCCGGGCAACCAGCACCTGATCCCCTGGGGCTGGAGCTTCACCACCGTCGGCATCAACAAGACCAAGGTCGAGAAGGCGCTGGGCAAGACCCCGATGCCCGAGAACGCCTGGGACCTGGTGTTCAAGCCCGAATACACCGCCAAGCTCAAGTCCTGCGGCATCGCCTACCTCGATTCGCCGACCGAGATCCTGCCGGCTGCGCTGCACTACATCGGCAAGGACGCCTACTCGAACGATGCGGCGGACTACAAGGCCGCGACCGAGATGCTGGGCAAGGTGCGCAAGGACATCCGCCTGTTCAGCGCGACCATGATCGACGACATCGCGGGCGGCAAGGCCTGTGCGGTGGTCGGCTGGGCTGGCGACATCAACATTGCGGCCGGCCGCGCCAAGGAGAACGGCTCCAAGGACGTGATCGAGGCCTTGCTGCCGAGCACGGGCGCCTTGAGCTTCTTCGACACCATCGCGATCACCAAGGACGCCAAGCACCCGGACAACGCGCACAAGTTCATCGAGTTCTACCTGCGCCCCGAGAACGCGGCCAAGATGGCCAACGAGATGAACTACAACACCGGCAACAAGGCGGCGATCGACCAGGTCGACCCGGCCATCGCTGGCAACAAGACCATCTTTGTCGAGTCGGCCTACCTGGCCAAGATGGTGCCGCCGAGCAGCTTCAGCAACGAGGCACGCGAAGCCATGGCCAACGCCTACAACGCCTTCAAGCAAGGCAAGTAAGACGCCGGCTGATCCGGTGAAGCAGGGCTGTTTGGCGCAAACAGCCCTTTTTTTTGACAGAGCATTTGGGCATTCCGAGGGCCACCATGGCAGAGATGAAAGAGGGCTATCTGGTCACCGAAGACCTGGTCAAGCGCTTCGACGAGGCAGTCGCAGTCGACGAGGTCAACCTGTCGATCCGCCAGGGCGAGATCTTTGCCCTGCTGGGCAGTTCGGGCTGCGGCAAGTCGACCCTGCTGCGCATGCTGGCCGGCTTCGAGAAGCCGAGTTCGGGCCGCATCCTGCTCGGCGGGCAGGATGTCGCCGCTCTGCCACCCTACGAGCGCCCGATCAACATGATGTTCCAGAACTATGCGCTGTTTCCGCATCTGGACATCTGGGAGAACGTGGCCTTCGGCCTCAAGCGCGAGGGTTGCCCGAAGGACGAGATCAAGCGCCGGGTCGGCGAGATGCTCGAGTTGGTGCAGCTGGCCCCCTATGCCAGGCGCAAGCCGCATCAGCTCTCGGGCGGCCAGCAGCAGCGCGTCGCGCTGGCGCGCAGCCTGGCCAAGCGGCCCCAGTTGCTGCTGCTCGACGAGCCGCTCGGCGCGCTCGACAAGAAGCTGCGCGAGCAGACCCAGTTCGAACTGGTCAACATCATCGAGAGCGTCGGCGTGACCTGCGTCATGGTGACGCATGACCAGGAGGAGGCCATGACCATGGCCAACCGGATCGCGATCATGAGCAAGGGCCGCGTGCTGCAGGTCGGCAGCCCGAAGGAGGTCTACGAATTCCCGTCCAACCGCTTCGTGGCCGACTTCATCGGCAACGTCAACCTGTTCGACGGCCAGCTCAGCCTCGACGAGGTCGACCGCTGCGCGGTCACGACCGCACTCGGCGAGATGCAGGTCGGCCATGGCATCAGCGGCGCGCTCGGCATGCCGGTGACGCTGGCGGTGCGCCCGGAGAAGATCAGCATCGCCAAGCAATGCCCCGCGGGCGTGGACCGCAACCTGTTCCGCGGTCGGGTCAAGGAGATCGCCTACTTCGGCAGCTTCAACACCTTCATCGTGGTCACGCCGGATGGCTCGAAGGTCAAGATCACCGAGCCCAACGGCTCGCGCCATGACCTGCTCGACCTGACCTGGGAAGACGAGGTCTTCTTCTGGTGGGACGACACCGACGGCGTCGCGCTGCGCGACTGAGGGAGCTTGCGATGAACCGCTTCTTCCGTCTGCTCGGGCGCGAGTTCGTGATCTGCCTGCCGTTTACCTGGCTGGCCGTGTTCTTCTTGCTGCCGTTCCTGATCCTGGCCTACATCAGCTTTGTCGAGATGGGCAACGATATCCATCCGTTCAAGCCGCTGTGGGACAGCGCGAGCGGGGTGCTCAATCTCAAGTACGAGAACTACAGCTCGATCTTTCGCGCCGAGGACGGGGCGCTGTTCGACACGATCTACCTCGAGGCCTATGGCCGCTCGCTCAAGTACGCGTTCGCGACCGGGCTGCTCTGCCTGACTTTCGGCTATCCGTTTGCCTATTTCCTGGCACGCGCCGATGCCCACTTGCGCCCGGCGCTGCTGATGATGGTGATGCTGCCGTTCTGGACCAGCTTCCTGCTGCGGGTCTATGCCTGGAAGGGTATCCTGGCCGACCAGGGCCTGCTGAACCAGTTGCTGCTGGCGCTCGGGCTGATTGCCGAGCCGGTGCAGATGCTCTACACCGATGTCTCGATGCTGGTCGGCATGACCTATGTCTACCTGCCCTTCATGGTGCTGCCGCTCTATGCCAACCTGGTCAAGCTCGACTACGGACTGCTCGAAGCGGCCTACGACCTCGGCGCCACGCCCTGGAAGGCGTTCTGGCTGGTGACGGTGCCGCTGTCGCGCGCCGGCATCATCGCGGGCTTCATGCTGGTCTTCATTCCGGCGCTGGGCGAGTTCGTGATTCCGTCGCTGCTCGGCGGGCCCGAGAACCTGATGATCGGCCGCGTGGTCTGGGACGAGATGTTCACGGCCAACAACTGGCCGCGCGCGTCGGCGCTGGCGGTGGTGATGATCGCGGCCATCGTGGTGCCGCTGGCCCTGTACTACCGGCGCCACGGCCAGCAGGCCGACGGCCGGCATTGAGCGGGAGCACAAGCGATGATGAAATTCCTCGAAAAGCACCTCGGCAAGGCCTGGCTGTTGCTGGTCTATGCCTTCCTCTACCTGCCGCTGCTGTTCATGGTGGTGTTCTCGTTCAACAGCACGCGCCAGGACGCCCGCTTCACGGGCTTCTCGCTGCGCTGGTACGAGGCGCTGACGCGCGACAGCAAGATCGTCGAGGGCTTCTTCCTCTCGCTCAAGGTGGCGGCCGTGACCGGCGTGCTGTCGGCCACCCTGGGCACCTTCGCGGCCTTCGTGCTGGTGCGCTACCGGCGCTTCTTCGGCCGCACGCTGTTCTCGGGCATGGTCAACGCGCCGCTGGTGATGCCCGAGGTCGTGATCGGCCTGTCGCTGCTGCTGCTGATGGTCGGCGCGCAGAACCTGCTGGGCTGGCCCGAGCGCGGCATGCTGACCATCATCCTGGGCCACACGCTGGTGGGAATGGCCTATGCGATGGTGGTGGTGCAGTCGCGCCTGCTCGAGATGGACCGCGCGATCGAGGAGGCGGCGATGGACCTCGGGGCGCGTCCGCACCAGGTGTTCTTCCTGGTGACGCTGCCCAACATCTTCCAGGCCATCCTGGCGGCCTTCCTATTGTCGTTCACGCTGTCGTTCGACGATGTGGTGATCTCGGAGTTCCTGTCCGGTCCGGGCGTCAACACGCTGCCGCAGGTGATCTTCGGCTATGCGCGCCGCGGCATCAACCCGACCATCTATGCCGCGGCGACGCTGCTGATCGCGACCGTGACGGTGGTGATCGTGGCCTACAGTGTCTGGGTCGCGCGCCAGACCCGCCGCCGCGCGCGTGAAATCGCAGCCGCGACCCGCAGTTGAGACCCGCACCGGCAGCCGCACCGTCTGACGGCTTGGCTGCCGGCCCTGCTTGGCGCTAAGCTAGCCTGACATTCCCAGTTCCGGAGTCCCATGACCGATATCAGCCCCCCGAATTTCGATGGCCGCGCCCTGATCAACGGTCGGCGCTGTGCCGCACAGGACGGCCAGACCTTCGATGACCGGTCGCCGGTCGATGGCCGCGTGATCGCCCAGATCGCCCGTGGCGGCGCTGGCGACATCGATGCCGCCGTCGCGGCCGCACGCGCCGCCTTCAACGACCGGCGCTGGGCCGGCCAGCCGCCGGCGCAGCGCAAGCGGGTGCTGATCAAGCTGGCCGAGCTGCTGCTGGAGCAGCGCGACGAGCTCGCGCTGACCGAATGCCTGGACATGGGCAAGCCGCTGCGCTTCGCGCGCAGCGTCGATGTCGCGGGGGCGGCCAACTGCATCCGCTGGTATGGCGAGGCGGTCGACAAGATCTACGACGAGATCGCGCCGACGCCGGCCGATTCGCTGGCGCTGATCACGCGCGAGCCGCTCGGCGTGGTCGGCGTGATCGTGCCCTGGAACTATCCGCTGCTGATGGCGGCCTGGAAGATCGCGCCGGCACTGGCGGCCGGCAATTCGGTGGTGCTGAAACCCAGCGAGAAGTCGCCGCTGACCGCCTTGCGGCTGGCCGAGCTCGCGCTGGAAGCCGGCATTCCGCCCGGCGTCTTCAACGTGGTGCCGGGCTACGGACCCGAAGCCGGCAGCCCGCTCGCGCTGCACATGGATGTCGACGGCATCGCCTTCACCGGCTCGACCCGGGTCGGCAAGCAGATCCATGTCATGGCCGGCCAGAGCAACCTCAAGCGCGCCTGGACCGAGCTCGGCGGCAAGTCGCCCAACATCGTGTTCGCCGACTGCCCGAACCTGGATCGCGCGGTCGAGGCCGCGGTCAACAGCGTCTTCTTCAACCAGGGCGAGAGCTGCAACGCGCCGTCGCGCCTGTTCGTCGAGGAATCGATCAAGGACGCCTTCCTGGAAAAGGCCTTGGCGCTGGTGCCCAGATACCAGCCGGCCGATCCGCTGGCCTCGGGCACGATCATGGGCGCGGTGGTCGACCGTACCCAGCTCGATACCGTGCTGGGCTTCATCGAATCCGGCCGGGAGCAGGGCGCGCGCCTGCTGACCGGCGGCGCGGCGGTCGAGCCGGTGGCCGGCGGCTGCTATGTGCAGCCGACCATCTTCGACGGCGTCAGCAACGACATGCGGATCGCGCGCGAGGAGATCTTCGGCCCGGTGCTCAGCGTGCTGTCCTTCAGCGACGCCGCCGAAGCGGTGCGCCAGGCCAATGACAGCCTGTACGGCCTGCAGGCCGCGGTCTGGACGCGCGATCTCAACAAGGCGCATGGCGTGGCGCGCGCGCTGCGCGCCGGCACCGTGCATGTCAACCAGTACAACGACGACGACATCACCGTGCCCTTTGGCGGCTTCCGCCAGAGCGGCATCGGGCGCGACAAGTCGCTGCATGCCTTCGACAAGTACACCGAGCTCAAGACGACTTGGATCCGGATCGACAGCCCGGTCTGAGGCCTGAATGCCGCACCACCCATCGAACAGCCCTGGTCCGGGCAGCGGGCTGCACCAGCGACGCGTGCGCCGCATGCTGCTGGTCTCCAGCGCGATCACCCTGCTGGTATCGATGGGCTGGGCGCTGTTCTTCGGCTGGCGTGGCGACTGGCTGATCGTCGCGTCCGACCTCTTCCTGTTCCTGCTGGCCATCCACGGCGGCCGTCTCGCCCAACAGGGTCAACTGCGTCGTGCCGCGCTGACCCTGTTGCTGGGCCTGCTGCTGGTGGTGCTGGGCAATGCGATCTACCTCGACCTGCCGACCGCAGCCGCGCCGCGTACCACCCACCTTTACTTGCTGCCGATGGCGATCTTCTCGATCGTCGTCTTTCGCCACGACGATCCGCGCCTGCGCCAGGGCCTGCCCTTGCTGTTCCTGGCGCTGTTCGTGCTGTTGAGCGCGACCCAGTTCGGCATACCCAGTTCCCATGCCCTGTCCGACAGCCTGCGCGTGCCAGGGTCCTGGATCACCTCGATCACGGCAATCGGCACCCTGCTGATCCTGCTGCATCTGCTGCAGTCCGATCTGGCCGAAACTTCGACCCAGGAGGTCGAGTTGCGCGAGGGCCTCGCGCGCGCTCAGTTCGAGCTGTTTTACCAGCCCCAGCACGATGTCAAGGGCCGGCTGGTCGGCGCCGAGGCGCTCGTGCGCTGGCGCCATCCGGAGCGTGGCTGGGTCACTCCCGACGAGTTCATCCCGCTGGCCGAGCGCACCGGGCTGATCCTGCCGCTGGGCCAGTCCGTGCTCGAGCAGGCCTGCCGCCAGCTCGCGCAATGGTCGCGCCAGCCCGGCCGGCAGGGCTGGTCGCTGGCGGTCAACGTCAGCGCGCTGCAGATGCAGCAGGCCAGTTTCGTCGCCATGGTGCTCGGCCTGGTCGAGTACCACGCGGTGGTACCCGGCCGGCTCAAGCTCGAGCTCACCGAAGGGGTGTTGCTGCAGGAGTTCGACCAGGTCAAGGCCAAGATGCATGAGCTGCGTGCGGCTGGCATCGCCTTTGCGATCGACGATTTCGGCACCGGTTATTCCTCGCTGCAGTACCTCAGGCATCTGCCGCTCGAGCAGCTCAAGATCGACAAGAGTTTCGTCGCCGATCTCGGTCACCAGGACCGTGACAGTGCGATCGTCGGCACGGTGCTCATGCTCGGTCGCGGCCTGGGCCTGCAGGTGATCGCCGAGGGGGTCGAGAACGTCGAGCAGTGGCAGTTGCTGTCCGAGCTGGGCTGCCGGCTGTTCCAGGGCCACTGGTTCTCGGCCCCGCTGGAGCTGGTCGACTTCGAGGCCTATGCCATGGCCGGCTGCCTCCCGTCCGATTGGGCGCAGCCGGTGGCAGGGGGGTCGGCGCTGGAGGAGCCGGCGTTCGCTCAGGCCAACGCGGGGTAGTCGGTGTAGCCCTTGGCCGCGTCGCCGCCGCCGTAGAAGGTGTTGCGGTCCGGCTCGTTGAACGGGCCGCCCTGGCGCAGGCGCTCGGTCAGGTCGGGGTTGGCGATGAAGGCCTTGCCGAAGGCGACCAGGTCTGCCCCCTCGGCCAGCGACTGCTGGGCCAGCGCCAGGTCGTAGCCGTTGTTGACCATCCAGGCCGCCTGCCCGCCCGCGTCGCGGTAGGCGGCGCGCAGCGCGGCATAGTCGAACGGCTTGTGGTCGCGCGCGCCACCGGTCTGGCCTTCGATCAGGTGCAGGTAGGCCAGTCCCAGCGGGGCCAGTTGGCGCAGCAGATGCTCGTGGATGGCCTGGGCCTGCGGGTCGCAGACCGCGCCATTGCCTTCCATCACCGGCGACAGGCGCAGGCCGACGCGGTCGGCGCCGATGGCGTCGCAGCAGGCGCGCACCACCTCGACCACGAGGCGGCAGCGGTTCTCGATCGAGCCGCCATAGGCGTCGTCGCGCCGGTTCGATTCCTCGCGCAGGAACTGGTCGAGCAGGTAGCCGTTGGCGCCGTGGATCTCGACCCCGTCAAAGCCGGCCGCGATCGCGTGGCGCGCACCCTGGGCAAAGCTCTCGACCACGCCAGCGATCTCGTCAAGCTGGAGCGCGCGCGGCTCCGAGCAGTCGACGAAGCCGCCGCTGCGCTGGCCGTTCTCGTCCTTGATCAGATAGCACTTGGCGTTGGCGCGCACCGCCGACGGTGCGACCGGTGCCTGGCCGTTGGGCTGCAGCTCGACATGCGAGATGCGTCCGACATGCCAGAGCTGGGCCACGATATGGCCGCCCTGGGCATGGACGGCGGCGGTGACGGGCTTCCAGGCCTCGACCTGTTCCGGGCTGTGCAGGCCGGGGGTGTCGGAGTAGCCGTGGCCTTCGGCGCAGACCGGAGTGCCTTCGCTGACGATCAGGCCGGCGCCGGTGACCGGGTGGGCGCGCTGGCCGTAGTAGGTCGCCATGATGGCCGTGGGGATCTGGCCCGGGGCGCGGTTGCGCGTCAACGGCGCCATCACGACGCGGTTCGGCAGCTGCCAGGCGCCGACGGTGACAGGATCAAACAGGGTAGGCGAGTTGGACATGGAGTTTGCAGGGGACAGTTGTGACGGCTTTCAAGTTTAGGCTTGGCCGATCCGGTTCGCTGGGCGGCATGGCCCATTTCCCCTTGACGGCGGGTGCATTCGGGATAATGGCGGCTTCCTGTCCATCCTGGCCTGTCTTGACCCAGTCCGTCCGTTCCGTTTCCGATCGCGTCCAGCGTTGGCTGGCCAAGCTGCCGCTGCCTGTTTTTCGGGCGGCTGGGGCAGCGTTTGGCCTGACGCTGTGGGCGCTCGCGCGCCGGCGCCGCTACATCGTCGAGCGCAACCTCGAGCTCTGCTTTCCCGAGGCCGACCCGGGCCAGCGTGCGCGTTGGGCGCGCGAAACCTTCGTGAGCTTCGGCCAGAGCTTCGTCGACCGGGTCTGGCTCTGGCATGGCAATGACGGCCTGGTCGAGCGCCGCGTCGCGCTGACCGGCCGGGTCGACCTGCTGCAGCAGCCAGGCGCGGTGCTGTGCTTCGTGCCGCATTTCTACGGCATGGATGCCGGCTGGACCCGACTGACGCAGGCGATCGCGCGCAACTGGTGGACCTTCTACTCGCCCCAGAGCGGACCGGCGATGGACCGCTGGGTGCGCGAGGGCCGGTTGCGCTATGCCGCGCCGCGCCTGGTCGCGCGCCGCGAGGGGGTGCGACCGCTGCTCAAGGGTCTGCGCGAAGGCGCGGCGCTCTGCCTGCTGCCGGACATGGACCTGGGCGCGCGCGATTCGGTGTTCGTCAAGTTCTTCGAGCAGGATGCGGCCACCGTGACCTCGCTGCCCCGGCTGGCCAAGGCTGCTGGCGTGCCGGTCGTGCCGTGGATCTGCCGCATCGTGCCGGGCGGCTACCAGGTCGAGGTCATGGAGGCCTGGGCCGGCTATCCGAGCGGCGACGACAGCGTCGATGCCCGCTTCATGAACCAGCAGCTCGAGGGCTATATCCGGACCATGCCGGGCCAGTACCACTGGCTGCACCGCCGCTTCAAGACCCGGCCGGACGGCCAGGCCAGGCTGTACCGACCTTGAGCCGCTTCCCCGGTCTGGCGCGGCAAGATGCGACCGCTGTCGCCAGCCCGGGATTCCGACCGGCTTTCCTGTTTATTTGTATTCGAATTTTTCGAATCAAGGCTTCAAGCCGCTTGTCGTCACTGACCGGGCCCGGTTCCTAAACTAGCCTGCATGTCCAGTACCACTTCACCCATCACCCGTTACCACGGCGTTGCCATTCTGCTGCACTGGCTGTTGGCCGCGGCGCTGATCGGCATCTTCGTGCTCGGCTCCTACATGACCGATCTGCCGTTCTCGCCGCAGCGGCTCCAGCTCTACAGCTGGCACAAATGGGCGGGTGTCGTGATCCTGCTGCTGTCCGTGCTGCGCCTGTTCTGGCGCCTGACGCACCGTCCGCCCGCGCTGCCGGCCCAGATCGAGCAGGCGATGCCGCGCTGGCAGGTCATTGCCCACCACGCGACCCATCATGGCCTGTACCTGCTGTTCTTCGCGGTTCCGCTGATCGGCTGGGCCTACAGCTCGGCGGCTGGCTTCCCGATCGTGCTGTTTGGCGCCCTGCCGCTGCCTGATTTCGTGCCGGTTTCCCCGGAGCTGGCCGAGTTCATCAAGCCCTGGCATGAGCTGTCGGCCGTCGCGATGCTGCTGCTGGCGGGCTTGCATGTGGCTGGTGCGCTCAAGCATGTGGTGATCGACCGCGACGGTCTGCTGCAGCGCATGTGGTTCGGCCGCTGAACGCTGCCAGCGCTGATTTCAATTGAATTTTCTGGAGTGTTTCCCATGAAACAGAAGTTTTTCGGTCTGGTTCTGACCCTGGCAGCTGCCGCTGCCTTTGGCCCGGCTCATGCCCAGCAGAAGCTGGTGCCGGCGCAAAGCGAGATCACCTTCGTCAGCAAGCAGATGGGCGTGCCGGTCGAAGGGCGCTTCCGCCAGTTCGACGGCCAGATCGCCTTCGAGCCGGCCAAGCCCGCAGCGACCAAGATCGCCTTCAGCGTCGATCTGGCCAGCGTCTCGATCAGCAAGGAAGCCGATGCCGAGCTGCCCAAGCCGGTCTGGTTCAATGCGCCCAAGTTCCCGAAGGCGACCTTCCAGTCCGGCGCCGTCAAGGCCCTGGGCGGCGGCAAGTTCGAGATCGCCGGCAAGCTGGCGATCAAGGGTGCCAGCAGCGATGTCGTCGTGCCCGTCACGCTGACGCAAAGTGGTGCCGTCACCACCGCGACCGGTGCCTTCCCGATCAAGCGCCTGGCGTTCAAGATCGGCGAGAACGAGTGGGCCGACACCTCGATGGTGGCTGACGAAGTGCAAGTCAAGTTCAAGCTCGCGCTGACCGGCGTGGCCAAGCTGTAATCCATCCCACCTCATTTTTTACTGGAGTCAACCCCATGCGCAAGTCCCTGACCCTGATCGCCGCTGCTCTGCTGTCGGCCGGTGCCGCCCAAGCCGCCAACTACACGGTCGACCCGACCCACACCTTCGCGACCTTCGAGATCAGCCACTTCGGCGCCTCGGTCAACCGCGCCCGCTTCGACAAGAAGGAAGGCACCATCGAGTTCGACCGCGCTGCCAAGACCGGCAAGGTCGACATCAGCCTGGACATGACTTCGGTCAACTCCGGCACCGCCGCCTTCGACAAGCACCTGCAAAGCGCTGACATCTTCAACGTCGCCCAGTTCCCGAAGGCACGCTTCGTGTCCGACAAGTTCGTCTTCGACGGCGACAAGGTGACCGAAGTCCAGGGCCAGCTGACCCTGCTGGGCAAGACCCAGCCGGTGAGCTTCAAGGCCAACCAGTTCAACTGCTACCAGAGCCCGATGCTCAAGCGCGAAGTCTGCGGTGGCGACTTCGAAGCGACCATCGACCGCGCGGCCTTCGGCGTCAACTACGGCATCGATTGGGGCTTCCCGAAGAACGTCCGCATCGTGCTGCAGGTCGAGGCCGTCAAGCAGTAATCGGATTTCAGCAGCCACCCGTCTGGGTGGCGGCCGACCGCAACCCGCCCACCGTGGCGGGTTTTTTTTCGCCGCGTAACACTTATGCTTACAATCAAATTTCTCAAATAAACAATCGAGACGACGAGTGGGGACCGAGCCAAGACCGAACAGGCAACCCTATGTGCGCAGCCTGCTGCTTTTCCTTGCGTTCTGCCTGCTGGTTGTGCTGATGGCTGCCGGGGAACTCAAGCGCAGCTACGACGATGCCTATGCCCGGACTTCGATCCGGCTGCAGAACAATGCCCTGCTGGTCGGTGAATGGGTCAAGGGGGTGTTCCAGACCTCGGACTACCTGCTGCGCGATGTCGCGGCCAATTTCCCGCCCTCCGAGCTCAGGCTGGGGCACACTTCGGCTCAGCAGCAGCGCCGCTGGGTGCACTGGCTCGATGCCAAGCTGCAGACCTTGCCGTATGCGCAGGGCCTGAGCCTGTTCGACCCGGCCTGTATCCGGCGCTACACCCACGACGCCCGCGTCCAGTCCTATTTCGATGCCAGCGAGTGGGACTATTGCCGCCTGCTGCGTGAGCGCCCGACCGCCGAATCGGTCGTCACGCCGATGGTGATGTCTAACCTCGGCCGCTATGCCGTGACCCAGGCCCGGCGCATTCCGGGCCCTGGCGCCATGGGCAGCGGCTTTGTGGTCATCGGGCTCGACACCACGATGTTCTCGACGCTGCTGGACCGGATCGACACCGGGTCCGATGGCGTGATCACCTTGATCGATTCCCAGCTGCAGGTGGTGGCACGCAAGCCGGCGCTGGCCGGCGTGGTCGGCAAGTCCCTCGACAGTCCGATGATCCGGGCCTTCATCGACGGCAATGTCGATGTCAGCGTCGGCCGCCGTGTCTCGCAACTCGATGGCCAGCCGCAGCTGGGCGTGTTGCGCAAGGTCGAGGGGCTGCCGCTGATCGTCTATCAGGGCGAGCATGACCAGGTCTGGCTGCGCGACTGGTATGCCCGAATCTGGAAGATCGGACTCGCCGCGCTGCTGCTGATGATCGTCGCCGCCCTGTTGCTGCGCGGCTACTGGGTGCAACTGGCGCTGGCGCTCCGGCTGGAGCAGGACATCGTCCAGCGGCAGCGGCTCGAGGACGAGCTCAAGGCCAGCGAGAAGAAGTTCCGCACCTTTGTCGAGCAGGCCCACGACATCATCTACACCCTGGATCTGCAAGGCTGCTTCCAGTATGTCTCGCCCAACTGGCGTGACCGGCTGGGCACCGACCCGGCCTCGGTGGTCGGGCAGCATTACACCAGCCTCGTGCATCCGGACGATTGGCCGGTCTGGCTCAGCAGCCTGCCCGGGAAGACCAGCGGCATCGAGTACCGGGTCCGCCATGCCGATGGCAGCTGGCGCTGGCATACCTCAAGCCTGACGCCGCTGTTCGACGAGCAGCAGCGCCCGAGCGGCATCCTGGGCGTGACCCGTGACATCAGCCTGCGCAAGGCCCATGAACTGGCGCTGCGCCAGGCCCGTGATGCCGCCCAGGCGGCCAACCGGGAGCTGCAGCTGGTCAATGCTCAGCTCAGCAACCTGGCCACGACCGACACGCTGACCGGGGCCTGGAACCGGCGCCATTTCGAGCAGGAACTGCAGCGCGAGCTGATCCAGTCGCAGCGCTACGCCGAGCCGCTGTCACTGCTGATGTTCGACATCGATCATTTCAAGGCCGTCAACGACCGCTACGGGCATCCGGTGGGCGATACGGTGCTGGTCGGCCTGACCCGGCTGGTGCAGCGCAACCTCAGGGCCGCCGATACGCTGGCGCGCTGGGGCGGCGAGGAGTTCGTCATCATGATGCCGCATTGCGACGCCGACGAGGCCGTCGGTCTGGCCGAGAAGCTGCGCGCCTTGCTGGCCTTGCAAACCTTCGAGACCGTGGGGCAGGTGACCGCCAGCTTTGGTGTCACGCAGTGCAGGCCCGAGGACTCGCCGCAGTCCTGGCTCAAGCGGGCCGACCTCGCGCTCTACCAGGCCAAGGCCGAAGGCAGGAACGCCGTGCGCCTGCTCGCCTGAGCCGGCGCTCGCCGTCCTTCTTGCCAGTCCCGGCGCGATGGGCGAGACTCCTGACATGGACAGTCTGTAACTTGATAGCCCACCAACCGGAGAACATGCGATGGCAAACCCGAACGATCAGACCCAGGCCGGCAGCAGCGCCGCCGCGCAACTCGAAGCCGATGTCAAGCGAGCGGTCGAGCAAGGCCTGAACCTGCAGGATCAGGTCCGGCAGTTGACGCTGGCCCAGATCGGCAGCGGCAAGTTCGACCTGGCCGCGCTGCGCGAGCTGAGCCAGGCCGTGCTCAACGGCGCGCTGGCCGGTGCCCAGCCGCTGCTGCAGCCAGCGCTGGCCCAGACCGGCCAGGCCAAGGAGCAGCTGCAGCAGGTCGTCGCCGGGCTCGATGCCGCGCTGGCCCAGCTGGCGCAGAGCGCCAGCCTGGCGCTGCAGGAGGCGGCTGGCAAGGCGCAGGCCTTCTCGGCCACCGACCTCAAGCATGCGCGCGCCGATTTCGAGCAGCTCGAGCAGATGTTCCTCGAAACCCTGCAGTCCACCGCCAGCCGCACGCGCGATGCGGCCGGCGTCATCCTGTCCGAGCTGCTGGCCCATTCCCGCCTGCACGGCTCGGCCGTCGGTGCCCAGCTGCAGCAGGGCTGGCTGACGACGGCGCAGCAGCTCGGCGAGGTCGGCAAGGCCCAGCTCGATGCCGGACTCAAGCTCGCGCAGGCCAGCACCGACCTGCTGCGCCAGATCGCCGCTGGTGTGCTGGGCGGCCTGGCCGAACAGGTCAAGCCGGCGGCCAAGGCCGGACCCGGCCACAAGGAAACCTGAACGTCGCCTGCCGGATTGACGCCTACTCGTGCGGGTCCGGACGGTTTCGCCTCAGATCTCGATCTTGCTGCCGAGCTCGACGACGGCGTTGTTCGGCAGTTTCAGGAACTCGGCCGCCGAGCTCGCGTTGTGGTGCATCTGCGCGAACAGCTTCTCGCGCCACTGCGCCATGCGTCCGCCCATCGAAGGAACGATGATGTCGCGCGACAGGAAATAGCTCGTCCGCATCGGGTCGAGCGCGACGCCGCGGCGCTCTAGCTGCGCCAGGGCACGCGGCAGGTCAGTGTCGTCCATGAAGCCCAGGTTGACGATCACTTTCCAGCAGCCGCGTCCCAGCGCCTCGGCCTCCAGGCGCTGCGCTGGCGCTATCCATGGTACTCTGTGGTTGCGCACCGTCACGAACAGGTTCTGCTCGTGCAGCACCTTGTTGTGCTTGAGGTTGTGCAGCAGCGCGTTGGGCACCGTGTCTGGCTGCGCGGACAGGAAGACAGCCGTGCCGTCCGCGCGCACCGGCGGGCTTGCGAAGATCGATTCGAGGAAGTCGCCCAGATCGAGCGCGTGGTTGCTGATCGATTCGCCGAGCAGCCGGCGCCCTTCGTGCCAAGTCGTCATCAGCAGGAACACGACTGCTCCGATCGCGAGCGGGAACCAGCCGCCCTCGGTGAGCTTGAGCAGGTTGGAGCCGAAGAACGCCAAGTCGATCACGACGAAGAAGCTGGTCGCGCCCAGGCTCAGCCAGAGCGGGTAGCCCCAGCGGTAGCGGACGACGAAGAAGGTCAGCACGGTCGTGATCAGCATCACGAGCGTGACAGCGATGCCGTAGGCGGCAGCCAGGTTGCTCGAGGTCTTGAACATCCCCACCGCCAGCACGATGCAGACAAACAGGCCCCAGTTCACGAAGGGCAGGTAGATCTGGCCGCTTTCCTCGGCGCTGGTGTGCTGAATCTGCAGGCGCGGCAGGTAGCCCAGCTGTATGACCTGCTTGGTCACGCTGTACGCGCCCGAGATCAGCGCCTGCGACGCGATCACGGTCGCAGCTGTCGCAAGACCGACCATGGGCAGCATGCTCCACTGCGGAGTCATCAGGAAGAAGGGGTTCTCTACCGCCTCGGGCCGGGCGAGCAGCAGAGCGCCCTGGCCCAAGTAGTTGAGCGCGAGCGCCGGCATCGCCAGGCCGAACCAGGCCAGCCTGATCGGCTTGCGGCCGAAATGCCCCATGTCCGCATAGAGCGCCTCGCCGCCCGTGACGCATAGCACCACCGCCCCGAGCAGTACGAAGGTCAGACCAGGGTTGCGCCACATGAAGCCGAGCGCGTGATGCGGGCTGATCGCCCACAGGATCTCGGGGCGCTCGAGCACCTGCACCGCGCCAGCCGCACCGATCACGACGAACCAGACCACCATGATCGGGCCGAACAGCCTGCCTATGCCGGCAGTGCCGTGCTTCTGGACCGCGAACAGTGCGAGCAGGACCAGCAGGGTCAGCGGGATCACCGCCTTGGTGAAGGTGGGTGAGACGATCTCGAGCCCCTCTACTGCGGACAGCACCGAGATCGCCGGCGTGATCACGCCGTCACCGTAGAACAGTCCGGCACCGAAGACGCCGAGCAGGAGCAGGAAGTTGCGCAGGCGCGGCCTGTTGCTGACCGCCTCCATGGCCAGCGCGAGCAGTGCCACCAGGCCGCCCTCGCCGTGGTTGTCGGCGCGCATCACGAGCGTCACGTACTTGAGCGTAACGATCAGCGTCAGCGTCCAGAAGAACATGGACATGACGCCGTAGACGTTGGCTGTGGTCGGCTCGAGATGGCCGGAGCTGAACACTTCCTTGACGGCGTAGAGCACGCTGGTGCCGATGTCGCCGTAGACGACGCCTATGGCTCCCAGGGTCAGGGGTCCCAGCGAGGATTTGGGTGCAGACATGTGTCAGTACGGTCGCATTGAAGGCCGCTGCGTGGTTGCAATGTCCGGATTTTGTGGCGCTTTGACTGCTCCGGTCGGCCGCGCGGTGCATGGTGGCGTCGGTACTTATGCTTTCCTTATGCGTGCGGTGACATACTGCAAACTGAGTTTTTCTGCACGGTGGTCGCCATTTCCGGCTGATTACCCGGCACGAAATCTCCGGCACAACCGATTCCAGCCTTCGTCTTGTCCTTGATCCTAGACCTGTATCCCGTACGCTGGGCGCTCGTCCTGCTGCTGCTCGCGGCGGCGACCGCGTTCGGCCTGCTGATCGATTCCTATGTCTCGCTGACCAGCCAGGCCATGCTCTATGTGCTGGTGGTGGAGATCGTTTCCTACCGTCTGGGGCGGTTGGAGGCGGCGGTCTGTGCGGTTGGTGCTGTCGCGGCGCTGAATTTCTTCTTCGTGCCGCCGCGCTGGACCTTCGCGGTCGACCAGCGCGAGCACCTGATCGCGCTCGTGGTCATGCTGTTTGTCGCTTTCATGACCAGCCGCCTGGCAGCCGGCCTGCAGCGCGAAGCCCGTGCGGCGCGCCTGAGCGAAGGCCGGGCGCGGCAGCTGCAGGAGCTCGCGATGCGCCTGTCGGCCGCTGCTGCCATGCACGAGGTCCGTACCATCGGGCAGGCCGCGCTGCAGGCTGCGTTTGGCACTGGCGCCATTCTGACGTTCGCGGATGAGGGCAATAGCGTGCCAGAGGCGGCGCAGGGCATCTGCCTGCCGCTGGGCGAGCAGGGCAGGGTGTTCGGCATGGCTGTAATTCCGGCCGCTGCCGCACAAGAGCAGGAGGGGCTTGAGCATGGCCGCACGCTGGCGGCGCTGCTGGCGCAGGCGCTCTGGCGGCTTGAGCTCGACGAGGCCGTCCTCGCTGCCCGCAGCGAGGCGCAGCGCCACGAACTGCTCAACACCTTTCTGGCATCGATTTCGCACGACCTGCGCACGCCGCTCGCGACCATTCTCGGGGCATCGTCCTCGCTGCAGACGCAGCGCGACCGGCTATCGCCCGAGCTGCAGTCGCGCATGCTCGGGAGCATCGCGACCGAGGCGCGCTACCTGACCGTGCTGACCGAGAACACGCTGCAGCTCGCTCGTCTGTCAGACCCAGTCGTCGAGCTCCACCGGGACTGGGAGTCGGTCGAGGAGATCGTCGGCGCCGTGCTGGCGCGGGTGCGACCGCAGGATTCCGGGCGTCGCATCCGCTCTGTGATTCCGGCCGGGCTGCCGCTGTTACGTGTCGATCCGGTGCTGCTCGGCCAGTTGCTTGTCAACCTGCTGGACAATGCGCTGAAGTACGCCGAGGGCAGCATTGAGATCCAGGCCTTGTACGGGCCGGGACGAATTGACCTCTGCGTTTCTGACTGCGGTCCCGGCATTCCCGTGGCGCTGCGCGAATCCGTCTTCCGTCCCTATTCGCGCAGCGACCGTTCGGGGCAGCGTGGCGCGGGTCTCGGCCTGGCGGTCTGCCGCGCGATCGCGATGGCCCACGGTGGCATCCTCGTCGTCGAGGGCCGTGAGGGCGGCGGCTGCCGCTTTCGCCTGAGCCTGCCGGTCGAGCTTCAGCAGCCCTTGGAGGAGTCGTCATGACCCTGCGCGTACTGGTGGTCGAGGACGACCGCGAGATCAGGACCTTCATGCAGTCCGCGCTCGCTGTCGAGGGCTTCGACGTCCTGACGGCGGTTTCGCTCAGCGAGGCCGGCGCTATCCTGCGATACGATTCACCCGATCTGGTCCTGCTCGACCTCGGTCTGCCCGACGGCGATGGTGCCGACCTCGTGCACGAGCTGCGTCAGCGCTCCAACCTGCCCGTTATCGTCGTCTCGGCACGCGACCAGGAGGCGCAGAAGATCAGGCTGCTCGATGCGGGGGCGGATGATTACCTGACCAAGCCCTTCAGCATCGGCGAGCTGCTCGCGCGCCTGCGCGTCGCGCTGCGCCATCGCGGCACGGCGCTCGAGCCCGCCGTCACGCTGCACGAGCTCGACGACTTGCGTATCGATCTTGCCGCTCGCATGGTGTTGCGCGACGGCGAGCCGGTGCATCTCACGCCGACCGAGTTCAAGCTGCTCGCGCGGCTGGTGCGCAGCGCGGGCCGGGTCGTGACTCACCGGCAACTGCTGGCCGATGTCTGGGGCGAGGCCTTCAGCGGCCATACGCATTACCTGCGCCTTTACATGGGCCAGCTGCGGGCCAAGATCGAGCGCGATCCGGCCGAGCCCAGGCACTTGCTGACCGATGTCGGCGTGGGCTACCGCCTGGCGGCGGTCTGAGCGGAACTCCCGGTCGGATGCTACGATATTCGCTTGCCGTCTTTCGCCGCAGCTTGCCAGCAGCAGGGCTATGCGAGAGGCTGGCTTGGGACCATCGCCGCCACCTACCAGCAGGAGAATCTCATGGGCGCAGAGCAATACCGTAGGGAAGCTGCAGCGCAAGCTGCTGCTCAGCTCTGGCTCGTCTGCTGGGCTGAACAGAGCAGCAAGGACGCCTGATGCTGTGGCAGGCGCTGGCCTCGGTCCGCGACTTGGGCCGCCTGCACGACATCGCCTCGGTCCTGATCCGCTACGGCTTCGGCGACCTGGTCCAGCGCTTCGGGCTGGCCAATGCGCTCGAGGATGCCGGCCGCGCGCTGCACTGGCGCGACAGCCATGAGCTGACCCATCTGACGCCGCCGCAGCGGCTGCGGCGCGTGCTCGAGGAGCTCGGACCGACCTTCGTCAAGCTGGGTCAGGTGCTGGCGACCCGGGTCGACCTGTTCGAGCCCGAGTGGATCGCCGAGTTCAGCCAGTTGCAGGACAGCGCGCCAGCCGTGCCCTACGAGCTGCTGTTGCCGCAGCTGGTCGAGGACCTCGGCGGCCTGCCCGAGCAGGTGTTTGCGGCCTTCGATCCCGTGCCGCTGGCGGCGGCCTCGGTCGCGCAGGTGCACCGGGCCCGGCTGCATGACGGCACCGAGGTGGTGGTCAAGGTGCGCCGTCCCGGCATCCGGCCGGTGATCGAGGCCGACCTGCGCTGGCTGCTGCGACTGGCGCAGCTGGCCGAATCCGAGAGCCCCGAGCTGCGCACCTTCAGCCCGCAGCAGGTGGTGCAGCAGTTCGGCAAGTCGCTGCGCAATGAGCTCGATTTCGCGGTCGAATGCCGCAACGCGACCCGGATCGCGGGCCAGTTCGAGGGCTATGCCGATGCCGACGCGAGCCAGCCCCGGCCCGGCGGCGGCGAGCTGCTGCAGGCCGCGCCGCTGATCGTGGTGCCGCGCGTGCACTGGCAATGGAGCGGCGAGCGGGTCTGCGTGCAGGACTACATCGCCGGCATACCGGGGCGCAAGCTGGCCGAGGTCGATGCCGCCTGCCTGGACCGCAAGGTGCTGGCGCGCCGGGGCGCGCATGCGGTGCTCAAGATGATCGTGCAGGATGGCTTCTTCCATGCCGATCCGCACCCCGGCAACGTGTTCTATCTGCCGGGCAACCGGATTGCCTTCATCGATTTCGGCATGGTCGGTCGCCTGTCCGAGCAGCGGCGCGAGCAGCTGATGGCGCTGCTGCTGGGCCTGGTGCAGCAGGAGCCGGCCCGTGTCGCCGATGTGCTGACCGACTGGAGCGGCGACGGCGCGGTCGACCACGAGGCGCTGGTGACCGAGATCGAGGCCTTCGTCGAGCAATACCGCGGCTTGCCGCTGCGGCAGCTCAAGCTGGCGGCGCTGCTGTCGGACGTGGTCGCCATCCTGCGCCACCACCGCGTCGCCTTGCCGGCCGACCTGGGCCTGCTGGTCAAGGCCTTTGTCACGCTGGAAGGCATGGGCCGCGAGCTCGACCCCGATTTCGACATGGCGGGCGAGGCGCTGCCGCTGTTGCGTCAGCTGCTGCGCGAACGCTACCAGCCCGCCGCCCTGCTCGGACGTGGCTGGCGCAGCGTCAGCGAGCTGCTCGGCCTGCTGGCCGGGCTGCCGCAGGACCTGTCGCGCCTGTTGCGCGCGGCGCGCAAGGGCCGGCTCGACATCCACATCGACGTGCTCGACCTGCGCCGGATCGGCAACCAGCTCGACCGGGCGGCGAACCGACTGGTGGTCGGCATCGTGATCGCGGCGCTGATCATCGGTTCATCGATCGTCATGACGGTGCCGGGCGGCCCGAGCTGGCTCGGTCTGCCGGCCTTCGGCCTGCTGGGCTTCCTGGGTGCCGGACTCGGCAGCGTCTGGCTGCTGCTGTCGATCTGGGCCAGCAATCGGCGGGATCGGGATGATGGGTGAGCGCCTGTTCTCACGCCCGGCGAGCCAGCATACGACTCGCGTGAAATTCAGGAATCAAGTACCGGGAATTCCGGATTCATGAGGCGTGAAAGGCGGAGGATGAACCCGCCTTCACCAGTCTTGCCAGCAGGCCTGAGCAAGTCTGAAAGGATGGACCATCCTTATCGACCTTACCAAGGTTTATCAAATAACGGTAACCTTGGGTAAGGTCGAGAACTTGGCTGATCTTGTTGAGCCGGTGCGCCAGGGGGGGAGATCAGGGCGGCGCGACGTTCCTGCAGCAGGGTGATGGCGGACTGGACTTCGGCCACCAGCGCGTCGATCCTGGTGGTTTCGCGGTCAAGGAAAGTGGGAGCGGCAACGTCCAGTTCCAGGATAGGCGCTGAGCATCGAGCTACTGGCTCCTGCTGCGGAAATTTCAATCTGACCGCGAACTCGGGGAATGCCGAGATACAACGCCAGAAATACTGGTGCGCATGCGTTGGGACGCAAGCGCAACCGGTACAGCTTGTCGCATTACATCAACTTGGTATGGTCTTGCAGCCTGAGTAGTCCTGCTTTCATTGTGCAAGATGACTTGCAGCTCAGAATCGTACCAGCACCTGCCGGAGTCCATTCGGTGAAATGGAACCGACGATTCCCTCCCGTTCAAGCTGTGCCATCAGATTCGATGTCCGGGAGTGCCCAAGCCTCAGCTTGCGCTGAATAAGACTGGTCGAGCATCTCTGGTGCTTTGTGAGCATGCGACATGCACGCCGCAACAGGATTGCCTCGGACTCCGTCTGATCCAGCAGGCGCGAGATTTTTAGCAAAGCTGCATCCAGTGTCAAGTATCGGTTGGCCGCCAGTTGCTGATCGATTGCTCTTGAATGGTTGTCATTCACCACCAAGGTGTAAACCTCATGCCGGCCAGTAGTAGCCTCGCTGGCAATACAGCTGTAAAGGCGTTGCGCCGAATCTGGACTGTGCTGCCAGATTTCGCGTAATCCAGTGCGGATCTCACTCAACTTGACAGCCGCATTTTGCGGTGTCCGAATGATGACCAGAACGCCAGTGGCCGTTTGCAGCAGATCCGGGTTCTCAGTCAGGAGGCCATGAACCGAAGCCTTACAAGCCTGGATGATGTTGCCTGTGTCGGTGGGCGCTTGGCCGTACCCCAGCGAAAGATATCCCTGCCCGATCAGGCTGCGGACTTCATCAAGCTCGATCGAGATGACCGAGTCTGGGCCAAGTGCTGACATCACTGCCTGGCAGCATCCTTCAACATTCACAGGCTGTGCTGCAGCAGCACCGAGTGGGAGGGATGCGCCTTTGATTGCAATTCGAAGATCGTTTGGATGTGGACAACTCGAAGCGCAGTGGTGGCTGCAGTTTTCCATTTTTGTACGGCATTACTTCAAAGAAATGTTTGCAAGCTTGAATCTTGCAAAAGTGTCGCTATTTTCAAAGTCCCAGCCTTCTGGCATTTTTGATTTGTAGCCAAGATCAAAATCTAATGTCATTTGCTCTTTCTTTGTTATGGTGGCTACCTTCCAGTGTTTCTGCAAAAGATGGGCGATCTGCTCGTCCGTGTGATGGCCGGCGCTGATTAAACGCTTACATTCCTCGATCAGCGTGGCACATGGGACAACATGCTCGGGATGAGTCGGGGTATCTGCGGTGACCTGCTCAGAATCACCCGCATGAACAAATCGGTGTTCTGGGTGCAGTATGTGCGAAAAGATACGGGTGTGGAAGCCATAACCTGAATCGTTCAGTTCAATCAAATTTCGGAAATGCCGAACGAGAAGTAGGCAGGTTGCTTGAACGATGACATCATTATCTTTTTTGCATGCGATTGTTTTCATGATTTACCTTGTTGAAGTTTGGCCGTGTTCACGATTGAATGCATTGCCTGTGATACAGGCTTACCCCCGTTCTAACATTCCCGAAATCCCTGGTATTTTGTAACAAAATGTAAAATGCATTCTGTCCGAGCTGGCCAGTGTCGGCCTGGTGCAGCTGGAAGACAATAGGTGCCATGACCCCGATCACGAATATTGACGACCTGCGCCGTCTCGCCCGCCAGCGGGTGCCGCGCATGTTCTATGACTACGCTGACTCCGGCAGCTGGACCGAGAGCACCTACCGCGCCAACGAGGCCGATTTCCAGGCCATCAAGTTCCGCCAGCGCGTGGCGGTCAACATGGAGGGGCGCAGCACGCGCACCACCATGGTCGGCCAGGAGGTCGCGATGCCGGTGGCGCTGGCGCCGACCGGACTGACCGGCATGCAGCATGCCGACGGCGAGATCCTGGCCGCGCGCGCGGCGCGAAAGTTCGGCGTGCCGTTCACTCTATCGACCATGAGCATCTGCTCGATCGAGGACGTGGCCGAGCAGGCCGGACCGGGCTTCTGGTTCCAGCTCTACGTGATGCGCGACCGCGCCTTCATCGAGCGCCTGATCGCGCGCGCCAAGGCCGCCGGTTGTACCGCGCTGGTGCTGACGCTGGACCTGCAGATCCTGGGCCAGCGCCACAAGGACATCAAGAACGGCCTGTCGACGCCGCCGCGGCTCACGCTGACCAATCTGCTCGACATCGCGACCAAGCCGCGCTGGGCGCTCGGCATGCTGGGCACGAAGCGGCGCCAGTTCGGCAATATCGTCGGCCATGTCAGCGGGGTGGAGGACATGGGTTCGCTGTCCGAATGGACCGCCAGCCAGTTCGATCCCACGCTCGACTGGGACGCGGTGTGCTGGATTCGCAGCCTCTGGGACGGCAAGCTGATCCTCAAGGGCATCCTCGACCCCGAGGACGCCCGGCTCGCGCTCGACATCGGTGCCGATGCGCTGATCGTGAGCAACCATGGCGGGCGCCAGCTCGACGGTGCCGAGTCCAGCATCCGCGCGCTGCCGGCCATCGTCGACGCCGTGCGCGATCGGATCGAGGTGCATCTGGATGGCGGTGTGCGCAGCGGCCAGGACCTGCTGCGCGCGCGGGCCCTGGGCGCGCGCGGCTGCTACATCGGCCGGCCTTTCCTGTACGGACTCGGCGCCCTGGGCGAGGCTGGCGTGACCCGCTGCCTCGAGATCCTGCACAAGGAGCTCGATGTCACGCTGGCGCTGTGCGGCCAGACCCGGCTCGACAGCGTCGGCCGCGACATCCTGCTGCCGGGCAGCTATCCCGGTTCGCCTTGATCGTCGATTCCCGCCGCCGCCGGTTCTTCACCCTTTTCTTGCACGAGGCCCGCATGAGATTCCCTGTCCTGTCCCAGCCCTTGTCCTGCCTGGCCGGCGCCTGCCTGTGCGCCGTTGCCCTGTTGCAGCCGGCCGCCGCCCAGACCGATGCCGCGCCGATCAAGCTGCTGGTCGGATTCCCGGCTGGCGGCGGCACCGACGCCATCGCCCGCCATCTGGCCCATGGCCTGCAGCAGGAGCTCGGCCGCAACGTGCTGGTCGAGAACAAGCCGGGCGCGGGCGGGCAGATCGCCGCCCAGGCCTTGAAGGCGGCGCGCCCGGACGGCAACACCCTGTTCGTCTCGAACAGCCACACCGTGGCCATGATTCCGCTGACGCTGCAGAACCCCGGCTTCGATCCGGAGCGGGACTTCGCTCCGGTCGGCCTGGTCGCGATCAACCCGGACCTGATGGCGGTGAGCACCGCGCTGCTCGGCACCAAGGGCAGCGGCCTGCGCGTGCTGGCGCAATGGGCCAAGGCCAATCCGGACAAGGCCAATATCGGCGTGCCGGCGCCGGCCAGCGCGCCCGATTTCGCGGTCGGCATCGTCGGCCGCGCGCTCGGCACCGATTTCGTCTCGGCGCCCTATCGCGGCGACGCGCCGATCGTGCAGGATCTGGTGGCGGGCCAGATCGCCGCCGGCATCGGCTCGGTCGCGGTCATGCTGCCGCAGGCCCAGGCCGGCAAGCTGCGTATCGTCGCGGTCAATGGCACCCGCCGCCTGCCACAGCTGCCCGATGTGCCGACCTATGCCGAGCAGGGGATCAAGGGCTACGAGGAAGTCATCTTCACGGCGGTGTACGCGCCTGCCGGCCTGCCGCCCGCGCTGCTGCAGCGCTACAACCGCGCGATCAGCAAGGTCGTCAAGTCGGCCGAGTTCAGCGACAAGATGAACGCGCTCGGCGTCATCCCCAGCAGCAGCACGCCGGCGCAGCTCGGCGCGCGCCTGCAGGCGACCCGGGCCACCTGGAGCCAGATGGTGCAGAACGCCGGCTACCAGCCGCGCTGATCAACTGCGTTCGGGTCGGGCAGGCTGGGCCAGCCCGGCGTTCAGCGTTCAGCGTTCAGCGTTCAGCGCCGCGCAGCGTGCCTGAGCGCGAAGTCGGCGATCGCCCCGATGTCGGCCAGATCCAGCGGCTCCAGCCCCGGCGGCACGCCATCGGGCAGCGGGCCATCGCTCGCGATGCCGATGATGCCGGGCCATGCGCCCGCCAGCGGCTCGCGCCCGGGCTCGGCGCGCCAGACCTCGAGCTTCGGGAAGTTTCCGCCCTTGAAGCCCTCGACCAGCACCAGGTCGCAGGCCTGCATATGGCCGAGCAGTTCGTCGAGCTCCGGCTCCGGGGCGCCGCGCAGCTCGTGCATCAGCGCCCAGCGTTGGTTGCCGAGCAGCAGCACCTCGTGGCAGCCGGCCTCGCGCAGCCGGTAGGAGTCCTTGCCGGGCCGGTCGATCTCGATGTCCTTGTGGCTGTGCTTGATCAGCGACACCGTCAGGCCGCGCGCGCGCAGCTCGGGCAGCAGGCGCTCGAGCAGGGTGGTCTTGCCCATGCCGGAATGGCCGGCGATGCCGAAGACCCGGGTCCGGTCGGAGGCTTGGGAGGTCATGTGGGGTGTTCCTTCGTCTGGTCCGGGGCTGGTCGCATTGCCATCAGCCGCCCATGCCGAGGCCCTGGCGCAGGCCGATCAGCACCGCCATGCCGAGCGCGAACGGCAGCCAGGGCTTGCGCGTGCGCAGCGCCACCGCGATCACCGCCAGCCCGGCCAGCAGCTTGGGGTTGAAGGGCTGTAGCTGGCCCTGCACCAGCAGCAGGTCGGGCGCCACCAGTGCCGCCAGCGCGGCGGCCGGGGCATAGCGCAGCGCGCGCTGCAGCGCGGGCGGCAGCCGGCCTTTTTCTCCGGCCATGATGAAGCTGCCGCGCGTCAGGAAGGTGGTTGCCGACAGCAGCCCGAAGGCCAGCCAGAGCCAGAAGCCCTCGATCATTGTGGTTCTCCCCGGGTTTGCCAGTGTTCGGCCGCGAAGCCGGTGGCAATGCCTGCCGCGATGCCGGCGAACAGGCCCAACCGCAGCGGCAGATCGCGCAGCAGCACGGCCGTCAGGCCGCCCGCGAGCGCGGCCAGCAGCATCGGGCGCGTGCGTGCCATCGGCACCAGCATCACCATCAGCGCGATCGTCGCCATGAACTCGAGTGACCAGTTGCGCGGCAGGATCTCGGCGCCGAAGACCCCGATCAGCACGCCAGCCTGCCACAGCAGCCAGCCGTACAGCACCGGAGCGAGGTAGTAGCCCCAGCGCCATTGCGGGTCCGGTGTCGTCAGCAGGCGCGGCGACAGCAGCGTGAAGGCACTGTCCGTCAGCAGGTAGCTGCTGGCCAGGCGCTGGGCCCAGGGCCGGTCGTGGAAGGCCGGCGCGATGCTGGCGCTGAAGATCAGGAAGCGCAGGTTCAGCACCAGTCCGGTCAGGAAGATCAGCCACAGCGGTGCACCCGAGGCGATCAGCGGCAGCGCGCCGAGCTGGGCGGTGGCGGCGAACACCAGCACGCTCATTCCCATCGACTCGAGCTCGGATAGCCCGGTCGAGCGCATCGCCAGCCCGGTCACGATGGCCCAGGGCAGGGTCCCGACCGAGAACGGCAGCACGGTGCGCAGGCCCTCGCGGGCACCTTGTCGAAAAGCGGGGTCCATCAGCAGCGGTCCAAAAGACATCGAGTCTACGGCCTGTCGTCGCTGCGGGTGCTGTGCCGGGACCCATCCGTGGCCGGCGGCGGTGAGCTGTTGCAGCCCAGTCGCCGGGCCAGTCGGGCCAGGTTGGCCCGGTCCATCTGCAGTTCCCGCGCGGCGGCGGCCCAGTTGTGCTGATGGCGCAGCAGGCATTGCTCGATCAGGCGGCGCTCGAACGCTTCGACCGTCTGGCGCAGTCCGGGCGCCGGGATGGCTGGCTTGGCAACCGCCAGCGGGGGCCCGAGCGAAGTCGAATCGTCATCCCAGGGCCTGGACATCGGGTCGGGGCTGGGCAGGCCGAGGTCCTGGGCGCTCAGGCTCAGGATGCGCGGCCGCGGACTCTGGCGCCCGAGTGCCTTGAGCACGCTGCGCCCGATCAGGTGCTCGAGCTCGCGCACATTGCCCGGCCATTCATAGGCCAGCAGCGCCTCCTGTGCGTCGGGCTCCAGCCGCAGGCTCGAGATGCCGAGGCGGCAGCGGTTTTCTTCCAGGAAGAAGCCGCTCAGCAGCAGCACGTCGCGGCCGCGCTCGCGCAAGGGTGGCACCGGCAGCGGGTAGACGCTGAGCCGGTGGTAGATGTCGGCCCGCATCCGGCCGGCCCGTACCTCGCTGGCCAGGTCGCGGTTCGTCGCGACGACCAGGCGCACATCGACCCGATGCTCCCGGTCGGAGCCGAGCCGCTGCAGTTGCCCGCTTTGCAGCACGCGCAGCAGCTTGGCCTGCACGGCCAGCGACAGCTCGCCGACCTCGTCGAGGAACAGGGTGCCGCCATCGGCCAGCTCGAACTTGCCCTCGCGCCCGCTGACCGCGCCGGTGAAGGCGCCGCGCACATGGCCGAACAGCTCGCTCTCGACCAGTGTCTCGGGCAAGGCAGCGCAGTTCAGGCTCACGAAGGCCTGGTCGCGGCGGGCCGAGCGCTCGTGCAGCGCCTGCGCCACCAGCTCCTTGCCGACGCCAGTCTCGCCGGTGATCAGCACCGTCAGGTCGCTGGCGCCGACCAGGTCGAGTTCCTTCAGCATGCGCTTGAAGACCGGGCTCTGGCCCAGCAGCGGCCGGTTGGACTGACTGGCGGCCCGCCGGTAGCGCTCGGCCTGCAGATGTTCGCTCTCGGCCCATTGCTCCAGTCGCTGGATGCGCGTGGCGGCGGCGACCGTGGCGGCGGCGAAGTTGCCAAAGGCGCCCAGGCTCTCGACCTGGGCCGGCGTGAAGCGGCCCGGTGTCAGCGCATCGAGCGTCAGCAGGCCCCAGGGCTCGCCTTCCATCTGCAGCACCACCCCCATGCAGTCATGCACTTCGAGCTGGCCCTGGCTGGCCTCGACCAGGCCGTCGTAGGGGTCGGGCAGCGGACTGTCGGGCGGAAAACGGGTCGCCTGCCGGGCTTCGAGCAGCCGCTGCAAGCGCGGATGCTCGGCGACGCGAAAGCGCCGGCCCAGCGTGTCCGGGCTCAGGCCGTCGATCGCCAGCGGCAGCAGGCAGTCGTTCTCGAGCCGCAGCAACGCGACCGCATCGCAGGCGAACAGCCGCCGCACGGTGGCCAGCAAGTGGCGGTAGCGCTCGGATGCCGGCATCTTCTGCGGCAGGTTGGCGACCAGTGGGACGACGGCATTGAGCCAGGCGGATGGAGTCATTTTTACACCCAGTAAAGTCGTATTGACTCTAACAAAGATTGGGTCAATATGACTTGGTCTGCGCCAAGTCCTTGATCGGTATCGCTGCCGGGCCTGGCATGTGCATTGCGTTAGAGGGGGCAGGGCCATCTGGCCTGACCGAACCCACCGATGAGGAGCCTCCATCATGTTGAACGACGCCCAGCGCGCCATTGTGAAATCCACCGTCCCGCTGCTTGAAACCGGCGGCGAGACCCTGACCCAGCATTTCTACCGCATCATGCTCGGCGAGTTTCCCGAGGTGCGGCCCCTGTTCAACCAGGCCCACCAGGCCAGCGGCGACCAGCCGCGTGCGCTCGCCAACAGCGTGCTGATGTATGCCAAGCATATCGACCGCCTCGAGGCGCTGGGCAATCTGCCGGCGCAGATCGTGCACAAGCATGTGTCGCTGCAGGTCAAGCCCGAGCATTACCCGATCGTCGGCGCCTGCCTGCTGCGCGCGATCCGCGAAGTGCTGGGCGCCGAGATCGCGACCGATGCCGTGATCGACGCCTGGGGCGCGGCCTACCAGCAACTGGCCGACCTGCTGATCGGCGCCGAGGAGCAGACCTACGCCGCGATCGAGGCCGCTCCGGGCGGCTGGCGTGGCGAGCGTGCCTTCCGCGTCACGCGCAAGCAGGCCGAGAGCAGCGTCATCACCTCGTTCTACCTGAGCCCGGTCGATGGCGGCCCGGTGATCGCGCACCAGCCAGGCCAGTACATCGGCCTGCGCCTGGTGCTCGACGGCCAGGAGCAGCGGCGCAACTATTCGCTGTCGTCGGTCGCCAATGGCAGCGAACTGCGCATCAGCGTCAAGCGCGAGCCCGGTGGCCGGGTGTCCGAGCATCTGCACGACCAGGTCGCGGTCGGCGATGTCCTGCAGCTGTTCCCGCCGGCGGGCAACTTCGTGCTGCGCGACGGCGACAAGCCGCTGGTGCTGATCAGCGGCGGAGTCGGCATCACCCCGACGCTGGCGATGCTGCAGGCGGCGCTCGAGACCGAACGCGCGGTCCACTTCATCCACTGCGCCCGCGACCGCGCCAGCCACGCCTTCCGCGACACCGTCGATGGTCTGGCTGCCCGTCATCCCCAGCTGCAGCGCTTCTACTGCTACGACCAGGCCGATGCTGCCGATCAGGTCGATGCGGTCGGTCTGCTCGACCAGCAGCGGCTGGCCGACTGGCTGCCGGCCAGCCGTGATCTGGATGCCTATTTCCTCGGCCCCAAGCCGTTCATGGCGCAGGTCAAGCGCCAGCTGAAGGCGCTCGGCGTGCCGGAGGCGCAAACCCATTTCGAGTTCTTCGGTCCCGCCGCGGCGCTGAACTGAAATCGACCCAGGCCCGATTGCCGTGACTCAGTTCTGGGATCGTTTGCGGGCCTGCTGTCCCGCGGCCCTGCCGATGGGGCAGCGGGAGCTCTGGCTCGGCAGCCTGGGCATCGGCCTGGGCCTGTGGCTGACCGGCTGGCTGAGCCGGCAGGCCCTGGGTGAGATGGACCCCTGGTTGATCGCCCCGATGGGGGCGTCGGCCGTGCTGCTGTTCCTGCTGCCGGCCAGTCCGCTGGCCCAGCCCTGGGCTATCCTGGGCGGCAACCTGGTCTCGGCGCTGATCGGTGTCAGCTGCGCACAGCTCCTCGGCCACAGCGTCGCGGTAGCCGCATTGGCCGGGGCGTTGGCGGCCGCGGCCATGCTGGCGCTGCGCTGCCTGCATCCGCCGGGGGGAGCGGTGGCATTGACCGCGGTGCTCGGCAGCCCGTCCGTCCAGCTGCTGGGCTATGGCTTTGCGTTCTGGCCGGTCGGCATCAATTCCGCCTTCATGCTGCTGGTGGCGCTGCTGTTCAACAACCTGAGCGGTCACCGCTATCCGCATCGCGGCGGTGCCGGCGGCCGCGCCCGTGGCACGCGCGATCCGGCGCCGAGCCTGCGCGGCAGCCTGAAGGAGGACCTCGACCTGGCGCTGGCCTCGTTCGGCGAACGGCTCGACATCGACCGCGAGGACCTGGAGGAGATCGTGCTGCGCGCCAGCCTGCAGGCGCAGAACCGGCGCTGGGGCGACATGCGCTGCCAGGACCTGATGTCGCGCGACGTGATCCGGGTCGGGCCGCAAGACAGCATCGACCTGGCCTGGAGTCGGCTGACCCGCCATCACATCAATGCCTTGCCGGTCACCGACGAGCAAGGCCGGCTGCTCGGCATGCTGTCGCTGCACGACTTTGTCGTCGGGCAGACGACCGCTGACCCGAGGCGGCTGCCGCGCCTGAGCACCGCCCGCCGCGTCGAGGACATCATGAGCAGCCAGGTCGTGAGCGCCAGTCCGCGCCAGCCGATTCCCGAACTCGCGCGGGCCTTTGCCGATGGCGGGCTGCACCACATGCCGGTGCTCGATGAGCAGCAGCGCGTGGTCGGCATGGTGACGCCCTCGGATCTGCTGGCGGTGCTGTTCCAGGCCAGCCGCTAGCCCGCGTTCCGGCCTGTCGGTGCTGGCGCTGGTCGGGGCCGGGCTTCAGCCCAGCGAAGCGCTCGCGAGCCGCAGCGCGAAGCCGATGAACAGCGTGCCCATCGCCGCCATCCCGCCGGCGGCTAGCCGCTGGTGGCGACCGAAGCGTTCGGCCAACCGGGCGCCGCCGAAGATCAGCGCGCTCAGGTAGAGCGCACTGCAGGCCTGCACGATCAGCCCGAGCAGCAGGAAGGACAGCGCCGGGTAGGCGTAGTCCGGATCGACGAACTGGATGAAGAAGGAGACGAAGAACAGGATCGCCTTCGGGTTCATCAGGCTGATCAGGAAGGCGGTCCGGAACGGCCGGCCCGCGTTCCGCTCCAGTTTCGCGTCCGTTGGCCTTGCCGTACCGGCCTGCGCCGGCCGCGCGGTCCATTGCTGCCAGGCCGCGCGCACCAGCCCGATGCCAAGCCAGGCCAGGTAGGCCGCCCCGGCGTACTTGACCAGCATGAAGGCCAGCGGCGTGCTGCGCAGCAGCGAGGCCGCGCCCGCCGTCGACAGCAGCATCAGCACCAGGTCGCCGGCAAAGATGCCGGCCGCCCCCCGGTAGCCGGCCGCTACGCCGTGGCGCGAGGCCAGCGCCATCACGTAGAGCGAGTTCGGGCCCGGCAGCAGCACGATGAAGATCGTGCCGAGGATGAAGGTGGTGAGGTCGGTGATGCCGTAGGCCATGGGCTTAGGCTACCACTCCAGGCCGTCGGTGGCGTAGTCGGTCGGCTTGCTCTCGAAGAAGTTGCTGCGCGTGCCGTTGGGCTTGCTGAAGTCGTCGAACCAGGGCACGGCGTTGACCACGCCCGGATAGATCACGCCCAGGTTCAGCGCCATCGCGCGCTTGTTGGCCAGGCCCTTGACGAAGTTCTCCACCACCTCGTCGGTCAGGCCCAGGATGCCGCCCTGAATGATGTACTGGCCCCAGCTGACCTCGAGCTCGACCGCGTCCTTGATCAGCTGGATCGCGTCCTGGCGGAATTGCTCGTCGTACAGCTCCGGGTTCTCGGCCTGGAACGCATGGTGCAGGTTGGTGAACAGGTCGAGGTGGGTCTCGCCCTCGTCGCGGTTGATGTACTTGATCATGTCGGCGCTGCCCAGCATCTTGCCGTTGCGCGCCAGCGTGTAGAACACCAGGAAAGCCGAGTAGAAGTAGATGCCTTCCAGGATCACGTTGCCGACGATGGCGCGCGCGAAGTTGGCCGGGGTCGGATCATCCTTCAGCACCGCCGAGGAACGCATGATGAATTCGTTCTTCTTGGCCAGCATGCCGTCATGCTCGAACATCATGTAGACCGATTCCGGATCGAGCGACACCGCCTCGATCAGGAACTGGTAGCTGCGCACATGTACGCCTTCCTCCGAGGCCTGGCGCGCGATCGCCAGGCTGACCTCGGGTGCCGTGATGTGCTGGCCGATGTTGTGGATCAGGTTGTTGAACTGGATGCCGTCCAGGTTCGACACGAAGGCCAGCGCCTTGTCATAGGCATTGCGCTCGCGCGCGTTGAGCGCGCCGCTGCGGTAGGTTTCGCGGTCGGCCACCAGCGGGATCGACTTCGGGAACCAGGTGTTGGCCTCCATGCGGTCGTAGATCTCGGTCGCCCACTTGTACTTGGTCCGGCTCATGTTCATGAGCTGGTCCTGCGGCCCGAAGGCAATGCGGCGCTCGTTGGTGATGCGGGTGGTGTTGTTCAGGGTCGAGCTCATTGGCAGGCCTCGCAGTTCGGGTTGTCGATCGAGCAGAAATTGGTCGGCAGTTCGGTATCCGCCACATCGCCGGCCGGCAGCGCGGCATTGGCCAGCGCCGGCTTGGCCACTTCCTTGGTCTTGGTCTGGCCGCGCAGGTAATAGGTGGTCTTGAGTCCCAGCTTCCAGGCGCTCAGGTAGATCTCGGCCAGCTCGCGGCCCTTGGTGCCCTGCTTGACGAAGATGTTGACGCTCTGCGACTGGTCGATCCATTTCTGGCGCGCGGCGGCGCTCTGCAGGATCCAGCCCGGATCGATCTCCCACACCGTCTTGAGCAGGTCGGGGCGGCCGTACTTGACGCAGGGATCGACCACCTTGAACTGGCCGCTCATGTTCTTTTCACTGCGCTCGATCTCGAAGATCGGCTCGATGCAGGGCGTGGTGCCGGTGATGATGCTGATGGTCGCGGTCGGCGCGATCGCCATCACGTTGCTGTTGCGCATGCCCTGCGCCTGGACCTGGGTCCGCAGCGCCGCCCAGGCCGCTTCGCCCAGGCTGGTCTCGCGCTGGCGTGCGGTGTCGATCGGCAGCAGGCCCCGGCTCCACTTGGAGCCCGGGAAGGTCTCGTAGGCGCCGCGCTCCTGGGCCAGTGCGCTCGACGCCTGGATCGCGTGGAAGCTGATCAGCTCCATGGCCCGGTCCGAGAACGCCACGCCAGCGGCGCTCGCAAAGTCGATGCCGCAAGCCACCTTGGCTTCGGTCTCGCCCATCAGGCCGAGGCCGACCGGACGATGGCGCAGGTTCGATGCCTTGGCGCGGTCCGACGGGTAGAAGTTCAGGTCGATCACGTTGTCGAGCATGCGCAGCGCGGTCTTGACCGTGCGCGCGATCTTGTCGCCATCGAGCTGGCCGTCCTTGACATGGCGCGCCAGGTTGACCGAGCCCAGGTTGCAGACCGCGGTCTCGGTGTCGCTGGTGTTCAGGGTAATTTCTGTACAGAGATTACTCGAATGCACCACGCCGACATGGTCCTGCGGGCTGCGGCGGTTGCACTCGTCCTTGAAGGTGATCCAGGGGTGGCCGGTCTCGAACAGGTTGGTCAGGATGCGCTTCCAGACCTCGACCGCCGGGCGCTGCTTGTAGGCCTTGCCCTCGCGCTCGAGCTGCTCGTAGCGCGCCTTGAAGGCATCGCCATAGAGCTCGTGCAGTTCAGGGAAGCGCTCGGGCTGGAACTCGCTCCAGATGCCGTTGCTCTCGACCCGCTCCATGAACAGGTCGGCGATCCAGGCCGCCGGGAAGATGTCGTGCGCGCGCAGGCGGTCGTCGCCGAACTCCTTCTTGATCTCGCAATAGTCCCAGAAATCCGGGTGCCAGACTTCCAGGTAGGGCGCGAAGCTGCCCTTGCGCCGGCCGCCCTGGTTCACGCCGACCGCGGTGTCGTTGTAGATCTTCAGGTAGGGGATGACGCCCGAGCTCTTGCCGTTAGTCGACTGGATATGCGAGCCGGCCGCGCGAACCCGGGTCCAGTCGGTGCCGATGCCGCCAGCGTACTTGCTCAGCCGGGCCGATTCCTCGATGGTGCCGAAGATCGAGGCAAAGCGGTGCTCGCCGGCATCGATGTCGGCGCTGATCTGGTCATTGACCGTATTGAGGTAGCAGCTCGACAGCTGCGAGTGGACGGTGCCCGAGTTGAACAGCGTCGGCGTCGAGGCCATGTAGTCGAAGCTCGACAGCAGGTCGTAGAACTCGATCGCACGCGCGGTCGGGTTGTCCTCCTGCAGCGACACGCCCATCGCCACCCGCATGAAGAAATGCTGCGGCAGCTCGATCAGCTGCTGCTGCACGTCGCGCATCAGGTAGCGGTCGACCAGGTTCTGCAGGCCGTAGTAGTCGAACTGGTAGTCGCGCTCGGGCTTGATCGCCGCGTCGAGTGCGGCCAGGTCGAAGGCCTCGCCCATGCGCTGGGTGTAGCGGCCGGCCGCGACACCGCGCGCGATGGTTTCGGCCAGCGCCGGATAGCGCGCCGAGCCGGTCGCGATCTTCATGGTCTCGGCCAGCAGGTAGCGCGCCGCGACGAAGGTGAAGTCCGGGTTGTCGGTCGAGATCAGGCCGGCGGCGGCCTTGTTCTGCGCCTGGAAGATCTCGCGCGTCTGCATGCCATCGTAGACCAGCAGCTTGATCTGGCTGCGCAACAGGCCCAGGTCGACATTGAGGCCCTGGGTGGCAAATTCGTTGAGTCGCTCGATTTTGGCGAAGTCGAAGGCTTCGCGCGAGCCGTCGCGCTTGATGACGTCCATGGCGGTGGTGCAGAAAAAAACAGGAAGCCTGCCGCCCGTAGGCAGCAGCCGGGGCGGTCGGTCGGGAATGGCGATAGGCGGTCGGCTATGGGGCCGGCCGCGAGGGGGGCGCGCCGATGGCCTTCAGGGCCAGTGCGACAGCGGGCCGCCCGGGCGCTGGTCCGGGCAGGCAGTGGTGAGCAAAGACATGCATTCGAATCCTCCCGTCGAATGGTTCCGAGAACGGCACCAGGCGGAGGATGAAAAAAAGCCGCCAGCCCGGCTCATGCCAGGGCGATGCGGCCGCTTTTTCCCGTCACCCCGGGGAATGGTGCTGGCTGTTTTTTCGGGCCGGTATTCTGGCTTGCCTTCATCCTTCTCCGCGCCTTCCCATGCTTGCGCACAGTGGCAACAGGCGGAGTCGTCAGGCTTACAGCAGCGGGGGCTGCGCCGGAATGGCTGCTTGCAGCAGCGGCACCGGCTTCCCGTTCAACGTCGCCCAGCAAGCTGAGTCGACGCACCCAAAAACAGAATCATACCGGTTCGTGGCGGACCGGCAGTCTGTATGGGCATCTACGCATGCACCAGGAATTAACTCTTCTGTTTAAATAATGTTTTTTATTTAGCAGTTGCAGAAGGAAACTCTATGGTGGATTTGTCAATTCGTAGCAAGCTGGCGATCGTTTTTAGTGTAATTATTGCAGTTGTCATCGTGATTTCTGGTGCTGGCATCATGCTGCTGTCGGAGGCAAATGATCGTTTCGATCACATGGTCAACGTCATCAGCGCCCGTGCCCATACTGTCGAGCGTGTCCGGGAGGGAGTCGAACAGCGTGCCATCGCGGCGCGCAACCTGGTGCTCGTGACCCGGTTCGAGGATCTCGCTCATGAAAAGGATGCCGTCGACAAGGCGCATGCGGATGTCTCCGAGGCGCTGGCGCAACTCAAGAAACTGGCCGAGACCACTGACGCAGCGCCCGAAGGGCGCCAACTGATCGCGACGATCGAGGACACCGAGAAGCTCTACGCCCCGGTGGCCCTGGGCATCGTGGCGTTGGCGCTCGAGGGGGAACACGCGACGGCCATCCAGCGCATGAACGACGAATGCCGTCCCTTGCTGGCCAGGCTCATCAAGGCCTCCAAGGACTATGCCGAGTTTGCTCAGCGTCGCTCCAACACCCTGCTGGCCGAGGCACGCGAGTCCTATGTGGCCCAGCGCAACGGACTGATCCTCGGCATCGTGCTGGCGGTCGCGCTATCGGTCATGGCTGCCGTGTTGATCGAGCGTAGCCTGGCCGCCGATCTCGGGACCGAGCCCCGGGAGTTGCGCGAGATCTTCAATCAAGTGGCAGCCGGAGACCTGACCCGCCAGATCGCATTGCGCGCTGGCGACTCCAACAGCGTGCTGGCGGCTGTCAAGCGCATGCAGGACGGCCTGATCGAGATCGTGGCCGGGGTGCGCCGGGATGCCGATGCGGTGTCTTCCGCCTCGCAACAGATCGCGGCCGGCAATATGGAGCTGTCTTCGCGCACCGAGACCCAGGCCCACTCCCTGGCAGAGATGGCCGGTTCGATCGACGAATTCGGCTCCACCGTGCGCCAGAACGCGGACAGCGCCACTCAGGCCAACCGGCTCGCCCAGAGCGCCAGCCAGGTTGCCGCCTATGGCGGTGAAGTGGTCGGCAATGTGGTCGACACCATGCAGGGCATCAACCAGAGCTCGCGCAAGATCTCGGACATCATTGCCGTCATCGACAGCATCGCGTTCCAGACCAATCTGCTGGCGCTCAATGCCGCCGTCGAGGCGGCCCGTGCCGGGGAGCAGGGCCGTGGCTTTGCCGTCGTTGCCAGCGAGGTCCGCAGCCTGGCCGGTCGCAGCTCGGCGGCAGCGCGTGAAATCACGTCCCTTATCACCGACAGCGTGCAGCGGGTCGAGCAGGGGGCGGCGCTGGTCGAGAGCGCTGGCAAGACCATGGCCGACATCGTTGCCGGAATCAAGCAGGTGACGGATGTGGTCGCAGTCATCACCGTCGCCAGCCAGGAGCAGAGTCAGGGCGTGGCGCAGGTCGGCAGCGCCGTCACCAGCATGGACCAGATTACCCGGCAGAATGCCGGCATGGTGGAGGAGATGGCCACTGCGGCCAGGAGCCTGGATCGCAAGGCGGCTGATCTGGTCGAGGCGACTTCCGTGTTCAGGCTGCCTTCCCTGGCCATGACAAGGGTGGCCTGAGCGCGCCTGACCCTCAGAGCGCCGAGCTTGATTGGCTCGCGCGGCCAGGCCGGCTCAGCCCTGGCGCCGGCGCCAGAGCCGGCTCAGGTCGTCGATGGCGGGTACGCCGGCCAGTGCCAGCAGCAGCAGCGCCAGCGGCAGGGTGGCCAGATAGCCGATCAGCTTGAAGCCCAGCGCCCCGCTGACGCCGCCGACGAAGAAGCAGACCGCCAGCTGCAGCAATACCCGCAGCCGGACCGGATTGGCGCGCACCGGCGGCAGGGCGGGGTCGGACGAGTTCCAGTACGCCATCTTGCCGAGCTCGATCCCGATGTCGGTCACCAAGCCGGTGATATGGGTGGTGCGGATCTCGGCATGTGACAGCTTGGTGATCAGCGCGTTCTGCAGCCCCATGATGAAGCTCAGCAGCATCACCGTCAGCGGCACGAACAGGCCGGCGACATGGGACAGCCGTTCGCCGAGCGCGCCAAAACCGAGCAGCAGCAACGCCTCTGCCATCAGCGGCAGCGCGAACAGGCTGTGCAGGCGCCGGCGGCGCGCGAAGTTGACCAGGATCGCGCTGCAGGCCGCGCCAGCGATGAAGGACAGCAGCGCCCCGAAGCCTGCCAGGTAGTCACGGAACTGCCCGAGCGCCAGGTGGTCGGCCATGGCCGAGACGATGCCCGTCATGTGCGAGGTGTACTGATGCACGGCCAGGAAGCCGCCCGCGTTGGCGGCGCCGGCGACGAAGGCCAGCATCAGGCCAAGCTGGTGGTTGGCCTGCGCGCTGCGCCGGCTTCCGGTCAATTTTCTGGCGTACTGGATCGGCATCTATGCGCGGCCTGTTGCTCTTGGCAGGGGCCAATGTTCTGGTATGTTAACAAGATGCCGGATCGGCCCTGTCGGCTGCCGAATCGTCGATCCAGCCCCTACCCAGAAGGAAAACTCATGAGTTCACTGCCCCCCTGCCCGAAATGTCAGTCCGAGTACAGCTACGAGGACGGCAGCCAGCTGATCTGCCCGGAATGCGGCCACGAGTGGAGCGCCACCGAGTCCGCACCGGCCGAGGAAGCCGCCAAGGTCTGGAAGGATGCCCACGGCAACCTGCTGCAGGACGGCGACACCGTCACGCTGATCAAGGACCTCAAGGTCAAGGGCTCGTCGACCGTGATCAAGGTCGGCACCAAGGTCAAGAACATCCGCCTGATCGAAGGCGACCACGACATCGACTGCAAGATCGAGGGTTTCGGTCCGATGCAGCTCAAGTCCGAGTTCATCAAGAAGGCCTGAGACCTTTTATTTGAGCGGATTCACCGCGCGGGCGCTGGTTTCTGTTACAGTAGACACTCTTGACGCGCGGTGGAGCAGCCTGGTAGCTCGTTGGGCTCATAACCCAAAGGTCGCAAGTTCAAATCTTGCCCGCGCAACCATTTGTCAAGAGCTCTCAGGATTCTTCAAGAATCATCGGTCCCAGGCCGGACATCCTTCGGATGTCACTGGATCGAAGTCAATCAAATCTCCCTGCCTTGTAGTTCCAGTCTGACGTTTAGCGCCCGCCTCGTCGTGCAGACTGCCGTTCTTGTGCTGGCGCTGGCTTTATTCCCCGTCTGATTCAGCTCCTGCCGTCCCGTCACAGGACGGCAGCGCCTTGGGCGCCTGCTGGGCTCAGGCGAAGGGGTTAGGCACCACGCGTGCCGGCAGGATCTCGATCCGCTCCGGCAGCCCGGGGTCGGACTCCAGCGTCGTGATCGCGCGCCCGAGCAGCGCGTGCAGCTCGCGCGCCAGCGCCAGGCCGGCGCGGTCGCGGCTCAGCACCAGATCACCGGTCAGCACCAGGCGGTCGAGCCGATTTTCGATTTCAAGTCCGCCCACGCGGATCACGTCGCTTTCATTGCCATAGGGTTGGAACTCATCGTCCATGTTGGCCTCCTTCTGCCGCGCATGATGCGCGGGAACCGTTGCAGCTGCAAGTGTGCCAGCAACCGGCTGGCGCGCCGGCCTCGCGCTGAGTGCCCATGCTCCTATAATTGGAGCTTCATTGGGGAGTAGCCTCTCTTCAGCCTGAAGAGGCTTGCGTCAACACACTTGTCCCGCAGGACATGGCGCAAGCGGTTTCCGAGCTTGGCAAGACCTTTGATCATGATGCCTCCGATCTGGCCGGGGATGCGTCGTGGTCAATCGTCTCCGTACCGGCCTTGGAACATTCATGGAATCCCTTCTCGTATCGACTGGCGTCGTCGCCCTGGCTGAAATCGGCGACAAGACCCAGCTGCTGGCCTTCATCCTGGCCGCCCGCTTCAAGAAACCCCTGCCCATCATCCTCGGCATCCTGGCCGCGACCATCGTCAACCACGGACTCGCGGGGGCGCTTGGCGCCTGGATCACGGCCTCGATCAGCCCCGAGATCCTGCGCTGGGTGCTGGGCGCCTCGTTCATCGCGATGGCGGTCTGGACCCTGATCCCGGACAAGATCGAGGAAGAGGAAACCCAGATCGCCAAGCGCTTCGGCGTCTTCGGCGCCACCCTGGTCACCTTCTTCCTGGCCGAGATGGGCGACAAGACCCAGATCGCGACCGTGGCGATGGCCGCGCATTACGCCACGCCGCTGCTGGTCGTGATCGGCACCACGCTGGGCATGCTGATCGCGGACGTGCCGGCGGTCTTCGTCGGCGACAAGCTGGCCAACAAGATTCCGATGAAGCTGGTCCACTCGATCGCGGCCGCGGTATTCGCCATCCTCGGCGTGGCGACCCTGCTCGGGGCTGGCGCCAGTTTCGGCCTTTGAGTATCCAGGGCCTGTTTCACGTGAAACAGGCCTGGTTCCTCACTTGCCCAGCACGCCCTGTAGCAGGTTGAGCAGCAGGCGCGAGGCATCGCGCAGCGTGAATTCATCTTCCTGCGGCTGCTGCTCGCTCTTCTTGCTGCCGCCGCCACCGCTGCGATTCCCTTGCGGTTTCGGCAGACTCATGGCCTGCTCGCGTGCCTGGGCTGGCAGGCCGGGCAGGGCGTCGATGCCGGCGAGCTTCTGCAGCTCGGCGATGCTCAGCACCGCGTATTCCTTGGTCTTGTCGTTCGTGACCAGGTAGGCGCC
>Ga0156629_140_pt1 | contig 117212 bp, 99 predicted proteins | sample RifOxyC3_FD_110703 | JGI IMG/M metagenome (GOLD analysis project Ga0156629, IMG submission 110703) | Burkholderiales bacterium RIFOXYC12_FULL_65_23 | reverse complement strand
CGACGATGGAGACGATGGACATGATGACGAGGGCGACGAAGACCATGCCGCCGGCGAGTGCCCACCAGGTGATTACGGTGTCGAGCAGGCCGGCCAGGCCGGCCAGGCCGGCCAGGCCGGCCAGGCCGGTGCGCCTGGGCGCTGGCGCGTCCAGGTCGTCAGGAATGAGTTCTGCCATAGTGCTGTGGTGTGAAAGATCAGGTGGCGGACTTCGGGTCCCAGGCGGTGGCGGCGTCCTTGCCAGCGACCGAATAGAGCGCGCCGGGCGCGTTGCGAGTCAGCTGGAACTGTTCGAGCGACTCGCCGCGCATGGCGGCATAGATGTGCAGGTTGGACACGCCGACCACGGCACCGAGCTTTTCGAGCATGAAGAAGCTCACGCCGTAGTGGATCAGGCCGCGCCAGTCGCGCCGCCCCAGCAGATCACGCTCCTCGTCGCTCAGGCCCGCACCGGCCATTGCGCTGGCCTCGTCGGCGAGGAAGCGTTGCCGACTGGCCGGCACAATCAGGTCGTGCAGGAAGCGGTTGAGCCGGAACGCCTTGACGCTGCGACCGAAGTCGAACGGATAGGTGCCCTGCAGCCGCTCGGCGCCGGCCAGCTGCACCGCCATCGCCTGGCGGTGGCGCTCGACCTCGCCGGCGATCACCGGTCCGGCCTGGTTCTCGTACACCGCTGCCGCAATGCCGCACATCGAGGGCAGGTAATAGGCCTGGTGCAGCTTCCTGACCTGCGCCGACAGCGCGCCGCGCATGGTCAGCCACATCATGACCTCGGCGCCTTCGGCGCCGCCGAGCTCGACCAGCTCGGCATGCGTGAGCGCGGCCAGGCGCTCGGGGTCCTGCTCGAACAGCTCGAGGAACTGCATGTCCCAAGGCACGTTGTTGAAGCCGGCGCGCTCGCCATGCACCTGGTGCGACAGTCCGCCGGTCGCGACGACGACGACGCGCAGGTCCTCCGGGTAGCTCTCGACCGCGCGCCGCAGCGCCTGGCCCAGCTTGTAGAACCGGCGCGCGCTCGGCAGCGGGAACTGCAGCACCCCCATCTGCAGCGGCACGATGCGCATTGGCCAGCCCTCGCCATGCTCGGCCAGCACCGACAGCGGCGAGAAGCAGCCATGGTCGAGCGGCTTGCCCTGGAAGAAGGACAGGTCGAACTCTTCCATCATCAGCGACTGGCCGATATGCGCGGCCAGCCCCGGATGGCCCATGATGGCGGGCAGGTCGCGCTGGCCACCGCCCTCGTCAGCGACCTCATAGCGCTCGCCGATGCCGAGCGCGAACGCCGAGTAATGGTCGAAGAAGAACGAGGTCACATGGTCGTTGTAGGTCACGATCACGACATCCGGCTTGACATCGGCCAGCCATTGCTTGACCGGCGCGAAGGCCTCGAAGATCGGGGTCCAGACCGGGTCGTCCTGCTTGTCGCGGTCGAAGGCGAAGCCGATGGTGGGGGTGTGCGAGACGGCAACGCCGCCAATGATGCTGGCCATGCTGAGGGTGCTCCTGTGTGATGGGTCGGGATTACTTGGTGGAATGCTTGGTGATCAGGCTGCGCGCTGCATTGAGCAACTGCTTGCCGTCATGTCCCTTGCCATCCATGTCCTTGACCCAGGTGTCGGTGACGGTCTGGCCGGCGGCCTGGAAGCGCTGCAGCTCGGCCTTCGGAATCATGTTAAAATGGTTGGCCGCTGCCGCTTTCTTGCCTTCGGCATCGGCCGCCAAGAAGGTCTTGCCGATCTGGCCCGACAAGGCCTGGCCGCTGTTCCTGTCGATCACCTTGCGCAGGTCCTCGGGCAGGCCTTCGTAGCGCGCCTTGTTCATCGCGAACATGAAGACCGAGGTGTAGATCGCGGGTTCGGCTGGATCGGTCTCGGAATGGAACTTGACCATTTCCTGCAGCTTGACCGAGGGTACGACCTCGTAGGGCATCAGCGCGCCGTCGATCACGCCCTTGGCTAGCGCCTCGCTGGTTGCCGGCACCGGCATCGCGACCGGGGTCGCGCCGAGCGCGGACAGCAGCTTGTTGCTCAGGCGGGTCGGCGCGCGCAGCTTGAGGTCCTTGACGTCGTCGAGGCTCTTGATCGGTTTCTTGATCACGTGGAACACGCCGTCGCCATGCACATGCAGTGCCAGCGGCTTCATGTCCTTGAACTCGCCCAGCGCGTACTGCTGGGTGTAGTCCCAGACCGCCTTGCTGGTGGCCTCGGGGTCCTGCATCATGAACGGCAGCTCGAACACCTCGAGCAGCGGGAACATGCCGGCGGTATAGCCCTGCAGCGTCCAGATCACGTCGACCACGCCGTTGCGCACCTGGCTGACCAGCTGGGCCGGTGTGCCGCCGAGCTGCATCGACGGGTAGATCTGGCATTTCATGCGCTGGTTCGACTCCTTCTGGATGCGCTCGCACCAGGGCTGGATGAACATGGTGTTGGCGTAGGAGTTCGACGGCAGGAAATGGTGCACCTTGAGGGTGACTTCCTGAGCCTGGGCAGTGCTGCCCAGGCTCAGGGCGGCCAGGGTCGTGACGAGGGCTTGGGTGAAATGGCGCATGGTGTTGTCTCCTTGTGATGGGGGTTGCAGGCGCTGATTCTCGAAACCTCGACCCGGCTTGAGAAGATGACAGGAACGCCAGCGCGATAACATTTGCTTATCTCCATCGTCCTGATCCGGGTCCCCCTCATGAAGCTGTCCGCCCTGCAAGCCCTTGTCGCCGCCATCGAATCGGGCAGCTTGCGCAGTGCGGCCAGGCGCCTGGGCCTGTCGCAGCCGGCGCTGACCAAGACGATCCGTGAACTCGAGCGCGAGCTGGCCGCGCCGCTGCTCGAGCGTACGTCGAAGGGGGTGTTGCCCACCGCCCAGGGTAAGGTGCTGTACGACCGGGCCTTGAAGGCGAGCAAGGAGCTCAGCACTGCCGTTGATGAAATCCGCCAGCTCGATGGGACCATGCTCGGGGAGCTCAACGTCGGGGCTGTTCCGGTTGCCCTCATGCTGCTGCTGCCGGAGACCTTGCGCACCTTTTCCCGTCAGTTTCCCGACATCAAGTTGCGCCTGAGCGAGGAGCTGTTTTTCGCGCAAATGCAGAAGCTGCGCTCGGGCCAGGTGGATGTGGCGATCTGCGGCATCCCGGACGGCCTGGCCTCGGGCGAGTTCCAGATCGAAACCCTGATCGAGACCGAGATGGTGGTGGTAGTCCGCAAGGGCAGCCCGCGCCAGCAGGCGCGCCGGCTGCAGGAGTTGGCCGATGCGCCATGGGTCTACACCGGCTCGACCCATGACGCGGGTTACGCGAAACTCCTGTTTGAGCGCCATGGCATGGACGGGCCGCCTTCGCGCACCATCGTCAACTCGACCTTGGCGCTGCTGTCGCTGGTGACGGCGGGGGACTATGTGGCCCTGATGCCGCGCCAGATCGCCGTCCATCCGATGGCGGCCAGCTTCTTCGCCATCGTGCCGCTGGCCGAGGAGGGCTATCGCCTCCAAGTGGCGGCGCTGATCCGGCGTGAATCCGCAGTCGCGCCCGTGGTCCGGCATTTCCTGGCCCATCTGCACCGGGCCGCCCATCACGTCAACCACCGGCCGGACTGGGACGAGTCCAGCTCGCTGTCTTGCTAGGACGGGCGGCTTCGTGACGAGGCCGGGTGGGTCTGAAAACGAAAAACCCTGCAGACCGTGAGATCTGCAGGGTTTCATGTTTGGTGCCCAGGAGAGGACTCGAACCTCCACGGAGTTACCCGCTAGTACCTGAAACTAGTGCGTCTACCAATTCCGCCACCTGGGCTTTCAGGGTTTTGTTTCTTGAGATGTGCCCAAAGTCCAGCAAATGAGTGCTAAAGTCTTTGGTGCCCAGGAGAGGACTCGAACCTCCACGGAGTTACCCGCTAGTACCTGAAACTAGTGCGTCTACCAATTCCGCCACCTGGGCTTTCAGGGTTTTGTTTCTTGAGATGTGCCCAAAGTCCAGCAAATGAGTGCTAAAGTCTTTGGTGCCCAGGAGAGGACTCGAACCTCCACGGAGTTACCCGCTAGTACCTGAAACTAGTGCGTCTACCAATTCCGCCACCTGGGCATCTCAGGAAGCCGCTAGTATAGCGCGGAATATTGCGAGTACAAAAGCCGAGTGAAAGAAAAACCTATTCTATTGACTGAATTCGAAGGCCAGGTCAACGGCCACCGCGACGGCCACGGTTTCGTGGTGCGTGACGATGGACAACCCGATGTCTACCTGCCGCCCAACGAGATGCGTGCCGTCCTTCACCGCGACCGGGTCAAGGTCCAGGTGGTGCGGCAGGACCGCCGCGGCCGACCCGAGGGCCGCGTGACCGAGATCGTCGGGCGTTCCAGCGCCCCGATCATCGGGCGCCTGCTGCAGGAGTCCGGTGTCTGGCTGGTCGCGCCCGAGGACAAGCGCTACGGCCAGGATGTGCTGATCCCGAAGGGCGCCATGGGCCAGGCCCAGCCGGGCCAGGTGGTGGTGGTCGAGCTGACCGAGCCGCCCGCGCTCTACGGTCAGCCGGTCGGCCGCATCAAGGAGGTGCTCGGCGAGATCGACGACCCCGGCATGGAGATCGAGGTCGCGGTGCGCAAGTACGGCGTGCCGCACGAGTTCTCGGACGCCGCGCTGGCACAGGCGCGTGCCTTGCCCGACAAGGTGCGTGCGGCCGACAGGAAGCACCGGATCGACCTGACCGACGTGCCGCTGGTGACGATCGACGGCGAGGATGCGCGCGACTTCGATGACGCGGTCTACTGCGAACCGGCCAAGGTCGGACGCGGCAAGGGCTGGCGCCTGCTGGTCGCGATCGCCGACGTCAGCCACTATGTCGAAACCGGCGAGGCGATCGACATCGATGCCTACGAGCGCGCCACCAGCGTCTACTTCCCGCGCCGCGTGATCCCGATGCTGCCCGAGAAGCTCTCGAACGGCCTGTGCTCGCTGAACCCGGAAGTCGAACGCCTGTGCATGGTCTGCGACATGCTGATCAACGCCCAGGGCGACATCCACGCCTACCAGTTCTATCCGGCGGTGATGTTCAGTCACGGCCGCCTGACCTATACCGAGGTCGCGGCCATCCTGCAGAACACGCGCGGCCATGAGGCGCAGCAGCGCGAGGCGCTGGTACCGCATCTGCTCAACCTGCACGATGTCTACCGAGGCCTGCTGGAAGCGCGCAAGCGCCGTGGCGCGGTTGATTTCGAGACCACCGAGACCCAGATCGTCTGCAACGAGGTCGGTCAGATCGAGAAGATCGTCCCGCGCACGCGCAACGACGCGCACCGCCTGATCGAGGAGGCCATGCTGGCGGCCAACGTCTGCTCGGCCGAGTTCATCCAGCACGGCAAGCACCCGGGCCTGTTCCGCGTCCACGAGGGGCCGACCCCGCTCAAGATCGACATCCTGCGCCAGTACCTCAAGGCGCTGGCCTTGCCCTACAGCGTCAGCGACGAGCCGACGCCGCTCGAGTTCCAGCAGATCGCCGCGGCGACCGGTGACCGGCCCGATGCGCTGCAGATCCACCAGATGCTGCTGCGCTCGATGTCGCAGGCGATCTACTCGCCCAACAACGAAGGCCATTTCGGCCTGGCCTTCGAGGCTTACACCCATTTCACCAGTCCGATCCGGCGCTATCCCGACTTGCTGGTGCATCGCGTGATCAAGTGCATCCTGGGCGAGCGCAAGTATTCGCTGCCCAATCTGCCGACGCCGGGCGAGGCCCAGCTCAAGCTGGCCAAGCGGCTGGCCGACCGGGTCAAGCCGCCGGCTCCGGGTGACAAGCCGGTGCGGGCCAAGAAGCCCAATGCCGAGCTGCTGGCCTGGCAGGCCGCCGGCCTGCACTGCAGTGCCAACGAGCGCCGCGCCGACGAGGCCAGTCGCGATGTCGAGGCCTGGCTCAAGTGCAAGTACATGCGCGAGCATCTGGGCGAGGAGTTCAGCGGCAAGGTCAGTGCGGCCACCAGCTTCGGCCTGTTCGTCACGCTCGACAGCATGTATGTCGAGGGCCTGGTGCACATCACCGAGCTCGGCGGCGAGTACTACCGCTTCGACGAGGCGCGCCAGGAACTGCGCGGCGAGCGCACCGGCATGCGCTATGCGCTTGGCACGCCGGTGCGGGTGCAGGTCAGTCGGGTCGATCTCGACGGCCGGCGCATCGACTTCCGCTTGGTGCGCGAAGGCGAGGAGCTGGTAGCGCGTGCGCTGCGCGACAAGAAGGGCGGCTCCGCAGCAGTCGCCGGCGAGGGGGGCTCGACCCGGGCCGCGCGCAAGCGCAGGCCCAAGGCGGGCGAAGCCGGTCCATCGGCTCAGCCGGGTCCGTCGGGCATCTGGTCGGGCGGCAAGCCCGCTGGCAAGCCTGCCGGTCGCGGTGCCGGTTCGTCGGCGGGCAAGTCGCGCAAGGGCAAGCGTTGAGATGCAGATACTTGTCTTTCTGCTCGACAACCTGTTCTTCGTGCTGGTCTTTGCTTCGCTGCTGCGGGCCTGGATGAACCAGTCCCGGCTGCGCATGACCGAGCAGCCCGGGCGTTTCGTGATGGCGCTCAGCGACTGGCTGGTCAAGCCGCTGCGCCGCGCCTTGCCCAACGGCTTGCGCCAGGCCCGCCTGGACTGGGCCAGCCTGGCGGCGGCCGCGCTGCTGGCGCTGTGTCATGCCTTGCTGCTGCACCTGCTGTCGCTGATCCTGCTGCCCAGCTTCGATTGGTTGTCCTGGGTCTGGAGCGTGCCTGCGCAGGCCTTGCTGTTCCTGCTGCGCACCGTGTTGCAGGGCTTGCTGGCCATGACGCTGGTCTACGCGCTGATGAGCTGGATCCAGCCCTTCTCGCCGATTGGTGGCGTGCTGGCGCGCCTGCTCGCGCCCTTGCTGCAGCCGCTGCGCCGGCGCCTGCCCCTGGTCGGCGGGGTCGACCTGTCGGCGCTGGTGCTGATCCTGTTGCTGCAGGTGCTGCTGCTGGCGCTGGGCTGATCTGGCCTGGGCCGACCTGGCCCTCGGACGCAGGCCGCTACCCATGGTGGCCTTGGTGTCCTTGAGTTTTTGGCCTGTGCCGGTGTCTGCGCCCAGGCTCAGCCCGGCCAGGGCGTGAGGCCGGCGAGCAGGTCGCCGGCGCGCAGGCCGCGTCCGCTTGGCCAGCGGTCGGCCAAGGCGCCATGCTGGTGTACCGCCCGGCAGGCTGCCTGAAGTGCGATTTCCAGTCCGTCGCTCAAGCTGCCGTTCAGCCCGCCGTCCGGGCTGGGCTGCGGCATGGCAGCCGGCATCTGGTCCCCTCTGCGGGTCTGCGCGGTCTGCGCGGTCTGCGCCCAGTAGGCGCCGACCATGCCGGCCAGCACATCGCCGGTGCCGGCGGTCGCGAGCAGGGCGTTGCCGGTGGCATTGATCAGCGGGGTCTGTCCCGGCGCGGCGATCACGCTGCCCGAGCCCTTGAGCACGACCACGGATTGGAATTGCTGCGCCAGCTCGCGTGCGGCTTGCAGCCGGTCGGCCTGGACCTGCGCGCTGTCGCAGCCCAGCAGCCTGGCTGCCTCGAGCGGATGCGGCGTCAGGATGCTGTGCTGGCCGCGTGCCAGCCGGCGGCTCAGCTGTGCGCGCCAGTCGGTCTGTTGCGCCAGCGCGTTGAGCGCGTCGGCATCGAGCACCAGGCGCGGTGAATGTTCGAGCAGGGCCGGCAGCACCGCGCGCACCGACTGGCCGCCACCACAGCCGCAGACGGTGGTGGCCTGGCGCGCCAGCTCGCCTTCGGCGCTGGCTTGCGCCGGGCGAAACATCAACTCGGGCCAGAGCAGGTCGAGCGCGGGCGTGGCCGGTCCGGCGCCCAGCAGGCCCAGATAGACCCGGCCCGCGCCGGCTTGCAGGCCGGCGCGCGCCGCCAGCAGTGCCGCGCCGCTCATGCCATTGCCATCGACCGAGACATCCTGGCCGCCGAGCACCAGCAAGTCGCCGTGGCTGCCCTTGTGCGCACCATGGCGCTGCTGACGCGTCGGGCCCGGCTCGGTGTCAGGCGCGTTGAGCCAGGCATCGGGCGGCAGCTGATCGGCGGCGACGCCGAGCCGGTCGAGCCAGACCTGGCCGGCCGCGTCCCGGCCGTCGGCGGTGAACAGTCCGGGCTTGAGCGTCAGCAGCGACAGGGTGTGGCGCGGCCCGGCACGGCGGGCCGCGAAGGGATTGAGCCAGGCGCCGCTGTCGCACGCCAGACCGCTGGGCAGGTCCACGCACAGCACGGTCGCGCGGGTCTGCTGCAGGGTTTGCATCCAGTCGGCCATCGGGCCCGGACCGAGGCCGCGGCCGCCCAGGCCCAGCAGCGCATCGATGCCGAGGTCGAAGTCCTCGGGTGGCCGGTCGGAAAACTCCAGGCCGGCCGCTCGCGCCTGTTGCAGCGCGTAGCGGGCGTCGTCGGGCAGGCGGCTTTCGTTGCCCTGCCAGCTGACCGTCAGGCGGGTCTGTGGCAGTTGCGTGCGCAGCAGGGCAGCTGCCAGCAGGCCGTCGCCGCCGTTGTTGCCGGGTCCGCAGGCGAGCCAGACATGGCGTGCATGCGGCTGCAGCGCCCGCGCCAGGGCGGCAATCGAGCCCGCGGCCCGCTGCATCAGCTGGTGTGGCGGCAGGTGCGCGAGCGCGGCCTGTTCGATCGCGCGGCTGGCGGCGCTGCCGTGCAGCGGGAGCTTGGATCGGCACGACCCGGGGTCTAGGCGCAGCAGCATGAGGTTTTGAAGGTGTTACAATCGCTGGGTTTTGCAAATTGTGGCGCATGTGGCGTCACATGAAGCAGAGCTCAACCGCAAACAGGTCCGACCAGGTGTCGTTGGCGTCACGCCGCGATGATGGACCTGATTTAAGCCCCAACCTCAGGAAATTTAACCATGTCTATCTCCATGCGCGAAATGCTGGAAGCCGGTGTCCATTTCGGTCACCAAACCCGCTTCTGGAACCCCAAGATGGCTCCGTTCATCTTCGGTCACCGCAACAAGATCCACATCATCAACCTGGAAAAGACCCTCCCGCTGTTCGAGGAGGCTGCCAAGTTCGTGCGCCAGCTGACCGCCAACGGCGGCACCGTGCTGATGGTCGGTACCAAGCGCACCTCGCGCGACATCGTGTCCCTCGAAGCTGACCGCGCCGGTGTGCCTTACGTCGAGCAGCGCTGGCTCGGCGGCATGCTGACCAACTTCAAGACCGTCAAGACCTCGATCAAGCGCCTGAAGGACATGCAAGCCCAGAAGGAAGCCGGTCTGGAAAGCATGTCCAAGAAGGAACAGCTGACCTTCACCCGCGAGATCGAGAAGCTCGAGAAGGACATCGGCGGCATCCAGGACATGCCCGCTCTGCCGGACGCCATCTTCATCGTCGACGTCGGCTACCACAAGATCGCCGTGTCCGAAGCCAAGAAGCTGGGCATCCCGATGATCGGCATCGTCGACACCAACCACTCGCCCGAAGGCATCGACTACGTGATCCCGGGTAACGACGACTCGGCCAAGGCTGTCGCCCTGTACGCTCGCGGCATCGCCGACGCGATCCTGGAAGGCCGTGCCAACGCCGGCGCCGACCTGGTCAAGACCGCTCAAGCCGATGCTGGCGACGAGTTCGTCGAAGTGCAAAACGCTGCCTGAAGCTGAGCACCCAAGTCAAAAAAGGGGCTCGAGAGCCCCTTTTTTGCAAGCAAATTTTCATCTGACAGTGCAACACTGGGTCCCACACTGGACTCGAACGGAGAAACAAGATGGCTGCAATCACCGCTAGCATGGTCGCCGAACTGCGCGCCAAGACCGACGCCCCGATGATGGAGTGCAAGAAGGCCCTGACCGAAGCCGAAGGCAATATGGACAAGGCTGAAGAGATCCTGCGCGTCAAGCTCGGCAACAAGGCCGGCAAGGCCGCCAGCCGCGTCACCGCCGAAGGCGTGATCTCCAGCTTCATCGACGGCACCACTGGCGCCCTGGTCGAGATCAACTGCGAAACCGACTTCGTCTCCAAGAACGACCTGTTCCTGGCCTTCTGCAATCAGGTCGCCGAGCTGGTCGTCAAGCACAACCCGGCTGACGTCGCCGCCATCGGCGAACTGCCGCTGACCCTGGAAAGCTTCGGCCCGACCGTGGAAGAAGTCCGCAAGGGCCTGATCGGCAAGATCGGCGAGAACATGGCGATCCGTCGCTTCAAGCGCTACGCCGACGGTGGCCAGCTGGCCGCCTACCTGCACGGCGTTCGCATCGGCGTGATGGTCGAGTTCGACGGCGAGCTGGTTGCCGCCAAGGACACCGCGATGCACATCGCCGCCATGAAGCCGGTCTCGCTGTCGAGCGCCGACGTGCCGGCCGAGCTGGTCGCCAAGGAGCGTTCGGTCGCCGAAGCCAAGGCTGCCGAGTCCGGCAAGCCGGCCGAGATCGCCGCCAAGATGATCGAAGGTTCGATCCAGAAGTACCTGAAGGAAGTCTCGCTGCTGGACCAGGTCTTCGTCAAGGCCGCCGACGGCAAGCAGACCGTGGCTGCCTACCTGAAGTCCGCCAACACCAGCGTCAAGGGCTTCACGATGTTCGTCGTCGGCGAAGGCATCGAGAAGAAGGTCGACGACTTCGCCGCTGAAGTCGCCGCACAGGTCGCAGCCGCCACCCAGGGCGCCTGATACTGATCTGACCCGGTTTTCGGGGCGCTGTCGGCGAGATGCCGGCGCGACCCGAGCCGGGAAAATGCACGGCCGGCCCTTCGCGGGGTCGGCCGTTGTCGCAATGAAGCCCTAAAATCCACCGGATATCAACGAGACCCATGCTTATGCCTGCTTACAAGCGTATCCTGCTGAAACTTTCCGGCGAAGCCCTGATGGGCGATGACGCCTTTGGCATCAACCGCGCGACCATCGTGCGCATCGTCGAGGAGGTCGCTGAGGTCACCCGGCTTGGCGTGGAGGTGGCGGTTGTGATTGGCGGCGGCAACATCTTCCGCGGCGTGGCGGGCGGCTCGGTCGGCATGGACCGCGCCACGGCTGACTACATGGGCATGCTGGCGACGGTCATGAACTCGCTCGCGCTCGGCGACGCGTTCGAGAAGGCCGGCGTCAAGGCGCGCGTGATGTCCGCGATCGCGATCGACCAGGTGGTCGAGCCCTATGTCCGTCCCAAGGCCTTGCAGTACCTCGAAGAGGGCAAGGTGGTGGTGTTCGCTGCCGGTACCGGCAACCCCTTCTTCACGACCGATACCGCCGCGGCCCTGCGCGGTGCCGAGATCGGTGCCGAGATCGTGCTCAAGGCAACCAAGGTCGACGGCATCTACACCGCCGACCCCAAGAAGGACCCGGCCGCCACGCTGTACACGAGCATCAGCTTCGACGAGGCGATCACGCGCCAGCTCGAGGTCATGGACGCGACCGCCTTCGCGCTCTGCCGCGACCAGAAGCTGCCGATCAAGGTCTTCAGCATCTTCAAGCCGGGCGCGCTGCACCGCGTCGTCATGGGTGCCGACGAAGGCACGCTGGTCCACGTCTGATCTAGCAACACAGTAGCAAGAGGTTCAAGATGGCATTGTCTGAAATCAAGAAAAACGCCGAACACAAGATGAACGCTTCGCTCGAAGCGCTCAAGAACAATCTGGCCAAGGTCCGCACCGGCCGCGCCAACCCGCAGCTGCTCGACACCATCCAGGTCGAGTACTGGGGCTCGATGGTGCCGATGTCGCAGGTCGCCAACCTGACCCTGCTCGACGCGCGCACCATTGGCGTGGCGCCGTGGGAAAAGGGCATGGGCGCCAAGATCGAGAAGGCGATCCGCGAGTCCGACCTGGGCCTGAATCCGGCCTCGCAGGGCGACCTGATCCGGGTGCCGATTCCGGCCATGACCGAGGAGCGCCGCAAGGAGATGACCAAGGTCGTGCGTGGCGAGGGCGAGCATGCCAAGGTCGCCGTGCGCAACTTGCGCCGCGATGCCAACGAGGCGGTCAAGAAGCTGGTCAAGGACAAGCTGGCCTCCGAGGACGACGAGCGCCGCAGCACCGAAGAGATCCAGAAGCTGACCGACCGCATGATCGCCGAAGTCGACAAGGTCATCGCGTCCAAGGAACAGGACCTGATGGCCTTCTGAGGCCGTTTCAGGCATATCGACCCAGACTCTCCTGCATGTTCAAGCCAAAAGCCGTCAAGTCTCCCGCCGCCATGCCCCGGCATGTCGCCATCGTCATGGACGGCAACGGCCGTTGGGCCAAGAAGCGCTTCCTGCCCAGGTTGGCCGGGCATCGGCAGGGCTACGAGTCGCTGCGTCGCATGGTCGACCTGTGCCTGCAGCGCGGCATCGAGGTGCTGACGGTGTTTGCCTTCTCGTCCGAGAACTGGAAGCGTCCGGTCGAGGAGGTCTCGGGCTTGATGGATCTGCTGGTCAAGGGCCTGATGCGCGAGGTGCCCAAGCTCGGCGAGCAGGGCGTGCGCATGGAGTTTCCGGGCGAGCGCCAGGGCCTGTCCGAGCTGGTCCGCTCCAGCCTGGAGCAGGCGCGCGCGCAGACTGCGTGCAACGACCGGTTGGTGCTCAACATCTGCTTCAACTATGGCGGACGCTGGGACATCGTGCAGGCCGCGCAGCAGCTGGCCTTGCGCGGCGAAGCCATCACCGAGGCTTCGCTCGCGGCCGCGCTGTCGATGGCCCAGGTGCCGGACCCGGATCTGGTGATCCGCACCGGCGGCGAGCAGCGCATCAGCAACTTCATGCTCTGGCAGTCGGCCTATTCCGAATTCTATTTTTCCGACAAGCTCTGGCCGGATTTCGATGCGGCCGAGTTCGACCGCGCGCTGGCCTGCTACGCCGGCCGCGAGCGCCGCTTCGGTCTGATCTCGGAGCAGCTTGCTGCTTCATCCGACGCGGCCTGACCCCATGCTCAAGCAAAGAATCATCACCGCCTTGCTGATGCTGGCGGTCCTGCTGCCGGCTCTTTTTCATTCCGATCCCCGGCCTTTCTGCCTGCTCACGCTGCTGCTGATCGTCGCGGGCGGCTGGGAATGGGGTCGGCTCAACGGTCTGGCCTTTGGCGCCGCGCTGGCCTGTGGCCTTGGACTTGGAGCCTTGCTCGGCCTGGCCTGGTGGCAGTTCGGTCTGGCGCAACAGCAGCCGCTGCTGTGGCAGGTCACGGGCATTTTCTGGCTGGTCGCCGCACCGCTGCTGCTGCGCGCCGGTGTCGCCGGCTGGCCCCGCATTGCGCCGGCATTGCGCCTGTGCATCGGACTGACCCTGATCGGGCTGGCCTGGTGGGCGATGGCACAGGCGCGCGTCCAGGGCGTCGCGCTGCTGCTGTCTATCATGGCGCTGGTCTGGACCGCTGACATCGCGGCCTATTTCGGCGGCAAGGCCTTTGGCCGGCGCAAGCTCGCACCGAGCATCAGCCCCGGCAAGAGCTGGGCTGGCGTCTACAGCGGCGCCATTGGCGTGCTGCTGCTGGCCGCTGGCTGGACCTGGGCCGAGCAGCGCTGTGGCACGCCAGGCGCCAGCCTCTACGGCCGGCTCTGGGCCATGGGGCCGCTGGCCATGCTCGGCGCGCTGTTGCTGCTGACCGCGATGAGCGTCTGCGGCGACCTGATCGAGTCGCTGGTCAAGCGCAGCGCGGGCGTCAAGGACTCGAGCCAGCTGCTGCCGGGCCATGGCGGCGTGCTCGACCGGGTCGACGCGCTGCTGCCGGTGCTGCCGCTGGGCATGATGCTGGCCACCCTCTAATACCTCCGGAAACCGTCCATGCACCTCACTTCCACGCCGATGCGCCAGCGCCTGACGGTGCTCGGTTCCACCGGCTCCATCGGCAAGAACACCTTGGACGTGGCCGCGCGCCATCCGGAGCGTTTCGAGGTCTATGCGCTCAGCGCCTCGACCCAGGTCGAGCTGCTGCTGGCGCAATGCGCCCAGTTCAAGCCGCGCTATGCCGTCATGGCCTCGCCCGCACACGCGGCGCTGCTGCGCCAGCGCCTCGCGGCCGAGGGCCTGGCCACCGAGGTGCTGTCGGGCCCGGCAGCCCTGTCCGAGATCAGCTCGCTGCCCGAGGTCGATGCCGTGATGGCGGCGATTGTCGGCGCGGCCGGTCTCGAACCCTGCCTGGCCGCTGCGCGCGCCGGCAAGAAGCTGCTGCTGGCCAACAAGGAAGCGCTGGTCGTTGGCGGCGAATTCTTCATGCAGGCGGTGCGCGAGGGCGGCGCCACGCTGCTGCCGATCGACAGCGAGCATTCGGCGATCTTCCAGTCACTGCCCGAGGATGCCTCGACCTGGGACTTGCGGGTCGAGAAGATCATCCTGACCGCCTCGGGCGGACCGTTTCGCAGCCGCGACCCGCTGACGTTGGCCAAGGTCACGCCCGACGAGGCCTGCGCCCACCCGAACTGGGTCATGGGCCGCAAGATCTCGGTCGATTCGGCGACCATGATGAACAAGGCGCTCGAGGTGATCGAGGCGCGCTACCTGTTCGGCCTGCCGCCCGAGCGCATCGAGGTCGTGATCCACCCGCAGAGCGTGCTGCACTCGATGGTGCAGTACCGCGACCGTTCGGTCGTGGCCCAGCTGGGCACGCCGGACATGCGGGTGCCGATCGCCTATGGCCTGAGCTGGCCGCAGCGCATCGAATCGGGCGCCGAGGCGCTGGATTTCGCGCGCATGAGCGCGCTGACCTTCGAGCCGGCCGATCCGGCCCGCTTTCCCGGCCTGTTCCTGGCCTGGGAGGCCTTGCGCGCCGTGCCGGGCACGACGGCGGTGCTCAATGCCGCCAACGAGATCGCGGTGGCGGCCTTCCTGGAGGGCCGGCTGCGCTTCGACCAGATCCATCAGGTCAACCGCGCCACGCTCGAGCATTACCAGCCCGCAGCGCCGCATGGCCTCGACGATTTGCTCGCGATCGACGCCCGGGCCCGTGCCTTGGCGGCCGAGCGCGTGGCGCATTGCCACTGAGCCCCGGTCATGCTGACCCTGCTCGCCTTTGTTGCTGCCCTGGCGCTGCTGATCGCCGTCCACGAATGGGGTCACTACCGGATGGCACTGGCTTGCGGTGTCAAGGTGCTGCGCTTTTCGATCGGTTTCGGCCCGGTCCTGCTGCGCTGGCAGGGGCGTAGCGGCACCGAGTTCACGCTCTGCCTGCTGCCGCTGGGCGGCTATGTGCGCATGCTCGACGAGCGCGAGGCCGAGGTGCCGGCACAGGAGCGCCATCTGGCCTTCAATACCCAGCCGCTGCGCGCGCGCGCGGCCATCGTCGCGGCCGGTCCGCTGGCCAACCTGGTGCTTGCCGTCTTGCTCTATGCGGCGGTGTCCTGGATCGGCCAGCCGCAGGCCCGGGCCGTGCTGTCCGAGCCAGCGGCTGGCACGCTGGCGGCGCAGGCCGGCCTGCGCAGCGGCCAGTGGGTGCAGCGCCTGAGCGCCGACGGCGAGTCGGAGCAGGAGATCGAGTCCTTCGATCAGTTGCGCTGGGTCTTGACCGAGGCCGCGCTGGCGGGCCAGGACCTGACGCTGTGGGCCGGCTCGGCGCCGCAGTCGGCCACGGACGAATACCGCCTGCCGCTGTCGACGCTGGGGCCGGTCGAGTCAGCCGATGTCGAGCTGTTCGCCCGCATCGGCATCGTCGCGCCCTGGTCGGCACCGGTGCTGGGCGAGCTGCTCGAGCAGGGGGTGGCTGCGCGTGCCGGCTTGCAGGCCGGCGACCGGGTGCTGAGCGTGGACGGCCTGGTCGTGCGCGATGCGCAGCAGTTGCGCCAGCTCATCAGGACCGGCCTGGACCGCCAGGGCAATGGCCTGGCGCAGACCTGGGTGCTCGAGCGCCGGGGCAACCGGCTGGAATTGACCGTGCGGCCCGAGCCGCAGGGCGAGGGCCCGCAACGGGTCGGGCGCATCGGCGCCTTCGTCGGCACGCCGCCCGAGACGGTGACCCTGCAGGAGGATTTCCTCGGCGGCCTGCTGCAGGGCCTGCGTCGCACCGGCGAGGTCGCCAGCCTGACCCTGGGCATGATGGGTCGCATGGTGGTGGGCCTGGCCTCGCTCGACAACTTGAGCGGTCCGATCTCGATTGCCGAATATGCCGGCAAGTCGGCCAGCCTGGGCGGCGTGGCCTACCTGTCCTTCCTGGCCCTGATCAGCGTCAGCCTGGGTGTGCTGAACCTGCTGCCGCTGCCAGTCCTTGACGGCGGCCACCTGTTGTATTATCTGATCGAGGGCGTGACCGGCCGCCCCATCCCCGAACAATGGCTGGAACGGCTGCAGCGCGCCGGAATGGCCGTACTGCTGGCGCTCATGAGCGTGGCCGTTTTCAATGACATCGCCCGACTGTTGGGCTGAAATCCTGTTTCCATGAAGAACTCCCTTTTCCGCATGCGCTCGGTTGCCATGGGCGCGATCGTTTCCTCCTTGGTCGCCGCCTTGCCGGCCTGGGCCGTTGCGCCGTTCCAGCTGCGCGACATCCGCCTCGAGGGCCTGCAGCGGGTCGAGCCCGGCACCGTGTTTGCCTCGCTGCCGTTTCGCGTCGGCGACCAGTACAGCGACGACAAGGGCACGGCCGCGATCCGCGCCCTGTTCGGCCTGGGCCTGTTCTCGGACGTACGGTTGCAGGTCAATGGTGACGAGCTGGTCGTGATCGTCGAGGAGCGTCCGACCGTGGCCGAGGTCGGTTTCACCGGCGTCAAGGAGTTCGACGCCGAGGTGCTCAAGAAGGCGCTGCGCGACATCGGCCTGGCCGATGGTCGCCCGTTCGACCGTGCGCTGGCCGACCGCGCCGAGCAGGAGCTCAAGCGCCAGTACCTGACCCGCAGCCTCTACGGCGCCCAGGTTACGGCGACCGCCACGCCGATCGAGCGCAACCGCGTCAACGTCAACTTCAACGTGGTCGAGGGCGACATCGCCAAGATCAAGGAAATCCGCATCGTCGGCAACCAGGCCTTCAGCGACAGTACGCTGCGCGGCCTGTTCGACCTCGATACCGGCGGCTGGCTGAGCTGGTACACCAAGAGCGACCGCTACTCGCGCACCAAGCTCAACGCCGACCTCGAGACACTGCGCAGCTACTACCTGTCGCGCGGCTACCTCGAGTTCCGCATCGATTCGACCCAGGTCGCGATCGCACCCGACAAGGACGCGATGTCGATCACGGTCAACGTGACCGAGGGTCAGCGCTACGTGGTCTCGAGCATCCAGCTCGAGGGCGACTACCTCGGCAAGGAAGCGGAGTTCAAGTCCCTGGTCGCGATCAAGGCCGGCCAGCCCTACAACGCCGAGGACGTGGCGCAGACCACCAAGGCCTTCACCGAGTATTTCGGCGGCTTTGGCTACGCCTTTGCCCGCGTCGAGGCCAAGCCGCAGATCGATCGCGTCAGCAACCGGGTCGCGCTGGTGCTCAGCGCCCAGCCGTCGCGCCGCGCCTATGTGCGCCGCATCAGCGTCGAGGGCAACAACCGCACCCGCGACGAGGTGATCCGGCGCGAGTTCCGCCAGCTCGAGTCGGCCTGGTACGACAGCGACCGCATCAAGCTCTCGCGCGACCGCGTCGACCGCCTGGGCTTTTTCACCCAGGTCGCGGTCGATACGGTCGAGGTGCCGGACGCGCCGGACCAGGTCGACCTGGTGGTCAGCGTGATGGAAAAGCCGACCGGCAACCTGACGCTGGGCGCCGGTTTCTCGCAGGCCGAGAAGCTGTCGCTGATCGCGGGCATCCAGCAGGAAAACCTGTTCGGTTCGGGTAACTACCTGGGCCTGAATGTCAACACCAGCAAGTACAACCGCCAGCTGTCGCTGACCACGACCGACCCGTATTTCACGCCCGAGGGCATCTCGCGCACCGTTGACCTGTACTACCGCACCAGCCAGCCGCTCGACACGCAGGAAGGCAACTACAAGCTGACCACGCCGGGTGTGGCGGTGCGCTTTGGCGTGCCGTTCTCCGAGACCGACACGGTCTACTTCGGCGCCGGCATCGAGCAGACCAAGATCGATCCGGGCAACGGCATGCCGCTGGCCTACAACGACTACATCGCCAACTTCGGCGACTCGCCGACCTCGGTGCCGCTGACGGTGGGCTGGGGCCGTGACACGCGCGACAGCGCGCTGGTGCCGAGCACCGGCCGTCTGCAGCGCGTCAACGGCGAGCTCGGCATTGCGGGCGACACCCGCTACGCCAAGGCCAACTACCAGTTCCAGCAGTACATCCCGCTGAACAAGAAGTTCACGCTGGCCTTCAATGCCGAGGCCGGCTGGGGCGAGGGCCTGTCGGGCAAGCCGTTCCCGCTGTTCAAGAACTTCTATGGTGGCGGCCTGGGTTCGGTGCGCGGCTTCGAGCAGGGCACGCTGGGCGGCAAGTCGTCGATCGTCGGTGGCACCACCATGGCCAATATCGGCGGCACCCGCAAGATGGTGCTCAACACCGAGGTGATCGCGCCGTTCCCGGGGGCCGGCAACGACCGCACGCTGCGCCTGTACGGCTTCTTCGACATCGGCAACATCTACGCCGAGGGTGAGGAAGTCGATTTCGCCAACCTGCGCGCCTCGACTGGCATCGGCATCAGCTGGATTTCGCCCATCGGCCCGCTTAGAATCGCCTATGCCCGTCCCGTGCGCAAGCAGGACGACGACAAGACCCAGAGCATCCAATTCCAGATCGGGACTTCTTTCTGATGACATCGTTCAAGCGCGTTTTTTCGCGTCACGCCATTGCGGCGCTGGCGCTCGGCTGTACCACTCTGGCCTCGGCGGCCGAGCTGCGCATAGGCTTCGTCAACACCGATCGCATCTTCAAGGAAGCGGCGACGGCCAAGGCCGCGCAGTCCAAGCTCGAGCAGGAATTCTCGCGCCGCGAGCGTGAGGTCGAAGGCCTGGGCACCCAGCTCAAGAGCGCCTCCGAGAAGCTCGAGAAGGACGCTCCGACCCTGTCCGACAGCCAGCGTGGCGCGCGCCAGCGTCAGCTGGTCGAGCTCGACCGCGAGTTCCAGCGCAAGCGGCGCGAATTCCAGGAAGACCTGGCGCAGCGCAAGAACGAGGAGCTGCAGCTCGTGCTCGAGCGCGCCAACCGCGTCATCAAGCAGGTTGCCGAAAGCGAGAAGTACGACCTGATCATGCAGGAAGCGGTCTACGTCAATCCCAAGCTCGACATCACCGACAAGGTGCTGAGCGGGCTCAACAACGCCAAGTGATGGCCAGGCCGTGAGCGCCACGCTGGCCGAAATCTGCGCCGCCCTGGGCGGCGTTTTACATGGTGAGCCGGGCTTGTCGATGGCACGCCTGGCCTCGCTTGAGTCCGCCGACGCGGACTCGCTGTCCTTTGTCGCGCAGGCGCGCTATGCGTCGCAGATCGCAAGCACCGGCGCCGGCGCGCTGATCGTGCCGCCCGCGCTGCTGGAGCAAGCGTGCGCGCGCGGCGCTTGCATCGAGACGCCGGACGCCTACCTCTATTTCGCGCGCCTGACGCAATGGTGGAAGGCCAGGCGTGAGGCGGCCGAGCGGGCCGACGCGGGCCCTGCGATTCACCCGAGCGCGCTGATTCATCCCACGGCACAGTTGGGAGTCGGCGTGACGGTCGGCGCTTTTGCCGTGATCGAGGCCGGCGTGGTGGTGGAGCAGGGCGCGCGCATCGGTGCGCATTGCGTGCTCGAGCGCCGCGCCCATGTCGGCGCGCGCACCCGTCTGAGCCCGCGCGTGACGCTGGGCCATGACTGCCGCATCGGTGCCGATGGCATCGTGCATGGTGGGGTCGTGATCGGCGCCGACGGTTTCGGCTTCGCGCTGCACCAGGGCGAGTGGATCAAGATCGAGCAGCTCGGTGCGGTGCGCATCGGCGACCGGGTCGAGATCGGCGCCAACAGCTGCATCGACCGCGGCGCGCTCGAGGACACCGTGCTCGAGGACGGCGTCAAGCTCGACAACCTGATCCAGATCGGGCACAACGTGCAGGTGGGCCGCAACACGGCCATGGCGGGCTGCGCCGGTGTGGCCGGCAGCGCCAGGATCGGTGCCAACTGCACGGTCGGCGGCGGCGCCGTCGTGCTCGGTCATCTGACGCTGGCGGACGGCGTGCATATCTCGGCCGCCTCGGTCGTGATGCGCTCGATCCATCAGCCCGGCCAGTACAGCGGCGTGTTCCCGATCGACGACAACCGCTCCTGGGAAAAGAACGCGGCCACGCTCAGGCAACTCCACAGCCTGCGCGACCGCATCAAAGCATTGGAAAAGACATCATGATGGACATCCACCAGATCCTCAAGCAACTCCCGCATCGCTATCCCTTCCTGCTCGTTGACCGCGTGCTCGAGATAGAAAAGGGCAAGTCCATCAAGGCGCTCAAGAACGTCAGCGTCAACGAGCCGCAGTTCACCGGCCATTTCCCGCACCGTCCGGTGTTTCCGGGCGTGCTGCAGCTCGAAGCGCTGGCCCAGGCCGCCGCGCTGCTGGCCTTCGACACCCTGGGCACCTCGCCCGACGACAACACGGTCTACTACTTCGCCGGCATCGATGGCGCGCGCTTCAAGCGTCCGGTCGAGCCGGGCGACCAGCTGATCCTCGAGGTCTCGCTCGAGCGCATGAAGGCCGGCATGTTCAAGTTCAAGGCCGTCAGCCGCGTCGATGGCGTGATCGCCTGCGAGGCCGAGCTGATGTGCGCCATGCGCAAGATCGCCTGAACCGGGTGCACGCGTGAGCAACATCCACCCCAGCGCGGTGATCGACCCGGCAGCCGAGCTCGACAGCTCGGTCACGGTCGGCCCCTACACGGTGATCGGTCCGCATGTGAAGGTGGATGCCGGCACGACCATCGGTCCGCATTGCGTGATCGAGGGTCACACGACCATTGGTCGCGACAACCGGATCTTCCAGTTCACCTCGCTGGGCGCGATCAACCAGGACAAGAAGTACGCGGGCGAGCCCTGCGAGCTGATCATCGGTGACCGCAACACCATCCGCGAGTTCAGCACCTACCATATCGGCACGGTGCAGGGCGGTGGCGTGACCCGTCTGGGTAACGACAACTGGATGATGGCCTACACCCACCTGGCGCATGACTGCCTGGTGGGCAACCACACCATCTTCGCCAACAACGCGCAGATCGCGGGCCATGTGGTGGTCGGTGACTGGGTGATCCTGGGCGCCTACACCTGCGTGCACCAGTTCGTGCGCATCGGCGCCCACGGCATGACCGGCATGGGCACGGTGCTGCTGGCCGACCAGCCGCCGTTCGTGATGAGCGAAGGGCATCCGGCCGCCGCGCGCTCGATGAATTTCGAGGGCCTGCGCCGACGCGGCTTCAGCGCCGCGCGCATTGCCGCCGTCAAGGCCATGCACAAGGCGCTGTATCGCGACAACCTGACGCTGGAGCAGGCCAAGGAGCGCATGACCGAGTTGCCGCAGCGCTTCGAGGGCTGCGAGGCCGATGTGCAGCTGATGCAGGTCTTCCTCGACGGTCTGTCGGCGCAGCGCGGAATCGTGCGCTGATGGCGGCGGACCTGAGTGCTGCCACCGTCGCCCTGGTGGCCGGTGAGGCGTCCGGTGACCTGCTCGCAGCCCAGCTGCTGCGCGGGCTGCAGGCGCGCTGGCCGGGCCTGCAGGCGGTCGGCATCGGCGGGCCGCAGCTGGAAGCAGCCGGTTTCACCGCCTGGTGGCCGAGCGAGAAGCTGGCCGTGCGCGGCTATGTCGAGGTGCTGCGCCACTACCGCGAAATCGTCGGCATCCGCCGCCAGCTAAAAAACAGGCTGCTGGCCGACCAGCCGCGCTTGTTCATCGGCGTTGATGCGCCCGACTTCAACCTCGACCTGGAAGGCGATCTGCGCGCCGCGGGCGTCAAGACGGTGCATTTCGTCGCGCCTGCGGTCTGGGCCTGGCGGCCTGAGCGGGTCGAGCAGATCCGCCGCTGCGTCGACCATGTGCTGTGCATCTTCCCGTTCGAGCCCGAGCTGTTGGCGCGCCACGGCATCAATGCCACCTATGTTGGCCATCCGCTGGCGCCGCTGATTCCGCTCGAGCCCGACCAGGCCAAGGCGCGTGCCGGGCTTGGCCTGGCGCCGGATGCACGTGTGGTCGCGCTGCTGCCAGGCAGCCGCAGCGCCGAGATCGAGCATCTGCTGCCGCGCTTCCTGCAGGCCGCGCGCCTGATGCTGCGCGAGCAGCCCGGGCTGCGCTTCGTGCTGCCGGCGGTGCCGGCGCAGTTCGCGCGCATCGAGCAGCTGGTCGCGCGCGCCGGCCTGGGCGCGGCGCTGCAGCTCACGCGCGGCGGCTCGCACGCGGCGCTGGCTGCCTGCGACGTCACGCTGATCGCCAGCGGCACCGCGACGCTGGAGGCCGCGCTGTTCAAGCGCCCGATGGTGATCGCCTACCACATGAACTGGCTGTCCTGGAAGCTGCATCAGCGCAAGATGCTGCAGCCCTGGGTCGGCCTGCCCAATATCCTGGCCGGCGAGTTCCTGGTGCCCGAGCTGCTGCAGCAGGCCGCCACGCCGGCCGCGCTGGCACGCGAGACGCTGGCCTGGCTCGCCGATGACCAGGCGACGCAGGCCAGGCGCGAGGCGCTGCGCCAGCGCTTTGTCAGCCTGCACCGCGAGCTCAGCCGCGATACGGTCCGACTGGCCAGCGATGCGATCGAGCAAGTCCTTGCCGCTTGAGCAGGTCGCCTTCGACTGGGAGCAGCCCGCGCTGGTCGCCGGCGTGGACGAGGCCGGCCGTGGCCCGCTGGCCGGTCCGGTGGTCGCCGCGGCCGTGATCCTGGACGAGCGCCAGCCGATCGCCGGGCTGGCTGACTCCAAGAAGCTCAGCGCGGCGCGGCGCGACCAGCTCTATGACGAGATCCGGGCCAAGGCGCTGTGCTGCTGCGTGGCGCAGGCCAGCGTCGAGGAGATCGACCGCCTCAACATCCTGCAGGCGACGCTGCTGGCAATGCAGCGCGCGGTCGCCGGCCTGCGCCTGAAGCCCGGCCTGGTGCTGGTCGACGGCAACCGGCTGCCGCTGCTCGAGATGCGGGCCGAGGCCATCGTCAAGGGCGACGCCAAGGTGGCGGCGATCTCGGCCGCCTCCATCCTGGCCAAGGTCACGCGCGACCGCGGCCTGGAGCTGCTCGACCAGCACTATCCGCAGTACGGCTTCGCCCGCCACAAGGGCTACGGCACGGCCGAGCACCTGCAGGCGCTGCGCCTGCATGGTCCCTGTCCCGAGCATCGCCGCAGCTTTGCCCCCGTGGCCCAGGCCGAGCGCAGCCCGCTCGGCATCAATCCCTTTCACGCCGTGGCGATTGCCACGCTGATCACATGAACCCCGAGATCATCAGCTCGCGCGACAACGCGTGGGTCAAGAAGTTGCGTGCGCTGGCACAGGATGGCGCGGCCTACCGCAAGCTGGGCCAGGTCTGGCTCGAGGGCGATCATCTGTGTCGCGCCTTGCTCGCGCGCGGCCTGCAGCCGCAGGCGGTGGTGCTGGCGCAGTCGGCGCAGGTCCAGGTGGCGCAATGGGGACTTGATCCGTCGGTGCGGCGCGTGGTGCTGGCCGACGGCCTGATGGCGCAGATCAGCTCGCTCGAGTCGCCGGCCGCGATGGGCTTCGTCCATGCGCTGCCCGCGGCCACGCCAATTGAGCCGGAGCTGCCCAGCGTCGTGCTCGACCGGCTGCAGGACCCGGGCAATGTCGGCTCGATCCTGCGCAGCGCCGCGGCGATGGGCTTCAAGCAGGTGCTGGCGCTCAAGGGCACGGCGGCGCTGTGGTCGCCCAAGGTGCTGCGCGCCGGCATGGGGGCGCATTTTGCGCTGCAGCTGCGCGAGGGCCTGTCCGAGGCGGACCTTGAGGCGCTGCGGGTGCCGCTGCTGGCGACCAGCCCGCATCGGGGCGAATTCCTGCACCGCGCCGAGCTGCCCTGGCCTTGCGCCTGGTTGCTCGGCCACGAAGGGCAGGGCGTCAGTGATGCACTGCTGGCGCGCGCCGCCATGACGCTGCGCATCGTGCAGCCCGGCGGCGAGGAGTCGCTCAACGCGGCGGCAGCGGCGGCGGTCTGCCTGCATGCCAGCGCGGCCCGCATCGCCTGAGGGCGGCGGCTGGCAGCTGACAGCCAGCTGTCATGATGATCTGCTAAGACTTTTTCTGGCCTGGTTCAATCCATGGCCCCGGGGTATAATCGTCAGGTTTACCCTAACCTCGCGCACCTATCGGCAAGTCCTTGCCGGCCTCCCTGGAAAAGACGTCGTTGCACTCCCCGGGCATAGGTGCGTCCAAACTGGAGAATCCCGTGTTTACCGTCCCAGCAAAAGCCATCCTCGCGCTCGCAGACGGCACGGTCTTTATAGGCGCCTCCATCGGCGCCACCGGCCAGACCGTCGGTGAAGTGGTGTTCAACACCTCGATCACCGGCTATCAGGAAATCCTCACCGACCCCAGCTACCGCCAGCAGATCGTGACCCTCACGTATCCGCATATCGGCAACTACGGTGTCAACGAGGAAGACGTGGAGGCCAATGCCGTCCACGCCGCCGGCCTGATCATCAAAGACCTGCCCCTGCTCTCGTCCAATTTCCGCCAGACGCTGACCCTGGGCGACTACCTCAAGCGTGAAGGTACGGTGGCGATTGCCGACATCGATACCCGCAAGCTGACCCGCATCCTGCGCGAGAAGGGCGCGCAGAACGGCGCCATCATCGGTCTCGAAGCCGGTGTCGAGGTGACCGACGCGCTCAAGGCCCAGGCCGTGGCCGCGGCCCAGGCCGCCCCCAACATGAAGGGCCAGGACCTGGCCCAGGTCGTGACCACGCCGCAGCCCTATGTCTGGACCCAGACCGAGTGGAAGCTCGCGCGTGAAGACGGCACCCCGGGCTACGGCGAGCAGACCGCACCCCGTTTCCATGTGGTGGCCTATGACTTCGGCGTCAAGCTCAACATCCTGCGCATGCTGGCCTCGCGCGGCTGCAAGGTGACCGTGGTGCCGGCCAAGACGCCGGCGGCCGAAGTGCTCAAGCACAATCCGGACGGCATCTTCCTGTCCAACGGCCCGGGCGACCCGCAGCCCTGCGACTACGCGATTGCTGCGACGCAAGAGCTGATCGAGACCGGCATCCCGCTGTTCGGCATCTGCCTGGGACACCAGATCATGGCGCTGGCCTCGGGTGCCAAGACCTTCAAGATGGTCAACAGCCACCATGGCGCCAACCATCCGGTCAAGGATCTCGACACCGGTCGCGTCAGCATCACGAGCCAGAACCACGGTTTCGCCGTGGAACTGGATTCGCTGCCGGCCAACCTGCGCCCGACCCACATCAGCCTGTTTGACGGCACGCTGCAGGGCCTGGAGCGCACCGACCGCCCGGCCTTCTGCTTCCAGGGTCACCCGGAAGCTTCGCCCGGTCCGCACGACATCGCCTACCTGTTCGACCGCTTCACGGCACTGATGGAGCAACACAAAAATGCCTAAGCGCACAGACATCAAGAGCATCCTCATCATCGGCGCCGGTCCCATCGTGATCGGCCAGGCCTGCGAGTTCGACTATTCGGGCGTGCAGGCCTGCAAGGCGCTGCGCGAGGAGGGCTACAAGGTCATCCTGATCAACAGCAACCCGGCCACGATCATGACTGATCCGGCCACGGCCGACGTCACCTACATCGAGCCGATCACCTGGCAGACGGTCGAGAAGATCATCGCCAAGGAGCGTCCCGACGCGATCCTGCCGACCATGGGTGGCCAGACCGCGCTGAACTGCGCGCTCGACCTGTGGCATAACGGCGTGCTCGACAAGTACAAGGTCGAGCTGATCGGTGCCACGCCCGAGGCGATCGACAAGGCCGAGGACCGCCTGAAGTTCAAGGACGCGATGACCAAGATCGGCCTGGGCTCGGCGCGCTCCGGCATCGCTCACTCGATGGAAGAGGCCTGGGAAGTCCAGCGCAGCGTCGGCTTCCCGACCGTGATCCGCCCGAGCTTCACGCTCGGCGGCACCGGCGGCGGCATCGCCTACAACCCGGAAGAGTTCGAGATCATCTGCAAGCGCGGTCTGGAGGCTTCTCCGACCACCGAGCTGCTGATCGAGGAGTCGCTGGTGGGCTGGAAAGAGTACGAGATGGAAGTGGTGCGCGACAAGGCGGACAACTGCATCATCGTCTGCTCGATCGAGAACCTCGACCCGATGGGCGTGCACACCGGCGACTCGATCACCGTGGCGCCGGCCCAGACGCTGACCGACAAGGAATACCAGATCATGCGCAACGCCTCCTTGGCGGTGCTGCGCGAGATCGGTGTCGATACCGGTGGCTCCAACGTGCAGTTCTCGGTCAATCCGGCCGACGGCCGCATGATCGTGATCGAGATGAACCCGCGCGTCTCGCGCAGCTCGGCACTGGCATCGAAGGCGACCGGCTTCCCGATCGCCAAGGTCGCGGCCAAGCTGGCGGTCGGCTACACGCTCGACGAGCTCAAGAACGACATCACCGGCGGCGCGACCCCGGCCTCGTTCGAGCCCTCGATCGACTATGTCGTGACCAAGATCCCGCGCTTCGCGTTCGAGAAGTTCCCGACCGCCGACAACCGCCTGACCACCCAGATGAAGTCGGTCGGCGAAGTCATGGCCATGGGTCGCACCTTCCAGGAATCGTTCCAGAAGGCGCTGCGCGGGCTGGAAGTCGGCGTCGACGGCATGAACGAGAAGACCCAGGACCGCGAAGTCCTCGAGCGCGAGCTCGGCACGCCGGGTCCGGACCGGATCTGGTATGTGGGTGACGCCTTCGCGGCCGGCTGGTCGCTCGATGAGGTGTTCAACCTGACCAAGATCGACAAGTGGTTCCTGGTCCAGATCGAGGAGATCATCAAGATCGAGCTGCAGCTCGACCAGATCACCGCCGACCAGGGCGAGGCGGCCCTGGCCTCGCTGAGCGCCGACACGCTGCGTACCCTGAAGAAGAAGGGTTTCAGCGACCGCCGTCTGGCCAAGCTGCTTAAAACCAGCGAGAAGGCCGTGCGCGACCAGCGCCGCAGCCTCAACGTGCGTCCGGTCTACAAGCGCGTCGACACCTGCGCCGCCGAGTTCGCGACCAACACCGCCTACATGTACTCGACCTACGAGGAAGAGTGCGAGGCGCAGCCTACTGACAAGAAGAAGATCATGGTGCTGGGTGGTGGTCCGAACCGGATCGGCCAGGGCATCGAGTTCGACTACTGCTGCGTCCACGCCGCGCTCGCCATGCGCGAAGACGGCTATGAGACCATCATGGTCAACTGCAACCCCGAGACCGTCTCGACCGACTACGACACCTCGGACCGCCTCTACTTCGAGCCGCTGACGCTGGAAGACGTGCTCGAGATCGTCGACAAGGAAAAGCCGGCTGGCGTGATCGTCCAGTACGGTGGCCAGACCCCGTTGAAGCTCGCGCTCGGCCTGGAAGCCGAAGGCGTGCCGATCATCGGCACCAGCCCCGACATGATCGATGCGGCCGAAGACCGCGAGCGCTTCCAGAAGCTGCTGCACGAGCTGGGCCTGCGCCAGCCGCCCAACGCCACCGCTCGCACCGAGCCCGAGGCGCTGGAAAAGGCCGCGGCACTGGGTTACCCGCTGGTGGTGCGCCCGAGCTATGTGCTGGGCGGCCGTGCGATGGAAATCGTGCACGAGCAGCGCGACCTCGAGCGCTACATGCGCGAAGCGGTCAAGGTCAGCAACGACAGCCCGGTGCTGCTCGACCGCTACCTGAACGACGCGATCGAGTGCGATGTCGACTGCCTGCGCGACCATGAGGGTCAGACCCTGATCGGCGGCGTGATGGAGCACATCGAGCAAGCCGGCGTGCACTCGGGCGACTCCGCCTGCTCGCTGCCGCCCTACAGCCTGTGCGCCGAGACCGTGGCCGAGATCAAGCGCCAGAGCGCCGCAATGGCCGCTTCGCTCAACGTGGTCGGCCTGATGAACGTGCAGTTCGCGGTCCAGAAGCAGAACGGCCTGGACGTGATCTACGTGCTGGAAGTCAACCCGCGTGCCTCGCGCACCGTGCCCTTCGTCTCGAAGGCGACCGGCATCCAGCTGGCCAAGGTGGCCGCGCGCTGCATGGCCGGCCAGACGCTGGCGAGCCAAGGCATTACCAAGGAAGTGACCCCGCCTTACTTCAGCGTCAAGGAAGCCGTGTTCCCGTTCGTGAAGTTCCCGGGCGTCGACACCATCCTCGGCCCCGAGATGAAGTCGACCGGCGAGGTCATGGGCGTGGGCAAGACCTTTGGCGAAGCCTTCGTCAAGAGCCAGCTCGGCGCCGGCACCAAGCTGCCGCGCGCCAGCGACGGCGTCAAGAAGGTCTTCCTGTCGGTCAAGCAGAACGACAAGGCACGCGCGGTCGGCATCGCCCGTGGCCTGGTCGAGCTCGGCTTCGAGGTCGTCGCGACCCGTGGCACCGCGGCCTCGATCAATGCCGAAGGCATCGCCTGCGGCGTGGTCAACAAGGTGGCCGAAGGTCGCCCCAACATCGTCGACATGATCAAGAACGGCGAGATCGCCATGGTCATCAACACGGTCGAGGAGCGCCGCAACGCGATCGTGGACTCGCGCTACATCCGCACCACCGCGCTGCTGAACCGCGTGACCACCTTCACCACCATTGCCGGTGCTGAAGCGGCGGTCGAGGGCATGAAGTACCTCGACAACCTGGCGGTCTACTCGGTGCAGGAACTGCACGCGCAACTGACGGCCTGATCCGGCATCAGCCGATCTGAAACCCCCCAGCCTGGAAACGGGCTGGGGGGTTTTTTCATGACTGCTCGCGGGATGTATCGGTTGCGGCAACAGGGAATTCGTATTGAAGAGGTAACTCCAGTTGCTAGGGTTTACCGCATGACGCCATCAATCTCCTCGTTGACAGAATCTGTCGCTCGCTAGAACCCGTTTCCTCCTGCCTGGTGAGAGTGATCCAAGGCACTCCGGCGCAGTCCGGAGCCTGAGTCGAGCGGCTCATCCTTCCAACGCATACACCTCATGACCCATGACCCGATCGAATCCCTGCTCGACCAGATGACGCTCCAGGAGCAGGTCGCCCTGCTGTCGGGCGCCGACTTCTGGACCACGGTTCCCGTTCCGCGCCTGAACGTACCCGCCGTCAAGGTGAGCGATGGCCCCAACGGCGCGCGCGGCGGCATCTTCAAGGACGGCCCCAGTACCGCCTGTTTCCCGGCCGGGATTGCGCTGGCTGCTACCTGGAATCCGGCCCTGGTGCAGCAAGCCGGCGCTGCCCTGGGCCAGGAAGCCCTGCTCAAGGGCGCGCGCGTGCTGCTGGCGCCGACCGTCAACCTGCAGCGCACGCTGTTCAACGGCCGCAACTTCGAGTGCCATTCCGAGGACCCCTGGCTGTCATCCGAGCTGGCTGTGGCCTATGTGCTCGGGATGCAGAGCCAGGGCGTGGCCGCCACCATCAAGCATTTCGTCGGCAACGAGAGCGAATACCAGCGCATGACCATGAGCTCGGACATCCCCGAGCGGGCCTTGCGCGAGCTCTATCTGCTGCCCTTCGAGCGCGCGGTCAAGGAAGCCGGGGTCTGGGCCGTGATGACCTCCTACAACCGCCTGGACGGCACCTTTGCCGCCGATCACCGCCGCCTGGTGACCCAGGTGCTGCGCGAGGAGTGGGGCTTCGACGGCCTGGTCATGACCGACTGGTTTGCCGGCCACGACACGGTCCAGAGCGTGCAGGCCGGCACCGACCTGGAAATGCCCGGTCCCGCGCGCGAACGCGGCGACAAGCTGGTCCAGGCCGTCAACCAGGGCCGGCTGCCGGCCCAGGCGGTGCGCGATTGCGCCCGCCGCGTGCTGCGCCTGATGCAGCGCGTCGGCAGCTTCCAGGACCCGGTCATACCGGCCGAGCGCGCCGATGACCTGCCCGCCCACCGGGCCCTGATCCGCGAGCTTGGCGCGCAAGGCTGCGTGCTGCTGAAGAACGAATGCCGGACCTTGCCGCTGGAAAAAACGCCTGGCGCCCGCGTCGCCCTGATCGGGCCGGCGGCGCGGGTGCCGCAGATCATGGGCGGAGGCAGCGCCACCGTGAACGCCCATTACCGGATCGCGCCGATCGATGCACTGCGCGCACAGTGGCCGCAAGCCAGCTTCACCCATTCGGTCGGGGCCGACATCCACCGCTGGGTGCCGGTGCCGCGCGCGCCCGTGACCTTCGAGTATTTCGATTCGCCCGACCTCGCCGGCCCGGTGGTGCAGGTCCAGCAGGTCGACAGTACCGAGCAGATGTGGACGGAGCACAGGCCCGAGGGGGTGAGTGGTCAGCATTTCTCGGCTCGTGCCAGGCTGGACTATGTGGCGCAGCAGTCGGGCCACTACCAGTTCTCGCTGATCAGCGCCGGCCGCAGCCGCGCCTTCATCAACGGCCAGCTGGCGGTCGATGCCTGGAGCGGCTGGAGCCGCGGCGAAACCTATTTCACCTTTGGCTGCGACGAGGTGCTGCACGCGCGCGACCTGCAGGCTGGTGAGACTTGCCAGATCACGATCGAATACAGCACGGCCACGCCCGAGCCGATTCCCATGCGCGCCTTGCGCTTTGGCGCGCACCGTGTCCTGGGCGAGCCCGACATTGCCGCGGCGGTGCAGGCCGCCAGCGATGCCGATCTGGCCGTGGTGTTTGCCGGCCTGAATGCCGAATGGGACAACGAAGGGCTGGACCGCCACCGCCTGGAGTTGCCGCAGCGCCAGAACGAGCTGATTGCCCGCGTTGCCGCCGCCAATCCGCGCACCGTGGTGGTGTTGCAGACCGGCTCGCCGGTGACACTGCCTTGGCTGGACGCCGTGCCCGCCGTGCTGCAGGCCTGGTATCCCGGCCAGGAATGCGGCAACTCGATCGCCGACGTCCTGCTTGGCGCTGCCGAGCCCGGTGGCCGCCTGACCCAGACCTGGCCGCTGCGCGAGTCAGACAGCGTGGCATTCGGCCAGCCCCTCAATTACCCGGGACAGGACGGCCATGTGCGTTACGACGAGGGGCTGTTCATCGGCTACCGCCATTACCAGCAGCGCGGCCTGCAGACCCTGTTCCCGTTTGGCCATGGCCTGTCCTACACCGAGTTCGAGTACGGCCCGCTGCGCGGCCTGCCCAGCCGGTTCAAGGCCGGCGATTCGATCACCGTCGAGGTCCCGGTGCGCAATACCGGTCGTCGCGCCGGCCAGGCCGTGGTGCAGCTGTATGTGCAGGACGAAGCCTGCAGCGTGGCGCGCCCGCCGCGCGAACTCAAGGGCTTTGCCAAGCTCCAGCTCGAAGCCGGCGAATCGTGCCTGGTGCGCCTGACGCTGACTATGCGCGCCTTTGCCTTCTTCGACGACCGCCGCGCCGCCTGGGTCGCCGAGGCCGGTCGCTTCCAGTTGCAAGCCGGGGTGTCGGTGGATCAGATCATGGCTGCGGCCACGGTCGAGCTTGAGGAGGACTGGATCGAGCCTGCTTGAGGCATAATTCTGTCCATTGCACCGCCGACCGGCAACGATCGGCGGTTTCTCTTTGTCTGGAGCAAAAACAATATGGCCACCTTTCCCGTCACCAAGCGCGGCGCCGAGAAGCTCAAGGCGGAGCTGCAGCGCCTCAAGAGCGTCGAGCGTCCCGCCGTCATCACCGCGATTGCCGAAGCGCGTGCCCAGGGCGACCTGAGCGAGAACGCCGACTACGATGCCGCCAAGGAGCGCCAGGGCTTCATCGAAGGCCGCATCGCCGAGATCGAGGGCAAGCTGTCAGCTGCGCAGGTCATCGATCCGTCCGAGGTCGATGCGGGTGGTCGCGTGGTGTTCGGCGCCACCGTCGAGCTCGAGGACGAGGCCAGCGGCGATGCCGTGACCTACCAGATCGTCGGCGAGGACGAGGCCGACATCAAGCTGGGCCTGATCAACATCTCGAGCCCGATCGCGCGCGCACTGATCGGCAAGGAAGAGGGCGACACGGCCCAGGTCCAGGCCCCGGGCGGCGTCAAGCGCTTCGAGATCGTCGCCGTCCGCTACGCCTGATTCCGGCCACCATGCGTCGGCAATGGCCCTTGCTGCTGGCCGCCCTCTGGTGGGGCGGCCTGACTGCCTTGAGTTTCGTGGCCGTGCCGCTGGCCTTCGCCCATTTCGGCAACCCGGCCCTGGCCGGACCCTATGCGGCCCGACTGTTCCAGATCCAGTCCTGGGCCAGCCTGTGCGCAGCGCTTGGCCTGCTGCTGTGGGCGCGCGCGCAGACCGCACGCTCGGTCGTGCCGGCCGGCACTGCTGGAACAGGCCTGCTGGCGTCGCTGTTGCCCTGGCTGCTGCTGGCGGCGCTGGCCGCCTTGGTGCAGGAGTTCGGCGTCGCCCAGCGCATCGTGACTGCGCGCAGCAGCGGCGGCGACCTCAGGCTCTGGCATGGTGCAGGCACCGTCTTGGTGCTGCTGCAATGGGGGTGTGCCTTGCGCGTGCTGACCCGGCTGGCTGGCCGCCCTTGAGCCTGGCCTCCAGGCCTGGACTGTGGCCTGCAGACTGCTGTATCGCAATCGCGCGAAGTCAATAAAGTAAGGCCGCCAGCTCAGAAGAGCTGGCGGCCTTTTCAGTTGCTAACGCGGGTTAAGGATCAGCGGATCACGGCGATCGCGTCGCGCTTGCCACCCTTGTAGGTGTAGAGCGTCAGCGCACCGTTCTTGATGTCGCCCTTTTCGTCGAAGCTGATCGGGCCCATGACGCCGCCGAAGGCCTTGGTCTTGGCCAGTTCAGGCAGGTACTTGGACGGCTGGGCCGAGCCGGCGCGCACCATCGCATCGACCATCACGTTGACAGCGTCGTAGACATAGGGCGCGTAGAGCTTGACGTCGTCGTTGAAGCGCTTCTGGAAGCGCACGCCGAAGTCGGCAGCGGCCTTTTTCTGGTCGCCCTCGACACCACCGGCTTCGGCGCAGACCACCTGGCCGTCGGCCATCGCGTCGCCCGCGAGCTTGGGCAGCTCGGCGGTGCAGATGCCGTCGCCGCCCATGAACTTGGCATTGATGCCGAGCGACTTCATCTGCTTGAGCATCGGGCCGCCGACCGAGTCCATGCCGCCGAAGAACACGACATCGGGCTTCTTGCCCTTGAGCGTGGTCAGGATCGCCATGAAGTCGGTCGCCTTGTCCGAGGTGAACTCGCGGCCGACGATGGTGGCACCAGCGGCCTTGACCGCCTTCTCGAACTCGTTGGCCACGCCCTGGCCGTAGGCGGTGCGGTCGTCGATCACGGCGACGCTCTTGCCCTTGAGCTGGTTGACCGCGTAGCGGCCCAGCGTGCCGCCCAGGTGGACGTCATCGGCCACGACGCGGAAAGCGGTCTTGTAGCCCTGGCGGGTGTATTTCGGGTTGGTCGAGGAGGGCGAGATCTGCGGGATGCCGGCGTCGCTGTAGATCTTGGAGGCCGGAATCGTGGTGCCCGAGTTCAAGTGGCCGATCACGCCATTGACCTTGGAGTCGACCAGCTTTTGCGCGGCGGCAGTGGCCTGCTTGGGATCGGCGGCATCGTCCTCGGCCACCAGCTCGAACTTGACGGCCTTGCCGCCGATCTTGACGCCCTTGGCGTTGAGTTCCTCGATCGCCAGACGGGCGCCGTTCTCGTTGTCCTTGCCCAGGTGGGCAATGGCGCCGCTGGTCGGGCCGACGTGGCCGATCTTGACCACTTCCTGGGCGCTGACCGAGCCGAAGGCGGCGGCCATGGCAGCGAGAACGGTGAGTTTCATCTTCATTTGCATCGCGACTCCTGTTGAAGCTAAAGGGGGTACTGAATGGGTCCAGATCAGGTCGATACCTTACATGCAATTTCCGGGCCCGCACGCCTGCCGGGTTCGGGGTTTACCCTGAAACTGTGCCTGCAGCGTTCGCACCGCCCATGAAAAACGGCACCCGGATCGCTGGAACCGGGTGCCGTCAGTCCGCTGGCCTCGCCTGGGGGCCGGCTCGGAGCGGAAGAATCAGGCCGTGAGCGCGCGCTCGGCCGATTCGAGCGTGTTGACCATCAGCATTGTGATCGTCATCGGGCCGACACCGCCCGGCACCGGGGTGATGTAGCTGGCCACTTGCCGGACGCCGTCGAAATCGACGTCGCCGCAGAGCTTGCCGGCCTCGTCGCGGTTCATGCCGACGTCGAGCACGACGGCGCCGGGCTTGACCATGTCGGCGGTCAGCACATTGCGCTTGCCGACCGCGGCGACGATCACGTCGGCCTGCAGCGTCATGGCCTTGAGGTCGGGCGTCGCGCTGTGGCAGATCGTCACGGTGGCGTTCTGCTGCAGCAGCATCAGCGCCATCGGCTTGCCGACGATGTTGCTGCGTCCGATCACGACCGCGTGCTTGCCCTTGAGGGAGTAGCCGATGCTCTCGAGCATCTTCATGCAGCCGTAGGGCGTGCAGGGCCAGAAGCCGGCCATGCCGGTCATCAGCGCGCCGGCGCTGGCGATGTGAAAGCCATCGACATCCTTGGCCGGGCTGATGGCCTCGATCACCTTCTGCGCGTCCATGTGCGCCGGCAGCGGCAGCTGGACCAGGATGCCGTGGATGCTGGGATCGTTGTTGAGCGCTTCGACGCGGGCCAGCAGCTCGGACTCGGTCATGCTGGCCTCGTATTTTTCGAGCACCGAGTGCATGCCGGTGTCCTCGCAGGCCTTGACCTTGTTGCGCACATAGACCTGGCTGGCCGGGTTCTCACCGACCAGGATCACGGCCAGGCCGGGAGTCAGGCCCTGGGCCTTGAGCGCGCTGACGCGCTCGGCGACCTGGGTGCGCAGTTGGCGCGAAAGGGCATTGCCGTCTATCAGTTGTGCAGTCATTCTTCGGGGGACTTTCAGTTCTTGGCAGGGGCCTGGCCGAGCGCGATCTTGAGCAGATCGGCCACGGTGGCGGCGTTGAGCTTTTCCATGATGTTGGCGCGGTGCGCCTCGACCGTCTTGATGCTGATGCCGAGGTCGTCGGCGATCTGCTTGTTGAGCCGGCCGGCCACGATGCGCTCGAGCACCTGGGCCTCGCGCGAGGTCAGCTTGGCGATCAGCGCCTCGCGGTTGGCCACTACCTGCTGCGCCGCGAACGATTCACGCGCCCGGTCCAGCATGCGCTCGACCAGCGGCAGCAGATGCTCCTCGTTGAAGGGTTTCTGGATGAAGTCCAGCGCGCCTTTCTTCATGGTCTCGACCGCCATCGGCACGTCGCCGTGGCCGGTGATGAAGACGATCGGCAGCGGCGACAGGCGCTCGATCAGGCGGTCCTGCAGTTCCATGCCGCTCATGCCGTCCATCCGGATGTCGGCGATCAGGCAGGCAACCTCGCGCGGATCGAAGCGGCTCAGGAAGGATTCCGCCGACTCGAAGCAGCGGACGCGGTAGTCCTTGCCTTCTAGCAGCCATTGCAGCGAATCGCGTACTGCCTCATCATCGTCCACGACATAGACCGTGCCCTTTTTAGGGATCAAACTCATCTTATTCTTTCGCTATCAGGCCGGCGGGGGGAGCCGGCGTTGTCGTTTCAGCATCGCTTCGAGGGGGCTCGGTGACCGGGATCCAGAAGCTGAACTCGCAGCCCACGATACCATCGGGATTGTAGAGGTTTCGCGCCTGCAGCCGGCCGTGATGGGCCTCCACGATCGAGCGGCACAGCTTGAGTCCGATTCCCATGCCCTCGGCCTTGGTGCTGTAGAAGGCCTCGTAGATGCGCTCGAGCATTTCGGGCGGCACGCCCTGGCCGGTATCCTGCACGCAGAATTCGACCACGGCTTGCTGCTCGACCTGGCGCTGGCTCACGCGCAGTTCGACATGGCGCATGACCGGAGGCCGCTGCGCCTGCTGGATCGATTCCCCGCCGTTCTTTATCAGGTTGATCAGCACCTGCTCGATCAGGATCGGGTCGACCATCAGCGCCGGCATTCTGGCGGCCAGATAGCAGTTGAGCCGGATCTGGTGCCGCCGCAATTCGATCTCGGCCAGCTCGGTCGCGTTGCCCACCATCTGCGCCACATCGGACAGCGTCACATTGGGTTCGCTGCGCTTGACGAAGGCACGGATGCGCTGAATGATCTGGCCGGCCCGCTGCGCCTGCTTGATGGTCTTCTCGAGCGCGCCGAGCAGTTCTTCCTCGTTGATCTGCTGGCGCTTGAGGCGCGAGATGATGCCGCTGCAGTAGTTGTTGATCGCGGTCAGCGGCTGGTTGAGTTCATGTGCCACGCTCGACGCCATCTCGCCCATCGTGATCAGGCGGCTGGCGGTCTGGGCGCGCTCGGCCTGCTGCGCGCCGAGCTCCTCGGCATGACGGCGCGCGGTGATGTCGCTGGCGATCACCATCTGCGCCATGCGCCCGTCGACCCAGGTCAGGTAGCGCGTGCGCACTTCCAGCCATTTCTCGAGCTCGGGCAGCCAGATTTCGGCGCTGCCGCCGTTGTTGCCGTTGCCGCCGAAGGCCGGCGCCTCATCGCCGGGTTCAGGCTCGGCCTCGGCCACTGCGGCTTCCTGCTGCGCCTGGGCCGACCGGGGCGCGATGCAGGCCAGGTCCAGCAGCTGGCGGTGCCCGTCGCCGCGCTGCCCGAGCCAGTTGCGGTACATCTTGTTGGCAAACAGCAGCTCGACGCTGCCGAGCGGGGCGACCGAGATCGCCGTGTCCAGGCTGTCGAGCACGGTGGCAAAGCGTTCGTAGGAGGCACTGAGCTCCTCGCGCACCCGCTTGGGTTCGGTGATGTCGGTGATCGAGGTCATCCAGCCGGTCTGGTGGCCGTCGGGCGCGATCAGCGGCGAGATATACATGCGCGCGTTGAACAGACTGCCATCTTTGCGGCGCAAGCGCATCTCGAAGCCGCTGGGCGAATAGCGCCCGTGCAGCTCCTCGTAGAGGATCTTCCAGAGTGTCTCGTGGTCTTCTTCCGGCCAGTAGCGGTAGGGCGGCCCGGTGTTGACCAGGTCCTCCTCGGTCCAACCCGTCATGCGGCAGAACGCCGGGTTGACATAAGTGATGCGGCCCTCGAGGTCGAGCGCACGCATGCCGGTCAGCATCGAGTTCTCCATCGCGCGCCGGAAATTGGTCTCGGTCAGCAGCGCTTGCTGCGCCTGTATCCGTCGCCGCGAATGGCGCCAGTTGGCCAGCAGCATCCAGACCGTCAGCAGGCTCAAGGCGCCCAGGGTCCAGAACAGCGCGCGACCGGGGCCGTCCTGCGAGGTGCGATAGGCCTGGGCCTGCAGCGTCAGCCGGCCGTCCTGGGGTGAAAGCGTCACGCGGTAGGCGGGGGGCTCCATCGCCCAGGGCAGGCGGTGCAGCATGGCGCGCTTGCTGTCTTGCTTGACGCCCGCGAGCCGTTCGCCCTGTTCATCGACCAGCGCCACCGCATAACGCGCCAGCGTCGCCTTCGGCACCGCCTGGCGCAGCAATTCCTCGTAGGAGAACTCGGCCAGCACCATGCCCTGGAACAGGTCGCGCCTGGCCAGCGGCAGCGCCAGCAGCAGCGCCGGGCCTTCCTGGCGGCCGAAGTTGGCGTGCAGGAAGACCGGGGTCAGTTGCCGGCGCGCCTGCTCGAAAGCGGCCAGGCGGGCCGGGTGGCTCAGGCGGTTGCGTGCCTCGTGGTCGGGGGTCTCGGGTGCGTCCGGCGCCAGCCGGGACGCAATCACCTCGCCTTGCGCACCGATCCAGCTCAGCGTGGACAGCTCGGGGTACTGGCTGATCAGGATCTCGCCCTGGAACTCGAATTCGAAGGCACCGCTCTTGCGCTGCGACAGATCCTGCGCCACGGCCAGCAATTGCTGCTTGCGGTCCTGCAGTCGCTGGCGCAGCTGCAGTTGCGCGTATTCGACATCGCGCATCACCGCTTCGCGCTCGCGCTCGTACTCCTCGAGCTGGAAATAGATCATCGCGGCCGCGATCGCCGCCAGGAAGACGATCACCGAGACGGCGGGTCCGAAGGTGGCGATGCGGTCCTGGCGCAGCGGCGGCAGGCTGCGCCACCAGAGCCGCCAGCTGGCCAGCAGACTGGGCGCTGAAGTGGTGGGGTTGTTGGCAATTGACATCTGGCCCGAGTCTAAGCGAGGCTGTCAGAAGGGATCGAGCGGTCGCCTGAATTTTTCACAATACAAAATCGACATGCATGACTTGAAAATACAAGGAAAGAATGTGAAAATCTGAAACAACCAAAATTCAAACCCCTTTCCCAACCAAGGAGACACCATGTCAGACAGCCAGCAGTTGCCCCAAGGCGGCGCACGCCAGGATATCGATAGTCAGGAAACCCGCGAATGGATGGACGCGCTCAAGGCGGTCATTGGCCAGGAAGGCGCCGATCGCGCCCATTTCCTGATCGAGCAGCTGCTTGAAGAAGCCCGCGCCAGCGGCATCGACCTGCCGTTCTCGGCCAACACGGCCTATGTCAACACCATTCCTCCCGAGCAGGAAGCGCGTTGCCCCGGCAACATCGAGATCGAGGAGCGCCTGCGCTCCTTCATGCGCTGGAACGCGATGGCGATGGTGGTCAAGGCCAACCGGCACAATCCGGAAGACGGCGGCGACCTGGGCGGCCATATCGGCTCCTTCGCCTCGCTGGCCAGCATGTTCGGCGCCGGCTTCAACCATTTCTGGCATGCCGAGAGCGAGAACCACGGCGGCGACTGTCTCTACATCCAGGGCCATGTCTCGCCCGGCGTCTACGCGCGTGCCTACCTCGAAGGCCGCCTGACCGAAGAGCAGCTGCTGAACTTCCGCCAGGAAGTCGATGGCAAGGGTCTGTCGAGCTACCCGCATCCCAAGCTGATGCCCGAGTTCTGGCAGTTCCCGACCGTCTCGATGGGTCTGGGCCCGCTGATGGCGATCTACCAGGCCCGCTTCCTGAAGTACCTGCACGCGCGCGGCATCGCCAACACCGAAAACCGCAAGGTCTGGGTCTTCTGCGGCGACGGCGAGATGGACGAGCCGGAATCGCTCGGCGCGATCGGCCTGGCCGCCCGTGAAGGCCTGGACAACCTGATCTTCGTCATCAACTGCAACCTGCAGCGCCTCGACGGCCCGGTGCGCGGCAACGGCAAGATCATCCAGGAACTCGAGAGCGAGTTCCGCGGCTCCGGCTGGAACGTCATCAAGCTGCTGTGGGGCAGCGAATGGGATTCGCTGCTGGCCCGCGACAAGGACGGCGCGCTGCGCAAGCTGATGATGGACACCCTCGACGGTGACTACCAGAGCTTCAAGGCCTTCGACGGCGCCTATGTGCGCAAGAACTTCTTCGGCCGCGATCCGCGCACGCTCGAGATGGTCTCGCACCTGAGCGACGACGACATCTGGGCCCTGCGCCGTGGCGGCCATGATCCGCAGAAGGTGTTCGCCGCCTTCGACCGCGCCGTCAAGCACCAGGGTCAGCCGACCGTGCTGCTGGTCAAGACCGTCAAGGGCTACGGCATGGGCAAGGCCGGCGAGGCCAAGAACACGGTCCACCAGACCAAGAAGCTGACCGACGACGACATCCGCTACATGCGCGATCGTTTCAACATCCCGATCCCGGACAGCGAGCTGGCGCAGATCCCGTTCTACAAGCCGGCCGACGACACCCCGGAAATGCAGTACCTGCACGAGCGTCGCAAGGCACTCGGCGGCTACCTGCCGCACCGCCGCACCAAGGCCGACGAGAGCTTCACCGTGCCGGCGCTGGAGAACTTCAAGGCCGTGCTCGAGCCGACCGCCGAGGGCCGCGAGATCTCGACCACCCAGGCCTATGTCCGCTTCCTGACCCAGCTGCTGCGCGACCAGGCCATCGGCCCGCGCGTGGTGCCGATCCTGGTCGACGAGGCGCGCACCTTCGGCATGGAAGGCCTGTTCCGCCAGATCGGCATCTACAACCCGCTGGGCCAGCAGTACACCCCGGTCGACCGCGACCAGGTCATGTACTACAAGGAAGACAAGGCTGGCCAGATCCTGCAGGAAGGCATCAACGAAGCCGGCGGCATGAGCAGCTGGATCGCGGCCGCCACCTCGTACAGCACGTCGAACCGGATCATGATCCCGTTCTACGTCTACTACTCGATGTTCGGCTTCCAGCGCATCGGTGACCTGGCCTGGGCGGCCGGCGACATGCAGGCGCGCGGCTTCCTGCTGGGCGGCACCTCGGGTCGCACCACGCTCAACGGCGAAGGCCTGCAGCACGAAGACGGCCACAGCCATATCCTGGCCGGCACGATCCCGAACTGCGTCTCCTACGACCCGACCTTCGCGCACGAAGTCGGCGTGATCCTGCATCACGGCATGAAGCGCATGGTCGAGCGCCAGGAGAACGTGTTCTTCTACCTGACCCTGCTGAACGAGAACTACGCGATGCCGGGCCTGACCGCCGGCACCGAAGATCAGATCATCAAGGGCATGTACCTGTGCAAGCCGGGCGCTGAAGGCGAGCAGCGCGTGCAGCTGCTGGGCTCGGGCACCATCCTGCGCGAGTCGATCGCGGCGCAGGAACTGCTGGCCGCCGACTGGGGCGTGCAGGCTGACGTCTGGAGCTGCCCGTCGTTCAACGAACTGGCCCGCGACGGCCAGAACGCCGAGCGCTTCAACCTGCTGCACCCGCTCGAGACCCCGCAGGTCCCGTTCGTGGCGCAACAGCTGGCCGCTCATGCCGGTCCGGTGATCGCCTCGACCGACTACATGAAGAACTACGCCGAGCAGATCCGCCCCTTCATGCCGCAGGGTCGCAGCTTCAAGGTGCTGGGCACCGACGGTTTCGGCCGCAGCGACTTCCGCAGCAAGCTGCGCGAGCATTTCGAGATCAACCGTCACTTCATCGTGATCGCGGCGCTCAAGTCGCTGGCTGACGAAGGCAAGCTGCCGCTGGCCAAGGTCGCCGAGGCGATTACCAAGTACGGCATCGACGCCGACAAGGCCAACCCGCTCTACGCTTAAATCCGTGACCTGACGGGACGGGGCGGCTGCCCTGTCCCCAACTGATATCAGAGAGACACAACATGGCAATCATTGAAATCAAGGTCCCGGACATCGGCGACTTCGACGAAGTGGCGGTGATCGAGCTGCTGGTCAAGCCCGGCGACAGCGTCGCGGCCGAGCAGAGCCTGATCACGGTCGAGAGCGACAAGGCCTCGATGGAAATCCCGTCCTCGGCCGCTGGCGTGGTCAAGGAACTCAAGGTCGCGCTGGGCGACAAGGTCAAGCAGGGCTCGGTCGTGCTGCTGCTCGAAGTGGCCGGCACAGCCGCCGTGGCCGCTCCGGCTGCCGCTGCTGCACCGGCTCCCGCCGCAGCCGCTCCGGTGGCTGCCGCGCCTGTCGCGCCTGTCGCGGTCGTGGCAGCCGGCCCGGTCGAAGTGCGCGTGCCCGACATCGGCGACTTCAAGGACGTCGCCGTGATCGAGATCCTGGTCAAGCCCGGCGACAGCGTCAAGCTCGAGCAGAGCCTGGTCACGGTCGAGTCCGACAAGGCCTCGATGGAGATCCCGTCGAGCCACGCCGGCGTGCTCAAGGAGCTCAAGGTCAAGGTCGGCGACACCGTCAACATCGGTGACCTGCTGGCGATCCTCGAAGGCGCCGCTGGCGCTGCCGCTCCGGTGGCTGCTCTGGCCGCCGCAGTTCCCGCTGCTCCCGCAGTGACTCCGGTCGCCGCTGCCGCCGCTGTTGCCGCCGCCCCGGCGCACAACCCCACCGCCACCCCGGCGCTGGGTCTGCCGCACGCCTCGCCCTCGGTGCGCAAGTTCGCGCGCGAACTCGGCGTGCCGCTGGAAGAGGTCAAGGGCAGCGGTGCCAAGGGCCGCATCACCGAGCACGACATCCAGGCCTTCACCAAGGCCGTGATGGCTGGCAGCGCCCAGACCAAGGCCATCGCTGCCGCGGCGCCCAAGGCGGCTGCCGGCGGTGGCGGCTCCGAGCTGGGCCTGATCCCCTGGCCCAAGGTCGACTTCGCCAAGTTCGGTCCGATCGAGCGCAAGGAGATGGGCCGCATCAAGAAGATCAGCGGCGCCAACCTGCTGCGCAACGCCGTCATGATTCCGGCCGTCACCAACTTCGATGACGCCGACATCACCGACCTCGAAGCCTTCCGCGTTTCCACCAACAAGGAAAACGAGAAGTCGGGCGTCAAGGTCACGATGCTGGCCTTCCTGATCAAGGCCTGCGTCGCTGCGCTGAAGAAGTTCCCCGAGTTCAACTCGAGCCTGGACGGCGACGCGCTGATCTACAAGCAGTACTTCCACATCGGTTTTGCTGCCGACACCCCGAACGGTCTGGTGGTTCCGGTCATCAAGGACGCCGACAAGAAGGGCGTGCTGCAGATCAGCCAGGAAATGGGCGAGCTGGCCAAGAAGGCGCGCGACGGCAAGCTGGGTCCGGCCGACATGAGCGGCGCCTGCTTCACGATCTCGTCGCTGGGCGGCATCGGGGGTCGTTACTTCACGCCGATCATCAACGCGCCTGAAGTCGCGATCCTGGGCGTCTGCAAGAGCGAGATCACGCCGAAGTGGGACGGCAAGGCCTTCCAGCCGCGCCTGATGCTGCCGCTCTCCTTGACCTGGGACCACCGCGTGATCGACGGCGCTGCTGCCGCTCGCTTCAACGCCTTCCTGGGCCAGATCCTGGCGGACTTCCGCCGCGTGCTGCTCTGATGCGACACAGGGCAGGGCGGCGGATGACCGCGCCCTGCCCGCTACCGATTAGGAACAAGAAATGGCACTGATTGATATCCAAGTCCCGGACATCGGCGACTTCGACGAAGTGGCGGTGATCGAGCTGCTGGTCAAGCCCGGCGACCGCATCAAGGCCGAGCAAAGCCTGATCACCGTCGAGTCCGACAAGGCCTCGATGGAGATTCCCGCGTCGCACGCCGGCGTGGTCAAGGAGCTCAAGGTCGCGCTGGGCGACAAGGTCAAGCAAGGCACCGTCGTGCTGGTGCTCGAAGCCGAAGGCGCTGCTGCAGCGCCGGCTGCTGCTCCGGCCGCTCCTGCTGCCGCAGCTGCTCCGGTTGCAGCCCCCGCCGCAGCGGTCGCAGCCCCGGCTGCTGCCAGCTTTGGCGGCAGCGCCGACCTCGAATGCGACCTGCTGGTGCTGGGCGCCGGCCCTGGCGGCTACTCGGCCGCCTTCCGCGCCGCCGACCTGGGCCTGAAGGTCGTGATCGTCGAGCGCTACGCGACGCTCGGCGGCGTCTGCCTCAACGTCGGCTGCATCCCGTCCAAGGCGCTGCTGCATGTGGCGGCCGTGATGGACGAGGTCTCGCACCTGGGCGCGCTCGGCGTCGATTTCGGCGCCCCGACCGTCAACGTCGACATGCTGCGTGGTCACAAGGAAAAGGTCATCGCCAAGCTGACCGGCGGCCTCGCAGCCATGGCCAAGATGCGCAAGGTCACGATCGTGCGCGGCTACGGTGCCTTCGTCGGCGCCAACCATGTCGAGGTCGAAGAGACCAGCGGCAGCGCGCAGGAAAAGACCGGCTCCAAGCAGGTCGTCGCCTTCAAGCGCTGCATCATTGCAGCCGGCTCGCAAGCCGTGCGCCTGCCCTTCATGCCGCAGGACCCGCGCGTGGTCGACTCGACCGGCGCGCTGGCGCTGCAGGGCGTGCCGAAGAAGATGCTGATCGTCGGTGGCGGCATCATCGGCCTCGAGATGGGCACCGTCTACTCGACGCTGGGCGCGCGCCTGGACGTGGTCGAGATGATGGACGGCCTGATGCAGGGCGCCGACCGCGACCTGGTCAAGATCTGGCAGAAGATGAATGCCAAGCGCTTCGACAACATCATGTTGAAGACCAAGACGGTCGGTGCGCAAGCCACCCCAGAAGGCATCAAGGTGCAGTTCGAGGGCCTGGACGGCACCAAGAGCGAAGGTACCTACGATCTGGTGCTGCAGGCGGTGGGCCGCACGCCCAACGGCAAGAAGATCGCTGCCGACAAGGCTGGCGTCGCTGTCACCGATCGCGGCTTCATCAACGTCGACATCCAGATGCGCACCAACGTGCCGCATATCTTCGCGATCGGCGACATCGTCGGCCAGCCGATGCTGGCGCACAAGGCGGTGCACGAGGCCCATGTGGCGGCCGAAGTGATCGCCGGTGAACTGCAGGGCAACAAGGAACTGGCTGCTGCCGCGTTCAACGCCCGCGTGATCCCGTCGGTGGCCTACACCGACCCCGAGGTGGCATGGGTCGGTCTGACCGAAGACCAGGCCAAGGCGCAGGGCATCAAGGTCAAGAAGGGCCTGTTCCCCTGGACCGCTTCCGGTCGCGCGATCGCCAACGGCCGCGACGAAGGCGTGACCAAGCTGCTGTTCGACGACAGCCCGGAAGCGCATGGCCACGGCAAGATCCTGGGCGGCGGCATGGTCGGTACCCACGCCGGCGACATGATCGGCGAGATCGCACTCGCGATCGAGATGGGCGCGGACGCCGTCGACATCGGCAAGACCATCCACCCGCACCCGACGCTGGGCGAAAGCATCGGCATGGCGGCGGAAGTCGCGCACGGCTCCTGCACCGACTTGCCGCCGAGCAAGAAGTGAGGCAGTAAGGCCTGTAGCCGTTCAGGCAGCTGAAACCGCTGCTTGAGCCGCCAGCGACCGCGCAGACCTGTCACCGGGGCTGCGCGGTTTTTCTATGGCGGCTCCATTCGTTCCATTCGCCAGACAAGAAAAAACCGCCTGCGGGCTGGCCCGAGGCGGTTGTTTCGGCGGTGCGGCCAGATGCCGACGGCGGCTTTCAGCGCGGCAAGGGCAGGGGAATGCTGCCCGCGCCAGCGTCGACCCGACGCGCGCCGTTGAAGCGCTTGACCCAGTAGCTCTGGCGCATGTCCTCGACCCGCACCTGCGCACCGCTGCGCGGGGCATGGATGAACTTGTTGTCGCCGATGTAGATGCCGACATGGCTGAACGCCGAGCGCATGGTGTTGAAGAACACCAGATCGCCCGGCTTGAGTTCGTCCTGGCTGATGGTCTGGGTCGCGCGCGCCTGTTCGGCGGCGCGGCGCGGCAGCACCATGCCCAGGGTCTGCTCGTAGATCGCGCGCACGAAGCCGCTGCAGTCCACGCCGTCCTCAAGATCGTTGCCACCGTACTTGTAGCGCACGCCCAGGAAGCCCATGGCGTTGACGACCAGCTCGGAGGCGACCGAGCTCATGTTCTGGCGCACGCCTTCAAGGCGTGACATCAGCCCTTTGCTGGCCACCAGCTCGCCCACGGGGTCGGCCTGGCTGGCGGGCTCGGCAGCGGCAAGGCCGCAGACCGAGGCGAGAGCGATGGCAATGATCAATGAACGCATTCTTTCATTCTAACTGGTGGACATGACAGCATGGTTAAATTGCGCCTCGTAACAAACCCGTGATAACCCGGAGAAAAACCTATGTTGTTGGACGCTGAAGAAAGTCAATTGCTGTTGGTCGATTACCAGCCGCGCATGCTCAAGGCGCTGCACCAGGGCGAGGAGGCGCTGGCGCGCGCCGTGCTGCTGGCCGAGGTCGCGCAGATCCTGGGCGTGCCGGCCTGGGGCACCGAACAGAACCCTGAGGGTCTGGGTGCCATGACGCCCGAGCTGCAACCGCTGCTGCAAGCGACCTTTCCCAAGATGGCTTTCGATGCCACCCAGTCCGACCTGGTGCAGGCGCTGCGCCCGCCGGCGCGGCCCCAGCGCACCGGTGGCAACGCCCGCAGCCTGCCCAAGCACCTGCAAAAACCCCAGCAACCGGAGGCGCCGGGTCGCAACGTCATCGTGCTGGCCGGCTGCGAGGCCCATATCTGCCTGCTGCAGACCGCGCTCGGCCTGCTCGAGCAGGAGTTCGATGTCTGGGTCGTGACCGATGCCTGTGCCTCGCGCCGCGAACGCGACCGCGATGCCGCCTTCGACCGCCTGGCCGGCAACGGAATCGAACTCGTCACGAGCGAGATGGTCATCTACGAATGGCTGGCTGACGCCGACCACCCCGATTTCCGCACCATCCTGCAGCGGGTCAAGTAAGCCCGGCTGGCCCGGCTGGGGCCAGCCGGGCCGGTTCCGTTCGCTTCAGGACTGATCGGGCGGAGTCAGCTTGTCAGCCCACTGCAAGCAGGAGATTCATAATTATGAATCTATTATTTTTCATTCCGCACCGCGGAAACTGCTGGAGACTGACATGCCTGCTTCCCAAAACTATGAAGCGTTCTTCCGCCGCTCGATCGATGATCGAGATGCCTTCTGGGCCGAGCAGGCGCAGGGGGTCGACTGGCACCAGCCCTACGACCGCGTTTGCAACTACGACCGTCCGCCGTTTGCGCGCTGGTTCGAGGGCGGCCAGACCAACCTCTGCCACAACGCGGTCGACCGCCATCTGAAGGATCGCGCCGAGCAGAACGCGCTGATCTTCGTCTCGACCGAGACCAACGTCGAGAAGGCCTACAGTTTCCGCGAGCTGCACGAGGAAGTGCAGCGCTTCGCCGCCATCTACCAGGCGCTCGGGGTGAAAAAGGGCGACCGCGTGCTGATCTACATGCCGATGATCGCCGAGGCCTGCTTCGCGATGCTGGCGGCGGTGCGCCTGGGTGCGGTCCACACCGTGGTGTTCGGCGGTTTTGCCAGCCATGCGCTGGCGAGCCGGATCGACGACGCCACGCCGACCGTGATCGTGAGTGCCGACGCCGGCATGCGCGGCGGCAAGGTCGTGCCCTACAAGCACCTGCTCGACGAGGCAATCGAGCTGGCCGCGCACAAGCCCGCCAGCGTCGTGATGGTGAACCGCGGCCTGGCCGATCTGGCGCCGGTGGCCGGTCGCGATGTCGACTACGCCACGCTGCGTGCCCAGTACCTGGACACCCCGGTGCCTTGCGAGTGGGTCGATTCCACCCACCCGAGCTACATCCTCTACACCTCGGGCACCACCGGCAAGCCCAAGGGCGTGCAGCGCGACACCGGCGGCTATTGCGTGGCGCTGGCCGCCTCGATGAAGCATATCTACCAGGGCGAGCCGGGCGAGACCTTCTTCTCGACCTCGGACATCGGCTGGGTGGTCGGTCACAGCTACATCATCTACGGCCCGCTGATCAACGGCATGGCCACCATCATGTACGAAGGCCTGCCGACCCGGCCCGACGCCGGCATCTGGTGGAGCCTGGTCGAGAAATACAAGGTCAGCGTGATGTTCAGCGCCCCGACCGCTGCCCGTGTGCTGAAGAAACAGGACCCGGCCTATCTGACGAAGTACGACCTGTCCAGCCTCAAGGCCTTGTTCCTGGCCGGCGAGCCGCTCGACGAGCCGACCGCGACCTGGATGGCCGACGCGATCAAGAAGCCGATCATCGACAACTACTGGCAGACCGAAACCGGCTGGCCGATCATGGCGATCTGCAACGGCGTCGAGCCGGCACCGACCCGCTTCGGTTCGCCCGGCAAGGCGGTCTACGGCTTCGACGTGCGCCTGATCGACGAGGTCACCGGCGAGGAAATCACCGAGCCTGGCAAGAAGGGCGTGATCGCGGCCGAGGGCCCGCTGCCGCCGGGCTGCCTGCAGACGATCTGGGGTGACGACGCGCGCTACGTCAAGACCTACTGGAGCAGCATCCACGGTCGCACCATGTACAGCACCTTCGACTGGGGCGTCAAGGATGCCGACGGCTACTTCTTCATCCTGGGCCGCACCGACGACGTGATCAACGTCGCCGGCCACCGCCTGGGCACGCGCGAGATCGAGGAGAGCATCTCCAGCCACGCCAACGTGGCCGAGGTCGCGGTGGTCGGCATGGCCGACCAGCTCAAGGGCCAGGTCGCGGTCGCCTTCGTGGTGCTCAAGGACGCCTCGCGCGCGGTCGATGCCGCCTCGGCGCGCGAGCAGGAACTCGAGATCATGAAGACGGTCGACGAGCAACTCGGCGCGGTCGCGCGTCCGGCCATGGTGCGCTTCGTCGGCACGCTGCCCAAGACCCGCTCGGGCAAGCTGCTGCGCCGCGCGATCCAGGCCGTCTGCGAAGGCCGCGACCCCGGCGACCTGACCACGATGGACGATCCGGCGGCACTGCAGCAGATCAAGGACCAGTTGGCCTGATCCGGCGGCTGCTTCCTGCGGGCTGTCTACCCCGTATAAACCACGACTGCTGGAGCCGGCCTGGGGCCGGCATTCATGCTATCTTCATGCGCTGGGCGTATCGAGCGAGTTACGTCCATCGACGAACAGTGGCACAATCCGGGGTTGCTTCAGTTCCTTCCAGTCACTGTCGCATCCGCCAACCGGTCCAGCCGTGTCGCGGAAGGTTTTTTTACCAGCTAATGTTTCCCCGAGGGAAACGGAGGTCAGCGAATCCATGAGCCAGACGAACGACGTCTACACCGCCTACAGCGGTAACTCTTATCTCTTCGGCGGCAACGCGCCCTATGTCGAAGAGATGTACGAAAACTATCTGGCCGATCCGACCAGCGTGCCCGAGAACTGGCGCGAGTACTTCGATGCCCTGCAGCATGTGCCTGCCGTCGACGGCAGCGATGCCCGCGATGTGCCGCACCTGCCGGTCATCAATGCCTTCGCCGAGCGCGCCAAGAGCGGTGTGACCCAGACCGTGGTCGCCAGCGTCGACGCCGAAATGGGCCGCAAGCGCACCTCCGTGCAGCAGCTGATTGCCGCCTACCGCAACGTCGGCCAGCGTTTCGCTGACCTCGACCCGCTCAAGCGCACCGAGCGCCCCAGCATCCCTGAGCTCGACCCGGCCTTCTACGGCCTCAATAGTGCCGACCAGGAAACCGTCTTCGACGTCAGCAACACCTTCTTCGGCAAGGACAAGATGTCGCTGCGCGAGCTGCTCAATGCACTGCGCGAGACCTACTGCAGCTCGATCGGCATCGAGTTCATGCACACCACCGACCAGACGCAAAAGCGCTGGTGGCAGCAAAAGCTCGAGACCGTGCGCGCCAAGCCGGCTTTCAATGCCGACAAGAAGCGCCATATTCTGGACCGCCTGACCGCGGCCGAAGGCCTCGAGCGCTACCTGCACACCAAGTACGTCGGCCAGAAGCGCTTCTCGCTCGAAGGCGGCGAGAGCTTCATCGCCTCGATGGACGAGCTGATCCAGCAAGCCGGCGCCAAGGGCGTGCAGGAAATCGTGATCGGCATGGCCCACCGCGGCCGCCTGAACGTGCTGGTCAACACCCTGGGCAAGATGCCCAAGGACCTGTTCGCCGAATTCGATCACACCGCACCGGAAGACCTGCCGGCCGGTGACGTCAAGTACCACCAGGGCTTCAGCTCGGACATCAGCACCATCGGTGGCCCGGTCCACCTGAGTCTGGCCTTCAACCCGTCCCACCTCGAGATCGTCAACCCGGTGGTCGAAGGCTCGGTGCGCGCGCGCATGGACCGTCGCGGCGACAAGGTCGGCGCCCAGGTGCTGCCGGTGCTGGTGCACGGCGACTCCGCCTTTGGCGGCCAGGGCGTGAACCAGGAAACGCTGGCGCTGTCCGAGACCCGTGGCTACACCACGGGCGGCACCGTCCACATCATCATCAACAACCAGATCGGTTTCACGACCTCGGACCCGCGCGACCTGCGCTCGACCCTGTACTGCACCGACATCGTCAAGATGATCGAGGCGCCGGTGCTGCACGTCAACGGTGACGATCCGGAAGCCGTGGTGCTGGCAACCCAGCTCGCGCTCGAGTACCGCCTGGAGTTCCGCAAGGATGTCGTGATCGACATCATCTGCTTCCGCAAGCTCGGCCACAACGAGCAAGACACCCCGGCGCTGACCCAGCCGCTGATGTACAAGAAGATCGCGGCCCACCCCGGCACGCGTCGCCTGTACGCCGACAAGCTGGCCGCCCAGGGTCTGGGTGACTCGCTGGGCGACGACATGGTCAAGGCCTATCGCGCCGCGATGGACGAAGGCCGCCACACCGTCAACCCGGTCATCAGCAACTTCAAGAGCAAGTACGCGGTCGACTGGAGCCCGTTCCTGGGCAAGAAGTGGACCGATGCCGCCGACACCGCGATCCCGCTGACCGAGTGGAAGCGTCTGGCCGAAAAGCTGACCACGATTCCCGCCAGCGTCAACCCGCACCAGCTGGTCAAGAAGGTCTATGACGACCGCGCTGCCATGGGCCGGGGCGAGGTCAACGTCGACTGGGGCATGGGCGAGCACATGGCTTTCGCCTCGCTGGTGGCTTCCGGCTACCCGGTCCGCCTGTCGGGCGAGGACTGCGGCCGCGGCACCTTCACCCACCGTCACGCCGTGATCCATGATCAGAAGCGCGAGAAGTGGGACGAGGGCACCTACGTGCCGCTGCAAAACGTCGCCGACAACCAGGCGCCGTTCGTCGTGATCGACTCGATCCTGTCGGAAGAGGCGGTGCTCGGCTTCGAGTACGGCTATGCCGGCTCCGAGCCCAACACGCTGACGATCTGGGAAGCCCAGTTCGGCGACTTCGCCAACGGCGCCCAGGTCGTGATCGACCAATTCATCGCTTCGGGCGAAGTCAAGTGGGGTCGTGCCAACGGCCTGGTCATGATGCTGCCGCACGGCTACGAAGGCCAGGGCCCCGAGCACAGCTCGGCCCGCCTCGAGCGCTTCATGCAGCTGGCGGCCGACACCAACATGCAGATCGTGCAGCCGACCACGGCCAGCCAGATCTTCCATGTGCTGCGTCGCCAGATGGTGCGCAACCTGCGCAAGCCGCTGGTGCTGTTCACGCCGAAGTCGCTGCTGCGCAACAAGGACGCGACCTCGCCGCTGACCGAGTTCACCAAGGGCAGCTTCCAGACCGTGATCCCGGAGCAGAACGCCGAGGTGGTCAAGAACGCCGCCAAGGTCAAGCGCGTGATCGCCTGCTCGGGCAAGGTCTACTACGACCTGGTCAAGAAGCGCACCGAGAAGGGCTCTGACGACGTGGCCATCATCCGCGTCGAGCAGCTCTATCCCTTCCCGCACAAGGCCTTCGCTGCCGAGCTCAAGAAGTACCCGAACGCGAGCGACCTGGTGTGGTGCCAGGACGAGCCGCAAAACCAGGGTGCCTGGTTCTTCGTGCAGCACTACATCCACGAGAACATGCTGGCCGGCCAGAAGCTGGGTTATTCCGGCCGTGCCGCCTCGGCTTCGCCGGCCGTGGGCTACTCGCACCTGCACCAGGACCAGCAGAAGGCCCTGATCGAAGGCGCATTCGCCAAGCTCAAGGGCTTCGTGCTGACCAAGTGAACCAGTGGGGCGCCCCCGGCGGGCGCCCCTTCGCATACCTGACAAGAGGAAGAATACAAAATGGCTATCATCGAAGTCAAAGTCCCGCAACTGTCCGAGTCCGTGGCCGAAGCCACCATGCTGCAGTGGAAGAAGAAGCCGGGCGAGGCCGTCGCGGCTGACGAGATCCTGATCGAGATCGAGACCGACAAGGTCGTGCTCGAAGTGCCGGCGCCCTCCGCTGGCGTGCTGGTCGAGCTGGTCGTCGGCGACGGCGGCACCGTGGTCTCCGACCAGGTCATCGCCCGCATCGACACCGACGGCAAGGCCGCTGCCGCTGCTCCGGCGGCTGCCGTGGCCGCCGCTCCTGCAGCCGCTGCCGCCCCGGCTGCTGCTGCCGCTGCTCCGGCTTCCGCCTCGATGGCTGGCGTCGCGATGCCGGCTGCTGCCAAGCTGATGGCCGACGCCGGCATGGCTGCCGGTTCGGTTGCCGGTACCGGCAAGGACGGCCGCGTCACCAAGGGTGATGTGCTGGCTGCCGCCGCCGCTCCGAAGGCCGCGCCGGCTCCGGCTGCTGCGCCCAAGGCCGCACTGCAGCAGGTCGCTGCTGCGCCCATCCCGCTGGGCGAGCGTCCCGAGCAGCGCGTGCCGATGACCCGTCTGCGCGCCCGCGTCGCCGAGCGTCTGCTGCAGTCGCAGTCGACCAACGCCATCCTGACCACCTTCAACGAAGTCAACATGGCTCCGGTGATGGCGATGCGCTCCAAGTTCCAGGACAGCTTCACCAAGGAGCATGGCTGCAAGCTGGGCTTCATGAGCTTCTTCGTCAAGGCTGCCGTGCACGCCCTGAAGAAGTTCCCGGTCCTGAACGCTTCGGTCGACGGCAACGACATCGTCTACCACGGCTACTTCGACATCGGTATCGCGGTCGGTTCGCCGCGCGGCCTGGTGGTGCCGATCCTGCGCAACGCCGACCAGATGAGCTTTGCCGACATCGAGAAGAAGATCGCCGAGTTCGGCAAGAAGGCCGCTGAAGGCAAGCTGGGCATCGAAGAGATGACCGGCGGTACCTTCTCGATCTCCAACGGTGGCACCTTCGGCTCGATGATGTCGACCCCGATCATCAACCCGCCGCAGTCGGCCATCCTGGGCGTGCACGCGACCAAGGACCGCGCCGTGGTCGAGAACGGCCAGATCGTGATCCGTCCGATCAACTACCTCGCAATGTCCTACGACCACCGCATCATCGACGGCCGCGAAGCCGTGCTGGGCCTGGTCGCCATGAAGGACGCGCTGGAAGATCCGGCCCGCCTGCTGTTCAACATCTGAACCAGCTGAACTGAAGCGACGATGCCGCGCCCGGCGTGGCGTCTCCCTTCACTGAACCATCAAGAGCCCACCCATCAGGTCCGACCTCCGGTCTGCCCCTTGGTGGGCTTTTTGCCAAGCCGCCTAGATTTAACGGCAGCCGCCCGCAGCGGCGCGCGCTGCCAGATTCAAAGAGAACATCATGAGCAAGCAATTCGACGTCATCGTCATCGGCGCCGGCCCCGGCGGCTACATCGCAGCCATCCGTGCCGCCCAGCTCGGCTTCCAGGTCGCCTGCATCGACGAGTGGACCAACGCCGCCGGCGGCGCCGCTCCGGGTGGCACCTGCACCAACGTCGGCTGCATCCCGTCCAAGGCCCTGCTGCAGTCGTCCGAGCATTTCGACCACGCCAACCACCATTTCGCCGAGCACGGCATCAGCACCGGCGCCGTCAAGATGGACGTGGCCAAGATGATCGCGCGCAAGGACAACGTCGTGAAGCAGAACAACGACGGCATCCTGTACCTGTTCAAGAAGAACAAGGTCAGCTTCTTCCACGGCCGCGGCTCGTTCGTCAAGGCGGTCGAGGGCGGCTACGAGATCAAGGTCGCCGGCAAGGCCGAAGAGACCCTGGTGGGCAAGCAGGTCATCGTCGCGACCGGCTCCAACGCCCGCTCGCTGCCCAGCGTCCCGTTCGATGAAGTCAACGTGCTGTCCAACGACGGCGCGCTGCGTGTCGGCGCGGTGCCCAAGAAGCTGGCCGTGATCGGCTCGGGCGTGATCGGCCTCGAGATGGGTTCGGTCTGGCGCCGTCTGGGCGCTGACGTCACCATCCTCGAAGGTCTGCCGACCTTCCTGGGTGCCGTCGACGAGCAGATCGCCAAGGAAGCCAAGAAGGCCTTCGACAAGCAGGGCCTGAAGATCGAACTCGGCGTCAAGGTCGGCGAGATCAAGTCGCTCAAGAAGGGCGTCTCGATTGCCTACACCAACGCCAAGGGCGAGGAAGTCAAGCTCGACGCCGACAAGCTGATCGTCTCGATCGGCCGCGTGCCCAACACCAACGGCCTGAACGTCGAAGCCGTCGGCCTGCAGCTCGACGAGCGCGGTGCGATCCTGGTTGACGGCGATTGCAAGACCAACCTGCCGGGCGTGTGGGCGGTCGGCGACGTGGTGCGCGGCCCGATGCTGGCACACAAGGCCGAGGAAGAGGGCGTTGCCGTGGCCGAGCGCATCGCCGGCCAGCACGGTCATGTCAACTTCAACACCATCCCCTGGGTCATCTACACCAGCCCCGAGATCGCCTGGGTCGGCCGCACCGAGCAGCAGCTCAAGGCCGACGGCGTCAAGTACAAGGCCGGCAGCTTCCCGTTCCTGGCCAACGGCCGCGCGCGCGCGCTCGGTGACACCACCGGCATGGTCAAGTTCCTGGCTGATGCCGCGACCGACGAGATCCTGGGCGTGCACATCGTCGGCCCGATGGCTTCCGAGCTGATCGCCGAGGCCGTGGTCGCGATGGAGTTCCGCGCCAGCGCCGAGGACATCGCCCGTATCTGCCACGCGCACCCTTCGCTGTCGGAAGCGACCAAGGAAGCCGCGCTGGCAGTCGACAAGCGCACCCTCAACTTCTAAGCGGCACTACAGGTTGATGAACGACAACAACGCATCCGAGTCGGGCTTCGGCCCGGTGCGCCTGGCCTACGAGGCCGAGCTGGTGGCGCGCGGCTACCAGAGCGATCCGGCGCAATTGCGCGCCGTCGAGGCGCTCGAGCGCTGCGCGTCCGAGTGGGCGCATTTCAAGCAGCGCCGCTCGAACGCGCTCAAGAAGTTCATCAACCGCCTGCCGATCCCGAAGGGCGTCTACATGTTCGGCGGGGTGGGGCGGGGAAAAAGCTTCCTGATGGATTGCTTCTACAACGCCGTCCCCCTCAGGCGCAAGACGCGGCTGCACTTCCATGAGTTCATGCGCGAGGTACACCGCGAGCTGGCCGACCTGCAGGGCACGGTCAACCCGCTCGACGCGCTGGGCTTGCGCATGTCCAAGCGCTACCGGCTGATCTGCTTCGACGAGTTCCACGTCGCCGACGTGACCGACGCGATGATCCTGTATCGGCTGCTCGAAGCGATGCGCAAGTATGGCATCGGCATGGTCACGACCAGCAACTTCCATCCCGACGGGCTGTACCCGAACGGACTGCATCGCGACCGCATCCTGCCCGCGATCGAGCTGCTCAAGCAAGACCACCAGGTCATCAACGTCGACAACGGCACCGACTACCGGCGCCGCACCCTGGAGCATGTCAAGCTCTACCACTGCCCGCTCGGGGCCGAGGCCGACGCCCAGATGAAGCTGGCCTTCGACGAGCTGGCCGAGGCGCACGACGAGGACCCGGTGCTGCATATCGAGGCGCGCGAGATCCGCGCGCTGCGCCGTGCTGGCGGCGTGGTCTGGTTCGACTTCAAGGAACTGTGCGGCGGGCCGCGCTCGCAGAGCGACTACCTCGAGATCGCCAGCCAGTTCCACACCGTGCTGCTGAGCAACGTGCCCTACATGCCGATCAACATGGCTTCGGCTGCGCGGCGCTTCACCTGGCTGGTCGACGTGCTGTATGACCGCCGCGTCAAGTTCGTGCTGTCGGCGGCAGTGGCGGCGGAGGCGCTCTACACCGAAGGCCCGCTGTCGCACGAGTTCCCGCGCACGGTCTCGCGCTTGAACGAGATGCAGTCCAAGGAATACCTGGACATGGAATACCGCGAGGTCGATACCTCGCTGAGCTGAACCGGGCCCGCGCGCTGGCGCTGGCTGGCGGCGCGCGCTGCGCCGCCAAGGGTTTCAGTGTCTCAGTCGCGCGGCGTCAGAACAGCTTCCACCAGGGAGCCTTGCGCGGCTGGTCGGCCTGGGGGGCGTTGGCCGGGTAGTTCTTCTCGAGCACGCGGCGCGCATCCTGTGCCAGATCCTGCATCCCCATCGCCTGGTAGGACTTGACCAGCAGGGTCAGGGCTTCCTTGGCAGCAGGCACACCCTGGTATTCGGTCAGCGCCAGCTGGGCCCGGTTGACCGCCGCCACATAGGCGCCGCGCTGGTAGTAATAGCGCGCCACATTGACCTCGGACTCGGCCAGCGAGTTGATCACATAGGTCATGCGCAGGCGGGCGTCGGGCGCGTATTTCGAATCGGGGAAGCGCTGCACCAGTTCACGGAAGGACTCGAACGACACCTTGGCCGCCTTCTGGTCGCGCTCGGACAGGTTCTGCTCCGACAGGCTGCTGAACAGGCCCAGGTTGTCGTTGAAGTTCACGATGCCCTTGAGGTAGAGCGCGTAGTCGAGTGCCGGACTGGCCGGATGCAGCTTCATGAAGCGGTCGAGCGTCGCGACCGCCTGCGGCTGCTCGCCGTTGCGGTAATGCGAGTAGGCCTTCTCGAGCTGGGCCTGCTGGGCCAGCGGCGTGCCGGCGGCACGGCCCTCGAGTTTCTCGAACTGCTGGATCGCTTTCTCGAATAGACCGTTGCTGCGGTTGTCCATGGCCTCGGCGTAGATCTTCTCCGGGCTCCAGTTCGCCGTCTCGTCGATCGGCTTCGGGCTGGCGCAAGCGGTCAGCAGCGCGGCGGCCAGCAAAACCGTCAGGCGCGGGCGCAACGGGAACACAGCGGATAATCGGGGCAGAAACATCGTGCGTACACCTTTGCAGCAGCAGGAAAATCGGATTGACTCAGGAAATTATATCGACCCCCCCACAGGAGTCCGGCTTGCCGGCCTGGAGCCCCACCGACGAAATCGACGAGCTCGAGCAGGCGCCCGAGCGGCGCTGCTTCGTCGTCGACGCGCATGAGCATGGGCTCAGGATAGACAAGTTGCTGGCCCTGCGCTGTCCCGAATTCTCGCGCGGCTATTTTCAGCATTTGCTGCAGGAAGGCGCAGTCCAGCTGGCCGGGCGCGTGCTGTCCAAGGCCGCGGCCAAGGTCAGGGCCGGCGAGCCGGTCGAGGTCGAGCTCAGGCCCACGGCCCAGGCCATGGCTTTCCTGCCCGAGGCGATGGCCTTGCAGGTGGTGTACGAGGACGAGCACCTGCTGGTGATCGACAAGCCGGCGGGTCTGGTGGTGCACCCGGCCGCCGGCAACTGGACCGGCACCCTGCTCAACGGCTTGCTGGCCTACCATGCCGCTGCCGCTCGCCTGCCGCGCGCGGGCATCGTGCACCGGCTCGACAAGGACACCAGCGGGCTGCTGCTGGTCGGCAAGACACTGCCGGCCTGCGAGGCGCTGGTGCGCCTGATCGCGCAGCGCAGCGTGCACCGGATCTATGTCGCGCTGGCGCATGGCGCCTGGCGCGGTGGCGACGAGATCGAGGTCGAGCGCTGGGTCGGCCGCGATCCGCGCAACCGCCTGCGCATGGCGGTGCTGGCGCCCAACAGCGGCGGCGCCAAGGAAGCCAGGACCACGATCCGGCGCCTGGACGCCGGCGATGACTACTGCTGGGTCGGCTGCAAGCTGCACACCGGCCGCACGCACCAGATCCGGGTCCACATGACCAGCCTGAACCATGCGCTGGTCGGCGACGTGACCTATGGCGGTCGTCTGCTGCTGGGCATGCAGCGCCAGGCCTTGCATGCGCACCGGCTCGCGCTGCCGCATCCGATCACGGGGCAGGCGCTGCATTTCGAGTGCGCGCTGCCGGCCGATCTGGCGCAGGCGGTCGAAAACGCCGGACTGCACTATAATCTCGATCACCTATGGCAGGTGAGCGATACCTGACCGACTTTTTATTACGCCATTAGCCGCCTCGCCGGCCTGCGGTCCCGGAGCTTTCCCGGCCGACCTCCTTGATCAGTTCCGGACCTCGGACCCAACACCATGAACACCGCGGATGCGCGTCGCATCCTCGAAACTGCATTGCTTTGCGCACAGGAACCCCTGAGTCTGCGCGAGATGGCTGTGCTTTTCGAGGGCGCGCTGTCATATGACACCTTGCGCCGGCTATTGACCGAGCTGCAGCGTGGCTGGGACAATCGTGGCCTGGAGCTGGTCTGTCTGGCCAGTGGCTGGCGCTTCCAGAGCCGGCCGGAGCTGCGGCCGTTCCTGGAGCGGCTGCATCCTGAAAAGCCGCCCAAGTACAGCCGGGCCGTGCTCGAGACACTGGCGATCATCGCCTATCGCCAGCCGGTCACCCGCGGCGATATGGAGGAGATCCGTGGCGTCACGATCAATTCGGCCATCATCAAGCAGCTCGAGGACCGCGGCTGGATCGAGGTCATCGGTTACCGCGAGACGGTCGGGCGACCGGCGTTGTTCGCGACCACGCGGACCTTCCTGGATGACCTGGGACTGGCCGCGCTGGACGCCTTGCCGCCGCTAGAGGCGGTGTCAGCACCCGTCGACGCCCTGGCGGCGCTGACGCTGCAAGCGCCGAGCCCCAGCCTGGCCGGGCCGCATGCCGATGAAGGTGCTGCGCCGGTCCCCCCCAATATGCCCAACGAAGGCCTGCAAAGGCCTGCAGAATCAGAAACATGAACCAGATGCCACAAGCCCCCTCCGACGCCGAACCTTCGGTTGCCACCGCTGCCGCCGCGCCCGCCGAGGGTCAGTTCGACCTGGAGCAGGAGCAGCAGCTGTTCGCTGACCTCGTCTCGGGCGAATTCGATGCCGAGCAGGACGCCGAGCTGCCCGACGAGGGCAAGCGCGTGCTGCTGCCGCAGGCCGATGCGCCCAAGCTGCACAAGGTGCTGGCCCAGGCCGGCCTGGGTTCGCGCCTCGAGATGGAGCGCCTGATCCAGGACGGCCGGGTCACGGTCAACAACGAGCCGGCCCATGTCGGCCAACGCATCCAGCATGGCGACCAGATCAAGATCAACGGCAAGCTGGTCCGGGTGCGCATCGCGCCGCCGCCGCCGCGCGTGCTGGCTTATCACAAGCCGGCTGGCGAGGTGGTGACGCACGACGACCCGCAGAACCGCCCGACCGTGTTCCGCCGCCTGCCGCGCCTGTACAACGGCAAATGGCAGTCGGTCGGCCGCCTTGACCTCAACACCGAAGGCCTGCTGCTGTTCACCGACTCGGGCGAACTGGCCAACAAGCTGATGCATCCGCGTTTCGGCCTGCAGCGTGAGTACGCGGTGCGCGTGCTCGGCGCCCTGAGCAACGACGAGAAGGCGCGCCTGCTCGACGGCGTGCGCCTCGATGACGGCATGGCGCAGTTCCAGAGCATCGAGGACGGCGGTGGCGACGGCGCCAACTGCTGGTATCGCGTCACGATCGCCGAGGGCCGCAACCGTGAGGTGCGCCGCATGTTCGAGGCCGTCGGCCACGCCGTCAGCCGCCTGATCCGCATCCGCTACGGTGCCGTCGTGCTGCCGCGCGGCCTGCGTCGTGGCGTCTGGACCGAGCTCGACTACCGCGACATCGAGCGCCTGACCCTGGCCGCCGGCATGCGTCGCACCGACGAGCAGGCGCAGGACTCGGCGCGCAAGGCCGCCAGCCGCAACCCGCCGCCGCGCCGCAACAAGGGATCGGGCCCGCGCCCGAGCGCGCCCAAGCTGGTCGAGGGACCGGCGATCTCGCGCAGCAGCGGCCGCGCCATCCGCGAGCCGCGCTACGGCCATGACGAGCAGGGCTTTGGCGAACAGCAAGCGCCGTTCGGCCGCCAGGCCGATCCGCGCGACCTGCGCGATACACGCGGGCGCGGCCTGGGCCAGCCCGACCCGACCCAGACTGGCTACGGCTACATTGGCGCCGAGGCCGGCCAGAAGCGCAAGGGCCCCGGCCTTTACGCCGGCGGCAAGAGCGGTCGCCCGGGTTCGCCGGGCGGGCAGGGTGGCCCGCGCAAGGGCCCGCGCCGCTGAGCAGGCAAAGCCCCGACACCCGGCCCTGTGCGGCCGGGCGCAGTCATGACTAACAGTTAGAATCAGCGACTTTCCAAACCAACCCATAAGGTATAAAAATGGCCATCGAACGCACCCTGTCCATCATCAAGCCCGACGCCGTCGCCAAGAACGTCATCGGCCAAATCGTCAGCCGCTTCGAAAACGCCGGCCTGAAGATCGCTGCCGCCAAGCTGGTCCAGCTGTCGCGCGCCGAAGCCGAAGGCTTCTACGCTGTTCACGCTGCACGTCCCTTCTTCAACGACCTGGTCAACTTCATGATCTCGGGTCCGGTCTTCGTGCAAGTGCTCGAAGGCGAAGGCGCGATCCTGAAGAACCGTGAACTGATGGGCGCTACCGATCCGAAGAAGGCTGAAGCCGGCACCATCCGCGCTGACTTCGCCGAGTCGATCGACGCCAACGCCGTGCACGGCTCCGACGCTCCGGAAACCGCAGCCGTCGAGATCGCCTACTTCTTCCCGGCCCTGAACGTCTACGCACGTTAATTGGCATATGACGGCCAATCTGCTCGACTACGACCTCGAGGGCTTGGCCGCCTTCTGTGAACGGCTCGGAGAGAAACGTTTCCGAGCCGTCCAGCTTTACCGCTGGATCCACCAGAAAGGCGTGGCCCGCTTCGAGGACATGACTGACCTGGCGCGCAGCCTGCGGGAAAAGCTCCCCGGGGTGTGCGAAGTGCGCGGCCTGCCCGTGCTGACACAACAGATTTCGACCGACGGCACCATCAAGTGGCTGTTCGATGTCGGCGGCGGCAATGCCGTCGAAACCGTATTCATTCCGGAAGACGACCGGGGCACGCTGTGCGTGTCCTCGCAGGCGGGTTGTGCCGTCGGCTGTCGCTTCTGTTCCACCGGCCACCAGGGTTTTTCCCGCAACCTGGGAACGGGCGAGATCATCGCCCAGCTCTGGTATGCCGAGCATTTCCTGCGCCAGCGCTTCAAGACCAGCGAACGGGTGATCTCGAACGTGGTCATGATGGGCATGGGCGAGCCGCTGCAGAACTACGGCGCCCTGGTGCCGGCGCTCAAGACCATGCTCGACGACCATGGCTACGGTCTGTCGCGCCGGCGCCTGACGGTATCGACCTCGGGCGTGGTGCCGATGATGGACCGCTTGAGCCAGGATTGTCCGGTCGCGCTGGCGGTCTCGCTGCACGCGCCCAATGACGAGTTGCGCGACCATCTGGTGCCGCTGAACCGCAAGTACCCGCTGGCCGAGCTGATGGCGGCCTGCAAGCGTTACTTGCCGGCGGCGCCGCGCGACTTCATCACCTTCGAGTACTGCATGCTCGAGGGTGTCAACGACCAGCCCGAGCACGCGCAGCAACTGGTCGCGCTGGTGCGCGCACATGGCGTGCCGTGCAAGTTCAACCTGATCCCGTTCAACCCCTTCCCGGACTCGGGCCTGAAGTGCTCAGGCAAGGCGGTGGTCAAGGCCTTTGCCGAGCAGCTCAACGCGGCCGGCATCGTGACCACGGTGCGCAAGACCCGAGGTGACGACATCGACGCCGCCTGTGGCCAGCTCGCGGGCGATGTGCTTGACCGCACCAACGCGGCCGAGCGCATGGCGCAGCGCCGTGGCGAGGTCGAGCAGGTCGTGGTCTGGCAACCCCGGGAGAAAACCTGATGAAGTCGATCCTGACCTGGCTGTTGCTGGGCGCTGCTGCGGCCAGCCTGTTTGGCTGTGCCTCCCGTCCGAGCGAACCCGAAGTGGCCGCCAGCGGCAAGGAATGGGTCACCGAGTCGGATGAACCCGAAGCGCAGCGGCGCGCGCGCCTGCGGATCGAACTGGCCTCGGGCTACTTCGAGAAGGGCCAGGTCACGGTCGCGCTTGACGAGGTCAAGCAGGCGCTGGTGGCTGATCCGAACTACGCTCCGGCGCACAACCTGCGCGGCCTGATCTACCTGCGGCTCAAGGAGCCCAAGCTGGCCGAGGCCAGCTTCCTGCAGGCGATCAAGCTGGCACCGCGTGACGGCGACAGCTGGCACAACCTGGGCTGGATGCATTGCGAAGCCGGCAAGCATGCCGAGGCGATTGCCGCCTTCGGCAAGGCCTTGCAGACGCCGCAATATGCGGCCGCCTCCAGGACCTGGATGAGCCAGGGCATCTGCCAGGCGCGCGCCGGTCAGCCGCTCGAAGCCGAGCGCAGCCTGTTGCGCGCCTTCGAGCTTGATCCAGCCAATCCGATCGTCAGCTACAACCTCGCGTCCCTGCTGATGCAGCGGCGCGAGTATCAGCGTGCCCAGTTCTATATCCGGCGCCTGAACAATTCCGAGCTCGCCAATGCCGAGTCGCTTTGGCTTGGGGTCCGAGTCGAGCGCAAGCTCAACCAGCTCGGCACCGCACGCCAGCTCGGCGAGCAATTGCGCAGCCGTTATCCCGAATCCCAGGAGGCCGCCAACTACGAGCGCGGCGCTTTCGATGACTGAAGACTCCTCCCCAACGTCCGCCCCCTTGCCCGCATCGGCTGGCCCGTCCGAGGCTGCGCCGCCTGGCGAGCTGCTGCGCCAGGCGCGCGAGGCCGCCGGCTTGCAGATCGCTTCGCTGGCCGCCATGCTCAAGGTGCCGGTCGAGCGCCTGCAGGCGCTCGAGGCGGGCCGCTATCAGGAGCTGCCCAACCTGACCTTCGCGCGGGCGCTGGCTTCCAGCATCTGCCGCGTGCTCAAGATCGATCCGGCACCGGTGCTGCAGGGCTTGCCGCATGGCGGCGAGGTCAAGCTCGGCACCGACCGGCCGATCCAGGCCAGCTCCTTCGACTCGCACCGGCGCGGCCTGTTCCGCCTGCCAGGCGGCCTTCATCTGGGCTCGCCGCTGGTCCTGTCGCTGCTGGTGCTGGTGCTGGCGGTCGCGCTCTGGTGGTGGTTGCCCCAACGTGAAGCCGAGCCGGCTGCCGATGTCGATACCGCGGCCCAGGTGGACGAAGCACCGCTTGAATCGGTGGTCATCGAGCCCCCGCTGCCGGCTGTCGCCGACTCTCCAGCCGTGGTGACGCCGGCGGCCGAGCCGGTCCCGGCTGCGCCCACCGCTGTCGTGCCAGCGCCTGCTGCCTCTGCCCCGGTGACTGCCATCCCCGCAGCGGCGGCTGTGGCCCAGCCCGCCGTCGGCCAGCCCCTGCTGCAGCTGCGCGCGCGTTCGGCGACCTGGATCCAGCTCAAGGATGGCGCCGGCAAGGAATTGCAGCAGCGCACGCTGCAGCCCGGCCAGACGCTGGACTACGACGGCGCTGCGCCGTTGCAGGTCGTGCTCGGTCGAGCCAGCGGGGTCGAGGTGATCGTGCGGGGCCAGGTCTTCGATACCTCGGCCTACGCTCCCAACAAGGTCGCGCGTTTCGAGGTCAAGTGAAGCATGAGCGAATTCGATTCAACGGTTGAGCCGCAGCCCCCGGTCCTGTCTGGCATCCCGCGGCGCAAGTCGCGCCAGGGCGTGGTCGCCTGGGGCGACAACCGCGTCACGGTCGGCGGCGACGCCCCGGTGCGGGTGCAGTCGATGACCAACACCGACACCGCCGATGTGATCGGCACCGCGATCCAGGTCAAGGAGCTGGCCCAGGCTGGCTCCGAGCTGGTCCGTATCACGGTCAACAACGAGGAAGCCGCGCGCGCGGTGCCGCATATCCGCGAGCAGCTCGATCGCATGGGCATCGATGTGCCGCTGATCGGCGACTTCCACTACAACGGCCACACGCTGCTGAGCGAATTCCCGGACATGGCGCAGGCCCTGTCCAAGTACCGCATCAACCCCGGCAACGTCGGCCGTGGCGACAAGAAGGACCGCCAGTTCGCCCAGATGGTCGAAGCCGCCGTGCGCTGGAACAAGCCAGTGCGCATCGGCGTCAACTGGGGCAGCCTGGACCAGGACCTGCTGGCCGGCATGATGGACGAGAATGCCCGCCGTGCCCAGCCCTGGGATGGCAAGCAGGTGATGTACGAGGCGCTGATCGCCTCGGCGCTCGGTTCGGCCACGCGCGCCGGGGAACTCGGCTTGGCGCCCGAGAACATCATCCTGTCGTGCAAGGTCAGCGGCGTGCAGGACCTGATCGCGGTCTACCAGCAGTTGCACCAGCGCTGCGACTATCCGCTGCACCTGGGCCTGACCGAGGCCGGCATGGGCACCAAGGGCACGGTGGCGTCCAGCGTGGCGCTGGCGGTGTTGCTGCAGCAGGGCATCGGCGACACGATCCGCGTCTCGCTGACGCCCCAGCCGGGCGAGGCTCGCACGCAGGAAGTGGTGGTCGCGATGGAAATCCTGCAGGCGCTCGGCCTGCGCAGCTTCGTGCCCAGCGTGACAGCCTGTCCGGGCTGCGGTCGCACCACCAGCACCACCTTCCAGGAACTGGCCAAGCAGATCGACGACTACCTGCGCGGCTCGATGCCGCAATGGCGCGAGCGCTATCCCGGGGTCGAGAACCTCAAGGTGGCGGTCATGGGCTGCATCGTCAACGGCCCGGGCGAGAGCAAGCATGCCGACATCGGCATCAGCCTGCCCGGCACCGGCGAGGCGCCAGCCGCGCCGGTCTTCATCGACGGCGAGAAGGTGCTGACCTTGCGCGGTGCCGGCATCGCGCAGGAGTTCCAGCAGGTCGTCGAACAGTACATCCAGAAGAAATTCGGCGTGTCGGCCTGATCCGGCGCGCCCTGCAAGCAGCTTAGCAAAAGAATCCATGGCAGAAAAACTCAGTGCCGTCAAAGGCATGAACGACATCGCGGCGCCCGAATCGGCGCATTGGGAATGGCTCGAGGCCAAGGTCCGCGCGCTGATGAGCCGCTACGGCTACCGCAACATCCGCACGCCGATCGTCGAGCCGACCGGCCTGTTCGTGCGCGGCCTGGGCGAGGTCACCGACATCGTCGAGAAGGAGATGTACTCCTTCGAGGACCGCCTGAATGGCGAGCAGCTGACCCTGCGCCCTGAGGCGACTGCCGGCGTGGTGCGCGCCGCGATCGAGCACAACATGCTGTACGACGGCCCCAAGCGCCTCTACTACATGGGGCCGATGTTCCGCCACGAGCGCCCGCAGCGCGGCCGCTATCGCCAGTTCCACCAGATCGGCTCCGAGGCGCTGGGCTTTGCCGGCCCCGATGTCGACGCCGAGCAGATCACCTTGGCCTGCGACCTCTGGGCCGAGTTGGGCCTGGGCGACGTGACGCTCGAGATCAACAGCCTGGGCCAGCCGGCCGAGCGCCAGCTGCACCGCGCCGCGCTGATCCAGTATCTGGAGCAGCACCAGGACCAGCTCGACGAGGACGCCAAGCGCCGCCTCTACACCAATCCGCTGCGCATCCTCGACACCAAGAATCCGGCCATGCAGGCGCTGGTCGAGGGCGCACCGAAGCTGATGGACTACCTGGGCGCGGAGTCGCTGGCGCATTTCAACGGCCTGCGCGCGCTGCTCGATGCCCAGGGCATCGACTACCGCATCAACCCGCGCCTGGTGCGCGGCATGGACTACTACAACCTGAGCGTGTTCGAGTTCGTCACGACCTCGCTCGGCTCGCAGGGCACGGTCTGTGCCGGTGGCCGCTATGACGGCCTGATCGCGCAGATCGGCGGCAAGCCGGCGCCGGCAGTCGGCTGGGCGCTCGGGGTCGAGCGCATCCTCGAGCTGCTCAAGGCGCAGAACCTGCTGCCCGCGGTTCCGGTGCCCGACTGCTATGCGGTGGTGCCGCAGGTCGAGGCCATGCCGCAGGTGATGCCGGTGCTGCGCGCGCTGCGTGCGGCCGGGGTCTCGGTCCAGATGCATGCCGGCGGCGCCGACGGCCACGGCAGCATGAAGTCGCAGTTCAAGAAGGCTGATGGCAGCGGTGCGCGTTACGCATTGATCTTCGGCGAGAGCGAGCTGGCCGCCGGCCAGGTCGCGGTCAAGCCGCTGCGCGAGGGTGCCGGCGCCATCAGCGAGCAGACCCAGTTCGCGCTGGCGCAGGTCGCACAATGGGCGGCGCAGCTGCGCCAGGCCTGAGCGCGGCCGCATTTCGGCCGCATCGGCCTACAATGCCCGTCGAGGGTCCGCCTGGCGGGCCCTCTCGTATCACCCTTTTCGATTGAGCCCATGGCCTCCCATCTCGACCTGGAAGAGCAGGAACAGCTCGCCAACTTCAAACATTTCTGGTCCCAGTACGGCAACCTGATCAGCTGGGTGCTGATCGCTGCCCTGACGGGCCTGGCTGCCTTCAATGGCTGGCAGTACTGGCAGCGCAAGTCGGCCCAGGAAGCCGCCGCGCTGTATGACGAGCTCGAGCGCGCGGTCCAGGCCGGCGAAGCCGACAAGGTCCAGCGCGTCTGGGCCGATGTGCAGGCCAAGGCCGGTCGTGCCCAGCAAGGCCAGCAGGCCGGACTGCTGGCGGCCAGTTCGCTGCATGGCGCTGGCAAGAGCGAGGAAGCCCGCAAGGCGCTGGCCTGGGTCATCGACCAGTCGTCCGATTCGGCCTTGATCGCTGTCGCGCGCCTGCGCCTGGCCGGCCTCGAACTCGAGGCCAAGGACTACGAGCGCGCGCTCAAGACGCTGGACTTCAAGGCCAGCCCCGAATTCGCCCCGCTGCTGGCTGACCGCCGCGGCGACGTGCTGCAGGCCCAGGGCCAGTCCGACGCGGCGCGCACCGCCTACCGCAGCGCCTGGGACGGGCTGGCGAGCGCGCCTGAATATCGCCGCATCGTCCAGGCCAAGCTCAATGCGCTGGGCTTTGATCCCGAGTCGGCTTCCACCTCTACCCAGGAGTAAGTTCCGTGACGTTCAGCCTCAGTCGCGCCACCCCGCGCCTTGCCGTCGCCACCGCTGCGGTCCTGCTGGCCCTGGCCGGTTGTTCCTCCAGTCCGACCAAGCCCAAGCCCGCGGCGTTGAAGTCCTTCGATGCCAGCCTGCCGGCCCGCCAGGCCTGGAAGGTCCAGCTCGGCGCGCCCGCGCCGCAATCGGTGCCGGTGCTGGCCGGGCGCGAACTGGCGCTGGCCAGCGCCGCCGGTCGGGTGCTGGTGCTCGATGCCGACAGCGGCAGCGAGCGCTGGCGTGCCGAGCTCGGCACGGCCGTGTCGGCTGGCGTCGGCTACGACGGTGAAACCGCTGCGGTCGTGACCCAGGACAACGAGCTCGTCGCCATTGCGCTGGGCAAGGTGCAGTGGCGCGTGCGTCTGCCTGCGCGCGCCTTCAGTGCGCCGCTGGTGGCCGGCCGGCGCGTCTTCGTGCTGGCGGGCGACCGCAGTGTCTCGGCCTATGACGCGCGCAACGGCGCCAGGCTCTGGACCCAGGCCGCGCGCGGCACCGAGCCGCTGGTGCTGCAGCAGCCCGGCGTGCTGCTGGCCGTCGGCGACACCCTGGTGGCCGGCATGGGCGCGCGCCTGAGCGGCCTCAATCCGGGCAACGGCCAGCCGCGCTGGGAGGTTCCGGTGGCCTCCGCGCGTGGCGTCAACGAAATCGAACGCCTGATCGACCTGGTCGGCCCGGCGGCCCGCGTGCAAGGCAATGTCTGCGTGCGTGCCTTCCAGTCGGCGGTCGGCTGCGTCGACGCCCAGCGCGGTGCGCTGCGCTGGACCAAGCCGGCCAACGGTGCGGTCGGCCTGGCTGCCGACGGCGACCGCGTCTACGGTGCCGAAAGCAACGGCCGCCTGCTGGCCTGGAAGCTCGACAACGGTGAAGTCCAGTGGCAATCCGAGTTGCTGCTCAATCGCGGCCTGAGCGCCCCGCTGGTGGCTGGCCGTTCGATCGCGATCGGCGACGCCCAAGGCTATGTGCATGTGCTCGCTCGCGAGGACGGCAAGCTGCTGAATCGACTGGAGACTGACGGCTCGGCCATCGTCTCCGCCCCCCTGCTGGCAGGTCAAAACCTGCTGGCCCTGACACGCAAGGGCGTTCTCTACGCCTGGCGCCCCGAATGAAACCTGTGATCGCCCTGGTGGGCCGACCTAACGTCGGCAAATCCACCCTTTTCAACCGCCTGACCAAGACGCGTGACGCCATCGTTGCCGACTTTCCCGGCCTGACGCGCGACCGCCACTACGGCAACGCCCGTCTGGGCAAGCGCGAATTCATCGTGATCGACACCGGCGGCTTCGAGCCCGATGCCGGCAGCGGCATCTTCAAGGAGATGGCCAAGCAGACCCAGCAGGCCGTCGCCGAGTCCGACGTCGTCGTGTTCGTGCTTGACGCCCGCGACGGCCTGAGCGCGCAAGACCACGACATTGCCAACTACCTGCGCCGCCTCAACAAGCCGACGCTGCTGGTCGCCAACAAGGCCGAAGGCATGAAGGAGGGCTCGCAACTGGTCGAGTTCTACGAGCTCGGCCTGGGCGATGTGCTGCCGGTCTCGGCCGCGCACGGCCAGGGCGTGCGCCCGATGCTCGAAGCCGCGCTCGACAAGCTGTCCTGGCCCGACGAGGAAGACGCCGTCGCGCCCGACGAGAGCGTGATCAAGCTGGCCGTCGCCGGCCGACCCAACGTCGGCAAGTCGACGCTGATCAACGCCTGGCTCGGCGAGGAGCGCCTGGTCGCCTTCGACATGCCGGGTACGACGCGCGACGCGATCTCGGTGCCGTTCGAGCGCAACGGTCAGAAGTTCGAGCTGATCGATACCGCCGGCCTGCGCCGCAAGGGCCGTGTCTTCGAGGCGATCGAGAAGTTCTCGGTCGTCAAGACGCTGCAGGCGATCGAGAACGCCCATGTCGTGCTGCTGCTGCTCGACGCGACCGAAGGCGTGACCGACCAGGATGCGCATATCGCGGGCTTCGCGCTCGAGAGCGGTCGCGCCGTGGTGCTGGCGATCAACAAGTGGGATGCGATCGACAGCTACCAGCGCGAGACGCTGCAGCGCTCGATCGAGAGCCGGCTCGGCTTCCTGAAGTTTGCGCCGCTGCACATGATCTCGGCCAAGAAGCGCCAGGGCATCGGTCCGCTCTGGACCTCGATCGCCAAGGCCTACGCCTCGGCCATGGTCAAGATGCCGACGCCGCTGCTGACCCGTCTGCTGCAGGAGTCGATCGTGCTGCAGGCGCCCAAGCGCGGCGGCATGTACCGCCCCAAGATGCGCTATGCGCACCAGGGCGGCATGAACCCGCCGGTGATCGTGATCCACGGCAACTCGCTCGACAACGTCGACAACGCCTACAAGCGCTTCCTCGAGGGCCGCTTCCGCAAGGCCTTCGACCTGGTCGGCACGCCACTGCGCATCGAGTTCAAGACCGCGGCCAACCCCTACGACGAATGACCCCAGCCGCCGCCGGTCCGCAGGAAGCGGGCGGGCTGTGGTAAGGTCGCCATCCCTCAACTCTTTTGAACACGGAGCATATCGTGAGCAATAACAAAGGCCAACTCTTGCAAGATCCTTTCCTGAACCAGCTGCGCCGCGAGCACGTGCCGGTGTCGATTTACCTGGTCAACGGAATCAAGCTGCAAGGCCAGATCGAGTCCTTTGACCAGTATGTCGTGCTGCTGCGCAACACCGTGACCCAGATGGTCTACAAGCACGCGATCTCCACCATCGTTCCGGGCCGTCCGGTCCAGTTCAGCGCTGCCGCGCCTGACCAGCCCGTCGCTGCCTGATCCTCCTTGAACGACAGTCAGAAATCCCCTTCCGTGCTGCCCGGCGTCGTGCTCGTCGGAGTCGACCTGGGCCTGCCGCACTTCGATGCCGAGCTCGAGGAGCTGGCCCAGCTCGCCGAGACCGCAGGCTACCGTGTCGTTGACCGGGTCGCCTGCAAGCGGCGCGCCCCCGATCCGGCCCTGTTCATCGGTTCCGGCAAGGCCGACGAGATCAAGGCGCTGGCGCTGGGCCATGGTGCGACCGAAATCCTGTTCGACCAGGCACTGAGCCCGTCGCAGCAGCGCAACCTCGAGCGTCACATGGGGCTGCCGGTCAACGACCGCACCCTGCTGATCCTCGAGATCTTTGCCCAGCGCGCGCGCAGCCACGAGGGCAAGTTGCAAGTCGAGCTCGCCCGCCTGCAGTACCTGAGCACCCGCCTGGTGCGGCGCTGGTCCCACCTCGAGCGCCAGAGCGGCGGCATCGGCATGCGTGGCGGCCCGGGCGAGACCCAGATCGAGCTCGACCGCCGCATGATCGGTGACTCGATCAAGCGCACCCGCGAGCGACTCGAAAAGGTCAAGCGCCAGCGCAGCACGCAGCGGCGCCAGCGCGAGCGGCGCGAGACCTTCACGATCTCGCTGGTCGGCTACACCAACGCCGGCAAGTCCTCGATCTTCAACGCGCTGGTCAAGGCACGCGCCTATGCGGCCGACCAGCTGTTCGCCACGCTCGACACCACGACGCGCCAGCTCTACCTCGGCGAGGTCGAACGCACGGTGTCGCTGTCCGACACGGTGGGCTTCATCCGCGACCTGCCGCACGGCCTGGTCGAGGCCTTTGCCGCCACGCTGCAGGAAGCGCGCGACGCCGACTTGCTGCTGCATGTGGTCGACGCGTCCAATCCCGACCATCCCGAGCAGATCACCGAGGTGATGCGGGTGCTGCGCGAGATCGGCGCCGACGACCTGCCGCAGATCCTGGTCTTCAACAAGCTCGACGCGGTCGAGCCCGAACGCCAGCCGCTGCAGCGCATCGACCAGATCGAGCTCGACGGCCAGACGGTGCCGCGCATCTTCCTGAGCGCACACACCGGCGACGGGCTGTCCGACCTGCGCGGCCTGCTGGCCGAGCGGGTGCGGGCCCGCTTCGGTGTTCGCCCGCCCGAGTCTCCCGACAGCGGCGTCGGCCTCGAGGATTCGGCACAATAGCCTATTTCCACCGCAAGCCAAAACCTACATGAACTTCAATTTGTTGAGCCTGCGTGCGGTCCGCTGGGACCGGCTCAAGGGCATGTTCAACCTCAACGATCCCCGCTGGGGCCGTGGTGACGAGAGCAAGCCCGATGCCGGTGGCTCCGGCGAGGAACAGCGTTCCAAGCGTCCGGCCGGTCCGAACCAGGGGCCGCCCGATCTCGATGAGCTCTGGCAGGACTTCAACCGCAAGTTGTCGGGGCTGTTTGGTGGCGGTGGCGCAGGCGGTGGCAAGCCGGGTGGCCAGTTCCCAGGCTTCAAGCCCGGACCCAAGGGCACCGGCATCGGCGTGGGCGTGATCGCTGGCGGCTTGCTGCTGGTCTGGCTCGGTACCGGCTTCTTCATCGTGCAAGAAGGCCAGCAGGCCGTCATCACCCAGTTCGGCCGCTACCAGAGCACGGTCGGCGCCGGTTTCAACTGGCGCCTGCCTTATCCGATCCAGCGCCACGAGACCGTCAACGCGACCCAGATCCGCTCGGTCGATGTCGGCGGCGACGCCGTCATGCGCGCCACCGGCCTGCGCGAGTCGGCGATGCTGACCGAGGACGAGAACATCGTCGAGATCAAGTTCGCGGTCCAGTACCGCCTGAGCGACGCGCGTGCCTTCCTGTTCAACAGCCGCGACCCCGAGGACGCGGTGCGCAAGGCCGCCGAGACCGCGGTGCGCGAGGTGGTTGGCAAGATGAAGATGGATGCGGCCCTGGCCGAAGAGCGCGACCAGATCGGTCCGCGCGTGCGCACTCTGATGCAAGCCATCCTTGACCGCTACGAGATCGGCATCGAGGTCGTCGGCATCAACCTGCAGCAAGGCGGCGTGCGTCCGCCGCTGGAAGTGCAGGCCGCCTTTGACGATGTGCTCAAAGCCGGCCAGGAGCGCGAGCGCTCGAAGAACGAGGCCGAGGCCTACGCCAACGAGGTGGTGCCGCGCGCCAAGGGCACGGCTTCGCGCCTGTTCGAGGAAGCCGAGGGCTACAAGGCCCGCATCGTCGCGCAAGCCGAGGGCGATGCCCAGCGCTTCAAGCTGGTGCAGGCCGAATACGCCAAGGCGCCGCAGGTCACGCGCGAGCGCATGTACCTCGACACGATGCAGCAGGTCTACGGCAACGTCAGCAAGGTGCTGGTCGATACCAAGCAGGGCTCGAACATGCTGTATCTGCCGCTCGACAAGGTCATGCAGTTGAGCGCCCAGGCCGAGCCGACTGCCGCGGTCGCCGCTCCGGCGCCCGCTGCCGTTTCCAATGGTTCGCCGGCGAACGCGGGCGCTGCCGCCTCGCGCAGCCGCGAGAGCGATCGCTCGCGCGACCGCGACGTCCGCTGAAGGCCCTGAGGACCAGAATATGAACAGAATCGGATTCATCCTGTCTTCCCTGCTGGTGGCGCTCGCGCTGGCCAGCTCGATGCTCTTCGTGGTCGACCAGCGCCAGTTCGGCGTGGTCTATGCGCTGGGCCAGATCAAGAGCGTGATCACCGAGCCCGGCCTGCATGTCAAGCTGCCGCCGCCGTTCCAGAACGTCTCCTACGTCGACAAGCGCCTGCTCACGCTGAAAAGCAGCGACACCGAGCCGACGCTGACGGCCGAGAAGCAGCGCGTCGTGATCGACTGGTATGTGCGCTGGCGCATCTCCGACCCGCAGGCCTATATCCGTAACGTCGGCCTCGACGAGCGCGCCGGCACCGACCAGCTCAAGCGCGTGGTGCGCAACAGCTTCCAGCAGGAAGTCAACAAGCGCACCGTCAAGGAGCTGCTGTCGAGCCAGCGCGAGCAGCTGATGGCCGATGTCAAGCGCGAGGTGCTGGCGGCCGTACGCGGCGCCGACAAGCCCTGGGGCATGGACGTGGTCGATGTCCGCATCACCCGGGTCGATTACGCCGAAACCATCACCAAGTCGGTCTACGACCGGATGGAGGCCGAGCGCAAGCGAGTCGCCAACGAGCTGCGTTCGACCGGTTCGGCCGACGGCGAGAAGATCCGCGCCGACGCCGACCGCCAGCGCGAGGTGCTGGTGGCACAGGCCTTCCGCGATGCGCAGAAGATCAAGGGCGAGGGCGATGCCGAGGCGTCGCGCATCTATGCCCAGTCCTTCGGCAAGGACCCGGCCTTTGCCCAGTTCTACCGCAGCCTCGAGGCCTACAAGTCCAGCTTCGCCAACAAGTCCGACATGCTGGTGCTCGACCCGTCGAGCGAATTCTTCAAGGCCATGCGCTCGAGCGGATCGGCCGCCGCGGCGCGCTGAGCGCTCCTTTTGCCGGGTGCCTCGCCGCACCCGGTAAAATCCCTTTTTTAACAGCTCCCGATACCCCCATGTCTGCCTGGCTACTGCCGGATCAAATTGCCGACGTCCTGCCCTCCGAGGCCAGGCATATCGAAGACTTGCGCCGGGCGCTGCTCGATACCGCGCGCGCCTACGGCTACGAGCTCGTCATCCCCCCGATGATCGAGCACCTGGATTCCCTGCTGACCGGTACCGGTGAAGCACTCGACCTGCAGACCTTCAAGCTGGTCGACCAGCTGTCGGGCCGCTCGCTGGGCTTGCGCGCCGACACGACGCCTCAGGTCGCGCGCATCGATGCCCATCTGCTGAACCGCAAGAGCCTGACGCGCCTGTGCTATTGCGGCCCGGTGCTGCATGCCCGCGTCGACCGGCCCTTCGGCACGCGCGAGCCGCTGCAGCTCGGCGCCGAGATCTACGGCCACGCCGGCCGCGAAGCCGACCTCGAGATCCTCGAGCTCGCGCAAGCCAGCCTGGCCGCCGCCGGCCTGCAGCAGCAGACCATCGACCTGGGCGACGTGCGCATCGTCGACTCGCTGCTGGCGGGTCTGGCGCTGGAGCCGGCTGCGGTCGCCCGCATCCACGCTGCGCTGGCAGCCAAGAACAGCGCCGAGCTCGACTTGCTGAGCCGCGAGTTGCCGGCCGAGGTGCGCAGCAGCCTGCTGGCGCTGCCCGAACTCTATGGCGGCCCGGAAATCCTGGCCGAGGCGGCACGCCGCCTGCGCCCGAGCCCCTTGCTCGAGCGCGCGCTGGGCGACCTGCGCTGGCTGGCCGACCAGCTGTCGCGCGCCAACCTGTCGTTCGACCTGGCCGACCTGCGCGGCTATGCCTATTACACCGGCGTGCGCTTTTCGCTCTTCGGCGGCCAGACCGGTCGTCTGCAGGAGCTGGTGCGCGGCGGCCGCTACGACGAAGTCGGCGGTGTGTTCGGGCGCAAGCGTCCGGCCGTCGGCTTCAGTCTGGACTTGAAGGAACTGGTGTCGGCAGCCGCCGCACCGGCGCTGCAAGCCGCGATCCGGGCCCCCTGGGGTCAGGAGCCGGGCTTGCGCGCTGCCATTGCCGGTCTGCGTGCAGCCGGCGAAACCGTGGTCTGCGTCCTGCCGGGCCATGAACATGAGGTGGACGAGTTCCATTGCAACCGCGCGCTCGTCGCGCAAGACGGCGCGTGGCTGGTGCAGCCCCTGGCAGCCTGACCCCGTAACGATGAAATCGGTATCTGTATGAGCGAAAACAATTTCAAGGCCCAGCCTGGGCGTAACGTCGTGGTCGTCGGCACCCAGTGGGGCGACGAGGGCAAGGGCAAGCTGGTCGACTGGCTGACCGAGACCGCCAAGGGCGTGGTGCGCTTCCAGGGCGGCCACAACGCCGGCCACACGCTGGTGATCAACGGCGTCAAGACCGCACTGCACCTGATCCCCAGCGGCATCATGCGCCCTGAAGTCAAGTGCTACATCGGCAACGGCGTCGTGCTGTCGGTCACCAAGCTGCTCGAAGAGATCGAAGGCCTCGAGAAGGCCGGCGTCGAGGTTCGCTCACGCCTGCGCATCAGCGAGGCCTGCCCGCTGATCCTGCCGTTCCACGCCGCAATCGACATCGCGCGCGAGGCCGCCAAGACCCGCGCCGGCACCGAGAAGATCGGCACCACCGGCCGCGGCATCGGCCCGGCCTACGAAGACAAGATCGCCCGCCGCGCGCTGCGCGTGCAGGACCTGAAGCACCCCGAGCGCTTCGCGACCAAGCTGCGCGAGCTGCTCGAGCTGCACAACCATGCGCTGACCACTTATCTGGGCAGCGCCGACATGCAGTGGGACGCCGCGCTGTCGCCCTTCATCGTCGACGGCAAGATCCAGTTCGAGCCGGTGTTCGAGCAGGCGATGGCGCAGGCCGAGCAGATCAAGCCGATGATGGCCGATGTCTCGCGCGAGCTCAACGAGGCGCACAAGGCCGGCGCCAACCTGCTGTTCGAAGGCGCACAGGGCACGCTGCTCGACGTCGACCACGGCACCTACCCGTTCGTGACCTCGAGCAACTGCGTGGCCGGCAACGCCGCCGCCGGTGCCGGCGTCGGTCCGGGCCTGCTGCACTATGTGCTGGGCATCACCAAGGCCTACTGCACCCGCGTCGGTGGTGGCCCGTTCCCGACCGAACTCGAGTGGGAAAAGGAAGGCACGCCGGGCTACCACATGGCCACCGTCGGCGCCGAGCGCGGCACCACCACCGGCCGCTCGCGCCGCTGCGGCTGGTTCGACGCCGCGCTGCTCAAGCGCTCGGCCCAGGTCAACGGCCTGTCTGGCCTGTGCATCACCAAGCTCGACGTGCTCGACGGCCTGACCGAGCTCAAGCTCTGCGTCGGCTACGAGCTCGATGGCGAAAGCATCGACCTGCTGCCGATGGGGGCGGACGAGATCGCACGCTGCGTGCCGGTCTACGAAACCCTGCCGGGCTGGACCGAGACCTCGGTCGGCGCGACCCGCTACGCGGACTTGCCGGCCAACGCCCAGGCCTACCTGCGCCGGATCGAGGAAGTCACCGGCGTGCCGATCCACGTCGTGTCGACCAGCCCCGATCGCGACCACACCATCCTGGTGCAGCACCCCTACGCGGCCTGATGTGAAGTGAACAAGCGGCCCTTGGGGGCCGCTTTTTCGCATCCATTGCATACCGAACTTTTACAAGAAACAAGCAGAAGCGGAGCCGACATGCTGAGCGAAGACGGCAAACACCTCTACGTCACGGACGACGAATACCACGGGTTGATCGAACGGCTCGCGATCCAGGTTTACCAGTCCGGCTGGGAATTCGATACCATCCTCTGCCTCGCGCGCGGTGGCATGCGCCCGGGCGACATCCTGTCGCGCATCTTCGATCTGCCGCTGGCGATCATGTCGACCAGCTCCTACCGCGCCGAAGCCGGCACGGTGCAGGGCCATCTCGACATCGCGCACTACATCACCACGCCCCGCGGCCAGATTGCCGGGCGCGTGCTGCTGGTCGATGACCTGGCCGATTCGGGTCACACCCTGCGCGCCGTGATCAACCAGCTGCGCAACAACTACGCGCCGATCACCGAGCTGCGCAGCGCGGTGATCTGGACCAAGGCCTGCTCGGTGTTCCAGCCTGACTACTCGGTCGAATTCCTGCCGACCAATCCCTGGATTCACCAGCCCTTCGAGAGCTACGACAGCCTGCGTCCGCAGGACCTGCTGGCCAAGCAGCAGCAGGGCTGAGGCCGAAGCGGCATCATGACGCGCCGCAAACTCCCGATCGGCATCCAGACCTTCGCCAAGCTGCGCGAGGAGGGCTGCTACTACGTCGACAAGACGCCGTTGCTGCTGCGACTGGTGCGGGAAGGCTCGTTCTATTTCCTGAGCCGGCCGCGCCGCTTCGGCAAGAGCCTGCTGATCGACACCCTGGCCGAGCTGTTCGAGGGCAACCGGGCGCTGTTTGATGGCCTGCATGCCGAGGCGCACTGGGACTGGTCCAAAAGCTACCCCGTCATCCGGATCAGCTTTGCCGATGGCGTGCTGCACAGTGCCGAGCGGCTGCAGCAACGCATCCTCGACAACCTGCGCCAGAACGCCGAACGCCTGGGCGTGACCTTCCCGCCTGACCTGGACGTGCCGGGCCAGTTCGGCGAGCTGATCCGCCAGGCCAGGGCCAGTCATGGCCAGCGCGCGGTGGTGCTGGTCGATGAGTACGACAAGCCTATCCTCGACAACATCACCGATGGGACAATAGCGCGCCAGATGCGCGACGGGCTGCGCGACCTCTATTCGGTCATCAAGGGCCAGGACGCGCATATCCAGTTCGCGATGCTGACCGGGGTCAGCAAAGTCAGCCTGTTTTCGGGGCTGAACAATTTGCGCGACATCACGGTCTCGGCCGATTACTCTGCCATCTGCGGTTACACCGACGAGGATGTCGATACGGTGTTCGCCCCGGAGCTGCCGGGCCTGGACCGGGCACAGATCCGCACCTGGTACAACGGCTACAACTGGACCGGCACCAGTGTCTACAACCCGTTCGACCTGCTGCTGCTGTTCCAGGAGCGCGAGTTTCACCCCTACTGGTTCGAGACCGGCACGCCGACCTTCCTGATCGACGTGCTGACGCAGCGCGGTGTGTTCACGCCGCAACTGCAGGCCTTCGTGGCGCAGGAGAACCTGCTGGGCAGTTTCGACGTCGAGCAGATGACCACTGAGGCGCTGCTGTTCCAGACCGGCTACCTGACCGTGGGCAGCATCTGGCGCATTCCGGGCCGTGCCGAGTTCACGCTCAAGTATCCGAACCTGGAAGTGCAGGCCAGCCTCAACGACAGCTTGCTGCAGCGCCTGAGCGGCGACCCGTCGGTGCCGGGCGTGCAGGTCAGCCAGCTCTACCGCCTGCTGCAAGCCAGGGACTTTTCTGGCTTGCAGGCCTTGTTCACCGCCTTCTTCGCCAGCATTCCGCACGACTGGTACCGCAACTCTCCGGTGGCGCAGTTCGAGGGCTACTACGCCAGCATCTTCTACAGCCACTTCGCCGCGCTGGGCCTGGACATCCGGCTGGAGGACGTGACCAACCGGGGCCGCATCGACATGACGGTGCTGTTCGATGGCCAGGTCTGGCTGTTCGAGTTCAAGGTGGTCGAGCTGGTGCCCGAGGGCCGGGCGCTGCAACAGATCAAGGACCGGGCCTATGCCGACAAGTACCGCGCGCGCGGCGAGCCGATCCACCTGATCGGGGTCGAGTTCAGCAAGGCGCAGCGCAGCGTGGTCGGCTTCGAGGTCGAGACGCTACCATGCGGTCATGTCTGACCTTCAAGCCACCGATACCCTGGCCCCCGCGCTGTCACAGCCAACCGCGCTGATCCACCACGCCTACCGGCCGCCGGCCGATTTCGAGGCTCCGGCACCGGGTGTACACAAGGCCTCGACCGTGTTCTTTCCCAGCGTGGCGGCGCTGCGCTCGCGCGACTGGAAGGACAAGTCGGCCTACACCTACGGCCTGCACGGCACGCCGACCACCTTCACGCTCGAGGAGCGCATCGCCACCCTCGAAGGTGGCGCGCATTGCGTGTTGGTGCCCAGCGGCCTGGCCGCGATCGCGCTGGTCGACATGGCCTTGTTGCGCGCCGGCGATGAGCTGCTGATTCCGCACAACGCCTACGGCCCCAACAAGTCCTTCGCCGCCGTCGAACTGGCGGGCTGGGGCATCCAGACGCGCTACTACGACCCGATGGACCCGGCCGACCTGGTCGCGCGCCTCAGCGACAAGACCCGGCTGGTCTGGCTGGAGGCGGCCGGTTCGGTCACGCTCGAGTTCCCCGATCTGCCGGCACTGACGGCAATCGTCCGCCAGGCCAGCGCGGGCAGGGCGCGCCCGATCGTGAGCGTGCTTGACAACACCTGGGGCGCGGGCGTGGCGTTCTGCGGCTTCGACCTGGGCGCCGACCTCGTGATGCAGGCGCTGACCAAGTACCCGAGCGGCGGCGCCGATGTGCTGATGGGCTCGGTCGTCACGCGCGACCCGGCCTTGCACCGCGAGATCCTGCTGACGCATATGCGGCTGGGCCTGGGCGTGGCCGCCAACGACGCCGAACTGGTGCTGCGCGGCTTGCCCTCGATCGCGTTGCGCTACGTGGCGCAGGACGCCGCCGCGCGCGAACTGGCCGGCTGGATGCAGGCCCAGCCCGGCGTCAAGCAGGTGCTGCATCCGGCGCTGCCGGGTTCGCCCGGCCACGAGACCTGGCAGCGCGATGCGCGCGGCGCGGCCAGCCTGTTCACTGTCGTGTTCGATGACGCTGTTCTGCCCGAGCGGGTGGTGGCGTTCTGCGACGCGCTCAAGCTGTTCCGGCTCGGCTACAGCTGGGCCGGCCCGATCAGCCTGTGCGTGCCCTACGAAAAGGCAGAGATGCGCGGGCGTGACTGGCCGCATGTCCATGGTCCGGTGCGCCTTGCGGTCGGGCTGGAGTCGGTGGCGGACCTGCGCGCGGATCTGGCGCAGGCGCTGCGGGTGTGCTGAGTAAACCCGCTTTCAAGGGGGGCCTGTTGGCTCTGCTGGCCGCCGCCCTGTTCGGGCTCAGCACACCCCTGGTCCAGCGTTTCGGTGCCGGGCTGGGGCCATTCACCACCGCCGCGCTGTTGTACCTGGGTGCGGCCGTGGTGGCACTGGTATCACGGCAGCATGCCAGCCAGGAAGCCCCGCTGACCCGCAGCGACATGCCGCGCCTGCTGGCCATGGCCGCCACAGGCGCCGTGATCGGTCCGGTGGCGCTGGCCTGGGGGCTGCAACGCACCAGCGGGGCCAGTGCCTCGCTGATGCTCACGCTGGAAGCCTTGTTCACTGCGGTGCTGGCCTGGCGCTGGTACGGCGAGGCCATGGACAAGCGGGTGGCCACCGCCATGTTGCTGCTGCTGGCGGGTGGCGTTTTTCTGGTGCTGGAACAAGGGCTGGCCGGTCAAGTGCAACTGCTGGGTTTGCTGGCGGTCATGGTGGCGACGGCTGCCTGGGGGGTGGACAACACCTTGTCACGTGGGGTGGCCGAGCGTGATCCGGGCCAGGTGGTGTGGGTCAAGGCCTTGCTGGGTTGTGTTGCCACGTTGAGCTTGGCCTGGCTGATGGGTGAGCCTTGGCCGGCTTGGGGGGCTGCCTTGGCCTTGTTGTGCATCGGCGCTTCGGGCTACGGCCTGAGCCTGCGCTTCTATTTGCTGGCGCAGCGGGCTTTTGGTGCCGGGCGCACCGGTTCGGTGTTCGCGTTTGCCCCGTTCATCGGCATGCTGGGGGCGTTTGCGCTGGGGGATCGCTCGGCCAGCGTCTTCATGCTGGCGGGTGGTGCCTTGATGGTGTGGGGCATCGTGTTGCACCTGTCCGAAACACACGAGCATGAACACGAACACCTGGTGCTGGAACACGAACACGCCCATAGCCACGACGACGGGCACCACGATCACTCCCATGAAGTGGTGCCCACCGGTCCGCACAGCCACCGGCACCAACATCTACCGGTGCGGCACAGCCATCCCCATGTGCCGGACGCGCACCACTTGCACCGCCACTGAAAGGCCGTGATCGCCCTGGGCAGCTGACCCGGCGCAATGTCCAGATTCGATCTCGAAGCTGGATCAATCGCCGACGCTCAGGGTTTCAGCAAGCGCCTCAATTCGCCCCAGACGTTCTCGAGCATCCTGGGCTGGGCCGCCTCGTTCGGGTGGATGCGGTCGGCCTGGAACAGCGCGGTCGGGTTGGCGCCATCGGCCACGCCCGCCAGGAAAAACGGCAGCAGTGCGGCTTGCTCGGCCTTGGCCACCTCGGCATAGAGCTGGCGGAACTGTTCGGCGTGGCGCGCGCCGTAGTTGGGCGGCACCTGCATGCCCAGCAGCAGCACGCGCGCGCCGGCTTGCCTGGCGGCGCGCGTCATGGCGCGCAGGTTGTCGCGCGTCATCTCGAGCGGCAGGCCGCGCAGCGCGTCGTTGCCGCCGAGCTCGATCACGACCACGGCCGGGCGGTGCTGCTGTAACAGCGCCGCCAGGCGCGACTGGCCGCCCGCGGTCGTGTCGCCGCTGATGCTGGCGTTGACGACCTGCCAGCCTGGCTGGCGCGCGTCGAGGCGTTGCTGCAGCAGCGCGGCCCAGCCGGTGCCGCGCTGCAAGCCGTATTCGGCGCTCAGCGAGTCGCCGACGATCAGCAGCCGGCGCGGCTCGGCCGCGGCCGCAGTCCCGAGCAGGCCGGGCACGCATGCCCCTGCCAGCAACGCGCGACCCAGGCCCGAGTTAAAGTAGCGACGAGTCAATTGAGGAATTTTGTCCATGTCCGATGCGATCATTGCCGTGCAACGCCTGTCCAAGTCCGTGACCGATTCCGGCGGCACGTTGGACATTTTGCGCGATGTCGAGTTCGAGCTGCAGCGCGGCGAGACGGTAGCCATTGTCGGCGCCTCGGGTTCTGGCAAGAGTACGCTGCTGGCTATCCTGGCCGGGCTCGATACGCCGAGCCGCGGACGCGTGTTGCTGGCCGGCCAGGACCTGTTCGCGCTGGCCGAGGACGACCGCGCCGAGTGGCGCGCGCGCCAGCTCGGCTTCGTGTTCCAGAGCTTCCAGCTGCTGACCAACCTGAGCGCGCTCGAGAACGTGATGCTGCCGCTCGAGCTCGCGGGCCGGCGCGATGCGCGCGCTGCCGCGACCCGCATGCTGCAGCGCGTCGGCCTGGGCGAGCGGCTCGGTCACTACCCCCGGCTGCTGTCGGGCGGCGAGCAGCAGCGCGTCGCGCTGGCGCGTGCCTTCGTGGTCGAGCCGGCGGTGCTGCTGGCCGACGAGCCGACCGGCAGCCTGGACTCGGCCACCGGCGACAAGGTCATGGAACTGATGTTCGAGCTCAACCGCGAGCAGGGCACGACGCTGGTGCTGGTCACGCACGACCGCGAGATTGCGCGCCGCTGCGAGCGCCGGATCACGATCGAAGCCGGCCGCGCCCACGAATTGCCGGCCGTGGTCGGCTGAAGCCACAGGGCAAAACACAGCGGCGGCGGCGCAGGCCTGATAATCGGGGCTATGTCCTCTCCCAAAGTATTGTTCGGCTTCCATGCCGTCGGCGTGCGCCTGAAGACCGCACCGCAGTCCATCATCGAGATCTATTACGAGAGCAGCCGGCGCGACGCGCGCATGCGGCAGTTCATCGACCGTGCCAAGGAGGCCGGCGCCCGCCTGATCGAGGCCGACAGCCTGCGCATCGCCAAGCTCTGCGGCAGCCACGGCCACCAGGGGGTCGCGGCGCGTGTCAACGAGGTCGAGCAGGTCAGATCGCTCGACGAATTGCTCGAGCAGCTTGAGGCCGACGGCATTGCGCCCCTGCTGCTGGTGCTCGACGGCGTGACCGATCCGCACAACCTCGGCGCCTGCCTGCGGGTGGCCGACGGCGCTGGCGCGCACGCGGTGATCGCGCCCAAGGACCATGCGGCCGGCATCAACGCGACGGTGGCCAAGGTCGCCAGCGGCGCTGCCGAGACCATGCCCTATTTCATGGTCACCAACCTGGCGCGCACCTTGAACGAACTCAAGGAGCGCAATATCTGGATCATCGGCACCAGCGACGACGCCGACAAGACCGTCTATCAGGTCGACCTCAAGGGCCCGGTCGCGCTGGTGCTCGGCGCCGAAGGCCAGGGCATGCGCCAGCTCACGCGCAAGACCTGCGACGAGCTCGTCAGCATCCCGATGAAGGGCGCGGTCGAGAGCCTGAACGTCTCGGTCGCCAGCGCAGTCTGCCTCTACGAAGCGTTGCGTCAACGCGGCTGAAGAAAGAAAACCCCATGAAGCGATTCACCCTCACCCTGGCGGCGGTCGCGCTGGCGCTGCTGGCCGGCTGCACCCAGGAGCAGCAGAACAAGCTCGGCCGCGGCATCCAGAACTGGACCGGCACCGACGGCGTGCTCGAGGTCTATGCCGGCGACAAGCTGGTGCGTCGCTTCCTCAAGGTCGACAAGATGAGCACGGCGCTCGGGACCGACGACAAGACCCCGCGTGCCTATCGCTACGGCTATGGCGTGCTCGACGAGAACCTGAACATGGTGGCCGACTCGGGCGAGAAGCGGGTCTATTTCGAGATCAGCGACTACACCAACGCGGTGTTCTTCGACAACCCGCACTGACGCGACTGACGGGCTGCAAGCGCGGCCGGGCCTGGCCGCGCGCGGGTTCAGACCAGCCCGAAGGCGCCCAACAGCGCACCGGCGCCCATCAGCAGCAGCAGGTGGAGCCGGGTCTGCCAGACCAGCAGCGTGGCGATGGCTGTCAGCAGCCAGAGCCGCCAGTCGCCGGGCCGGTCGTGCGAGGCGCTCAGCAGCCAGCCGATCGAGATCAGCAATCCGATCACGACCGGCGCCATGCCGGTCTTGAAGGCGCGCACGGCCAGCAGGTGCTGGTTGCGGTGCGCCCAGCGCGTGGCCAGGTAGTTCAGCGTGCACGAGGGCAGCAGGCTGCCCAGCATGGCCAGCGTCATGCCGAGCAGGGCCAGCCACCAGGCTGTCGCGCCCGCGCCCATGCCGCCAGCGGCGTTTAGGCCGACGTTCCAGCCCATCAGCGCGATAAACAGGATGTTGGGCCCGGGCGCGGCTTGCGCCAGGGCGATCGAGCTGCTGAACTGCTCCTGGCTCAGCCAGTGCTGCTGCAGCACCAGGAAGCGCTGCATCTCGGGGGTGGTCGTGATCGCGCCGCCGACGCCGAGCAGCGACAGGCTGGCGAAATGGCCGGCCAGCTGCAGCCAGTCCGAGGGGGTCATCATGGTGTTCATCTTGGCTCCTGGCGCGGTGGTGCGATGTCGCGCAGGCGATAGGCGGCCCAGCCGCAGGACAGCCCGCCGACGATCAGCAGCACCCAGGCCAGCGGCAGCCGCAGCCAGGCGATCGCGATGAAGCTCAGCGTGGCTGCCAGCGCGGCGGCGGCCAGACCCATGGGACTGCTGCGCAGCGCCGGTGCCAGCTTGAGTCCGGTGGCAGCGATCAGGCCGGCCGATACCGCCCCCATGCCGCGCAGCGCGCCCTGGGCGACCGGCGTGTCGGCGACGCTGCCGTAGAGCACCGCCAGTGCCAGCACCAGCAGCAGTGGCAACGCCAGCAGGCCGCTGGCGGCCGCGAGCGCGCCTGACAGACCGAAATGGCGCCCGCCCAGCACCATGGCCAGGTTGAGCACATTGGGGCCGGGCATGATCTGCGCGACCGCCCATTCCTCGAGGAACTGCTCGCGCGTGAGCCAGCGCTTCTTTTCGACCAGTTCGCGCTGCACCACGGCCAGCACGCCGCCGAAGCCCTGTAGCGCCAGCCAGGTGAAGGTCCAGAACAGATCGGCGCGCGAGCGCGGTCGCGGCGCTGCGTCGTCAGCAGGCAGGGCAGTGGGGAGGGCAGGTTTCATTGCCCCCGATTTTCGCCCAGGATCAGAGCGTCAGGCCGCCGTCGACCTCGATCACCGCGCCGGTGATGTAGCTGGCCTCGTCGCTGGCCAGGAAGGCGTAGGCGTTGGCGATCTCCTCGGCCTGGCCCAGGCGCTTGAGCGGCACTTTCTGCGCCAGCTCGTCGAGCACCTTGTCCGGTACCGTGGCGATCATCGGCGTCTTGATGAAGCCCGGTGCGACCGCGTTGACCCGCACGCCCTTGGGGCTGAGTTCGCGGGCCCAGGTCTTGGTGAAGCCGATCACGCCGAACTTGGTCGCGGCGTAGTTGGTCTGGCCGAAGTTGCCGTAGAGACCGACCACGCTCGAGGCGTTGAGGATCACGCCGCTGCCCTGCTGCGTCATGTGGCCGGCCACGGCCTGGGCGCAATGGAAGACGCCGCGCAGGTTGACGTCGATCACGCGGTCGAATTGCTCGAGCGTCATCTTCTGCAGCCGCGCGTCCTGGGTGATGCCGGCGTTGTTGACCAGCACGTCGATCCGGCCATGCGCCGCCATTACCTGGGCCACGACCGCATCGACCTGAGCCCGGTTGGTCACGTCCATCACCTGGCCCTCGGCCTGGGCTCCGGCGGCGCGGCAGGCTTGCGCCACCGCGTCGACTTGCTCTTGCTTGAGGTCGCAGGCGATCACGACCGCGCCCTCGCGCGCGAACTTGAGCGCGGTGGCTTCGCCTATGCCCTGGCCGGCGCCGGTGATCAGACAGACTTTTCCTTCGAGCCGCTTCATGCAATCTCCTGCTGGTGGTTGAACTTCCATCATGCCAAAGAACGGCTGGCCTGGTGCAGGCGCCGAGGCGCTTGTTTGACCTCGGTCAAGCAGGGCTGTTGGCGCCGGCTGCCATGGCTCGTGTCCTAGGAGTGTCATACTCGCGACCTCGAAGCAGGGCAGGACTGCGCTTGCCTACCCTAGTTATTTTGCAGAATCATGACTCTTACCGGGCATCGCGCCACCAGCCTGGGTGCCGCCGCCATTGCTTATTCGATTGCGCATGCCCATCACGGCCTGCCTTGGCTGGCGGCTGCGCTGGCCATTCCGGGCGCCACGGCCCCTGACTGGCTCGAGATCGCCTGGTTCAAGAAGGGCATTCGCCACAGCCTCATCCCGCACCGCACCTGGACCCACTGGCTCTTGCTCTGGGGGGCGCTGTTCAGTTGGGCCTTGCAGTCGCTGCAGCAGGACCTCTGGGCCTCGGCCTGGCTGGGTTTTGCGGTCGGTGCGCTGCTCCATCTGGTGATGGACCTGCCCAACCCTTCCGGCATCCGCTTCCTGCATCCGTATCGCCAGCGCGTGACGCTCAACTGGTGGCGCGGCGACCAGATGGTGTGGCCGATGGTATGGTTCAGCTGGCTGGCAGGCGCCCTGTCGCTGCATTGGGTCGGCCTGATCAACCTGCAGCCGCCGCTCCAGCTCCAGGCCTGGCTGTTCCAGATCTGGGACCTGTCGCTGCAGCGCCTGCGTTCCTGATCCTGCGTCGCTGAGCCGCAGGGCAGGGCAGAGAGTTACCCCGCCCATTTCGTCCATGCCTTGTGCGTCATAGGAGACCTGTCATGAACTTGAACCTCGAGCCGCGAGACGCTCAGACCCGGCCCGACCGGCTGGTGGTGCTGGGCACCGGCGGCACGATCGCGGGCCGGGCTGCCCAGCGCGACGACCATGTCGGTTACCGCGCCGGCGAGGTCGCGGTGGCTGACCTGCTGGACGGAATTCCAGTGCCGCCAGGCTGGCGCGTGCAGGCCGAGCAGCTGGCGCAGATCGACAGCAAGGACATCGGCCCCGGGGTCTGGCGCCTGCTGCTGGCGCGTGTGCGCGACTTGCTTGCTCAACCCGAGGTCGGTGGCCTCGTGATCACGCATGGCACCGACACGCTGGAGGAAACCGCCTACCTGCTGCAGCGCGTGCTGGCGCCGACCAAGCCGGTGGTGCTGACCTGTGCCATGCGCCCGGCCACGGCGCTGGTGCCCGACGGGCCGCAGAACCTGGCCGATGCGCTGGTCGTGGCCGCCGAGCCGGGCGCGCGCGGCGTGGTCGCGGTCTGTGCCGGGCGCATCCACTCCGGGCTGGCGCTGCGCAAGGTCCATCACTACCGGCTCGATGCCTTTGATTCGGGCGATGCCGGGCCGCTGGGACTGGTGGAGCAAGGCGCCTGTACCCTGTTCCAGCCCTGGCCTGTGGCCGAAGCAGCAGATTGCAGCCGGCGCCCGCTCTGGCTCGATCGCCTGCTGGGTCCGCAGCCCTGGCCGCGCGTCGAATGCCTGTTGAGCCATGGCGCTGTTGATGGCTGGCTGGTGCGCGCGCTGCTGGCGCAGGATGCACTGCAAGGCCATGACCGGCCCGATCGCCTGCAAGGGCTGGTCGTCGCCGGTACCGGCAACGGCACCTTGCATGCGGATTTGCTGGCCGCCTTGCTGGAGGCGCAGGCGGCCGGCTTGCGGGTCTGGCGCACGACGCGCTGCGCCTCGGGTCGGGTCTTGCTGGCAGGACCCAGTTCGGACCCGATACCGCCCGTGGCCTTGCCGCCAGCGCAGGCGCGTCTGGCGCTGCTGCTGGACCTGCTGACCGCCTGAGCCGCCGCCCCGTCCAGTCCCGCCTCTTCTCCTGTCCCTGTCCGGTACAGTCACTGCCCATGAAGCGATACCTCATCATTGGCGCTGGTGCGATCGGCGCCAGCTTGGCCGCGCAGTTCGAGCTCAACGGCATTCCGTATCGGCTGTTTGGCCGCGGCGAGCAGATCCGGCATATCCAGGCCCATGGCATCCGCTATGTCCGGCCCGAAGGGACCCGCAGCTTGAGACTGCAGGCCTGTGCCGACCGCAGCGAGCTGGCGCTGACGCAGCATGATCGGCTGATCTTCACGACCAAGACCCAGGACCTGGAGCGGGCCTGCGCCGACTGGGCCTGGTTGCCGGTGCAGGGCGACGGTCCGGCACGCACTGCCTCCGGGCTGCCGGTGCTGACGCCGCAGAACGGCATGGCCGCCGAGCGCATCGCCCTGCGCTGGTTCAGCCAGGTCTACGGCGCCAGCGTCAACACGCCGGCGCGCTATACCGAGCTCGGCCAGATCGTGGTCGGGGGCGACCCCGAGCCGGGGCTGATGGTGGTCGGTCGCTATCCACAGGGCGAGGACACACTGGCGACCGAGATCGCCGCTGACCTGTGCCAGGCCGGCTATCTGGCCGAGTCCCAGCCCGACATCCTGCGCTGGAAGGCGGCCAAGCTGATCAACAGCGTCAGGAACAATGCCCTGGATCTGTTCGAGGGCCCGGCCGGGCTGCTGCAGGCCTATGCCGCAGAGCTGGCGCAGGAGGCGATGGCGGTGTTCGGCGCCATGGGCATTGCGCCGGCGCGCGCGCAGGAGCGCCGCCAGCGGGTGTCGCACTGGGGCATTGCGCCTGGCTGCGGTATCGAGCCGGGCCAGCAGTCAACCTGGCAGAGCCTCGCGCGCGGCGCCTCGCACGAGGTCGATTTCCTGAACGGCGAAATCGTACTGCTCGGGCGCCTGCACGGGGTCGCGACGCCGTTCAACCAGGCGATACAGCAGGCGGTCGGCCAGCTGTGCCAGTCGTCCCGCAGCGCACCGGGCGGCGCGCACCAGGGCGTCTGTCTGGGCCAGGTCGAGTCGCTGTTCGCCGTGGCGCGCGAGCTGGCTGCCAGGACCTGAGGCCCGGGCCGAGCTTTACTCGGCGCTGATGTTCTTGTCGCGGATCAGGCCCGAGAGCTGCTTGGCTTCGCTGGCGAGCAGGGCCTTGAAGTCGGCGGTGTCGAGTCCGACTGGCTCCGCGCCCAGCGCGTCGTAGCGCTCCTTGCTCTGCGCCTGTGTCAGCGCCTTGGCGATCTCGCGCGCCATGCGGGCGTTGATCTCGGCCGGCGTGCCGTTGGGCGACCACAGGCCGAACCAGATGTCGAGTTCGGCCTTGAAGCCGAGCTCGCTCAGCGTCGGCACGTTGGGGAAGAAGGGCGAACGCCGGGAGCCGGCGACCGCCAGCATATGCGCCTTGCCCGACCTGACATGCGGGAAGGCAATGCCGGGGTCCATCACATAGTCGGCCTGGCCGCCCAGCACATCCTGCAGGGCCGGAGCGGCGCCACGGTAGGGAATGTGCACCGCGAAGATGCCCGCGGCCTGCTTGAACAGTTCAGCCGCCAGATGCGGCGGCGTGCCCGATCCGGCCGAGGCGTAGGACAGCTTGCCCGGGTTCTTGCGTGCGAATTCGACCAGTTCGCGCGCGTCCTTGAACGGTGACTGCGGCTTGACGACCAGGTACATCTGGCTGCGGCCGATGCCGGCGACCGGGGTCAGGTCCTTGGCCGGATTGAGGGTCTGCTTGAACAGGAAGGGGTTGGCGGTCTCGACCGAGGTCGGCGCCACCAGGAAGGTGTAGCCGTCGGGCTGGGCGCGCACGACTTCGCTGGCGGCCACGTTGCTGCTGGCGCCGGGCTTGTTGTCGACCACCACGCTCTGGCCCAGCGATTCGCTGAGCGACTTGGCGACGATGCGCGCCATCACGTCGGTGGTGCCGCCCGCGGCGAAGCCGACCACCAACCGGATCGGCTTGGCGCTGGGCCAGGCGGCAGTCTGGGCCTGCAGAGGGCCGAGCGCACCGAAGGTGCACAGGGCGGCCGCTGCCGCTCCGATGAGGCGGCGGCGCAAGGGCTGGCGTGGGAAGGGCTTCATGTCTTTGTCTCCTGTCATGTTGGTGTCCGTGGCCTGCTGTCCAGTGGGCAGCGGGCGCATCGGCTTTTTTATGCCCGCGGACGCAGCCGGTTGCAGCGTCTGCTGCTTGTGCTTCTGCGGGTCTGGGCATGGTAGGCAGCGCCGCCTGAAAATATCTGCCATTCAGGTAGCAATTCACGCCATCCGCTGCTGGAGGCGGCCGGACCGTTGACCGCCGGCATGTCGGAGGTGCTTGGCGCGAATTGCAACCAATCTGGCGCATGGCCGGGGCCGGGCTTGCGTAATATTTCAGGCAATTGCCAACCGATTGCCCACCACTACAAGACCAGGAGACAAAGATGCTGCAGATTCCAGGACTCGACTTCATGCTCGGCGCGGATATCGATGCGCTGCGCGACGCAGTGCGCGATTTCGCACAAGCCGAGATCGCACCGCGCGCGGCCGAGATCGACCGAACCGACCAGTTTCCGATGGACCTCTGGCGCAAGATGGGTGAGCTGGGCCTGCTCGGCATCACGGTCAGCGAGGAATACGGTGGCGCCGGCATGGGCTATCTGGCGCACATGATCGCGCTGGAGGAAATCAGCCGCGCCTCGGCCAGCGTCGGCTTGAGTTACGGCGCGCATTCCAACCTCTGCGTGAACCAGATCAAGCGCAACGGCAGCGAGGCACAGAAGCGCCAGTACCTGCCCAAGCTGATCAGCGGCGAGCATGTCGGTGCGCTCGCGATGAGCGAACCCGGCGCTGGCTCGGATGTCGTCAGCATGAAGCTGCGTGCCGAGGACAAGGGCGGCTACTACCTGCTCAACGGCAACAAGATGTGGATCACCAACGGCCCCGACGCCGACACGCTGGTGGTCTATGCCAAGACCGAGCCAGAATTGGGTGCCAAGGGCATCACGGCCTTCATCATCGAGAAGGGCATGAAGGGCTTTTCGGTGGCGCAGAAGCTCGACAAGCTTGGCATGCGCGGCAGTCATACCGGCGAGCTGGTGTTCGACAACGTCGAGGTGCCGGCCTCCCAGATCCTGGGCGGGCTGAACCAGGGCGTCAAGGTGCTGATGAGCGGGCTCGACTACGAGCGCGCCGTGCTCGCGGCCGGCCCGATCGGCATCATGCAGTCGGTGCTGGACAACGTCGTGCCCTATATCCATGACCGCAAGCAGTTCGGCCAGAGCATCGGCGAGTTCCAGCTGGTACAGGCCAAGGTGGCCGACATGTACACCGTGCTGCAGGCCGGCCGCGCCTTCTGCTACCAGATCGGCAAGAACCTCGATGCCCTCGGCGACGGCCACGCGCGCCATGTGCGCAAGGACTGCGCCAGCGTGATCCTCTGGTGCGCCGAGCAGGCGACCAAGATGGCGGGCGACGGCATCCAGCTCTTCGGCGGCAACGGCTATATCAATGAATACCCGCTCGGCCGGCTCTGGCGCGACGCCAAGCTGTACGAGATCGGTGCTGGCACCAGCGAGATCCGCCGCATGCTGATCGGGCGCGAGCTGTTCGCCGAGACTGCCTGAGCCAACTGGACAGCGGGACAACGGCACAGCGTCCACGCAACGGCTGTTTCCAGCCTGCTGGTCTTGTCTAGCTGCACCCAGCTTCAGGGCCAGCCGTGCTCAGTCCGGCGGCACGCGCAGCGCGGCGAGCTCGCGCTGCTGCTGGCGGTATTCCGCTGGCGTCTGTCCGGTCCAGCCGCGAAAGGCCCGGATGAAGCTCTTTTCGCTCGTGAAGCCGGTGGCTTCGGCCAGTTGCTTGTTGGGCTTTTGCGTGCGCAGCAGCAGCTCGATCGCGCGCTCGCGCCGCACCGCGTCCTTGAGTGCCTGCAGCGAGCTGCCGAGCTCGTGCAGCTGGCGGTGCAGCGTGCGCGGCGAGACATGCAGCAGCGCGGCCAGCCCCTCGGCGTTGTGTGCGTCCTGTGGCCGGCTGCGCAGCAACTGGCGCACGCGCTCGAGCAGCAGCCGGTCGCGCCGGTAGGACTGCACCATCAGCGGCAGCGCATTCTTCAGCAGCTGGTTCATGGCGGCTTCGTCGCGCCGCAGCGGCAAGTCCAGATAGCGCGCATCGAAGCGCAGCGCGGTCTGCGCCGCCGAAAACTGCACCGGCCCCGGGAACAGCACCGCATAGCTGTCGCGGTGCGGCGGCGCCGCGAAGCTGAAGCTCGCCCCCAGCAGCGGGATGCGCGAGTCGCTGTACCAGCAGGCAAGGCCGTGGATGTTGCGCAACACCGAAACATGGCAGAACTCGCGCGTCGGCAGCGGCGCGCGCGGGTCGGCCAGGGTGATTTCAGCCACCCCGTCGGCCTCGGTCACTTTCAGTTCGATGTCGTCGGCCAGCAGCCCGTGGTGGCGGCACCAGCGCTTGAGTGCCCGCCGCAGCGTCGGCGCGCCCAGCGAGGCGCGCGCCAGCATGCCGTAGCTGCCCCAGGGCAGGCGACGAGCAAACCAGCCCAGTGCCTCGTCGTCGAGCTCGCGCATCGCATGGCCCGACAGGCGCTCCATCTGCAGCGCGCTGATGCGCGCTTGCGGGTCATCGATCCGCTCTGGCGGGATTTGTGCCGCCGCCCAGGCTCCTGCCGGATTCAGCCCGCGCATGGCATAGGCGCAGGCAATGGCCTGGACGAAGGCCATTGGCGTCACGGCCTGGCCGGCCTGCCGGGCGTTGACTGGCTGCTGCTGGCCGCCGTCCGGCGGGATGGGGGAGGCGCTGATGAGGGGCATCTGAAGGGCGCACCTTGATGGCATGAATTGCAACCATTGTGGCACACGCCAGCCGCTGCGCGTCCCTACCATGGCGGCATAAGAACCATCAGTGACAGCAGGAGACCAGCATGCAGCAAGACAACCTTACCGCGGATCAACCCTTGGCCCTGGCACAGGGCGCCACCGACCAGCCCCTGATCGAGCAGACCATCGGCGCCTGTTTCGATGCCATGGTGGCGCGCCAGCCCGAGCACGAGGCGCTGGTCAGCGTGCACCAGGGCCGGCGCTACAGCTACCGCGGCCTGCAGCAGGCCGCACGCCAGCTCGCCAGCGCCTTGCTCGGGCTGGGCCTGGAGCCGGGCGACCGGGTCGGCATCTGGTCGCACAACAATGCCGAATGGGTGTTGCTGCAGCTGGCCACGGCCCAGGTCGGCCTGGTGCTGGTCAACATCAACCCGGCCTATCGCACCGCCGAGGTCGAATACGCGCTCAACAAGGTTGGCTGCCGCGCGCTGGTGACCATGAGCCGCTTCAAGAGCAGCGACTACCTCGCCATGCTGCAGCAGCTGGCGCCGGAATGGGCCCATGGCCAGCCCGGCGCGCTCGAGTCGGGCCAGCTGCCGCATTTGCGCAGCGTGGTCTGGATCGACCAGCCCGGCCAGGGCGATGAAGTGCCGGGCCTGCTGCGCTTTTCCGAGCTGATGGCGCGCGGGCGCTCGGACGACCCGCGCATCGACCGCATCGCCGCCACGCTGAATCCCGATGATGCGATCAACATCCAGTTCACCAGCGGCACCACCGGCTTCCCCAAGGGCGCGACGCTGACGCACCGCAACATCCTGAACAACGGCTTCTTCATTGGCGAGGCGATGCGCCTGAGCCCTGCTGATCGGCTCTGCATCCCGGTGCCGCTGTATCACTGCTTCGGCATGGTGCTGGGCAACCTGGCCTGCCTGACGCATGGCTCGACCATCGTCTACCCGAACGATGCCTTCGACCCGCTGACCGTGCTGCAGAGCGTGCAGGACGAACGCTGCACCGGCCTGCACGGCGTGCCGACCATGTTCATCGCCGAGCTGGATCACCCGCGCTTTGCCGAGTTCGACCTGTCGAGCCTGCGCACCGGCATCATGGCCGGCTCGCCCTGTCCGATCGAGGTCATGAAGCGGGTCGTCAGCGACATGCACCTGGGCGAAATCACGATTGCCTACGGCATGACCGAGACCAGCCCGGTCAGCTGCCAGAGTCGCACCGACACGCCGCTGGACAAGCGGGTTTCGACCGTGGGCCAGGTCCAGCCCCACCTCGAGGTCAGGATTGCCGACCCCGAGACCGGCGCCACGCTGGCGCGCGGCCAGGCGGGTGAACTGTGCACCCGTGGCTACTCGGTCATGCAGGGCTACTGGGGCGACGAGGCCCGCACGCGCGAGGCGATCGATGCCGCGGGCTGGATGCACACCGGCGACCTCGCGACCATGGACGAGCAGGGCTACATCAACATCGTCGGCCGCATCAAGGACATGGTGATCCGCGGCGGCGAGAACATCTACCCGCGCGAGATCGAGGAATTCCTCTACCGCCTGCCGCAGGTGCAGGACGTGCAGGTGGTCGGCGTGCCCGACGCGCGCTTCGGCGAGGAGCTGTGCGCCTGGGTGGTGCTCAAGCCGGGCCAGAGCCTGTCCGAGGACGAGCTGCGCGAGTTCTGCCGCGGCCGCATTGCCCACTACAAGATTCCGCGCCATATCCGCTTCGTCGAGGGCTTCCCGATGACGGTGACCGGCAAGATCCAGAAGTTCAAGATCCGCGAAGCGATGAAGGCCCAGCTCGGCCTGCAGGAAGCCAGGACGGCTTGACGCTGACCTGAAAGCCGTCCCCTTCACGATCCGACACAGAAAGCCCCCCAGATGAGCACACTCGGCACCCAACTCAATCCGCGCAGCGCGGACTTCCAGGCCAATGCCGCCGCGATGCGCGCGCTGGTCGACGACCTGCGCTTGCGGATCGAACAGATCGCACAGGGCGGCGGCGATGCCGCGCGCGCCAAGCACCTGGCACGCGGCAAGCTGCTGCCGCGCGAGCGCGTGCAGATGCTGCTCGACCCCGGCACGCCCTTCCTCGAGCTCGCGCCGCTGGCCGCGCTCAATATGTACGGCAACGAGGCGCCTGGCGCCGGGTTGATCGCCGGCATAGGCCGGGTCGCCGGCATCGACTGCATGGTGGTCTGCAACGACGCCACCGTCAAGGGCGGCACCTACTATCCCGCCACGGTCAAGAAGCACCTGCGCGCGCAGGAGATCGCCGAGCAGAACCGGTTGCCCTGCATCTACCTGGTCGACTCGGGCGGCGCCAACCTGCCGAACCAGGACGAGGTGTTCCCGGACCGCGACCATTTCGGCCGCATCTTCTACAACCAGGCCAACATGAGCGCGCAGGGCATCGCGCAGATCGCGGTCGTCATGGGCAGTTGCACCGCGGGCGGCGCCTATGTGCCGGCGATGAGCGACGAGACCATCATCGTCAAGAACCAGGGCACGATCTTCCTGGGCGGCCCGCCGCTGGTCAAGGCCGCCACTGGCGAGGAGGTCAGCGCCGAGGACCTCGGCGGCGGTGACGTCCACACCCGGCTCTCGGGCGTGGCCGACCATCTGGCGCAGAACGACCTGCATGCGCTGAAACTCGCACGCGAGGCGGTGGGCCACCTCAATCGCGTAAAGCAGCCTGGCATCCCTGTGCGCGAGCCACGCGCGCCGCTGTTCCCGGCCGACGAGCTCTACGGCGTGATCCCGACCGACACCCGCAAGCCCTTCGACGTGCGCGAGATCATCGCGCGCCTGGTTGACGGCTCCGAGCTGCACGAGTTCAAGCCGCGCTTCGGCACCACGCTGGTGTGCGGCTTTGCGCATATCGAGGGCATGGCGGTCGGCATCATCGCCAACAACGGCATCCTGTTCTCGGAGTCGGCGCTGAAGGGGGCGCATTTCATCGAGCTGTGCTGCCAGCGCAAGATCCCGCTGGTGTTCCTGCAGAACATCACCGGCTTCATGGTCGGGCGCAAGTACGAGAACGAGGGCATCGCGCGCAACGGCGCCAAGATGGTGACGGCGGTCGCGACCGCGCAGGTGCCCAAGTTCACCGTCATCATCGGCGGCAGCTTTGGTGCCGGCAACTACGGCATGTGTGGCCGCGCCTACTCGCCGCGCTTCCTGTGGATGTGGCCCAACGCGCGCATCAGCGTCATGGGCGGCGAGCAGGCCGCCAGCGTGCTGGCGACCGTGCGGCGCGATGGCATCGAGGCCAAGGGCGGCCAGTGGAGCACCGACGAGGAGGAGGCCTTCAAGGCGCCGATCCGCCAGCAGTACGAGCAGCAGGGCCACCCCTACTATGCGTCAGCCAGGCTCTGGGACGACGGCGTGATCGATCCGGCCGATACGCGCCGCGTGCTGGCGCTGGGCCTGTCGGCCAGCCTGAATGCGCCGATCCCCGAGACCAAGTTCGGCATCTTCCGCATGTGAGGCCGTGATGAGCAATCTGAACATCAAGGTCGAGGCGCAACGCGCCACCCTTACGCTTACGCGCGCCGAACTGCGCAACGCCTTCAACGACGAAGTGATTGCCGAGCTGACCCAGGCCTTCACCGAGCTCGGGGCCCGCGAGGACGTGCGCGTCATCGTGCTGGCGGCCGAGGGACCGGCCTTCTGCGCCGGCGCCGACCTCAACTGGATGCGCCGCATGGCCGACTACGACCGCGCGCAGAACCTGGCTGACGCGGCGCGCCTGGCCGAGATGCTGCGCGTGATCCACCACTGCCCGAAACCGGTCATCGCCCGCGTGCAGGGCGATGTCTATGCCGGCGGCATGGGCCTGGTGGCCTGCTGCGACATTGCGCTCAGCGCTGACAGCGCGCATTACTGCCTGAGCGAAACAAGGCTCGGGCTGCTGCCCGCGACCATCAGCCCCTATGTGATGCGTGCCATGGGGCCGCGCGCCGCCCAGCGCTACTGCCTGAGCGCCGAACGCTTCGATGCCGCCGAGGCGCTGCGCATCGGCTTCGTGCACGAGGTGGTGCCTGCCGATCAGCTCGATGCGCGGGTCGACGCGGTCGCCCAGGCGTTGGTCAATGCCAGTCCTGCGGCGGTGCGTGCCTGCAAGCGCCTGCTGCAGGAGGTCGCCCAGCGCGAGATCGATGCCGCGCTGATTGCCCAGACGGTCGAGGCGATTGCCGACATCCGCTCCAGCACCGAGGGCAGGGAGGGCGTTCAGTCCTTCCTGCAAAAACGCCAGCCAGCCTGGCTGGCCTGAGGAAACAAGCCATGTTCAAGAAAATCCTGATTGCCAACCGTGGCGAAATCGCCTGCCGCGTTGCTGCTACCGCGCATCGCCTCGGCATCAAGACCGTCGCGGTCTATTCGGACGCCGATGCCGGCGCCAAGCATGTCGCGGCCTGCGACGAGGCGGTGCACATCGGTGGCAGCTCGCCCAAGGACAGCTATCTGCGCTGGCAGGCCATCCTGCAAGCCGCCAAGGCGACCGGCGCGCAGGCGATCCACCCCGGCTATGGCTTTTTGAGCGAGAACGAGGAATTCGCCCAGGCCTGCGCCGATGCCGGCCTGGTCTTCATCGGCCCGCCGCCCGCGGCGATCAAGGACATGGGCCTGAAGGCCGAGTCCAAGCAGCTGATGGAGCGCGCCGGCGTGCCGCTGGTGCCCGGCTACCACGGTGCCAACCAGGACCCCGCGCTGCTGCAGGCCGAGGCCGACCGCATCGGCTATCCGGTGCTGATCAAGGCCAGTGCGGGCGGCGGCGGCAAGGGCATGCGCGCAGTGGACCGCAGCGAGGACTTCGCCGCTGCGCTGGCCTCCTGCCAGCGCGAGGCGCGCAACAGCTTCGGCGACGACGCGGTGCTGATCGAGAAATATGTCCAGCGCCCGCGCCATATCGAGATCCAGGTCTTTGGCGATACGCACGGCAACATCGTCTACCTGTTCGAGCGCGACTGCTCGGTGCAGCGCCGGCACCAGAAGGTGCTCGAAGAAGCGCCGGCACCGGGGCTGACGCCTGAGCTGCGCGCGCAGATGGGCCTGGCGGCGGTCGCGGCCGCGCGCGCGGTGAATTACGTCGGTGCCGGCACGGTCGAGTTCATCGTCGAGCAGCGCGCCGGCGGCGACATGAATTTCTTCTTCATGGAGATGAACACCCGGCTGCAGGTCGAGCACCCGGTGACCGAGGCCATCACCGGGCTCGATCTGGTCGAGTGGCAGCTGCGCGTGGCCGCCGGCGAGCCGCTGCCCTTGCGCCAGGACCAGCTGCAGATCAAGGGCCACGCGATCGAGGCCCGCATCTGCGCCGAAAACCCCGAGCGCCAGTTTCTGCCCGCCACCGGCCGGCTCGACCACTACCGCAAGCCCGCGCACGACAGCTTCCAGATTGCCCCGCTGCGCTTCGATGACGGCGTGCGCGAGGGCGACGAAATCAGTCCCTTCTACGACTCGATGGTGGCCAAGCTGATCGTGCATGGCGACACGCGCGAGCAGGCGCTGGCCCGGCTTGACGACGCCCTGGCCCAGACCCATATCGTTGGCCTGGCGACCAATGTCCAGTTCCTGCGCCGCGTCTTGCGCAGCCCGTCATTCGCTGGCGCCGATCTCGACACCGCGCTGATCGAGCGCGAGCGCGCCGTGCTGTTCGGCCAGGACGAAGTCGGCCTGCCGCTGGCGGTCGCCGCCGCGGTCGCGCAGACCTTGCTGGCCGAGCGCACCACCGAGGGGGCTGATCCGTTCAGCAAGACCGACGGCTGGCGCAGCCATGGCGTCTGCGCACGCCGCTTCGCCTTCGACTACCTGGGAGAGCGCGTGGCTGCCACGCTGTCCTATCAGCGCGACGCTGAGCTGCAACTGACTGTGGGCGAGGGTGCCCAAGTCGTTGCGGGGAAGCTGCAATTCGCGCTGCGCCAGGGTGGCGACTGGGCGCTCGACATCCGCTTTGGCGCGCAGCGCAGCCTGGTCACGGTTTACCTCGACGGCGAACGGGTCGAGCTGTTCACGCCGCAGGGGGCCGCGCAGCTGGTCGAGATCGACCTGCTGGCGCATGCCGGCGACAGCGGCGCCGAGGCCGGGCGCCTGACCGCGCCGATGCCCGGTAAGATGGTCGCCTTCCTGGTTGCGGCCGGCGAGCGCGTCGCCCAGGGCCAGCCGCTCGCTGTCATGGAAGCCATGAAGATGGAGCACACCATCGCCGCGCCCGCCGCTGGCGTGGTGACCGAGCTGCTGTACGCGGTCGGCGACCAGGTCGGCGATGGCGCCGAACTGCTCAAGCTCGAACTCGAGCTGGCACCGGCCTGAAACCGCACAGGAGTCCGCATGAGCATCCACTACCCCTTGAGCGTCCGGCTGGTCGAGGTCGGCCCGCGCGACGGCTTGCAGAACGAGAAGCAGCCGCTGCCGGCCGCGGTCAAGATCGAACTGGTGCAGCGCCTGCAGGCTGCCGGCCTGCGCGAGATCGAGGTCACGAGCTATGTCAGCCCGAAATGGGTGCCGCAGATGGCCGACAACCACCAGGTCATGAGCGGCATCCAGCGGCGCGCCGGCGTGCGCTATTCGGTGCTGACGCCCAACCTCAAGGGCTTCGAGGCCGCACTGGCCGACCGGCCCGACGAGATCGTGGTCTTCGGCGCCGCCAGCGAGGCCTTCAGCCAGAAGAACATCAACTGCAGCATCGCCGAAAGCATGGAGCGCTTCGCGCCCGTCGTGCAGGCCGCGCTGGCTGCCGGCATCCAGGTGCGCGGCGCCATGAGCTGCACGGTCGGTTGTCCCTACGAGGGCGAGATCGCCCCTCAGCGGGTCGAAATGCTGGCCAGGTTGATGAAGGGTATCGGTGTGCAGCGGGTCGATGTCGCCGACACCATCGGCGTCGGCACGCCACTCAAGGTGCAGCGCGCGATCGAGGCCACGCTCAAGGTCTACGAGCTCGACCAGGTCAGCGGCCATTTCCATGACACCTATGGACAGGCCCTGAGCAACACGCTGGCCGCGCTGCAGCTGGGGGTCTGGAACTTCCAGTCATCGGTCGCCGGGTTGGGCGGCTGCCCATATGCCAAGGGCGCGACCGGCAACGTCGCGACCGAGGACCTGGTCTACCTGCTGCACGGCATGGGAATCGAGACCGGCATCGACCTCGACGCACTGGTCGATGCGGGCACCTTCATCAGCGCGGCGCTGGGCCGGCCGACCGGTTCGCGCGTGGCGCGGGCGCTGCTGGCGCGGCGCGGCTGAACAGATAAGGGGTAGGGCCGGCGCCCCCGATCAGCTGGTCTGGGCTCCTGCCACCAGAAAAAAACCCCTGGGCCGCAAGCCGCAGGGGTTTTTTTCATCGGTCACAGGCTGCAAGGGCCTGCGCCGTGATCAGCTCGCCAGGGCCTCGAAGGCGCGCGCGGTGATTTCGTCGACGCTGCCGGTGCCGCTGATGGCGCGGTACTTGGGGGCAGCAGCCGGTTCGGCCTTGGCCCAGTCGCCGTAGTAGTCGACCAGCGGACGGGTCTGGGCGCTGTAGACTTCGAGGCGCTTCTTGACGGTCTCTTCCTGGTCGTCGGCGCGCTGCACCAGCGGCTCGCCGGTCACGTCATCGACGCCTTCAACCTTGGGCGGGTTGAACTTGACATGGTAGGTGCGGCCCGAAGCCGGGTGCGAGCGGCGACCGCTCATGCGCTCGATGATGGCGTCGAACGGCACGTCGATCTCGAGCACATAGTCGAGCTTGACGCCGGCGGCCTTCATCGCGTCGGCCTGCGGAATCGTGCGCGGGAAGCCGTCGAACAGGAAACCCTGGGCGCAGTCGGACTGGGCGATGCGGTCCTTGACCAGGTTGATGATCAGCTCGTCGCTGACCAGGCCGCCGGCATCCATGACCTTCTTGGCTTCCAGACCCAGCGGGGTGCCGGCCTTGACCGCGGCGCGCAGCATGTCGCCGGTCGAGATCTGCGGAATGCCGTACTTCTGGCAGATGAAGTTGGCCTGGGTGCCTTTGCCTGCGCCGGGGGCGCCCAACAGGATCAATCGCATGGGTTTCCTTGTCTTTAATATATCAAACGGTTGTCTCGCGGTTCCTCGCCGCCTGCCCCTACTGGGCAAACGACCAAGGATAGCATGCCGGACTTGTCGTCCAGCTTACTGCAGGAAGGTCCTCGGGTCCCCCCCGCCAGGCTTCAGGCCAGTGCGGCGAAGATCTCGCGCACCCGTTCCAGGTCGGCTTGCGTGTCCACGCCCGGGCCCGGTGCCTGGTCGCAGACATGGACCGCGATGCGCTCGCCATGCCAGAGCACGCGCAGTTGTTCGAGCGATTCGCACCGCTCGGTCGGGGCCGGCTCCAGGCCGGGGAATTGCTTGAGAAAGCCGACCCGGTAGCCGTAGATGCCGACATGGCGCAGCGGTGCCGGCTGCTCGGGCAGATCGACCAGGCCCGAACTCCAGGCCTCGGCCATGCCGTCGCGCCACCAGGGGATCGGCGCCCGGCTGAAGTACTGCGCCGTGCTGCGCCGGTCGAGCACCACCTTGACCACATTGGGGTTGGCGAATTCGGCCGCATGCGCAATCGCATGCGCGGCCGTGCTCATGACGCAGTCGGGGCGGCGTTGCAGTTCGGCGGCGACCGCCTCGATCAGCGCCGGGTCCATCAGCGGCTCGTCGCCCTGCACGTTGACCACGATCGCGTCATCGGGCAGGCCGAGCAGGGTGCAGGCCTCGGCCAGCCGGTCGCTGCCGCTCGGGTGGTCGGCGCGGGTCAGCAAGGCATCGACACCGGCCTCGCGGCAGGCTTGCAGGATCTGCAAGTCGTCGGTCGCGACCACGCAGGAGATGGCCCGGCTCAGTTTCACCCGCTCGGCCACGCGCACGATCATCGGTTGGCCGCAGATGTCGGCCAGCGGCTTGTTGCGCAGCCGGCTTGAGGCCAGTCGGGCCGGGATCAGCACATGGAACGGTGCGCCGCGCTCGGCTGCGGCGCTCATACGATAGGGCTGACGCTGCGGGCCAGGCGTTCGGCTTCTTCGTCGCCGATTTCGCGCGCTTCGTTCTCGAGCAGGATCGGGATTCCGTCGCGCACCGGATAGGCCAAGCGCGCGCTGCGCGAGGCGAGTTCCTGCGACTCGCGCAGGTAGATCAGGGGGCCCTTGGTGACGGGGCAGACCAGCAATTCAAGCAGTTTGGCGTCCATGAGCGAATGATAGTCGTTCCCGCACCCGCTTCAGCGCCAGATCGAGCTGATGCCAGAACTCGGGCGCCGGCTCCTGCTCAAGCGGCACCGCCCAGAGCTCGAGCCCGGGCTGGCCGGCCAGCAGCGGGAACAGCTTGACCGCGTCCTTTTCGGTGCAGAGCCAGCGCAGGCCGGGCGACTGTGCCGGTTGAGTTGAAGATGGCGCTGCCGATTGTGTGGCTGATTGCGCCGTCGCTGGTGCCTCCTGCAGCGCGGCCAGCAGCGCAGCGCCGTCGGCATGGTCGGGCAGCTCCAGCGTCTGCGCCAGCTCCAGGCCGCGCGCGCGCAGCATCTCGAAGAAGCGCTGCGGCTGGGCGATGCCGGCCAGTGCACCGACCGGGCCGGCGCCTGCCAGCGCGAAGTCGGACAGCGGCCGCCGCCGTCCCTGGGCGTCGATGGCCTCGGCCGCGAGCTCGCGCCGTGCCAGATGCACCTGGCCGCCGGTCTGCGCTGCCGGCAGCGGCGACAGCTCGACGCCGGGCCGGGTCGTACGCAGCACCAGCAGCTCGCCCGCGTCGCCATCACCCCAGGCGCGCGCCGGCCAGGGCTCGCGCAGCAGGCCGGCCGGCAGCAGCCAGCCGTTGCCGCAGCCGCGCTCGTCGAACACGACCACCGTCAGGTCGCGCGCCAGCGCCCAGTGCTGCATGCCGTCGTCACAGACCAGAATGTCGAGCTCGGGGTGGCGCGCCAGCAGCAGCCGGCCGGCCTCGGCCCGGTGGCGCCCGACGGCCAGCGGTGCGCCGGTGGCGCGCGCGATCAGCAGCGGCTCGTCGCCGGCCTCGCGGCTGCTGCTGTCGGGGCCGATCACGCGGCAGCCATCGCCCTCGCGGCCGTAGCCGCGCGAGATCACGCCTGGCGTCCAGCCCTGGGCGCGCAGATGGCGCAGCAGCGCGATCACGGTCGGCGTCTTGCCGGCGCCACCCACCACCACGTTGCCGACCACCAGCACCGGCACCGGCAACCGTTCGCTGCGCTTGATGCCGCTGCGGTAGGCCAGCCGGCGCAGCCCCATCAGCGCGGCGTAGAGCTGCGAGACCGGCCAGAGCAGGGCGGCCAGCGGCCCGCGGCGTTGCCAGGCCTGCAGCAGTCGGGACGACAGCGTCATGCGGGCTGCTCCAACGCCGCGCGGCGGTCGACTGGCAGCAGGGTCGGGTTGGCATCGGCCCGCACGGCTGGTGCGCGGCTGGACAATTGAGGCTTCATCGGAAAGGTGGGAAGGCTGAAAGCAGGAAAACTGAATCGGTCGTGCGGGAATCAGGGCATCAGCTGCAAGGTCGCCATCCGGGCATAGATCCCGCCGGCTGCCATCAGGGACTCGTGCCGGCCCTGTTCGACGATGCGCCCCTGATCGAGCACGATGATGCGGTCGGCCTGCTGCACGGTCGAGAGCCGGTGCGCGATCACCAGCGTCGTGCGGTCGCGCATGGCGGCACTCAGCGCGGCCTGCACCATATGCTCGCTTTCGGCATCGAGCGCGCTGGTCGCTTCGTCGAGCAACAGCAAGGGCGGATTCTTCAGCAAGGCGCGTGCGATCGCGATACGCTGGCGTTGTCCGCCCGACAGCCGCACGCCGCGTTCGCCGAGGAAGCTGGCGTAGCCGTCCGGCAGCGCCTCGATGAAGTCATGCGCGAACGCCGCCCTTGCGGCTTGCTTGACCTCGGCGTCGCTCGCCTCGGGCCGGCCATAGCGGATATTGTCCAGCGCCGTGCCCGAGAACAGCACCGCGTCCTGCGGCACGATGCCGATACGTTGGCGCAGGTCGTCGAGCGCCAGCCGCTGGATCGGCTGGCCGTCGAGCAGGATCTGGCCCTGCCCGGGGTCGTAGCAACGCAGCAGCAGCTGGAACAGCGTGCTTTTTCCCGCTCCACTGGCGCCGACCAGGGCGATGGTCTCGCCAGCCTCGACTTCGAGCGTGACCTCCTGCAGCGCTGCGGTGCCGGGGCGCGACGGGTAGTGGAAAGTCACCGCCTGCAGCGCGATCCGGCTGCCGCCAGCGGGCGAGGGCGCGGGCAGCGGGTCGGGCGGCGAGCTGATCGGAGATTGGGCCGACAGCAGCTCCATCAGCCGCTCGGTGGCGCCCGCCGCGCGCAACAGGTCGCCATAGACCTCGCCCAGCACGGCGACCGCACCGGCCAGGATCAGCGTGTAGAACACCGTCTGGCCCAGCTGGCCGGCGCTGATGCGGCCCGCCAGCACCGCCTGGCTGCCCTGGTAGAGCGCCCACAGCAGCAGCGCCGAGCTGGCGATGATCACGAACGCCACCAGCAGCGCGCGCGAGCGCGAGCGCTGCGCGGCGGTCTGGAACGCCTGCTCGGTCGCGGCCTCGAAGCGGGCCGCCTCGCGCGCCTGCGCCGTGAAGCTCTGCACCACGGCGATGGCGTCGAGCCGCTCGGCTGCCAGTGCGCTGGTGTCGGCGATCCGGTCCTGGCTGGCGCGCGAAAGCTTGCGCACGCGCCGGCCAAAGCCCATCGCGGGCAGCACCACCAGCAGGATCAGCAAGCCGACCTGGACCATCACATAGGGATTGGTCCAGACCAGCATCACGAGCGCCCCGAGGCCCATGACGGCGTTGCGCAGCCCCATCGACAGCGAGGAGCCGATCACGGTCTGGACCAGGGTGGTGTCGGTCGTCAGGCGCGACAGCACCTCGCCGGTCGGGGTGGTCTCGAAGAACTCGGGGCTTTGCTCCAGCACATGGGCGTAGACCGCCTGGCGCAGGTCGGCCGTGACGCGCTCGCCCAGCCAGCTGACCAGATAGAAGCGCGCAGCCGAGAACAGCCCGAGTCCGACCGCGACCAGGAACAGCAGGCCGAAGCGTTCGCTCAGCTGCTGGCTGCGGACGTTGCCGCTCGAGGACAGCGCCGTGTCGATCAATCCGCGCAGTGCGACTGGAAACAGCAGCGTCGCCGCTGCCGCCAGCACCAGAAACAGCACGGCCAGCAGCAGCCGGCCGCGATAGGGCCGCAGGAAGGGCAGCAGACCGCCGAGGGCGCGGGGTGCGCCGGCAGCGCGCGCAGGCTGGGCAGATGGCTTCATGCTGCGAGTCTATGCGCTGCGGCCCGGGGTGCGCTGCCAGCTCAATGCCGCCACCGATCCCGCCAGCAGCTGGGCCAGGATCATCAGCGCGACCACGCCGCTCCAGCCCTGGCTTTCGTAGCCCAGGCCCGCGACCCAGGCCGCCAGCGCGCCGCCCGAGTAGTAACTCATGTTGTAGAGCCCGGTCGCCAGCGATCGGCCCTGGTTTACCTGGCCGGCAATGAAGCTGATGGTGGCCGCCTGGCAGACGAAGATGGCCGACGAGCAGATTGCCAGCCCCAGGATCACGGGCGCCAGCGCCGGCAGCAGCGTCAGCAGCAGTCCGCCACTCGAGACCAGCAGCGCGACGAGCAGGGTGCGCAGGAAGCCCCAGCGCTGGATCAGCCGGCCCGCCAGCGGCGTCACCAGCACGCCGAGCAGATAGACCGTGAACACATTGGCCAGGCCGGCGGCCGACAGCCGGAACGGCGCGCCCGCCAGGTGCAGGTTGACATAGGTGAAGCTGCCCACCAGCGAGAACAGCACGCAAAAGCCCACCGCGCAGGCCGCCAGCAGGCGTGGATTGCCCAGATGGCTGCGCAAGCTCGCCAGCGCGCTGCGCCAGTCGCGGCTCGGCACGAAATGGCGCGAGCGCGGCAGCCGCCACAGCACCAGCAAGCCCCCGCTCAGGGTCAGCAGCGCCAGCGTCAGGAAAGCGCCCTGCCAGCCCCACCAGTGCGCGGCATGGCCGGCAATGAAACGCCCGGAAAAGCCGCCCATGACGCTGCCGGCGACATAGGTGCTGATCATGCGCGCCACCCCGCCCGTGGCCTGGAATTCCTCGGCCAGATAGGCCATCAGCACCACCACGATGCCCGGCACGGCCAGGCCCTGCAGGAAGCGCAGTGCGATGACCTGGTTCAGGCTGGCGGCCAGCGGAATCAGCAGCGTCGGCAGCACCAGCGCGAACAGCGAGGCGCAGATCAGCCCCTTGCGGCCCCAGGCGTCCGACAGCAGTCCCATGAAGGGCGACAGCAGCGCCACGGCCAGGATGGTGGCGCCGACCGTCAGGCCGGCCTGCACCGGGCTGGCGTCGAAGTCGGCCATCAGCAGCGGCAACACCGACTGCATCGCATAGACGTTGATGAAGGCAATGCAGCCGATCAGCCCGACGATGGCCCGCGAGGCCAGCGGGGCCGGGTCGTCCGGTTGTCGCCGCGCCAGCAGGCCGGGCTCAGACATCGGTCAGCGCCGCCTGGCGTTGGCCCGTGAGCACCGCCAGGCCGAGCGCCCAGCTCGCCAGCGCGCAGCCGGCGATGCCCAGCACCATCGCCAGCGGCTGGCCGCTGCCGAGCCAGCCGACCAGCAGCATCGCGAGCGCGCCGACCGCGAAGTGCAAGCTGCCCATCAGCGCCGCCGCCGTGCCGGCGATCGCGCCATGCCGGTCCATCGCCAGCACCGACACGCCCGGCAGCGTCAGCCCCAGGCAGCCGTAGCCGACGAACAGCAGCCCGATCAGCGTCGCCAGCGGCGGCAGGCCGCCCCAGCAGGACAGCGCGGCGCCCAGCATGCTGAGGGCAAAGCCGCTCAGGCTGGCGCGCATCAGCCGCGCCATGCCAAAGCGCCGCGACAGCCAGGGGCCGAACTGGGCCGCACCGATGAAGGCGGCCGCGTTGAGCGCAAAGGCCAGGCTGAACTGGCGCGCCGACAGTCCGTAATGGTTGATCAGCACGAAGGAGGCGTTGGCCAGATAGACCATGAAGCCGGCCATGCCCAGGCCGCCGATCAGCACCATGGCCAGGAAATGGCGGTCGCGCAGCAGCAGGGCATAGCCCGAGAACGCGCTCGACCAGGAGCTTTGTGTGCGTTGCTCGCGCGGGCGGGTCTCCTTGAGCCCCAGCGTCGACAGCAGCCCGCCGATGGCCGCCACGCCGGTGATGGCCCAGAACACGCTGCGCCAGCCGGCCAGATCGATCAGCAGGCTGCCCGCCAGCGGCGCCAGTATCGGCGAGACGCTGAACACCAGCATCAGCAGCCCCATCATGCGCGTGGCCTCGTGCCCGGTGTAGAGGTCGCGCACCACGGCGCGCGGAATCACCGAGGCCGCGCAGGCGCCCAGGCCCTGGATGAAGCGCAGCAGGATCAGGGTCTCGATGTCCTGCGCCAGCGCGCAGCCGATGCTGGCCAGGCCGAACAGGGCCAGGCCGGCGATCAGCGGGCGCTTGCGGCCCAGCATGTCGGACAGCGGGCCGTAGAACAGCTGGCCGAACCCGAGCGCGACGAAGAAGGCCATCAAGGTCAGCTGCACGCCAGTGGCGGAGGCCTGCAGTTCATGGCCCAGCGACGGCATGCCGGGCAGATACATGTCGATCGCGAACGGGCCGACCGCCTGCAGCAGGCCCAGGATCAGGGCCACGCGGCCGATCGAATAGTCATGCATCGACCGGGCACCCCGCGGGTTGGCCGGGCCCAGGCTCCAGAGTCCATGCCAGGGTCAGTGGCGAGGTCAATGCCGAGGCAGGGCGCAGCCGGGGCCACGCAACGGGAGTCGAGGCGGTCATGGGCAAGAATCAGGTCCTTGAGGTGGGAGGGCGCAGCAGGGCGCTGTGGCGACAGAATAAGCCATGCGGCCGGCCTGGGGTCTGGAGCCTGGAACCGGGCGCCTGGCTTGATCGGGATTCCGATTGACCGCAAGCGGTCCAAGGCCATGTTTGTTTCCTACAATCATCATTTGTTGCAACCCCCAACCTAGGACGCCTCTATGGAACACACCCTGCCCGCACTGCCTTACGCAATCGATGCCCTGGCCCCCCATTACAGCCAGGAAACCCTGGAGTTCCACCACGGCAAGCACCACAATGCCTACGTGGTCAACCTGAACAACCTGCAAAAGGGCACCGACTTCGAGAACATGGACCTCGAGTCCATCGTCAAGGCCTCCAGCGGCGGCATCTACAACAACGCGGCCCAGATCTGGAACCACACCTTCTTCTGGAACTGCATGAAGCCCAACGGCGGTGGTGAGCCCACCGGCGCGCTGGCCGATGCCATCAACGCCAAGTTCGGCAGCTACGCCGCCTTCAAGGAAGCCTTCGTCAAGTCGGCCGTCGGCAACTTCGGTTCCGGCTGGACCTGGCTGGTCAAGAAGGCTGACGGCTCGGTCGACATCGTCAACATGGGCGCCGCCGGCACCCCGCTGACCACCGCCGACAAGGCCCTGCTGACCGTCGACGTCTGGGAACACGCCTACTACATCGACTACCGCAACATGCGTCCGAAGTTCGTCGAGACCTTCCTCGACAAGCTGGTCAACTGGTCGTTCGCCGAAGCCAACTTCGCCTGATCCAGGCTGACGGGCAGCGCGCTGGTCCGTCACGCGCCGCTGACAAGAAACCCGCAGCCTGCAACGGCCTGCGGGTTTTTTGTTTTGGCGCCGGCTGGACGCCGGCTTGAGGCTGGCCGGGAGGTCCTCAGGGCTGGCTGGGCCGGAACGGCGCACCGCCGAGCTTGAAGCCGGCCTGGATGCCGCGCTTGGCGAACCAGCCCTGGTGCATCTCGAGCACGAAGCGCACCGGCTTGGCCGAGCAATGGTTGGCCTCGCTTTGCGGCTGCATGTCGACCAGGTTGATAATTGAGCCGTCATCGGCGACGAAGGCCGCCGTCAGCGGCAGCAAGGTGTTCTTCATCCAGAAGCATTGCACGGCGGGCTGCTCGAAGACGAACAGCATGCCCTCGCTGGCCGGCATCTGCTGGCGCCACATCAGGCCCGCGCTGCGCTGCTGCGGTGTCAGCGCCAGCTGCGCATCGATCAGGTGCATGCCGGCTTGCAGCCGGGTGCGCTGCAGATCGGTCTGCGCGGCCGGTAGGGTGGCCTGGGCCTGGGCCGGCAGCCAGGCGCCAGTGCTCCAGGCCAGTGTCAGGCCGAGCAGGCAGCGGCGCGCCAAGCGTGCGCGCGCTGGCAGGGTGGGGCGGGTCCCGGCTGGCCGGGCAGGGGAGGGCTGGAGGTCGTTGCGCTGGCTCATGGTGGGTGAATCTTACCGCCCTGCCGAGCGCTTGCCGGCGTGCCGCTGCCGCCTGGCCGGTCGGCAAAATCGGTCTCTGCCACTCTTATATAAGATGCAAGACATCCACAAGGTGGAATTTGTCGCTAGAATTTGAAATTGACTTCCCCTCGAAGCCCATGGCCTGGTCTGGCCTACCGGTCCGGCCTGCCTTCATCTGCTCTGAACCCTGAGCTCGCATCTGAAAGAGGACGACATGTCTGACAAATCCAAGATCATCTACACGCTGACCGATGAGGCACCGCGCCTGGCGACGGCAGCATTCCTGCCCATCATCCGCACCTTCGCAGAACCGGCCGGCGTCGAAGTCGCCGAGGCAGACATCTCCGTGGCCAGCCGTATCCTGGGCGAGTTTTCGGACTTCCTGACTGAAGAGCAGCGTGTTCCCAACACCCTGGCCGAGCTGGGCAAGAAGACGCTGCAGCCCGACGTCAACATCATCAAGCTGCCCAACATTTCGGCGTCGGTCGGGCAGCTCAAGGTCGCGATCAAGGAGCTGCAGGACAAGGGTTACGCGGTGCCCGATTTCCCGGAAGCGCCCAAGACCGACGAGGAAAAGGCGATCCGCGCGCTCTACAACAAGTGCCTGGGCTCGGCCGTCAACCCGGTGCTGCGCGAAGGCAACTCCGACCGCCGCGCACCGAAGGCGGTCAAGGAATACGCGCGCAAGCATCCGCACAGCATGGCTGAGTGGAGCCAGGCCTCGCGCAGCCATGTGTCGCACATGCACGCCGGTGACTTCTATCACGGCGAGAAGTCGATCACGCTGGATCGCGCGCGCGACGTCAAGATGGAGCTGATCACCAAGAGCGGCAAGACCATCGTGCTGAAGGAAAAGACCTCGCTGCTCGACCGCGAGATCATCGACAGCATGTTCATGAGCAAGAAGGCGCTGCTGGCCTTCTACGAAAAGGAAATCGAGGATGCGCACAAGACCGGCGTGATGTTCTCGCTGCACGTAAAGGCCACCATGATGAAGGTGTCGCACCCGATCGTGTTCGGCCACTGCGTCAAGATCTTCTACCGCGAAGCGTTCGAGAAGCACGGCAAGCTGTTCGACGAGCTCGGCATCAACGTCAACAACGGCATGGTCGATCTGTACAACAAGATCGCCACGCTGCCGCAGAGCCAGCAGGAGGAGATCAAGCGTGACCTGCACGCCTGCCTCGAGCACCGCCCCGAGCTGGCGATGGTCGACTCGGCCAAGGGCATCACCAACTTCCACTCGCCCAACGACGTGATCGTCGACGCCTCGATGCCCGCGATGATCCGCAACGGCGGCAAGATGTGGGGTGCCGATGGCCGCCTGAAGGACGTCAAGGCCGTGATGCCCGAGTCGACCTTCGCCCGCATCTACCAGGAGATGATCAACTTCTGCAAGTGGCATGGCGCCTTCGACCCCAAGACCATGGGCACCGTGCCCAACGTCGGCCTGATGGCGCAGCAGGCCGAGGAATACGGCTCGCACGACAAGACCTTCGAGATCGCCGAGGACGGCGTGGCCAACATCGTCGACATCGCCACCGGTGAAGTGCTGCTGAGCCAGAACGTCGAAGCCGGCGACATCTGGCGCATGTGCCAGGTCAAGGACGCCGCGATCCGCGACTGGGTCAAGCTGGCGGTCAACCGTGCCCGCAACTCCGGCATGCCGGTGGTGTTCTGGCTCGACGCCTACCGCCCGCACGAGGCGCAGCTCATCACCAAGGTCAAGATGTACCTGCATGAGCACAACACCAGCGGGCTGGACATCCAGATCATGAGCCAGGTGCGTGCGATGCGCTACACCCTGGAGCGTGTGATCCGTGGCGAGGACACGATCAGCGCCACCGGCAACATCCTGCGCGACTACCTGACCGACCTGTTCCCGATCATGGAACTCGGCACCAGCGCCAAGATGCTGTCGATCGTGCCGCTGATGGCCGGCGGCGGCATGTACGAGACCGGTGCCGGCGGCTCCGCTCCCAAGCATGTGCAGCAGCTGGTCGAGGAAAACCACCTGCGCTGGGATTCGCTCGGCGAGTTCCTGGCGCTGGCGGTCTCGCTGGAAGACCTCGGCATCAAGACGGGCAATGCCCGCGCCAAGCTGCTGGCCAAGACCCTGGACGCCGCCACCGGCAAGCTGCTGGACAACAGCAAGGGCCCGTCGCCCAAGACCGGCCAGCTCGACAACCGCGGCAGCCAGTTCTACCTGGCCATGTACTGGGCCCAGGAACTGGCCGCTCAGACCGAGGACGCCGAGCTGGCAGCCAAGTTCGCCCCGCTGGCCCAGACGCTGACCGAGAACGAGGCCAAGATCGTCGCCGAACTCAATGCGGTCCAGGGTCAGCATGTCGACATCGGTGGCTACTACCTGCCCGACGTCAGCAAGCTCGAGGCCGTCATGCGCCCGAGCGCGACCTTCAACGCGGCGCTGGAACTGGTCAAGGCCTGATCTCGCCCGTCCGACGCTGGCATTGAGCCGGCGTCCACAATGAAAAAACCGGCCTCGCGAGAGCGCCGGTTTTTTCATGTCCGTGTGAAATTTTCAATCTGGCCACGCGCGCCGATTGGCCGTCTGTGCCCCGATGATTTCGCCCAAGCCAGACCGCCCGCATCATCATGGTGAGCGACTGCGAGCGACCTTGACCGGTACAGAACCGCTTCTGGCCTCTAAAATGACCAATGATGAAAATCCTCATTTGCAACGACGACGGCTACCAGGCCCCCGGAATCAGTGCCCTCTACCAGGCCCTTGCCGACTTGGGCCAGGTCGAGGTGGTCGCGCCCGAGCAGAACAACAGCGCCAAGTCCAACGCCCTGACGCTGCACACGCCGCTCTATGTCCAGCGCGCCGACAACGGTTTTCGCTATGTCAACGGTACGCCGGCTGACTGCGTCCACATCGCCCTGACTGGCTTGCTCGGTTACCGCCCCGATCTGGTGGTATCGGGCATCAACAACGGCGCCAACATGGGCGACGACACCATCTATTCGGGCACGGTTGGCGCCGCGATGGAGGGCTATCTGTTCGGCGTGCCGGCGATCGCCTTCTCGCAGGTCGAGCGCGGCTGGACCCATCTTGATGCCGCGGCCGAGTGCGCGCGCGAGCTCGTGCAGTCGCTCGAGTCCTCGATCATGGCGCTGAGCCAGCAGGCCCAGGCCGGTCTTGTCGCCGCGGCGGACCCCGCCAGCGAGTCTGGCCAGGCAGGTCAGGCGCTCAGGCCCTGGCTGCTCAACGTCAACCTGCCCAATCTGGCGCGCGAGCAGATCAAGGGCTTTCAGGTGGCGCGCCTGGGTCGGCGTCACGCTGCCGAACCCGTGATCCAGCAGCTCAACCCGCGCGGCGAAACCATGTACTGGATCGGCGCCGCTGGCGCTGCCATGGACGACAGCGAGGGCACCGATTTCCACGCCACCAACGCGGGCTATGCCTCGCTGACGCCGCTGCAGATCGACCTGACCGATCACGCGCGCCTGCCTGAATGGGCCCGGACCGCGGCCCGACTGTCGCGCCTGGAACAGCCGCAACGCGCCGACACCGCATGAGTTCACCGTCGCGCCAGCCCGCGGGCCGGCCGTTCGCGCCTGCACCGACCAAGCCCCGGCCGGGCTTTCCGGTCAGGCTGGCGAGCATGGCCGCGCCGGTCTTGACCACCACCCAGCCGGTGCCTGGCTTGCCATACGGCAGGCCGCTAGTTGCGGCGGCGCATGATTCCAGACCTGCTGCTCCGGCGCCGGTGCCGTCCGGCCTGGGGCTGGACTCCAGCGCGGTGCGTCTGGCCATGGTCAGCCGGCTGGCCGCGCAAGGCCTGTCCGAGCCGGCCGTGCTGCAGGCGCTGGCAGCGGTCGAGCGTCACCGCTTTGTCGACTCGGCCCTGGTCAACCAGGCCTACGAGGACACCAGCCTGCCGATCGGCCTGGGCCAGACCATCTCCAAGCCCAGCGTGGTCGGGCGCATGCTCGAGCTGCTGATCCAGGGCCGCAGTCGACCGCTGGGCCGCGTGCTGGAAATCGGTACTGGCTGCGGTTACCAGTCCGCCTTGCTGGCAAGGCTGGCGCGCGAGGTCTACAGCCTGGAGCGATTGCGCGCCCTGCACGAGAAGGCGCGCGACAAGCTGCGGCCGTTGCGGCTGCACAATGTGCATCTGATACTGGGCGACGGCATGCTGGGATATCCCAAGGGTGCGCCTTACGATGCCATCTTGTCGGCGGCTGGCGGCGACTCGATTCCGCAGGCCTGGCTCGATCAACTCGCACCCGGTGGGCGCCTGGTTGCCCCTGCTGCACTGGCCTCTGGCCGCCAGAGCCTGGTCGTGATCGACAAGACCGATCAGGGCTGTGTCCAGACGGTTCTGGAGGCGGTTCACTTTGTACCCCTAAAATCAGGGCTTGCCTGACCGCAAGGTCGGGCGCGTCTCATTTTTAGCGGAGGTGTTCCAATGGAACTGATGGTTCCGAATTCCGGCGTTTCGACGTCGCATCCAGGCCCGTTGGCCCGCTGGCCCTTGCAGCTCGCGATGGCAGCGGGCCTGTGCCTGCTGGCGGCCTGCAGCACGACCAGCCTGGATGAGCCCGGACGTGCGCCAGTGACCGATCGCTCCCCCCGGAACGGATCTGCTTCCGCTGCCGTCACACCGTTGCCGGGTCAGGAGAACGCCGGCAAGCCGGGCTACTACACCGTGCGCCCAGGCGACACGCTGACGCGCATCGGCCTCGAGCAGGGCCAGAGTCCGCGCGATCTGGCGCGCTGGAACGCCCTCGACAATCCGCACCTGATCGAGGTCGGCCAGGTCTTGCGCGTCGTGCCGCCCGGCAGGGACCCGGTCGCGGTCAGTCCGGGCGTGACCGTCACGCCAGTGCCCGCGCCCGCCACCGACGCGCGCGTCAAGCCGCGCAACTTGAACGACAAGACCGTCGAGGGCGCCAAGCCCATCACCGGCCTGGTCGATGCCGAGGAGCTCGCCTTTGCCTGGCCTGTTGGCGGCGCCTTGCTCGAGCGCTTCGACGAGACCCGCAACAAGGGCGTCGACATCGCCGGCAAGGCCGGCGATCCGGTGCTGGCCGCCGCCGACGGTCGCGTGGTCTATGCCGGTGCCGGCCTGCGCGGCTACGGCAACCTCGTGATCCTCAAGCACAACAACACCTACCTGACGGCCTACGCCCACAACCAGGCGCTGATGGTCAAGGAAGACCAGACCGTGCGCCAGGGCCAGAAAATCGCCGAGATGGGCAGCAGCGACGCCGACCGCGTCAAGCTGCATTTCGAGGTGCGCCGCCAGGGCAAGCCGGTCGATCCGCTCAAATTCCTGCCTTCCCGCTAAATCCCCCCTCTCCTGATGGAACAAGACAATCAAATGGCTGCCGATCCGGCAGTCCAATCTCTGCTGCCTGAGGGCTGGCTCGAGATCACCTCGATGGACCTCGACGCCCAGGGCGTCGCACGCAAGCCCGACGGCAAGGTGGTCTTCATCGACGGCGCGCTGCCGACCGAGATCGTCAGCGCCCAGACCACGCGCAAGAAGAACCAGTGGGAACAGGCGACCCTGACCGAGATCCATCGCGAGTCCTCGCTGCGCGTGGCGCCGCGCTGCCCGCATTTCGGCCTGCACGCGGGCGCCTGCGGCGGCTGCAAGATGCAGCACCTCGATCCGGCGGCCCAGGTCGCGGTCAAGCAGCGCGTGCTGGAGGACAACCTCTGGCACCTGGGCAAGGTCAAGGCCGAGGGCCTGCTGCGTCCGATCGCCGGTCCGGCCTGGGGCTACCGCTACCGCGCCCGCCTGTCGGTGCGCTATGTGCACAAGAAGGGCGAGGTGCTGGTGGGCTTCCACGAGCGCAAGAGCCGCTATGTCGCCGACATGCGCGAATGCCATGTGTTGCCGCCCCATGTCAGCGCCTTGCTGCTGCCGCTGCGCGCGCTGATCCACGGCATGGAGGCGCGCGAGACCTGCCCGCAGATCGAGCTGGCCTGCGGCGACTCGGTCACTGCGCTGGTGCTGCGCCACCTGGAACCCTTGTCGGCGTCCGACCTGCTGCTGCTGCGCGAGTTCGCGCTGCGCCACAGCGTCGACGGCCAAGTGATCCAGTGGTGGCTGCAGCCCAAGGGCCCGGACACCGTGCACCTGCTCGATACCGAGCCCGAGCCGGTCCCGCTGTCCTATGCCTTGCCCGACTTCGGCATCGTCCACCCCTTCAAGCCGACCGACTTCACCCAGGTCAACCCGCATATCAACCGGGTGCTGGTCGCACGCGCGCTGCGCCTGCTGGCCGTCGAGAAAGACGAGCGCGTCATCGACTGGTTCTGCGGTCTGGGCAACTTCACGCTGCCGCTGGCGACCCAGGCGCGCGAGGTGCTGGGCATCGAGGGCAGCGAGGCGCTGGTCGCGCGTTCGCGCCAGAACCTGGCGCGCAACCAGGCCCAGCGCGGCGGCCTGGCGCCCACCAGCTTCGTCGCGCGCAACCTGTTCGAGATGACGCCAGCCATGCTGGTGGCCGATGGCCAGGCCGACAAGTGGCTGGTCGATCCGCCACGCGAAGGCGCTTTCGCGCTGTCCAAGGCGCTGGCCGACATCCACCAGGCGCGCATCGGTGCCGAAGGCGCCGAGCCGCTGCCGCCCGAGGCCGCAGGCTGGAGCTTCCCCAAGCGCATCGTCTACGTCAGCTGCAACCCCTCGACGCTGGCGCGCGACGCCGGCCTCTTGGTGCACCAGGCCGGCTACCGCTGCACGGCCGCCGGCGTGGTCAACATGTTCCCGCATACCGCCCATGTCGAGAGCATCGCGGTGTTCGAGCGCGCCGACTGAAGCCATGGGCCGGGCACTGCCCCGGCCTGCTGCAAGCCGGCCATGCCGGCCAGCCTTCAGTGCTGAAACGTAAAAAAGCCTGGCAGCAATGCCAGGCTTTTTGCTGGGGACCGTCAGGCATCAGCCAGACGGCAGATCCGGGTCAGTCGCTCAGTCGCGTTCGCCGCCAAACAGGCCCAGCAGCGACAGCAGGCTCTGGAAGATGTTGAACAGGTTCAGGTAGATCGCCAGCGTGGCGGTGATGTAGTTGGTCTCGCCGCCGTCGACGATGCGCTTCAGGTCAACCAGCAAGAAGGCGCTGAAGATCGCGATCGCCATCGTGCTGAGTACCGCCATGAAGACGCTGCTGCCGACGAAGACGTTGACGATGCCGCCGACCAACAGCACCAGCACGCCGATGAACAGCCACTTGCCCAGGCCCTCGAGGTCACGCTTGATCGTGCTCGCCAGGCTGGCCATGACCAGGAACACGCCCGCGGTGCCGCCAAAGGCGGTCATGATCAGCTCGCCGCCGTTCCTGAAACCCAGCACATAGGCAATCATGCGCGACAGCATCAGGCCCATGAAGAAGGTGAAGCCCAGCAGCACGGCCACGCCGGCACCGCTGTGCTTGGTCTTCTCGATCGCATACATGAAGCCGAAGGCACCGGCCAGGAACACGATCATGCCCAGACCGCCGCTGAGCATGGCGGTGATGCCGGTCGCGACGCCAATCCAGGCGCCCAGCACCGTGGGCAGCAGGCTCAGTGCCAGCAGCCAGTAGGTGTTGCGCATGACCTGATTGCGCTGCGCGCTCGAGACGGTGGCGCCGAAGCGGCCGAAGCTGTTGGGGTATTGATTCATGTTCAGTCTGTCCGTGGTGGGGGAGGCCGAAAGCCCTCGTTCGGATCTATTCTAGGGCCGCTGCCGAGTTTATGCTGGAGCCAGTCCGGAATCGTGACAGAACTGGCGCCTGGCTATCGCCATCATTGCAACTATCAATCGTCGGGTGCCATAGTTCCGGGCTATGATTCATTCAGTCGTCAAGACCACGTTTCAACAACTGCAAGCGCAAGGAAATCCGATGTCCCTCATCAACACCCAAGTCCAGCCGTTCAAGACCGAAGCCTTCCACAATGGCAAGTTTGTCGAAGTCACCGAGAAGAGCCTGCACGGCAAGTGGTCGGTCGTGATCTTCATGCCGGCAGCCTTCACCTTCAACTGCCCGACCGAAATCGAAGACGCGGCTGACAACTACGCCGAGTTCCAGAAGGCTGGCGCCGAGGTCTACATCGTCACCACCGACACCCATTTCTCGCACAAGGTCTGGCACGAGACTTCGCCGGCTGTCGGCAAGGCCCAGTTCCCGCTGGTGGGCGACCCGACCCACACCCTGACCAACGCTTTCGGCGTGCACATCCCTGAAGCCGGCCTGGCCCTGCGCGGCACCTTCGTGATCAACCCCGAAGGCTTCATCAAGACGATGGAAGTCCATGACAACGCGATCGCCCGCGACGTCAAGGAAACCCTGCGCAAGCTGAAGGCTGCCCAGTTCGTCGCCAACAACCCGGGCCAGGTCTGCCCGGCCAAGTGGAACGAAGGCGCAGCGACCATCACCCCGTCGCTCGACCTGGTTGGCAAGATCTAAGCCTTTGCGCTAAGACGGCCTGGCGCCTGCGGGCGCCCGCCAGCCGGACCGCGTCCGGGCGCTTGCGCCCAGCCGTCCGGCTTTTTCATTTCCGAACCCCAGACAGAAGGACCCCACCATGCTCGATCAAGCACTCAAGAACCAGTTGGCCGCCTACCTGCAGCGCGTGACGCAGCCGTTCGAGCTGGTGGCCTCGCTCGACGCCAGCCCGACCTCGCACGAGATGCAGAACCTGCTCGAGACCATCGCCGGCCTGTCGGACCACATCACGCTGCGCACCGACGGCCAGGACGCGCGCCGGCCCTCGTTCAGCCTGCAGCGCCTGGGCTCCGAGAGCCAGCTGCGCTTTGCCGGCCTGCCGCTGGGGCATGAGTTCACCTCGCTGGTGTTGGCGCTGCTGTGGACCGGCGGCCATCCGCCCAAGGTCGAGGCCGAGCAGATCGAGCAGATCAAGGCGCTCGACGGCGACTTCGAGTTCGAGGTCTACATGTCGCTGTCCTGCCACAACTGCCCGGACGTGGTGCAGGCGCTGAGCCTGATGGCGATCCTGAACCCCAGCATCAAGACCACCGTGATCGAAGGCGGCGCCTTCAAGGCCGAGGTCGATGCGCGCGAAGTCATGGCGGTGCCGATGGTGTTCCTCAACGGTCAGGTGTTCGGCTCGGGCCGCATGCTGCTCGAGGAAATCATCGCCAAGCTTGATACCGGCTCGGCCGCGCGTGAAGCCGCCAAGATCGACCAGAAGGCACCCTACGACATGCTGGTCGTCGGCGGTGGCCCGGCTGGCGCCGCTGCTGCCGTCTACGCCGCACGCAAGGGCATCCGTACCGGTGTCGCCGCCGAGCGCATGGGCGGCCAGACCAACGACACGATGGGAATCGAGAACTACATCTCGGTGCTCGAAACCGACGGCCCCAAGTTCGCCGCCGCGCTCGAAGCCCAGGTGCGCCATTACGGCGTCGATGTGATGAACCTGCAGCAGGCGACCGAGCTGATCCCGGCCGAAGCCGAAGGCGGCCTGGTCCAGGTCAAGTTGGCCAATGGCGCCACGCTCAAGGCCCGCTCAGTGGTGCTGAGCACCGGCGCGCGCTGGCGCAACGTCAACGTGCCCGGCGAGCAGGAATACAAGAACAAGGGCGTGGCCTACTGCCCGCATTGCGACGGCCCGCTGTTCAAGGGCAAGCGCACCGCGGTCATCGGTGGCGGCAACTCAGGCGTCGAGGCAGCGATCGACCTGGCCGGCATCGTGTCCCATGTGACGCTGATCGAGTTCGGTGACCAGCTCAAAGCCGATGCGGTGCTGGTGGCCAAGCTCAAAAGCCTGCCCAATGTGACGATCCACACCAGCGCCCAGACCACCGAGATCACCGGCGACGGCAGCAAGGTCAACGGCCTGCGCTACAAGAACCGCATCAGCGGTGCCGAGCACCATCTCGAACTCGAAGGCATCTTCGTGCAGATCGGCCTGGTGCCGAACACCGAATGGCTCAAGGGCACGGTCGAGCTGTCCAGGTTCGGCGAGATCGTGGTCGATGCCAAGGGCCACACCAATGTGCCGGGCGTGTTTGCGGCGGGAGACTGCACCACGGTGCCGTACAAGCAGATCGTGATCGCGGCGGGCGAGGGCGCCAAGGCGGCCTTGAGCGCCTTCGACCACCTGATTCGCCTGCCGGCAGCTTGATGAAGCAATCAGGAATGTCGCGGAAAAGCGATATTCCTGCCTTGATCATTCGTTGGACAGTGATGTCGCTTGCTTGGGGTGGCGAACTGCTGCCGGCAGAATCAAGCCGTGCTTTTGTGCCAGCTCGTGGTTGAGAACTACAACGGAGTTGGGAGGAAGTGCCCATGTCTTTACGATGGGCTTGAGAACTAGCGACAGCGCACTTTGCAGCGGTGCCAACCATTCCTGCTTGTGTCCGTTGATGACCAGCACAAAGCGGAAGCCCTGAGTTTTTAGGGATGGTGTTCAAAACACCCGTGGCGGCGGCCACTGAGGCGAGATATTCCACATGGTGACGAATCAGGCGTTTTTTGGGTCGCATACAAGGG
>Ga0156629_174_pt1 | contig 131909 bp, 112 predicted proteins | sample RifOxyC3_FD_110703 | JGI IMG/M metagenome (GOLD analysis project Ga0156629, IMG submission 110703) | Burkholderiales bacterium RIFOXYC12_FULL_65_23 | reverse complement strand
TGGGGATGGGGATGGGGATGGGGATGGGGATGGGGATGGGGATGGGGATGGGGATGGGTCAGGCGGATAATCGCTCGCATGGCTTTGATCACTCTCAATCAGGTATCGCTGGCGTTCGGGCATGTGCCCTTGCTGGATCACCAAGACTTCTCCCTCGAAACGCAGGAGCGCGTCGGTCTCGTGGGCCGCAACGGCACCGGCAAGTCGTCGCTGCTCAAGATATTGGCGGGCCTCGAGAGGCCCGACGATGGCGTGGTCCAGACGCAGAACGGCTTGCGCCAGGCCTATGTGCCGCAGGAGCCGGTACTGGATGGCGATGCCAGCGTGTTCGATGTCACGAGCGAAGGACTGGCGCGCGCCAAACTGGTACGCGATCTATATCTGGAGCATGCGCCGGGGGTCGATCTCGACGCGCTGCAAAACGAGATCGAGGCGCTCGATGCCTGGAACTGGGAGCAGCGGGTCGAACAGACGCTGGACAAGCTGCAGCTCGATGGCTCGACACGGGTCGGCGAGCTGTCGGGCGGACTCAAGAAGCGGGTGGCCTTGGCGCGCGCCCTGGTCAGCCAGCCCGACGTGCTGTTGCTCGATGAGCCGACCAACCACCTCGACCTCGATGCGATCGGCTGGCTCGAGGAGCTGCTGCTGGGCTTCAAGGGCAGCGTGGTGGTGATCAGCCACGACCGCGCCTTCCTGGACCGGGTCACGACCCGGACCGTCGAGCTCGACCGCGGCCGGCTGATGAGCTATGCCGGTAACTTCAGCCAGTATCAGGTGCTGAAGGAAGAGCAGCTCGCGCAGGAGGCGGTGATCAACGCCAAGGCCGACAAGCTGCTGGCCCAGGAAGAGATCTGGATCCGCAAGGGGGTCGAGGCGCGGCGCACGCGGGCACAGGCACGCATCGAACGACTGTCGGTGCTGCGCTCGCAGCGCTCGCAGCGGCGCGATGCCGTGGGCCGGGTGCGGATGGAGGTCAGCAGCGGCGCGCCGAGCGGCAAGCTGGTGGCCGAGCTGGAGAACGCGAGCAAGTGGTTCGGCGACGGCGACTCGCGCAAGACCATCATCAAGAATTTCACCGCCACCATCCTGCGGGGTGACAAGGTCGGCCTGATCGGCCCGAACGGCGCCGGCAAGACCACGTTGCTGAAGCTGATCCTGGGTCAGCTGGAGCCCGACGAGGGCACGGTCAAGCGCGGCACGCAGATGCAGGTGGCCTACTTCGACCAGATGCGGGATCAGCTCGACCTGGACGCGACGCTGGAGGATTTCATCAGCCCGGGCAGCGAGTGGGTCGAGATCAACGGCCGCCGCACCCATGTCAAGAGCTATCTGAGTGACTTCCTGTTCTCGCCGGCGCGGGCGCATGCGCCGGTCAGGACGCTGTCGGGCGGCGAGCGCAACCGGCTGCTGCTGGCGCGCCTGTTCGCACGCCCGGCCAACGTGCTGGTGCTCGACGAGCCGACCAACGACCTCGACATCGACACGCTGGAGTTGCTCGAAGGCTTGCTGGCCGAGTACGAGGGCACGGTGTTCCTGGTCAGCCACGACCGGCGCTTCCTCGACAACGTGGTCACGAGCACCATCGTGTTCGAGGGCGACGGCCTGTGGCGCGAATACGAAGGCAGCGTGCAGGACTGGCTGACACAGGCGGCACGGGCGCAGGGCGCGGTGGCCGGATCGCCCTGGGGCGCCAAGACCTCTTCCGGCAAGCTGGGCGACAAGACGCTGGCGGCCAAGGGACAGGCAACGGCGGCAGCGCCTGCGGCTGTGCCGTCGCCCAGCGTCGCGCCGACGGCCAAGCGCAAGCTGAGCTACAAGGAGCAGCGCGAGCTCGAGGCGCTGCCAGCACAGATGGAGGCGCTGGAGCAGGAACAGCAGCAAATCGACCGGGCACTGGCCGACGGCCACCTGTATGCGAACGATCCGGCCCAGGCGGCCTTGCTGTCGGCGCGCCATGGCGAGATCGAGGAGGCGCTGATGACGGCGCTCGAGCGCTGGGAGCAGCTCGGCGGCGTCTGAGAGCTCAGGGTTGCAGGTCGAGGTCGGGCTGATCCACCAGCGTGGAAAGCGGCAGCTGGCTGAGCTCTTGCAGCAGCTGGGCCAATGAGCGCCCGGCGGCTTGGACCAACTCCCGTCCCGTCGCGGCATCGGCCAGCGCGGCGTTGCCGACTGCGCCCTGCGGGTGGTAGTCCTGCATCTGCCAGGCCAGCTTGGCGCTGCGGCCATTGCCCAGGATCGGGTATTGCGCGGCGCGCTGTTGCGAGGTGGACGCGAAGTCGCGGGCGTGCTCCATCCGCACCAGATGGGGTTTCAGCGCCAGCATCATCGAGGTCTCGACCTGGCCGGCATGGATGCCGAAGCGGTGCTCGGCGGGGCTGATGCGGGTGTTGAGGTCGTTGCCCTGTTCGTCGAGCAAGGGCAGGTTGAACCAGCTGGCGCTGTAGACCAGCAGGTCGAGGCGGGTGCGCAGGTCGCGCGCGACCAGATCCATGATGCCGGCATGACCGCCGTGGCTGTTGAAGATCAGCAGCTTGCGCACGCCGGCGCGCGCCACCGATTCACCGATGTCGGTCCAGAGCCGCAGCACGGTTTCGGGCCGCAGCGTGAGCGTGCCGGGAAAGCGCTGGTGCTCGGGGCTCAGTCCGACCGACTGGGTCGGCAGGACGTAGGCCGGACAGGCTGCCGGCAGATGCGGTCCGGCTGCCGTCAAGATCCCCTCGACCAGATCGGCATCGACCGACAGCGGCAGATGCGGGCCGTGCTGTTCGATCGCGGCAACCGGCAACACGGCAACGGTGCGCTCGGGATCGAGGCTTGAAAAGTCGGTGGTGCAGAGGTCGGCCCAACGGCGCAGGACAGGAAGTGAATCGGGCATGGCGAGATCTTAAGCCGGACAAGGGTTGGGGCGGTCCTGCACAATGCGGTGCCGGGGCTGCTGCCTAGGCCTCCCCCTGATCCACCTTTACCTTGTTGCTTCACGATGCGTCACTGGATCGTCCGACTGCTGTTCGCCCTGCTGTCTACCCTGTCCTGGCCCACCTGGGCGCTGGACCTGACGGGGGGCGGTGTCATCAAGACCGCACAGGTACGGGCCGAGTTGCTGGTCCATGCCCCGGAGGGGGTGGCGGTGGGCAAGCCGCTCTGGCTAGGCCTGCAGCTGCAGCATGCGCCGCACTGGCACAGCTACTGGAAGAATGCGGGCGACTCGGGGCTGCCGACCGAGCTGCGCTGGACCTTGCCGGCTGGCGTGACAGCGGGCGAGATCGCCTGGCCGACACCGCGCAAGTTCCCGCTCGGCGAGCTGGCCAACTACGGCTATGACGGTACGGTGCTGCTGCCGGTGCCGTTGCAAGTCAGCCCCGGGTTCCAGGGCGATGCGCTGGTCGTGAATCTGCAGGCGAGCTGGCTGGTCTGCCGCCAGGAATGCATTCCCGAGCAGGGCAGCTTCCAGGTCCGGATTGCTGCCCAGGGCTCGACGGCCCAGCATGCAGGCCTGTTCCAGCAGGCTTGGGACGCGGCTCCGCGCACCCAGGCAGCGGCGGCCAGCCGGCTGCGCCCCGATGCAAAGACCCTGCGAGTCAGCCTGGACGGATTGCCGGCGGGCTGGCGTGGCAAGTCACTGGAGATCTTCCCGGAAAGCGCCGGGCTGATCGCTCCGGGCGCGGCCTGGACCCAGGGCTGGAATGGCACGCAATGGAGCGCGAGCCTGCCCTTGTCACCGGACCGCGCTGAGGGCCCGAGCCTGGTCGCGCTCGTGCTGGCGCTGGCAGGCGCGGGCGAACAGCAGACCGGGGTGCGAATGGAAGTGCCGGTGGAAGGCGAATGGCCTGCCGCGGCACAGCGCAGCGAAATCCCGCCAGCCTTGCAGCAGGCGCTGGCGCAAGCCCCTCAAGGCACAGGCACCAGCGGAGCCAGCAGTTCCGGCACGGCGGGCGACATCGGCCTGTGGGCTGCGCTGCTCGGCGCGCTGGCGGGCGGGTTGATCCTGAACCTGATGCCCTGCGTGTTTCCCGTGCTGGCGATCAAGGTGATGGCCTTCGCGCGCCATGCCGATGACCGGCGCGCGCACCGTCGGGCCGGGCTGGCCTACACCGCTGGCGTGCTGCTGTCCTTCCTGGCGCTGGGCGGACTGCTGCTGGCGCTGCGGGCAGCGGGCGAACAGCTGGGCTGGGGCTTCCAGCTGCAGAATCCGGCGGTGGTGGCCGGGCTGGCGCTGCTGTTCACTGTGATCGGCCTGAATCTGGCCGGCCTGTTCGATTTCGGCCGCGTGCTGCCGGCCTCGCTGGCCGGGCTGCAGCTGCGCCACCCGCTGGCGGATGCCTTCCTGACCGGCGTGCTGGCGGTGGCGGTGGCATCACCCTGCACGGCGCCCTTCATGGGGGCCTCGCTGGGACTGGCGATCGGCCTGCCGACGGCACAGGCGTTGGCGGTCTTCGTGGCGATCGGTATCGGCATGGCGCTGCCCTATCTGGCGGCCAGCTTCTTCCCCTGGGTCGCCCATGCGCTGCCGAGGCCGGGCGCCTGGATGGAGACGCTGCGCCAGTTCATGGCGTTTCCGATGCTCGCGACCGTGGTCTGGCTGCTCTGGGTGCTGGGTCAGCAGACCGGCATCAATGGCGCAGCGACGCTGCTGCTGGCCCTGCTGCTGCTGGCCTGGCTGTCCTGGGCAGTGAACCGACGCGGCAAGGTGCGCACGCTGCTGGCGCCGCTGCTGCTGGCAGGACTGCTGGGCTGGCTCTGGCAAGCGGGGGGACGGATCTGGACCCCGGTGAACGAGCCGGCACAGGTGACGTCAACATCCGCCCTGCCGACTGCCGACCGGAGCTGGCACGCCTGGACGCCCGAGCGCATGGCACAGCTGCAGGCGGCCGGCACACCGGTCTTCGTCGATTACACGGCAGCCTGGTGCGTCACCTGCCAGTACAACAAGGGTACGGTACTGTCGGACCCCGGACTGCTAGACCGCTTCGCGGCCGACGGCATGGTGCTATTGCGCGCCGACTGGACCCGGCGCGACCCGGCAGTGACCCAGGCATTGGCGGCGGTGGGGCGCAATGGGGTGCCGACTTACGCGCTTTACCTGCCCGGCAAGGAACCCCGGCTGCTGTCGGAACTGCCCAGCAGCGCCGAGGTGATCGAGGCGTTGAGCCGACGCTGAACGGTTTGCGATCGATCAAGACCTGGGCGATCTCCGGATCAAACTGCCGGCCGGCTGGCAGCGCTGCTGCGACAATGGCGGGATGAGCACGAACGTCACCTCCGGCAGCTTTGCCCCGCTGCAAAACGACAGCTTCCTGCGCGCCTGTCTGCGCCAGGCCACCGATCACACCCCGGTCTGGCTGATGCGCCAGGCGGGACGCTATCTACCCGAGTACCGCGCCACGCGGGCCCAGGCCGGCAGCTTCATGGGGCTGGCGACCAATGTCGACTACGCCACCGAAGTCACGCTGCAGCCGCTCGAGCGCTATGACCTTGACGCGGCCATCCTGTTCAGCGACATCCTGACCGTGCCCGACGCGATGGGACTGGGCCTGAGCTTTGCGCTCGGCGAAGGTCCCAAGTTCGCCAAGACGGTACGCACCGAGGCCGATGTCGCCGCCCTGGCCGTGCCCGACATGGACAAGTTGCGCTATGTGTTCGATGCGGTGACCTCGATCCGCCGGGCGCTCAATGGCCGCGTGCCGCTGATCGGCTTCTCGGGCAGCCCCTGGACGCTGGCCTGCTACATGGTCGAGGGCGGTGGCTCGGACGACTACCGCCAGGTCAAGACGCTGATGTATCAGCGCCCCGACCTGATGAAGCGCGTGCTGGAGGTCAACGCCGACGCGGTCGCACTCTATCTGCGCACGCAGATCGAGGCTGGCGCGCAAGCCGTGATGATCTTCGACAGCTGGGGCGGCGTGCTGGCCGACGGCAACTTCCAGCAGTTCAGCCTGGCCTACACCAAGCGGGTGCTGGACCAGCTGCCCAGGGAGTTCAACGGATCACGCATCCCGCGCATCGTCTTTACCAAGGGCGGCGGCCTGTGGCTGGACGACATGAACAGCCTGGACTGCGATGTGCTGGGCCTGGACTGGACGGTGAACCTGGCGCAGGCGCGCGCTCGGGTCGGCGGCCATGTCGGCGGTCCGGGCAAGGCCTTGCAGGGCAATCTCGACCCGAATGTGCTGTTCGCCAATCCCGATCAGGTGGCAGCCGAGGTGCGTCGCGTGCTCGAGAGCTTCGGCACGCCGCACACTGACCGCGACCAGACGGGGCCGACCCATATTTTCAACCTGGGCCATGGCATCAGCCAGCACACGCCGCCCGAGATCGTGAAGGTGCTGGTCGACACGGTGCATGCGCATTCGCGCCTGATGCGCACGCGCGACTGAAGCGGAAAACCAGATGTGGAAGATTGGCTTTTGCACAGTTTGGTCGCAGCACAAGGGGATAAGTCCGGTGCGCGCCAGCTGGCAAGATCCGGCGCAGGAAATTTTTCAAGCCATTGTTGCGATTGATCTTTTTCCTGCCTCTCTGGACTGGACTCGATCGCGTGAGCGACAAGGCCGGGGCCAATGTCCAACTCACCCGCACCGGTTGCCAACAAAGTTATCCACAGAAATCTGGCACCGCTACCAGAGCAAAGCGGCAGCCAATTTCCGGTTCCGATGAATGGCTGATGCTGGCGACCTGAACCTGTCGCTGACCCCGCTGGCGGTGGTCGTGACCACGCCCGCCTACAGCGGCCTGGGCCCGGCGCTGACCTATGTGCACGACCGCCCGCTGGAGCCCGGTACCCTGGTGCGGGTGCCACTGGGCAAGCGCGAGCTGCTGGGCCTGGTCTGGGAGGCGCCTGGACTGAGCCTGGAAGGACTGGAGCCCGGACAGGCGCGCGCCGTGCTGCAGGTGTTCGATGCGATACCGCCACTCAACGCCGCCTGGCGCGGACTGGCGAGCTTTGCCGCCCGCTATTACCAGCGCAGCCTGGGCGAGGTAGCGCTGGCCGCGCTGCCGCCGCAGTTGCGCGATCTGCAAGTCGAGCAGCTCGCGCGCAAGCTCAAGCGACTGGCCAAGGCTGCGGCCGGCAGCCCGAAGACCCAGGGTCGGCAAGTCAACCAGGCCGCAGACTCCGAACCACTGATGCCGGAATCCTGGTCCGTGGGCGACACCAAGGCTGGGCCCGAGCTCAGTCCCGAACAGGCCATCGCGCTGCAGCGCTTCCAGGCCGCAGACCGGCCGGCGTTGCTGTTCGGCACCACCGGCAGCGGCAAGACCGAGATCTATCTGCGCGCGGTGCAGGAGTTGCTCGAGCAGGACCCGCAGGCGCAGGCCCTGATCATGGTGCCTGAGATCAACCTGACGCCTCAGCTCGAGGCCCGCTTCATGGAACGCTTTGCGCGCTGGGGCGTGGTCTCGCTGCACAGCGGGCTGACGCCGGCGCAGCGACTCGACCATTGGCTGGCGGCACACCAGGGCCGGGCGCGCATCGTGCTCGGCACCCGGATGGCGATTTTCGCCAGCCTGCCGCAGTTGCGCCTGATCGTGGTCGACGAGGAACACGACCCGAGCTACAAGAGCCAGGAAGGCGCGCGCTACTCGGCACGCGACCTCGCGGTCTATCGGGCCAAACGCGAAAGCCAGGGTCGATCACCTGCGCATTGCCGCGTGCTGCTGGGATCGGCCACGCCCTCGCTCGAGAGCTGGCGCGCAGCGGAGATCGGCCGCTACCTCAAGCTCGAGATGCCGCAGCGCATCGGTGGCGGCGCGCTGCCCAGGCTGCGGCTGGTCAACATGAACCACCAGCCCAGGCAATGCGTGCTGGCGCCTGCGCTGCTGGAATCGATCGCCGAGCGCGCCGCCCGCGGCGAGCAAAGCATGCTGCTGCTGAACCGACGCGGCTACGCCCCGGTGCTGGCCTGTCACGCCTGTGGCTGGAAGAGCGACTGTCCGCACTGCAGCGCGCATGCGGTGTTCCACAAGATCGACCGCACGCTGCGCTGCCACCACTGCGGCTACAGTTCGCGCGTGCCCTATGCCTGCCCGGGTTGCGGCAACCTCGACATCGCGCCGGTCGGACGCGGCACCGAACAGCTGGAGGAGCAGCTGGTCGGGCTGCTGGCCCATGCCAGGCGCGCCGATGGCGAACCGATCCGCGTGTTGCGGCTGGACGCCGACAGCACGCGCGCCAAGGGCAGCCTGGAGCAGCAGCTCGCCGGCATGCACGAGGGCGAATTCGATGTGCTGGTCGGCACCCAGATGATCGCCAAGGGCCACGACTTCCGCCGCATCACGCTGGTCGCCAGCGTCAACGCCGACGGCGGCCTGTTCGCGAGCGACTACCGGGCGCCCGAACGGCTGTTCGCGCTGCTGCTGCAGGCCGCAGGCCGGGCCGGACGCGATGCCGACTTCGTCGCCAGCCAGGGTGCGGCGGTCGAGCTCTGGGTCCAGACCTGGTACCCCGAGCATCCGCTGTTCGCGGCCCTGGCCCAGCACGACTACCCGGCCTTCGCGGCACAGCAGTTGCAGGAGCGCGAGGCCGCGCTGATGCCGCCCTACTCCTTCCAGGCGCTGGTGCGCGCTGAAGCCCGCACCCAGGAAGCGGCGCAGGCGCTGCTGAACCTGGCGGCGCAGGCTGGCGAGCCGCTGCCCGGGCGCGAGCACCTGACGCTCTACCCCGCGGTGCCGATGGCGATCCAGCGCGTGGCCAACGTCGAACGCGCGCAGATGCTGATCGAGAGCGATTCGCGCCCAGCGCTGCAGGCCTTCCTGGCCGCCTGGCAGGAGCAGCTGCAGCTGGCGCGCAGCCAGCCCGAGGCCAAGGGCGTGCTGCGCTGGGCCATCGACGTCGACCCGCTGGCGATCTGACGCCGTTCTGCCGAGAATAGGCAGGACCCGGGGCCGGACTGAAACAGGAACCGGCAGCCACAAGCGAAAAAACTGCTCTACCTTTATCATTGAAAGCTTTTCCATGCGCGCTACCCCATGTCAGCCGGTCTGAACATCGCCCAACTCGATGCCGTCAATCACCTCGGCGGCCCCTGCCTGGTGCTGGCCGGCGCCGGCTCGGGCAAGACGCGGGTGATCACGCACAAGATCGGACGCCTGATCCAGGCCGGGCTGGCAGCGAATCGGATCGCGGCCATCACCTTCACCAACAAGGCGGCGGCCGAGATGCGCGAGCGCGCGCGCCAGCTGGTCGGCAAGGCGGCCAAGGACGTGCTGATCTGCACCTTCCACTCGCTCGGGGTGCGGCTGCTGCGCGAGGACGGCAAGGCGCTCGGGCTCAAGAGCCAGTTCTCCATCCTCGACACCGACGACATCACCAGCATCCTGAAGGACTGCGGCGGCAGCACCGACACAGCAACCGCGCGCCAATGGCAGTGGACCATCAGCGGCTGGAAGGGCGCCGGCCTGAACGCCGAGCAGGCGCTGGCCCAGGCCAAGGACGAGAACGAACGCGTGATCGCGCTGGTGATGGCGCGCTACCAGGAACGACTGACGGCCTACCAGAGCGTGGACTTCGACGACCTGATCGCGCTGCCGCTGAAATTGCTGCGCGAGTTTCCCGAGGTACGCGAGAAATGGCAGAAAAAGCTCGGCCATGTGCTGGTCGACGAGTACCAGGACACCAACGCGACCCAGTACGAGCTGCTGAAATTGCTGGTTGGCGAGCGCGGCCGCTTCACCGCGGTGGGCGACGACGACCAGTCGATCTACGGCTGGCGCGGCGCGACGCTGGACAACCTGAAGAAGCTGCCGCAGGACTACCCCGAGCTGCGCGTGATCAAGCTGGAGCAAAACTACCGCTCGACCAGCGCCATCCTGCGCGCGGCCAACAACGTGATCGGCCCGAACCCCAAGCTGTTCCCGAAGACGCTCTGGAGCGAGCTCGGCGAGGGCGAGCCGGTACGCGTGAGCGCCTGCGACCAGGAGGAACACGAAGCCGAGCGCGCGGTGGCCCGCATCCAGGGTCTGCGCGCCAACCACAAGCACAAGGCGTTCAAGGACTTCGCGATCCTGTACCGCGCCAACCACCAGGCGCGACCGCTGGAAACCGCGTTGCGCCGGGCGCAGATTCCGTACAAGGTGTCAGGGGGCCAGAGCTTCTTCGACCGGGCCGAGATCAAGGACCTCTGCGCCTGGCTGCGACTGCTGGTCAACAACAACGACGACCCGGCCTTCCTGCGCACGATCACGACCCCGAAGCGCGGCATCGGCCACCAGACGCTGGCCCAGCTCGGCAGCTTCGCGACCCAGTACAAGCTCAGCCTGTTCGAGTCGCTGTTCTCGCATTCGCTGGCGGCGGCAGTCAATGCGCGCGCACTGGCGGGCCTGCACGAGTTCGGCCGCTACCTCAACGACCTCGAGCACCGTGCGCGCCACACCCGCGGTGCCGAGGCAGCCAAGGTCTTCCTGAGCGATTGGCTGAAGGACATCGGCTACGAGCAATACCTGTACGACAGCGAGGACAGCGAGAAAGCCGCCGCCGCCCGCTGGGGCAACGTGATCGACTTCTGCGACTGGGTGGCGGCGCGCTGCGGCGGCCAGATCGACGACAGCGGCGGCGTCACGACCGAGCGCGAGGTCAAGTCGATGCTCGAAGTCGCGCAGACCATCGCGCTGATCTCGACCATCTCGGAACGCGAGCAGGATGCCGACCAGGTCACGCTGTCGACACTGCATGCCTCCAAGGGACTGGAATGGCCGCATGTGATCCTGGCCGGTGTCAACGAAGGGCTGCTGCCGTTCAAGCCCGACGATGCGGGCGACGGCGCGGCGCTGGCCTTGCGCATCCAGGAGGAACGGCGCCTGATGTATGTCGGCATCACGCGCGCGCAGCAGACCCTGGTCGTGAGCTGGCTCAAGCGGCGCAAGAAGGGCCGCGAGATGGTGCCGGGCCAGCCCAGCCGCTTCATCGAGGAGATGGCGCTGGACCAGGCCACGGTCAAGGAGGACCCGCGCGAGAAGCTGCGCGCGCTGCGCGCCGAGTTCGCGGCCAGAGCCGCGCAGGCACCACCCGGCCAGTGAGCGTTACCATAACGAAAAAATCAATAAGTTTATGGAGAAAATGATGCGTAAAGCCGGACGGCGTCGACTGGTACTGGGCCTGTTGCTGACCGGTTCAGCGCTGCTGCTGGCCAGGCCCGGACTGGCACAGGATGCCGCGCCGACCGGCAAGAAAATCCTGACGATCAGCGGCAAGATTGGCGCCGGACAAGCGGGTGCCAAGGTCGCGTTCGACCTGAGCCGGCTGGAGTCGCTGCCGCAGCGCAGCTTCACGACCCAGACGCCTTGGCAGGACAAGCCGGTCCAGTTCAGCGGCCCGCTGCTGCGCGATGTACTGGCTTCGGTGAAGGCCCAGGGTAGCCAGCTCAAGGCGATTGCGCTCAACGATTACAAGGTCAGCATTCCGGTCTCGGACAGCCTGCGCTTCGATGTGGTGCTGGCGCTGCGCATCAATGGCGAACTGATCCCGGTGCGCCACAAGGGCCCGCTGTTCGTGGTCTACCCTTACGACAGCGACGAGGAACTGCGCAACACGCTCTACTACAGCCGCTCGATCTGGCAGCTCAAGGCGATCGAGGTTGAATAAGTCGATGCGCCTGCCCAGCCAGCGCCGCTTCCTGCTCGGGCTATCGCTGACGGCAGCGCTGCTGGCGGTGGCGTTTGCGATCATGCTGGCGGTGCTGATGCGCCAGAACCGCACCGTCGAGGAAGCCACCCGGCTCCAGGGCGACTCGATCACCTCGCTGACCTTCCAGCTCGAACGCGAATTCCTGCGCCTGCGCTCGGACCTGGCCTTGACGCTGCGTAGCCGTGGCCGCAGCCAGCCCGACTGGGAGGCGGTCACGCTGCGCTACGAGATTTTCCTGAGCCGGGTCGAGCTGCTGCGCGACAACCCGAGCACCTTCAAGCTGCGCACACGATCGGAATACCAGGAACTGATGCCGCACCTGGAACAGCTGATCGCCGATGCCACGCCCTTGTTGAGCACGCCGGCGCCAGATGGCGCGGCGCTCGAAACGCTGCTTGAGCGCCTGTACCAGCTGGGCCCGGACGTGCAGGCGCTCTCGGTCGCCTCCACCCTGGTGGTCGCGGGCCTGATCGAGGAGCATGTCGTGGTGCTGAACGTACAGAATGCCCAGATCCGATGGCTGATCGGCGCCCAGATGCTGCTGCTGATGCTGGCGGCCACCGGCTTGCTGCTGCGTCAGCGCCGCCAGGAGCAGGAACAGGCCGCGCTGCAGGCACTCAACGCCGAGCTCGCCGCGGCGCGCGACCTGGCCGAAGAAGCGAACCGCAGCAAGAGCCTGTTTCTGGCCAACATGAGCCACGAGCTGCGCACGCCCTTCAACGGCATGCTGGGCATGCTCGACATGCTCGGCGACAGCCCCCTCGCACCACTGCAACGCGAGCACATGCAGACCGCCAGGGATTCGGCGCAGCATCTGCTGCGCCTGCTCAATGACATCCTCGACATGTCGGCACTCGAGTCGGGCCGGATCTTGATCCAGCCCGAGCCGGTCAACATGCGCCGGCTGATCGGGGATGTCCAGCAGCTGATGGGCAGCCAGGCCCAGCATAAGGGGCTGGAGTTCGTGTTCGAAGCGCCGGCACAATGGCCGGACTGGGTCGAGACCGACCCCACGCGCGTGCGCCAGATCCTCTACAACCTGCTGAACAATGCGATCAAGTTCACCGACAAGGGCCGCGTCACGCTGGGCGTGAACTGCGAGCCCGGGCCAGATGAAGTGCTGCACTGGACCTTCGCGGTCAGCGACACCGGCATCGGGATGGACCCGGCCACGCTGGCCCAGCTGTTCCAGCGCTTCCACCAGATCGATGCAGGCGCGAACCGCCGCTTCGGTGGCAGCGGGCTGGGACTGGAAATCTCGCGCACACTGGCCCGCCTGATCGGCGGCGACATCACGGTGGAGAGTCAGTCCGGACAGGGCTCGACCTTCACGCTGACGCTGGAGACACCGGCCTGCGCCGCGCCCCAGACAGACCCGCAGTCGGCGCAGCCGGAGCAGCCGCCTGCTGCCGGGCCGAGCGAACCAGCCCCGCCACCACTCGAGATCCTGGTGGCCGAGGACCACCCGGTCAACCGCAGCTTCATCGGCACCCTGCTCGAACGGCTAGGCCACCGGGCCAGCTTCGCCGTCAATGGCCGCGAGGCGCTCGAACAGATCGAGCAGCAGGACTTCGACCTGATCCTGATGGATATCCACATGCCCGAGATGGACGGGCTCGAAGCGACCCAGGCGCTGCGCGCGCGCAGCGATGACAAGCGGCATATCCCCGTCATTGCCCTGAGCGCCGATGTGATGAACGAGGCGCAGGAGCGGGCGCTGGCAGCCGGGATCGACGAATTCCTGTCCAAGCCGGTGCAAAAGCAGCAGCTGCAACAGGCGCTGCTGCGCTGGAGCCTGCAGCGCCACTGAGCCGCGGCCCGGCAGGACCGCGAGGTGCGGCCGACTCAGGCCAGCAGCTGGCCCAGACGGGCGCCGGGCGCCAGTGCGACCCCGCGCAGGAAATCGGCCACCGGCAGGCGCTTGCCGCCCGCGCGCTGCAGTTCGGTCAGGCGCAGCACGCCAACGCCGGCCTGCACCCGCACGCCCTCGGCATCGGCGCTGCGCACGCTGCCGGCGGGAAAGTCGGCGCTGGCAGGCTGATCGCCCTCGGCCACGGCGCCCCAGACCTTGAGCGACTCGCCCTGCCAGCTCGTGACTGCACCCGGGAACGGGTTGAAGGCACGCACCCGGCGCGCCAAGGTCTGCGCGTCGAGCGACCAGTCGATCAGCGCCTCGGCCTTCTCGATCTTGTGCGCGTAGTTGACACCTTCGGCCGGCTGGGGCGTGGCGCGCAGGCCGCCACAGGCCGCCAGTTCGAGCGCCTCGACGATCAGGCGTCCGCCCAGCAGCGCCAGCCGGTCATGCAGCACGCCGGTGCTGTCGTCGGCGCGGATCGCCAGCTTTTCCTCCAGCAGCATGTCGCCGGTATCGAGCCCCAGGTCCATCTGCATGATCGTGATGCCGGTTTCCAGATCACCGGCCTCGATCGCGCGATGGATCGGCGCCGCACCGCGCCAGCGCGGTAGCAGCGAGGCGTGGATGTTCAGGCAGCCCAGGCGCGGCAGCTCCAGCGTCCAAGCGGGCAGGATCAGGCCATAGGCCGCCACCACCATGATGTCGGCGCCAGCCGCCAGCAGGGCCTCGCGCGCGGCGGCGGCATCGGCCGGGTACTTGCCGTCGAGCCTGAGGCTCAACGGCTGCGACACCGGGATGCCATGCTGCAGCGCCAGCTGCTTGACCGGCGAGGCCTGCAGCTTCATGCCGCGCCCGGCCGGGCGGTCGGGCTGGGTCAGCACCAGCGGCACCTCGAAGCCGGCGGCCAGCAGCGCCTGCAATGCGACGGCGGCGAACTCGGGCGTGCCCGCGAAGACGACCTTCAGGCCCGCCATCTCAGCGCCTGGCCTCGCGTTCGGCCTTGACCAGCTTGGCCTTGATGCGGTCGCGCTTGAGCTGCGACAGATGCTGCACGAACACCTTGCCGTTGAGGTGGTCGATCTCGTGCTGGATGCAGACCGCCAGCAGGCCGTCGGCTTCGATCAGCCGGCTTTCGCCCTTTTCATCGAGCGCGCGCACCTTGACCGCGATCGAACGCTCGACGCCGTCGTAGATGCCGGGCACCGACAGGCAACCCTCCTCGCCGCGGCGCTGGGTCGGGCTGGCCCATTCGATCTCGGGGTTGATCAGCACCAGCGGCTGATTGCGCTCCTCGCTGACGTCGATCACGACCAGGCGCTGGTGGAAATCGACCTGGGTCGCGGCCAGGCCGATGCCCTGCGCCTCGTACATGGTCGCCAGCATGCGCTCGATCATGGCGCGGATGGCGTCATCGACCGCCGCCACGGGCTTGGCCACGGTGTGCAGGCGCGGGTCGGGGTAACGCAGGATGGTCAGCAGTTCGGTATCGGACATGGGGAGCTATATCGGTAGGAGGCGCAAAACCGCCGCCAGGGGCGCAGCGCAAAGGTGCATATTTTCGCGACTTTTCAGCGCCGCGTCTGGCGATGCGGGTTTTACGCTTGCCACAAGGGGGGACAGGAGGCAATATCTGTACAGAAACCACTCCAGGGAGGAAGCAATGGCAGCCACGAGCAAGCCCGGGTCGGGCCAAGGGGCCGAGACCCGAGACACCGCAATGCCAGCCATCGGAGCGAGCCAATTGGCGAGCGGACGCCGTGGCCTGCTGGCCGGCGCCGCCAGCATCACGCTGCTGTGGGCGGCAGGCCCGGCGCGGGCCTTCCCGGATTACCCGGTCACGCCCGGCCAGCGCGGGACCGCGCAAAAGGTGGCGCAGGCCGGCGTGCCGCTGTCCGAGCTCAGCCCGAATGCGCCGGACCGCTATACCGTCAAGCGCGGCGACACCCTGTGGGACATCTCGGGGCTCTACCTCAGGCGGCCCTGGCGCTGGCCCGAGCTCTGGGGCATGAACCTGCAGCAGATCCGCAACCCGCACCTGATCTTCCCGGGCCAGCGGCTGGTGCTGCACAAGGCCAACGGCCGCGCCTGGCTCAGCCTGGAGCAGGGGGAGATGCCCACGGTCAGGCTGTCGCCTCGCGTCCGGAGCGAGAACCTGGCCGAAGCGGCAATCCCGCCGATTCCGCTCGACGTGATCGCGCCGTTCCTGAACGAGGCGCTGATAGTCGACGAAAACACCCTGGCCGGTGCGGCCCGGCTGGTCGCCACGCCGGAAAACCGCGTGCTGCTGAGCCGGGGCGACCGGGCCTATGCGCGCGGCCAGTATGGCGACAGCGGCCGCCAGCTCGGTCAGCCGCTGCAGCTCGAGGCGGGCTCGCCGCGCCGGTTGCGCATCTTCCGCAACGCGGTGGCGCTCAAGGACCCGGCCAGCGGCGAGATCCTGGGCTACGAGGCCCAGTATGTCGGCCAGGCCGAGCTGGTGCGCTCCGAAGACATCATCGTCGGCACCGGGGCGGACGGCAAGCCAACGCAGCAGATAGTTCCGGCGACCGTGGACATCACGCTGGCCAAGGAAGAGGTCCGCATCGGTGACCGACTGCTGCCCGCGCCACCGCCCGAGTGGCCGGTATTCGTGCCGCATGCCCCCGAGCCGGAACAGCAAGGACAGGTGGTGTCGGTCTATGGCAATGCGGTGCGCTACGCCGGCCAGAGCCAGGTCGTGACGATCAACCGCGGCGCGCGCGACGGCGTCGAGCCCGGCCAGGTGCTGACGCTGCTCAAGGAGAGCGGCGTGCTGCCCGACAAGACCGACCCGGGCAAGCCCGAGCTGCGGCTGCCGGGCGAGCGCAACGGCCTGATGATCGTGTTCCGGGTCTTCGAACGGGTGTCGTACGCGCTGCTGCTGCAGATCACCGACGGCGTCAAGATCGGCGACCGCTTCATCACCCCTTGAGCGCCTGATGCCATGACGCGCGCGCTGCCAGACGCCGAGCTTGAGGCCTGGCTGCGCCTGAAGCTCACGCCCGGTGTCGGTGATGCCAGCGCGCGCAAGCTGCTGGCGGCCTTCGGCCTGCCGCCAGCGATATTCGCCCAACCGCGCGCGGCGCTGGCCGCCGTGGTCGGCCCGACCCTGGCCGAGCGGCTGCTGACCGAGCCCGAGGGCTGGCGCGAACTGTGCGAGCAGACCCGCCGCTGGCTGGCAGGCGACAAGCGGCGCCAGCTGCTGACGCTGGGCGACCCGGACTATCCGGCCGAGCTGCTGCAGATCGAGGACCCGCCGCTGCTGCTGCACCTGGAGGGCGATCCGGCCGCGCTGCGCCATCCGCTGCGACTGGCCATGGTCGGCAGCCGCAACCCGACTGCCCAGGGCGCCGACCATGCGCGCCAGTTCGCCCGCGCGCTGGCCGAAGCCGGCGCCTGCATCGTCTCGGGACTCGCGCTCGGCATCGACGGCGCCGCACACGAGGGCGCGCTGGAGGCTGGCGGCTGTACCGTGGCGGTGGTCGGCACCGGGCTGGACCAGATTTACCCGAAAAAGCACCAGGCGCTGGCGCAGCGCATTGCCGCCCAGGGCGCGCTGATCAGCGAATACCTGCTCGGCACGCCACCGCTGGCAGCCAACTTCCCGAAACGCAACCGCATCATCTCGGGCCTGAGCCAGGGCGTGCTGGTGGTGGAAGCCGCGCTGCAGTCGGGCTCGCTGATCACGGCGCGCCAGGCCGCCGAGCAGGGACGCGAGGTGTTCGCGATTCCCGGCTCGATCCACTCGCCGCAGTCGCGCGGCTGTCACGCGCTGATACGCCAGGGTGCCAAGCTGGTCGAGTCGGCGGCGGACATCCTGGAGGAACTGCGTGACCAGCTCCCGCCCGCTGCGACGGGTCAGGAGCCGGAGCCAAACGGAACGGCTGAGCAACAGGGTGCAGCACAAGGCAAGGACCCGGTGCCGGACGATGCGCTGCTGCGGGTGCTGGGCTTCGAGCCGTGCGGACTCGATGCCCTGCAGGCCCGTTGCGGGCTGGACCTGCCGAGCCTGCAGGCCCGGCTGCTCGAGCTCGAGTTCGACGGCTGGGTGGCCCGACTGCCGGGCGGGGTCTACCAACGGCGCGCACGCAGCTGAAAAAAAGCCCCCCGGTCGTCAGACTGGGGGGCTTGAGATCGGAGGTCGGTGCTCAGACCACGGCACCGGAATGCGGGTCTTCCGGATCGCCGGCCTTCTTGCCCGACGTCTTGACCAGATCCTCGCGCTTGATGCCGAGCCACATCGCGATCGCCGCCGCGACGAACACCGACGAGTAGATGCCGAACAGGATGCCGATGGTGAGCGCCAGCGCGAAATGGTGCAGGGTCTGGCCGCCGAACAACAGCATCGATAGCACCATGATCTGGGTCGAGCCGTGGGTGATGATGGTGCGGCTGATGGTCGAGGTGATGGCGTGATCGATCACCTGCACCGGGTCCATCTTGCGCTGGCGCCGGAAGGTCTCGCGGATGCGGTCGAAGATCACGACCGACTCGTTGACCGAATAGCCCAGCACCGCCAGCACCGCCGCCAGCACCGCCAGCGAGAATTCCCACTGGAAGAAGGCGAAGAAGCCCAGGATGATGATGATGTCGTGCAGGTTGGCGATGATGCCCGAGACCGCGTATTTCCACTCGAAGCGGACCGCGAGGTAGAGCATGATGCCGGCGATCACGAAGGCCAGCGCCTTCAGGCCGTCGGCCAGCAGTTCCTTGCCGACCTGCGGGCCGACGAACTCGGTGCGGCGCAGCGACACCGCGGGGTTCTGCGCCTTGAGCGCCGCCATCATGGCCTCGCTCTGCTGGCCCGAGCTCTGGCCCTGCAGCACCGGCAGCCGCATCAGCACATCGCGCGAAGTACCGAAGTTCTGCACCGGCACATCGGCATAGCCAAGCTGGGTCACGACCTTGCGCACCGACTCGAGGTCGGCCGGCTGCTCGTAGGCAACCTCCATCACGGTACCGCCGGTGAACTCGACCGACAGGTTGAGCCCGCGCGAGAACAGGAAGAAGACCGCCGCCAGGAAGGTGATCAACGACACCGCGTTGAGCACCAGCGCGTGGCGCATGAAGGGGATGTCCTTCTTGATTCGAAACAGTTCCATCGCGTTTTCCTGTCAGTCGGCCTGGGACGGGCTGGCGGCCGGTTTCCACACCGTGCCGATCGACACGGACTTGAGCTTCTTCTGGCGGCCATACCAGAGGTTGACCAGGCCGCGCGAGAAGAACACGGCCGAGAACATGCTGGTCAGGATGCCGATGCAGTGCACGACCGCAAAGCCGCGCACCGGGCCGGTGCCGAAGGCCAGCAGCGCCACGCCCGCGATCAGCGTCGTGATGTTGGAGTCCAGGATCGTGTCCCAGGCATGGTCATAGCCGGCAGCGATCGCCGATTGCGGCGCGGCGCCGTTGCGCAGTTCCTCGCGGATGCGCTCGTTGATCAGCACGTTGGAGTCGATCGCCATGCCGAGCGCCAGCGCCATCGCGGCAATGCCGGGCAGGGTCAGCGTGGCTTGCAGCATCGACAGCACGGCCACCAGCAGCAGCAGGTTGACCGACAGCGCAATGCTCGAGAACACGCCGAACAGCATGTAGTAGACGCACATGAAGATGGCGATCACGATGAAGCCGCCGATCACGCTGTTGAAGCCCTTGGCGATGTTCTCGGCGCCCAGGCTCGGGCCGATGGTGCGCTCTTCGATGATCTCCATCGGTGCCGCCAGGCTGCCGGCGCGCATCAGCAGCGCGAGGTCGGTCGCCTCCTGCGGGCTGTTCATGCCGGTGATCTGGAAGCGGTTGCTGAGCTCGGACTGGATGGTCGGCGCGGTCAGCACCTCGGGCCGGCCCTTCTCGATCAGCACCACCGCCATGCGGCGCTTGATGCCGTCGCGGGTGACGGCGCGCATCGCGGCGCCGCCCTTGCCGTCGAGCGTCACGCTGACGACCGAACTCGAGTTCTGCTGGTCGATCGAGGCATCGGCGCCGGTCAGGTTCTCGCCGCTGAAGACCACTTCGCGCGACAGCAGCAACGGCTCCTTGCGGCCGTCGCGGGTCGAGTAGATCAGCTCGGTGCCGGGCGGCACCAGGCCCTGCTCGGCTTCCTGCAGGCGGGCCGGGTTGTAGTCGCGCGCGCCCGGCTGGCCATGGGCCTCGACCATGCGGACTTCCAGCGTCGCGGTACGGCCCAGGATGTCCTTGGCCTTGGCGGTGTCCTGCACGCCCGGCAGCTGGACCACGATCCGGTCCTGGCCCTGCTGCTGGATCACCGGCTCGGCCACGCCGAGTTCGTTGATCCGGTTGTTCAGCGTGTTGATGTTCTGCTTGAGCGCCTGCTCCTGGATCGCGCGCGCACCTTCGGGCTTGAGGCGGGCCGTCAGGCGGAACTCGCCTTCGGCGGCGGATTCGGTGAAGACCCAGTCGTTGAACTGGGTCTGGAGCAGCTGGCTGGAGGCCGCCAGCGATTCGGCATCGCGCAGCCGGATGTCGAGCGCCTGGCCTTCGCGGCGCACGATCGCGCGCAGGTTCTTCTCGCGCAAGGCGCTGCGGACATCGCCGGCCATGGCCTCGGCCCGCTTGACCAGCGCGCCCGGCATGTCGACCTGCAGCATGAAGTGCACGCCACCGCGCAGGTCCAGGCCCAGGTACATCGGCGCCGCACCGAAGGACTGCAGCCAGGCCGGAGTGCGCGGCAGCAGGTTCAGCGCCACGACATGGCCGGGATTGGTCGGATCGGTGTTGAGTGCGTGATCGATCGCGTCACGCGCCTTGATCTGCAGATCGGTGCTGGCAAAGCGCGCCTTGACCGAGTTGCCATCGAACTGGATCGCTTCGGCCGCCAGCCCCTGCTGCGCCAGCACCTGCTCGACGCGGCTGACCATGGACAGGTCGACCTTGATGGTGGCCTTGCCCGAGGAAACCTGGACCGCTGGTGCCTCGCCAAAGAAGTTGGGCAGGGTGTAGAGGGTGGCAATCAGCAACGCGACCACGATGGTCACGTATTTCCACAGGGGATATCGATTCATGAGCCTGGCGCTCCGTTCAAAAAGCCGAACGGCCGGACCCAGGTCCGGCCGAACTCAATCGCGAGGGAATTACTTGAGGCTGCCCTTGGGCAGCACCTGCACCACGGCAGAGCGTTGCAGCTGGACTTCGACGCCAGTGGCAATCTCGACGCCGATGTGGCTGTCGCCGATCTTGCTGACCTTGCCGAGCAGGCCGCCAGCGGTAACGACTTCGTCACCCTTGGCCAGCGCCTCGATCATGGCCTTGTGTTCCTTTTGCTTGCGCATCTGGGGCCGGATCATGACGAAATACAGCACGCCGAACATCAGCACCAGCGGCAGCATGCTCATCAGGGTCGATTGGGTATCGCCGCCAGCGGCGGCCTGGGCGAAAGCGGGAGAAATGAACACTTGGGGTCCTGTCAGAAAAGAATTCAGAGGCGGCCGACCCTGAGGGCCAGCCTGCGGTCATTCTAATCGTCGCCCAGGTCAAAGCGCTCGCGCAAGGCCAGGGCGAAACCGGGTGTACCTCCCAGGGTCAAGGTCAGCGTGTAGCGCGGCAGGCCGTCGCTTGTTGCCTGGCAGGCCAGCCGGCGCGCGGCCGGGTCGTAGTCGAGCTCGAGCGCGGCGACGGTCTCGAGGCTGGCATGCAGGTCGTAGTCCCAGTCGCCGTCGTCCTCGAGCGGGCCGCGCACGCCGGCAAAGCCGTGGTGCGCCCAGTCCAGCACGGCGGCAACCTCGGCCTGCAACGCCGGCCATTGCGCGGCGCCGACACTGGCCATGGCCTCGAAGCTGGCAAGACCGCCGCTGTCTTCGCTGCAGTCGAATTGGAGAAAACGCAAGGTCTGGCTCATGAGGGGGGGTCCTTTCAGGTCAGCCCGATTGTGCTTGGACTTTGTGCGTTGACTGCGCGCGGCTTGAATCCCTTCAGGCCCTGTCGCCGGCTGGGGACTGGGCGCGCCACTGCGCCAGCAGCTGGCTCCAGCGCTCGCGCGCCGCTGCCAGGTGGCGCGCCTTGACATGGCCGAAGCCCTTGATCTGCCCCGGCAGATGCGCGAGCTGCAGCGCCAGCGCGTGGTTGTCGGGTGTCAGCGTGCGCAGCAGCTCATCGACCAGCGCCAGGTATTCGCCAATCAGCGCGTGCTCAGTGCGGCGCTCGTCGCTGCGGCCGAACGGATCGAAGGCGGTGCCACGCAGCCACTTGAGCCTGGCCAACCCACGCATCAAGCCCAGCATCCAGGGGCCGTAGGCATTCTTCCTGAGCTCGCCATGCGGGTTGCGCTTGGCCCAGAACGGCGGCGCCAGGTGGAAATGCAGCTGATAGTCGCCCTCGAAGCGTTCGGCCAGCTCGCGCTCGAAACTGCCATCGGTGTAGAGGCGCGCCACCTCGTACTCGTCCTTGTAGGCCATCAGGTCGTGCAGGTGGCGCGCGACGGCTTCGGCCAGCGCGCTTTTGCCGGGCACCCGGTCGGCTTCGGCCTGCTGGACGCGGCGTACCGCCTCCTGGTAGCGGCGCGCGTAGGCCGCATCCTGGTAGGCGGTCAGCCGTTCGACGCGGTCCCGCAGCAAGCTGTCCAGCCCCGGTCGGGGCTGGAAGCGGATCACCTGGGCCGTCGGCGCCAGCAAGGCCTGCACGCGCGCGCCGTCGTGCGCCGCTAGCCGGCCCCATTCGAAGGCAGACAGGTTCTGCGCCACCGCCGTGGCATTGAGCTCGATCGCGCGCCGCAGCGACTCGCGCCGCACCGGCACCCAGCCGCGCTGCCAGGCATAGCCGAGCAGCAGCGGGTTGGCGTAGATCGCGTCGCCGACCAGCTGGCGCGCCAGGGCCTCGGCGTCGAGCACCGACAGCGCTGGCTCGCCCACCGTCTGGCCCAGAATGGCCTGGCATTGCGCGCCGGGACTCTTCCAGCCGCCCTGGTGCACGAAGGCCGCCGTCGGCGCGACATGGGAATTGAGCGCCACCCGGCTGCGGCCGGCACGCAGGCGTGACACCGACTCGGCTTGCGCGGCGACGATCGGGTCGCAGCCCAACAGCAGGTCGGCCTCGGCCAGACTGACGCGGGTGGTCAGGATGTCGGGCTGCCGATCGGCGATCTGGACATGGCTCCAGGTCGCGCCGCCCTTCTGTGCCAACCCAGCGGCGTCCTGCGTCACGACACCGCGCCCGTCCAGGAAGGCGGCCTCGCCGATCAGCTGACCGAGCGTGATGACGCCGGTGCCGCCCACGCCGGCAATCAGGATGCCGTAGGGATGAGCCGTCGCTGGCAGCTCGGGCTCGGGCAAATCGCCCAGCTCGGCTGGATCGGGCAGGCCCTTGAGCGCCGCGCGCCGCAGCCGCCCACCTTCGACCGTGACGAAACTGGGACAGAAACCGTCCAGGCAGGAATAGTCGAGGTTGCAGCTGCTCTGGTTGATCTGGCGCTTGCGGCCGAGTTCGGTTTCGAGCGGCTCGACGCTCAGGCAGTTGCTTTTCTCGCCACAGTCGCCGCACCCTTCGCAGACGGCGGCGTTGATGAAGACGCGCCGCGCCGGCTCGACCAGCAGGCCGCGCTTGCGCCGGCGCCGCTTCTCGGTGGCGCAGGTCTGGTCGTAGATGATGGCAGTCGTGCCCGCCACCTCGCGGAACTCGCGCTGCAGTCGGTCGAGCTCGTCGCGGTGCTCGACCGGCACCTCGGCGGGCAGGCGCAGCGTGATGCCGCCGGGTAGCTGCTGCTCGGCGTTGACGTACTTGAGCGGCTCGTCGGTCACGATCACGATCCGGCGCACGCCCTCGGCGCGCAGGCTGTGCACGATCTGCAGCACCGAACAGCCCTCGGGCCGCTCGCCCACCGGCTGGCCGCCGGTCATCGCGACCGCATCGTTGTAGAGGATCTTGTAGGTGATGTTGACGCCGGCGGCGATGGTCTGGCGGATCGCCAGCAGGCCGCTGTGGAAATAGGTGCCGTCGCCGAGGTTGGCGAACAGGTGGGTCTCGCGGCTGAAGGGCTGCTGGCCGACCCAGGGCACGCCCTCGCCGCCCATCTGGGTGAAGCCCTCGGTATGGCGGTCCATCCAGGTCACCATGTAATGGCAGCCGATGCCGGCAATCGCGCGCGAGCCTTCCGGCACCACGGTCGAGCGGTTGTGCGGACAGCCCGAGCAGTACCAGGGCGGGCGCTCGGGTGCCGCGCCGCCCGCATAGAGTGTCTGCAGCGATTGCGCGCGCGCGTCGAGCAGATCCAGCTGCGACTGGACCCGCTGTGCAACAGCACTGCCCGGCGCCAGCAGGCCGCGCCGCTGCAGCCGGCGTCCGATCGCGCGCGCGATCAAGGCTGGCGTCAGGTCGGCGGTGGCGCGCAGCAAGGTCTGGCCGCTCGGGTCGGGCAGGCTCCACTCGCCGCCGCTGTGGTCGGTCCCGGACTCGTCGAACTTGCCGAGCACATCGGGGCGCACATCAGGGCGCCAGTTGTAGAGCTCCTCCTTGAGCTGGTACTCGATGACCTGGCGCTTTTCCTCCACCACCAGGATCTCCTGCAGGCCGGTCGCGAACTCGCGCACCGTCTGCGCCTCCAGCGGCCAGACCACCGCGACCTTGTGCAGCCGGATGCCGAGCGCGCGGCAGGCGGCCTGATCGAGCCCGAGGTCGGCCAGCGCCTGCCTTGTGTCGCTGTAGGCCTTGCCGCTGGCGATGATGCCGTAGCGGTCATCGGGACCGGACCAGACATCGTGGTTGAGCCGGTTCGCCCGCACATAGGCCAGCGCGGCATACCACTTGTGGTTCATCAGCCGGTCTTCCTGCGCCAGCGGGGTGTCGGGCCAGCGGATATGCAACCCGCCCGCCGGCATCGGGAAATCGGGCAGTACGATCTGCACCCGCTGCGGATCGACCTCGACCCCGGCGCCCGACTCGACCACCTCCTGGATCGTCTTCATGCCGGCCCACAGGCCGGCGTAGCGGCTCATGGCGAAGGCATGGATGCCCAGATCGAGGATCTCTTGCACGCTGGACGGGAAGAACACCGGCAGGCCGCAGGCCTTGAACACATGGTCGCTCTGGTGCGGCGCGCTCGAGCTCTTGGCTGCGTGGTCGTCGCCGGCGACCGCGATCACGCCGCCCCAGGGCGTGGTGCCGGCCAGGTTGGCATGCTTGAAGACGTCGGAGCAGCGGTCCACGCCCGGTCCCTTGCCATACCAGAGGCCGAACACGCCATCAAACTTCTGCGTGCCAGGCGGCGCATAGCCCAGCATCTGCGTGCCCCAGAGCGCGGTCGCCGCCAGCTCCTCGTTGACGCCAGGCTGGAACACGATCTGGTGCGCGTCGAGATGCTGCTTCGCCTTCCAGAGCGCGAGGTCGTAGCCGCCCAGCGGCGAGCCGCGGTAGCCGCTGACCATGCCGGCGGTGCTCTTGCCCTGCAGCGCGTCGCGCTGCTGCTGCAGCATCGGCAGCCGCACCAGCGCCTGAATGCCGCTCATGAAGACATGGCCGCGCGCCAGCGCGTATTTGTCGTCGAGCGTGACGGCGCCAGGAACAGCGTCGACCAGGGCAGACTGGGGGACGGTCATCATCAACCTCCTTTTGGCCAGGGTGACGACCCACAGGCCGGCACCCCATCGACAGGATGAATCCGATCAAAGTGTATGCGGGGCTTGATCCGCTGCACAGCTGTCGCTTCTCGTCGCGCCGCAGCTGCCGCGCGGCATTCATGAATTTGAAACACTGGTGCCGCAGACTAATCGTTCCTTGATCACATCAATCCGACTTAGTCATGCACAACCCTAACGCCACCTCGCGCCGCAATATCCTGAAAATGCTGTCGGCGGCACCCATGCTGCCGCTGACCACCGGCTTTGCCGGTTCCGCACTGCTGGCCGGCTGCGGGGGTGGCGACGACGCCAGACTCATCGGTGTCACGTTCAGCTCGATGGCGGCACCGACGCTGGCCAACCCGGCTGCCATGGCCACCACCACCGTCGGTTCGGTGATGAGCGCCAGCTTCGACGACGGCACCAAGGCCGACTTCAAGCTGTCCTATGCGCCGTTCTTCATCACCGGCAACAAGGTCAGCGACGGCAAGGGCGGCCAGATCCTCGCGGGTGGCTATTTCGACATCAACAACCAGCCGATCATCGACAAGACCGTCGTCGGCAGCGAGCGCCAGTTCTTCTCCGATGGGCCGGACGGCACCTCGCTGCTGAGCGTGCCCGGCGCCAAGGTCGACGGTGTGAAGGGCAACGCCGTGTTCGCGGTCGTGCAGTTCGAGTACAGCTCGCTGGCCCAGGACGGCAAGACCGGCATGTACGGCAAGCTGCCGTCGCCGATCGCCGTGCTGACGCTGGACCAGAATCCCCAGACCGGCAAGCTGTCGCTGGTCAAGTACCACAACGTGAACACCGCGGGCGTGCATGGCCTGTGGATCACCTGCGGTGCCAGCCTGTCGCCCTGGGGCACCCACCTGTCGAGTGAAGAGTACGAGCCCGATGCATTCGCCGCTCGTGACAAGAACTTCATGAACGACTTCAGCCTGAACCTGTATGGTGACGCCACCAAGGCCAATCCCTACCACTACGGCCATATGCCCGAGGTGACCGTCAATGCCGACGGCACGGGTTCGATCAAGAAGCATTACTGCATGGGCCGCATCTCGCACGAGCTGGTGCAGGTGATGCCTGACAACCGCACCGTGCTGATGGGCGATGACGCGACCAACAGCGGCTACTTCGTGTTCGTGGCCGACAAGGAAAAGGACCTGTCGGCCGGTACGCTGTACGTCGCCAAGGTCGGCGCCGGCTTCTCGATCGATCCGGCTGCAGCCGCCGCACCGCTGAGCTGGATCAAGCTGGGCTCGGCGACCAGCGCCGAAATCGAGCAACTGGCCAACACGCTCAAGCCGACCGACATCCTGGACATCAGGAGCGCTGATCCGGCTGACGCCTCGTTCAAGAAGACCGTCGCCAACGGCAAGACCGAATGGATCAAGGTCAAGGCCGGCATGGAGAAGGCTGCTGCCTTCCTCGAGACCCACCGCTATGCTGCCTATGTCGGCGGCAGCCTGGGCTTCACCAAGATGGAAGGCACCACCGTCAACATCAAGGACAAGGTCGCCTATTCGGCGCTGCAGAACATCCAGAGCTCGATGGTGGCGGGCAATGCTGCCAACGTCCCGGGCAACGGCATTTCCCTGCCGAAGCAGCTGGTGGCCGGCGCCGTGATGGTGCTCAACCTCAAGGGCGGCCTCAAGGACGATCTGGGCGCCACCATCGCCAGCGAATGGATGCCTGCTGACACCAAGGCGCTGCTGGTTGGCGAGGACCTGCTCGCCGCCGATGGCAAGACGCTCCAGGGCGACGCGCTTGGCAACACCGCCAACCCGAACAAGATCGCCAACCCGGACAACCTGAAGTTCTCCGAGAAGATGCGCACCCTGTTCATCGGCGAGGACAGCGGCCAGCATGTCAACAACTTCCTGTGGGCCTACAACATCGACACCAAGGTGCTGTCGCGCATCATGTCGATCCCGGCTGGCGGCGAATCGACCGGTCTGCACGCGGTCGACGAGCTCAACGGCTGGACCTACATCATGAGCAACTTCCAGCACGCTGGCGACTGGGGCAGCATCCACAGCATCGTCAAGGGCCAGTTGGACCCGCTGATCAAGGCCAACTACAAGTCTGGCGCCGCCGTCGGCTATCTGACGGGCGAACTGACCGAAATCTCCCTGAACAAGGCTTGATATGAACTACCACAGCCCCAAAGACGAATTCAACGACGGCGAAAACGTCAACTTCTCCGACAACGCCCACATGGATGATCTGCTGGCAGCTCGTCTGAGCCGCCGTCTGGCACTCCAAGGCGGCATCGGCGTGACCACCGGCCTGCTGCTGGGCGGCTCGGCAATGGCCGCACAGGGCCAGGCCAGCGGCGCAGCGCGCGCGAAGAAAGCCGCCCTCAAGCTGGGCTTCGGCTCGGTGGCCAAGCACCGCGACGACAAGGTCAGCCTGCCGGCCGGCTACCAGATGAGCATCCTGCACGCCCTGGGCGACCCGATGCACTGGGGTGACGAGTCCTGGAAGGGCGACGGCAGCGAAAGCGCCGACTCCTACAACCGCCGCATCGGCGACGGCCATGACGGCATGTACTTCTTCGGCCTGGGCGAAGCCGGCAAGTTCGACGCCAAGCGCTCGGACCGCGGCCTGCTCTGCGTCAACCACGAATACGTGGTCGCCCCCTATGCCCTGCACCCGAACGGCAAGACCGCCGGCGCCGCTCGCGTCGCCAGCGAGGTCGAGAAGGAAATCTACGCCCACGGCGTCAGCGTGGTCGAGGTCAAGCGCGACGCCAAGGGCGCCGGCATGGGCATGGTGCGTGGCTCGCGCTTCAACCGCCGCATCACATCGGCCACCACCATGGCCTTCGCCGGCCCGGTCAAGGGCAGCGAACTGGTCCAGACCCGCTTCTCGCCCGATGGCATGAAGACCCGCGGCACCAACAACAACTGCGCCAACGGCTACACCCCCTGGGGCACCTACCTGACCTGCGAGGAAAACTACACCAACGTGATCAGCCGTGCCGCCGGCGATGACGCCAAGCGCAGCGCCAAGGAGATCACCGGCCTCAAGCGCTACGGTATGACCGACGGCCGCAAGAGCCCCTATCTCTGGGATACCGCTGGCAGCGACGACCTGTTCGCACGCTGGAACAGCGCCGTCACCGGCGCGACCGCCGGCGACGACTACCGCAACATCTTCAACACCTTCGGCTGGGTGGTCGAGATCGACCCGTTCAACCCCGACAGCACCCCGGTCAAGCGCAGCACGCTGGGCCGCTTCAACCACGAAGGCGCCTGGCCGGTGCCGGCCGTCAAGGGCCAGCCGGTCGTGATCTACAGCGGCGACGACTCGCGCAACGAGTACATCTACAAGTTCGTCTCGAAGGCGCTGTGGGATGACGCCGACGTCAACGGTGGCCTGGCCGCCGGCGCCAAGTACCTCGACGAAGGCCAGCTGTATGTGGCCAGATTCAACGCCGACGGCAGCGGCGAATGGCTCGAACTGGCCCATGGCAAGAACGGCCTCGACGCCAGCAACAAGCTCTATGCCTTCGCCGATCAGGCCGATGTGCTGATCCACGCCCGCCTGGCCGCCGATGCCGTCGGCGCGACCAAGATGGACCGCCCGGAATGGGGCGCGGTCAACCCGCTGAACCACGAGGTCTACATGACCTTGACCAACAACAGCAACCGGGTCGACCCGAACGCCACCCCGACCGGCGTGCAGCTCAAGCCCGACGCGGCCAACCCGCGTTACTACAGCGACAGCCACAACGCCAACGGCAAGACCAAGGTCAACAAGGGCAATCCGAACGGCCACATCATCCGCTGGAAGGAAGCCGGCGCCCAGGCGGCCACCCGCTTCAGCTGGGACATCTACCTGTTCGGCGCCGAGGACGATGCCGCTGCCGACGTCAACCTGTCGGGCCTGACCGCGGTCAACGACTTCTCGAGTCCGGACGGCCTGTACTTCGACCCGCGCGGCCTGCTCTGGATCCAGACCGACGACAACGCCTACACCGACGAGACCAACTGCATGATGCTGGCCGCAGTGCCTGGCAAGGTCGGCGACGGCGGCAAGGTGACGGCTGCTGGCGGTACCGAGACCCGGGTCGGCGCCAAGGCGACGCCCGACAGCGTGCGCCGCTTCCTGGTCGGACCGAAGGATTGCGAGATCACCGGCATCGCGATCACCCCGGACGGCCGCACCATGTTCTGCAACATCCAGCACCCGGGCGAGGACAGCAAGCTCGACGCCCTGTCCAGCCACTGGCCGGACAGCCAGACCAACCCGGGCTCGACCAAGCGCCCGCGCTCGGCCACGATGGTGATCACCCGCACCGACGGCGGCCCGATCGGCCTCTGATGACAACTGCGCCGGCCTGATGGGCCGGCCCAGGCCACAGTGAAAAACCCCTGCCGCCGCAAGGCGCGCAGGGGTTTTTTCATGTCAATGCGCCAGCAGCGGCGCCAGAGCTCAGCCTGAAAATCAGCCCAGATGGCGGGCGAAGAAAGCCAGCGTGCGCTCGCGCGCCAGTGCAGCCGAAGGCGGGTGCGAGGCGCCGCGCTGGTCGCAGTTGAAGCCGTGGTGGGCGTCGTAGCTGTGCAGCTCGACGCTGGGCTGGGCGGCACGGAAGGCCTCGACCGTATCCATCGGAATCCAGTGGTCCTGCTCGGCGAAATGCGCCAGCACCGGGCATTTCGGACGGCGCGCGGCCTCGTCGGGCGTGGTCATGCCGCCACCGTAGTAGGGCACGGCGGCGGCCAGGCCCTGCAGCTCGCAGGCGCTGCGCCAGGTCAGCAGACCGCCCCAGCAGTAGCCGACGATGCCGACCTTGCCGCCGCTGCGGCGCGCCGCCTCGTCGATCGCGGCCTGGATGTCAGCCAGCACACCGGGCGCCGGCAGCGCCTCGACCGCCAGCTTGAGCGCGAAGCCGGCCTGCATGTCGGCGTCGGTGTAGCCGAGCTCGACGCCCGACTTGACGCGGTCGAAGGTCGCAGGCGCGAGCGCCAGATAGCCCTCGGCCGCATAGCCATCGGCCACGGCGCGGATATGCGAGTTGACGCCGAAGATCTCCTGCAGCACCACGACGGCGCCGCGCGGCTGGCCGGCCGGCTCGGCCAGGTAAGCGGAACAGGTGCTGCCGTCGGCGGCGGTGATGGCGATGAGTTGGCCCATGAAAACAGTCCTCCTGAACGGTCAAAAACCCATAGGTTAGCGGACTTCGACACAGCGGCATGCCCGACAATGCGACGATGGAACTCAAGCCGCTGATCACCCTGCTGGCGATCGTCAACCCGCTGGCGATCGTGCCCTTCTTCATTCATTACACCCAGGGTTTTTCCGATGAGCAGCGCCGACGCACGGTGCTGATCGCCTCGTTCAGCGCCTTTGCCGTGATCGCGGCCTGCGCGCTGCTGGGTCTGCAGATCCTGGACTTCTTCGGCATCTCGCTGGCGAGCTTCCAGGTCGGCGGTGGCATGCTGCTGCTGAACTCGGCGCTGTCGATGCTCAATGCCCAGCCGGCCGAGGCACGCACGACCCAGGACGAGGTCGACGATGCGTCGGCCCGGACCTCGATAGCCGTGGTGCCGCTGACCATTCCGCTGCTGACCGGCCCAGCCTCGATGTCGACCGTCGTGATCTACGCCGACCAGGCCAAGACGCTGCTGCAGCACGCCGCGCTGGTCGGCTACGGCGTGGTGATCGCGCTGGCCACCGCCATCTGCTTCACGCTGGCGGTGCCGATCGAGCGCGCGCTCGGCAAGACCGGCATCAACGTCATGACCCGGATCATGGGCCTGATCCTGGCCGCGATCGCGGTCGAGGTGATGGCGGCCGGGCTGGTCAAGATCTTCCCGGTGCTGGGCGGCTGAAATCGGCCGCGCGCCGGCTCACTCGTCGGCGTCGGCTTCTGCCTCGGACTCGGATTCCGGCGGTGCCTTGACGAAGGTCACCGGCACCGGCGCATGCTCGAGCATGCCGCGCGAGACCGAACCCAGCGCGCTGCGCACCAGGCCCATGCCATGGCTGCCCATGACCACCGCGTCACAGCCCTCCTCCTCAAGCAGTTCGAGCAAGGCTGGCACCACGTCGCCGACCACCACGGTCTCGGAATAAGGCAGGTAGGCGGCCTCGACCAGCTCAACCGCAGGCGCCATCAGGTCACGCCCAGCGCCGACGGCCACCTCGGCCAGCGCCTCGGCGTCATGCAGCGTCAGCATTTCGTAGGCCGAAGCCGGCTCCTGCACGTTGACGAGCACCAGCTCGACCTCGAGCCCGGCGCTCGCCAGGGCAATCGCATGCTGCAGCGCCTGCAGCGCCAGTTCGGAACCGTCAATCGGAACAAGCAACTTCATATCCAGCCTCCAATGCGGCCGCGCGGATGGCGGCTCGGTCATGGCTATCATAGGCCCGCTCGGACCAGGGCAGCGGCAGGCGCCAGCCAGGACCGTGACCCGTCGCAAACCAGAGGGTCAAACGGGGCCGAACCCGTGCAGGAGGTAGAGTCGCCAATAGGGTTTACCCGCAAGATCGTTCGCGATCTGCCATCACGGGCGATAATTCCCCCCATTTTTGCACCGAAGCTCTCTTGACTTCCGCAAGACTGACACGACATACTTAGCAACATGCAAATGACTACACACCACTCCCAAGCCTATCTGAAATTCCTGAACCTGGTCAAAGCGATCCGTGATCTGCCGACCTTCCCGATGCTGGATGCCGTCGAACAGTCGCTGCTCGACAGCTTCGCAGCCGTCTGGCACACCGGCAAGCAGATCACCGTGCTCGAAGCCATGCACATGTCGAAAGAGATTTCGCCCAGCACCGTGCATCGTCGCCTCAAGACGCTGCGCGCCAAGGGCATGATCACCCTGGTCAACGACCAGATCGACAGCCGCACCAAGTATGTGATGCCTACTGCACTGGCCAACCAGTGCTTCGACCAGCTCGGCCAGTGCATGGACGCTGCCAACCAAGCCTGAACGCCGACCCGGTTTCAGATCAAGGCTTAGCCGCCCTGCTCGCAAGAGCAAGGCGGCTTTTTTGCGCCTGAGCACGCCATCCGGACAGGGTCAGACGGCCACAAAACTCCCCGACTTGCCGCCATGCTTCTCGAGCAGCCGGATGTCGGAGATCACCATACCGCGGTCGGCCGCCTTGCACATGTCGTAGATGGTGAGCAGCGCGCAGTTGACGGCGGTCAGCGCCTCCATCTCGACGCCAGTCGGGCCGACGGTCTCGGCGCTGGCGCGGCAGACCACGGCCGGCTCGGCTGCGAGCAGTTCGAACTCGACCGTCACGCGGGTCAGCGCGATCGGGTGGCAGAGCGGGATCAGGTCGGCAGTGCGCTTGGCGCCCATGATGCCGGCCAGCCGCGCCACGCCCAGCACATCGCCTTTCTTTGGGCTGCCATGCCGGACCAGCTCGAAGGTGGCGGGCAACATGCTGATGCGGCCCTGCGCCAGCGCCACGCGGTGCGTCTGCGCCTTGGCGCCGACATCGACCATATGGGCCTGGCCGCTGGCGTCGAAATGGGTGAGGGGGGAATCGCTCATGCTCAGATTTACCTACGAAATGTGATCCGGTGCCGGAACGGGCATGATACGGCGATGCGCGCTCCCTTCCGTTCCCGCTGGCGGCCCTGGCTGGCTGCCGCCCTGTTGCTGCTGACGCCCCAGGCCTGGTCGCAGGCCCAGGCGCCGGCCGATCTGCCGGCCCTGCCACCCATGCGCGCCCTACCCAGCCTGGGCGACGGCGGCGAGATGACGCTGGGCGAGGAGCGCCGCATCGGCGACCAGATCGCACGCTCGATCTACCGCGACCCCGACTACCTGGACGACCCGCTGCTGGCCGCTTATCTGCAGCAGGTCTGGCGGCCGCTGCTCGATTCGGCCCAGGCGCGCGGCGAACTGCCAGCCGATGCCGACCAGCGCTACGCCTGGCGCTTGCTGCTGCTGCGCGAGCCCTCGGTCAACGCCTTCGCGCTGCCGGGCGGCTACCTCGGCGTGCACATGGGCCTGCTGGCGACCGTGGCCAGCGCCGACGAGCTGGCGTCGGTGCTCGCGCACGAACTCAGCCATGTCTCGCAACGCCATATCGCGCGCCTGCTGACGCAGCAGAGCCGGCAGGCGCCCTGGATGATCGCGTCGATGCTGCTCGGCGTGCTGGCGGCCAGCAAGTCGAAGAACGCCGACATCGGCAACGCTGCCATCGTGGGCGGACAAGCGCTGGCGCTGCAGACCCAGCTGAACTTCTCGCGCGACATGGAGCGCGAGGCCGACCGGGTCGGCTACGGCATCATGACCGAAGCCGGCTTCGACGGCGCCGGCTTCGCGACCCTGTTCGACAAGCTGCAGCAGGCCTCGCGCCTGAACGATGACGGCGCCTTCCCCTACCTGCGCAGCCACCCGCTGAGCACCGAGCGCATGGCCGACATGCGCGCGCGGCTGGCGCTGAACCAGCCCGCTGCGCACGACGGCACGGGTCCGAGCCCGGCCCTGCACGCACTGATGTCGGCGCGCGCGCGCGTGCTGGGCGAGACCCGGATCGAGCGGCTGCAGGCGCTGGCACAGGCCGGGCGCTCGAACGCGGCGCCGCGGCACGACCCGGCCACGCTGTCGCTGCGCTATGCCGCAACCCTGGCTGCGGCCCAGCTGCGCGACGCCGGCACGGCGCAGGAACAGCTCGGGCGCCTGCTCGCGGCCCTGCCCGACGCCGCCGCCGCGCGCCAGGCGATCCATCTGCTCGCGCTCGAAGCCATGCAGCTGACGCAAAGCGAACGCCTGGCCGGCCTGGAGCGTGCCACGCTGCGCGAACAGGCACTGGCCAGCCCTGAGCGCGCCGCGCTGCTGCTGGGCGCGCGCGCGGCCAGCGCACCGCCGGAGGCACGCGCGCTCGACAGCGCCAGCCAGCGGCTGCAGACCTGGCTGGCGCTGCACCCCGACGACATCCCGGCCTGGCAGGCGCTGGCCACGGTGGCGCAGCAGCAGGGCCAGCCGGTGCGCGCCGCACGCGCGATGGCCGAGGCCCAGCGCGCCCAGCTCGACCTGGCGGGTGCGCTGAGCCGCATGAAGTCGGCCCAGACGCTGGCGCGCCAGCAAGGCCACAGCGATCACGCCGAGCTGTCGATCATCGATGCCCGCACGCGCGAGTTCGAGCGCCTGCTGCAGGAACAGTTCTGCGAGGACCGCGAACAGCGCGACTCCGTCTGCCAGAAACCACGCTGAAACCGCATTTCTTGCGGCTGCCGGAGGGGCACAGATAAAATCCAGGGTTTAGATTTTTGAGGCTCCCATGACCGACGCCAAGACCCCATCCCAAGCCTCCACCGTCAACGCGCAAACCATGGCCAATGCCATCCGCGCGCTGGCGATGGACGCCGTGCAGCAAGCCAACTCGGGCCACCCGGGTGCGCCCATGGGCATGGCTGACATGGCAGTCGCGCTGTGGGGCCGCCACCTCAAGCACAGCCCGGCCAATCCGGGCTGGTTCGACCGCGACCGCTTCGTGCTGTCGAACGGTCACGGCTCGATGCTGATCTACGCGCTGCTGCACCTGAGCGGCTACAAGCTGCCGATGAGCGAGCTGAAGAACTTCCGCCAGCTCGGCTCCAAGACCGCCGGCCACCCGGAAGTCGGCCACACCCCGGGCGTCGAGACCACCACCGGCCCGCTGGGCCAGGGCATCACCAACGCGGTCGGCTTCGCGCTGGCTGAAAAGCTGATGGCCGCCGAGTTCAACCGTGACGGCCACCAGATCGTCGACCACCGCACCTATGTCTTCCTGGGCGACGGCTGCCTGATGGAAGGCATCAGCCACGAGGCGATCGCACTGGCAGGCGCCTGGAAGCTCGGCAAGCTGATCGCGCTCTACGACGACAACGGCATCTCGATCGACGGCCAGGTCACGCCCTGGTTCATCGACGACACCCCGAAGCGCTTCGAGGCCTGCGGCTGGAACGTGATCCGCGCCGTTGACGGCCATGACGCCGACGCGGTCGACGCCGCGATTGCCCAGGCCAAGCTCAATGCCGACAAGCCGACCCTGATCTGCTGCAAGACCCATATCGGCAAGGGCAGCCCGAACCGCGCCAACACCTCGAAGGCGCACGGCGAGCCGCTCGGCGCCGAGGAAATCAAGCTCACGCGCGAGGCGCTGGGCTGGGCGCACGGCCCGTTCGAGATCCCGAAGGAAGTCTATTCCGCCTGGGACGCCAAGGACGCCGGCAAGGCTGCCGAGAAGACCTGGAAGGACCGCTTCGCGGCCTACAAGAAGGCGTTCCCGACTGAAGCCAAGGAATTCGAGCGCCGCATGAAGGGCGAGCTGCCGAAGAACTTCGAGCAGATCGCTGCCGACACCCTGGCCGCGGCCCATGCCAAGGCCGAGACCGTCGCCAGCCGCAAGGCCAGCCAGCTGGCTCTCGAAGCCTTCACCGCCGCGCTGCCCGAACTGCTCGGCGGCTCGGCCGACCTGACCGGCTCCAACCTGACCAACACCAAGTCGACGCCCAACCTGCGCTTCGACGCCAGCGGTGCCGTGGTCAAGAACGAGGCCGGCCAGGGCGGTCGCCACATCAACTACGGCGTGCGCGAGTTCGGCATGGCCGCGATCATGAACGGCGTGGCGCTGCACGGCGGCTTCATCCCCTACGGCGGCACCTTCCTGACCTTCAGCGACTACAGCCGCAACGCGATCCGCATGGCCGCGCTGATGAAGCAGCGCGTGGTGCATGTGTTCACCCACGACTCGATCGGCCTGGGCGAGGACGGCCCGACCCACCAGTCGATCGAGCATGCCGCCAGCCTGCGCCTGATCCCGAACCTGGACGTCTGGCGTCCGGGCGACACCGCCGAAACCGCGGTCGCCTGGACCGTCGCGCTGCGCAACGCCGACCGCCCGACCGCGCTGCTGCTGAGCCGCCAGAACCTGCCCTACGCGCCCAAGTCCTCGCTCGACGACATCGCCAAGGGCGCCTATGTGCTGAGCGAGCCGTCCGATGTCGGCTTCAAGAAGAACAAGAAGGCCAAGGCAGTGATCATCGCGACCGGCTCCGAAGTCCAGCTCGCGCTGGCCGCGCAGCAGCTGCTGGCCGAGCAGAAGGTGGCCGTGCGCGTGGTCTCGATGCCGAGCAACACCACCTTCGACCGCCAGGACGGCGACTACAAGTACAGCGTGCTGCCGGCCGAGCTGCCGCGCATCGCGGTCGAGATGGGCGTGAGCGAGGGCTGGTGGAAATACGGCTGCGACGCCGTGGTCGGTATCGACTGCTACGGCGAGTCGGCTCCGGCGCCGGTGCTGTTCAAGCATTTCGGCTTCACGCCCGAGAACGTCGCGGCCACCGTGCTGGCTGTCGTCGGCGAGAAGATCTGAGACTGATTCAGGCGGCGGGCCGGTCCCGCCGCCACCCTGATCGACAGGGCGCCGTCAGCGCTCTGATCCATGCTTGGGGTACGTAACGATTTTGTAACTTCCTGAAAAAGCAAATCATGACCATCAAACTGGGCATCAACGGCTTCGGCCGTATCGGCCGTCTGGCGCTGCGCGCTGCCGTGCTGGGCTTCGACGACATCGAGGTCGTCGGCATCAACGACCCCAAGCCGGCCGACTACCTGGCCTACATGCTGAAGTACGACAGCGTGCACGGCCGCTTCCAGGGCGAAGTCAGCTTCGACGACAGCCACCTGATCGTCAACGGCAAGGCGATCCCGCTGACGCATGAGCGCGATCCCGAGCTGCTGCAATGGGGCAAGATGGGCGTGGACGTGGTGCTCGAGTGCACCGGCCAGTTCCTGACCGCCGAAGGCAACCAGGCTCACCTCGACGCGGGTGCCAAGAAGGTCGTGATCTCGGCCCCGTCCAAGGATGACGTGCCGATGTTCGTCTACGGCGTCAACCACGCCAAGTACGCCGGCGAGGCCGTGATCTCGAACGCGTCCTGCACCACCAACGCGCTGGGCCCGGTCGCCAAGGTGCTCAACGACAAGTGGGGCATCAAGCGCGGCCTGATGACCACCGTGCACGCGGCCACCGCCAGCCAGAAGACCGTCGACGGCACCTCGCGCAAGGACTGGCGCGGCGGCCGCGGCATCCTCGAGAACATCATCCCGTCGAGCACTGGCGCCGCCAAGGCCGTCGGCAAGGTGATCCCCGAGCTCAACAAGAAGCTGACCGGCATGAGCTTCCGCGTCCCGACCTCGGACGTGTCGGTGGTCGACCTGACGGTCGAGCTCGAGAACGAAGCCAGCTACGAGGAAATCTGCGCCGAAATGAAAGCGCAGTCTGAAGGCGCGCTCAAGGGCATCCTGGGCTACACCGACGAGAAGGTGGTCTCGACCGACTTCCGCGGCGAATCCTGCACCAGCGTGTTCGATGCCGGCGCCGGCCTGGCGCTCGACAAGAGCTTCGTCAAGATCGTGGCCTGGTATGACAACGAATGGGGCTACGCCGCCAAGTGCCTGGAGATGGTGCGCGTGGTATCGAAGTAATCGATTCCAGCCAGCCACCCAGGTGGCCAGCCAGCAAAGACCCGCCCCAGTGGCGGGTTTTTTCATGACTGGTCTTAATGCTAAAAGAGTGAAATTTCCAGACCTTAGATGCAAGAATTTGTAACGAGTGAGACAATGCGGGGTTAACCCTGACCATCAACTGCAACAGCTTTAATAAAAAAGCCCCAACAGGACGGCAATGCCTCCAGGCTGCCGCCGCACATGTCCACCTCCCCCAACACTCCGTCGTCGTCCCTCTGGCAACTGATGGCGCCACACCTTGGCCTGATCGCGCTGAGCTTCACGCTGTCCCGGCTGACCTACGAACTGCACGAGCTGCTGACGCCCTATGTGGCCTACACGCAGGGCGTGGATCTGCTGTTCCTGCCGGCGGGCGTCAAGCTGGTCCTGATCATGGTGGCGGGCTGGCGCGGCGCATTGGGCTGCGGCCTGTCCTTGCTGAGCCTGTCCACCCGCTTCTGGCCGGATCTGGAGCCGGTCTGGCTGCTGCTCTACTCGACGCTGTCGGTCGGCATGACCTGGCTGGTGGTCGGCGTCATGCTCAGGCGCATGGCACTGGGGCCGACGCTCGAAGGGTTGAGCTTCTGGGAACTGGTGCAGATCGACATGCTCAACACCTTGCTGCACGGCATCGTGGTCAACGGCTATTTCTGGTCACTGGGCCTGCGCAGCAGCGAGTCCTTCTGGTCGGCGGCGCTGGCGATGACGCTGGGCGACTTCCTGGGTGCCGGCGTCATCATGCTGCTGGTATTGCTGGTCGCGCGCCTCATTGCGCCAGTACGGACTTGAGTCCAGCCCGGCGCCCGGGGGCACGGCCCGTGCCGGCCGCATGCTGGCCCAACTTGAAGACCGACACGGTCTGCACCAGTTCCTGCGCCTGATCCCTCAGGCTGGTCGCGGCAGCGGCCATCTGCTCGACCAGCGCGGCGTTCTGCTGCGTAGCCTGGTCCATCTGCATCACGGCCTCGCCGACCTGGCCCACGCCCGCGCTCTGCTCGGTGCTCGCCGCGCTGATCTCGCCCATGATGTCGGTCACGCGCTTGATGCCCGCCACCACCTCGTTCATGGTCGCGCCGGCCTGGTCCACCTGCACCGAACCCTGCTCGACCCGCTCGACGCTGGTCGTGATCAGGCCCTTGATCTCCTTGGCCGCCTCGGCGCTGCGCACCGCCAGGTTGCGCACCTCGGCCGCCACCACGGCAAAGCCGCGCCCCTGCTCGCCAGCGCGCGCCGCCTCGACCGAGGCGTTCAGCGCCAGGATATTGGTCTGGAAGGCGATGCCGTCGATCACGCCGATGATGTCGGCAATGCGGCGCGAGCTGTCGTTGATGCCCTTCATGGTGTCGACCACCTGGGCCACCACCCCGCCGCCCTTGATCGCGATCTCGCTGGCGCTCTGGGCCAGCTGGTTGGCCTGGCGCGCGTTGTCCGAGTTCTGGCGCACGGTCGAGCCCAGCTGCTCCATCGAGGCCGAGGTTTCCTCCAGCGCGCTAGCCTGGTGCTCGGTGCGGGAGGACAGGTCCAGGTTGCCCTGGGCAATCTGGCTGCTGGCGCTGGCCACGCCATCGGCATTGGCCAGCACTGACTGCACCGTCTTGACCAGACCGCTCTGCATCAGCTCGAGCGAGTGCAGCAACTGTCCGGTTTCATCCTGGGAGTTGGTTTCAATCCGGTTGCTCAGATCCCCTTCGGCGATCCGGTTCGCTACCGCCACCGCCTGGCCCAGCGGCACGGTGATGCTGCGCGCAATCAACCAGCTGGTCACGACGGCCGCGGCAATCGCCAGCAGACAGGTGACGATCAGCTGGATCTTCTGTGCCAGGTAGGCGTCTTCCGCGTCCTGCTTCAACTCGGCAGTCCGGGCTTCAGCCAGCTCCGAATAAGCCTGGGTGGCCTGGCGCAGTTCGGCCAGCAGCGGGCGGCACTCGTCATTGATCTTGGCGATGGCTTCTGCCTGCTTGCCCTGCAGCGCCAGCTCGACGATGGACAGCGCCACCGGGCCATAGCGCTGCTCGACGCGGTCGACGTCCGCCACCAGTTGACGAGCCTGCGCGGTGGTGTCAGTGGCGCTGGCGATCAGCTGCTTGAGCTGAGCCAGGCTGGACTGGACCTCCTGATGCGCCTGCTGGACATTGGCCTTCTCAAGCGCAACCTCCTCGGGCTTGCTGGTCAGGACCAGGTTGCGGGCCGCGATGGCCCGGTGGTCGACAGCCGTCTGGACATGCTCGGCCACGGTGGAACGCGCATTGAGTCCGTCGACATAGTCCATGAAACGCTGGTTGGCGGCATCGAGCGCCAGCAAGGACAGGCCGGCAACCAGCAACACCAAGGCCGCCAAACCACCGAAGGCCAGGCTCAGCTTGAGCCGGACCGCCATATCACGCAAGTTCATCATCGTCATCTCTTCTTCAGGCGCTACCCGGCCCGGATGGGGCTGCCCATCGGACCGATCATTCACCCGAATGTTCGATGAGCAATCTAGCTAATTATTTTCATTAGAAACAGTATTATTCTAATCACAATGCTTAATTAGTCAATGAAGACTTAGCAGATTCCAAGGGTATTTGAGGATTGACTTCTGCAGGGACACATGGCTTGCGCCCCTGACCACCGGCTTCAGTGGTGATGGCCGTGCGCGCCATGCGCGTGGCCGTGCGCGACTTCCTCGGCGGAGGCGGCCTGCACCCCCTCGACCTTGAGGCTGAAGCGCAGCGTCTTGCCGGCATGCGGGTGGTTGCCGTCCAGGATCACCTGCGGGCCCTTGATCTTGACCACGGTGAAGATGCGCTCGCCGCCGTCATCAGCCACGCCGCGCAGGGTGCCGCCGACCTTGACGCCGGGCGGGAAATCGGCCTTCGAGATGGTCTGCACCAGGCTCTCGTCGCGCTCGCCGAAGGCATCGGACGGTTCCAGCACCACGGTGGTGGCAAAGCCGGCCTGCTGGCCTTCGAGCGCGGCCTCGATCTTCTCGAAGGTGTTGCCGTAGCCGCCGTGCAGGTAGGCCATCGGTTCGGGGCTGGCTTCGAGCAGCTTGCCCTGGGCATCGGCGACCTGGTAGCTGATCGTGACGACGGTGTCTTTGGTGATTTGCATGGGGACTTTCGGGGCAGCGTTGAAAAGAAGAACGTGATTGTGCCGGCTTGGCAGCCACCCTGCCGAGCGCCAGGGCAGGCGCCGTCAGCGCGGACGGACGCTGACTTCGGCGCTCGTGATGTCGATCAGGCCGGTCCCGGTGCGCAGGCGCAGCGCGCCGTCTGGTCCGACGCCAGCGGCCTGGCCCTCCTGGCCGTCGGACAGGCGCAGCTCCAGGCCGGCCAGCGCATCGCGCGCGGCGAAGCGGGCAGCAAAGGCGGCAAAGCCCGCGCGCTCGAAGGCCTGCAGATCCTGCACCAGGGCCGGCACCAGCGCGGCCAGCCATTGACCGGCGTCGCGGCTGGGGTCCAGTTCGCATAAAGCGGCCGGCGGCACCGGTGGCAGGGCCTGGGTGGCCGCCTCGTCGAGCGGGACCGGCGACCAGGCCGGCAGCTCGGGCAATTCGACATTCAAGCCGACGCCGATCACCGCATAGCGCTGCGCGCCCAGCGTGGCGGCCTCGATCAGGATGCCGCCGAGCTTGCGCCCGCGCCACCAGAGGTCGTTCGGCCATTTGAGCCGGATCTCGGGATGCAGGCTTTCGGCCAGGCTGACACCGACCGCCAGCGACAGGCCGGACCAGTCCGCCGGCTGATAGGGCAGCCCGAGCGAGAAGGTCAGCGAGGCGCCGGGCTGGCTGTGCCAGGACTTGCCGCGCCGGCCGCGCCCGGCGCTCTGCTCGAGCGCGACCAGCAGGGTCGGCGCACGGTCGCCGGCACGGGCACGCTGCATCAGCGCGGTATTGGTCGAGTCGATGCTCGGCAGCACCTCGACCGAGAAGTCGGGCCACAACGGATAGACCGCCTGCCACAGCCCCTCGGCCTGGCGCGTCAGGGCATGCAGGGCATGCAGGGCAGCCTGCGGGCTGCTGGCAGGGCTCGGCCCGCTCATGCCACCCGACCCCGGGACGCCTTCTTGGCTGGCAGCTTGGGCGCCAACATGGTGCCGCGGCAGTTCGGGCTGCCGCAGTGGCAGGCGTACTCGGCCTTGAGCTTGGCCGTGTAGCGTCCGTCAACCACCAGGCCATAGTCGAAGAACAACTCCTCGCCGGCCGCGATGTCGCGCAGCGCATGGATGAAGACCCGCTTGCGCGCGTCCTCCTCGGCTTCGCAATTGGGCGCGCAGCTGTGGTTGATCCAGCGCGAGGAATTGCCGCCCTGGCCGCCGTCGATCACATGGCCGTCATCGATGTGGAAGTAGAAGGTGTGGTTCGGCTGGGCCGGGTCGTGCGGGTGACGGCGCAGCGCCTCGTTCCAGCTGATGACCTCGCCGGTGTACTCGATCAGCGCTTCACCGGCCGCCAGATCGACAACGGCAAACACGCCCTTGCCATGGACGCCGGAGCGGCGCACCTGCAGGCGGCGGCGCGGTTGGGCGGTGCTGGCGGAGGAAGAAACGTCAGGAGCGTCAGCCATGCGCCAAAATTTGGTAAGGTGAATTCATGCAGGTGCGCGTGTGCGCACACACACAGGCGCGCGTTGCGCGCACGGGAGCCTATTCTAGAGATGAAAACCGCTGGTCTTACCAAAACCTTGGTCATTGCCGAGAAACCTTCAGTCGCCCAGGACATCGTCCGTGCGCTCACGCCCCTGGCGGGCAAGTTCGAGAAGCACGAGGACCATTTCGAGAGCGAGCACTATGTCGTCAGCTCGGCGGTCGGCCATCTGGTCGAGATCGCCGCGCCCGAGGCCTACGACGTCAAGCGCGGCAAGTGGAGCTTTGCCCACCTGCCGGTGATCCCGCCGCATTTCGACCTGAAACCGATCGACAAGAGCAAGTCACGCCTGTCGGCAGTGGTCCGATTAGCCAAGCGCAAGGACGTCGGCGCGCTGATCAACGCCTGCGACGCCGGGCGCGAGGGCGAGCTGATCTTCCGCCTGATCGAGCAATACGCCGGCGGCGCCAAGCCGCTGGGCAAGCCGGTACAGCGGCTCTGGCTGCAGTCGATGACGCCGCAGGCGATCCGCGACGGCTTCCAGCAGCTGCGCAGCGACGAGCAGATGCGTCCGCTGGCTGACGCCGCGCGCAGCCGCTCCGAGGCCGACTGGCTGGTCGGCATCAACGGCACCCGCGCCATGACGGCGTTCAACTCGCGCGACGGCGGCTTCTTCCTGACCACCGTCGGCCGGGTCCAGACGCCGACGCTGGCGGTGGTGGTCGAGCGCGAGGAAAAGATCCGCGCCTTCCGCAGCCGCGACTATTGGGAAATCCACGCCACTTTTGGCGCCCAGGCCGGCGACTACCCGGGCAAGTGGTTCGACCCGGCGTTCAAGAAGCCCTCGGCCAAGAGCGGTGACGAAGGCGCCGACCCTGAGCTCAGGGCCGACCGGGTCTGGAACGGGCAACAGGCGCAGCAGATCGCCGACGCCGTGCGCGGCCAGCCCGCCAGCGTGAGCGAGGAATCCAAGCCGACCACCCAGGCCAGCGGCCTGCTCTACGACCTGACCAGCCTGCAGCGCGAGGCCAACGGCCGCTTCGGCTTCTCGGCCAAGACCACGCTGGCGCTGGCGCAAAGCCTGTACGAAAAGCACAAGGCCTTGACCTACCCGCGGACCGACAGCCGCGCGCTGCCGGAAGACTATCTGCCGACGGTCAAGGAGACCTTCGAGATGATCGCCGCCAGCCAGCTGAACCACCTGGCGCCGCACGCGCTGGTGGCGCTCAACAACGGCTATGTCAAGCCGAGCAAGCGCGTGTTCGACAACAGCAAGGTCAGCGACCACTTCGCGATCATCCCGACGCTGCAGGCCCCGAGCGGCCTGTCCGAGGCCGAACAGAAGCTGTACGACCTGGTGGTGCGCCGCTTCCTGGCGGTGTTCTTTCCGGTGGCCGAATTCATGGTCACGACCCGGATCAGCAAGGTCGAGGCTGCGGGCACGACCCACCACTTCAAGACCGAAGGCAAGGTGCTGGTCAAGCCGGGCTGGATGGCGGTCTACGGCAAGGAAGCGGCCGAGGACGTGGCCGATGCCGCCGCTGGCGACAAGGGCCAGAACCTGGTGCCGGTGCAGCCGGGCGAGACGGTCGCGACGCGCGAGGCGGCGCCGAAGGCCCTCAAGACCCGTCCGCCGGCGCGCTACAGCGAAGCCACGCTGCTGGGTGCGATGGAAGGCGCCGGCAAGCTGATCGACGACGACGAGCTGCGCAGCGCGATGCAGGACAAGGGCCTGGGCACGCCGGCCACGCGCGCGGCCATCATCGAAGGCCTGCTGACCGAAAAATACATGCTGCGCGAAGGCCGCGAGCTGATCCCGACCGCCAAGGCGTTCCAGCTCATGACGCTGCTGCGCGGGCTCGGGGTCGAGGAACTGTCCAAGCCGGCGCTGACCGGCGAGTGGGAGCACAAGCTGTCGCTGATGGAACAGGGCCAGCTCAGCCGCGAAGCCTTCATGCGCGAGATCGCGACCATGACCGAGCGCATGGTCAAGAAGGCCAAGGAATACGACCGCGACAGCGTGCCGGGCAACTACGCCACGCTGCAGACGCCCTGCCCGAACTGCGGCGGCGTGGTGAAGGAAAACTACCGCCGCTACGCCTGCTGCGGCGCCGACGGCAAGTCCGACGGCTGCGGCTTCTCGTTCGGCAAGTCGCCGGCCGGGCGCACCTTCGAGATCGAGGAGGCCGACGCCTTCCTGGCCGACAAGCATATCGGCCCGCTCGAAGGCTTCCGCTCCAAGGCCGGCTGGCCGTTCGTGGCCGAGCTCGCGCTCAAGTTCAGCGACGAGGACCAGAACTGGAAGCTCGAGTTCGACTTCGGCGACAAGAAGGACGAGGAAACCGGCGAACTGGCCGACTTCAGCGGTCGCGAGTCGCTTGGCGGCTGCCCCCGCTGCGGCAGCCCGGTCCATGTGCATGGCAGCAACTATGTCTGCGCCAAGGCGGTGCCGACGCTTGAGCAGGCCGCGCCGAGCTGCGACTTCAAGAGCGGCACCACCATCCTGCAGCAGGAGATCGCGCCCGAGCAGATGAGCAAGCTGCTGGCGACCGGCAAGACCGACCTGCTGGAGAAGTTCGTCTCGAACAAGACCAAGCGCGCCTTCAAGGCCTTCCTGGCCTGGGATGCCGAGGCCGGCAAGGTCGGCTTCGAGTTCGAGCCGCGCGAGAGCAAGTACCCGCCGCGCAAGACCGCCGCCAAGAAGGCGCCAGCAAAGAAGGCAGCCGCCAAGAAAGCTCCGGCGAAAAAGGCGGCGGCGAAGAAGACGGCCAAAACCGTCGCCTGAGCCTGACGCCAGCGCCAGGGTGGACGGGTCAGGCGCGGCGGTGCCTGACCTCGTGCCTGCGCCAAAGCGACCTGACGCTCACTCGGCCCGCTGTCGTGGCGGAAAACGCACCGTGACCTTGAGTCCGCGGCGCGTGGCCTGCTCCGGGCGCGCATCGGCCAGCTCGACCTGAGCGCGGTACTGCTGCGCGACCTCGCTGACGATGGCCAGCCCCAGGCCCGAGCCATCGACGTTGCTGCCCAGCACGCGGTAGAAGGGCTGGAACACCAGCTCGCGCTCGGCCTCCGGGATGCCGGGGCCGTTGTCCTCGACCTCGAGCTGCTGGCCCCCGCTGTCGCCGTCGAGCAGCACCCGCACCGTCACCACGCCGCCGGCTGGCGTGTAGTGGATCGCGTTGTCGACCAGATTGCGCACCAGTTCCTGCAGCAGGGTCGGGTTGCCGTCGAGCCGGCAGGACTCGGGTATGCGGTCCGGCCCCTCGTAGCCGAGGTCGATCCGCTTGTCCTGCGCCAGCGGGAAGGAATCGGCGATCACCTCGGTCGCCAGGTCGCCGAGATCGACCGGCTCGCTCGGCAGCGCACGTCCGGTGGTCTCGGCGCGCGCCAGCGACAGCAGCTGGTTGACGGTATGGGTCGCGCGCACGCTCGAGCGCGTGATCTGCTGCAGGCAGCGCCTGACCTCCTCGGTATCCTGCGCACGCAGCGCCATGTCGGCCTGCATGCGCAGGCCCGCCAGCGGGGTCCGGAGCTGGTGCGCGGCATCGGCCAGGAAGCGCCGCTGCGTCGTCAGCGACACCGCCAGGCGCTCCAGCAGGTCGTTGATCGAACCCACCAGCGGCGTCACCTCCTGCGGGATCGACTCCTGCTCAAGCGGGCTCAGGTCGTCGGGCTTGCGCGCGCGGATGCGCTGCTCGAGCTCGTTGAGCGGCCGGATGCCGCGCACCAGCGCCATCCAGACCAGCAGCACCGCCAGCGGCAAGGTGACGAACTGCGGCACCATCACGCCCTTGATGATCTCAGTCGCCAGCCGCGAGCGCTTGCCCAGCGTCTCGGCGACCTGCAGCAGCACCAGCTGCTCCTCGCGCTCGCCGCGCGCGATCCAGGTGTAGGCCACCCGGACCTCCTCGCCGCGGATCTGGTCGTCGCGCAGCCGCACATGGCCGGCATCGGGCAGCACATAGTTGGGCGGCGCCGGGAACTCGGGATCGCCGCTGATGAACTGGCCATCGGCCTTGCGCACCGCGTAGAAGATCTGATCGGTGTCGTCGGCGCGCAGCAGGTCGCGCGCCTGCGGGGTCAGGTTGAACTGCGGCTGCTCGCTGCGCAGCACGACGAACTGGGTCAGCGCCTGCAGGTTGAACTCGAGCGCGCGGTCAAACGGCTTGTTGGCAATGCCCTGGGCGACGAACCAGGTCAGCGCCAGCGACAGCGGCCACAGCAGCAGCAAGGGCGTCAGCATCCAGTCCAGGATCTCGCCGAACAGGCTGCGCTGCTCACGCTGGAACAGCCCGAACGCGGTCGTGCCGCGCTGACGGGCCGGACGGTCGGAATCAGCCAGGAATTTTTTCAAGGCAATAGCCCAGCCCGCGCACGGTCGCGATCCGGATCGGTCCCTTCTCGATCTTCTTGCGCAGGCGGTGGATATAGACCTCGATCGCGTTGTTGCTGACCTCCTCGCCCCATTCGCACAGGCGCTCGACCAGCTGGTCCTTGCTGACCAGGCGGCCCGCGCGCTGCAGCAGCACCTCGAGCAGCCCGAGCTCGCGCGCCGACAGGTCGATCATCTTGCCGTCGATGCTGGCGACACGGCCGGCCTGGTCATAGAGCAGCGGTCCATGCTTGATCTGGCTGGTGGCGCCGCCCAGGCCGCGACGCGTCAGCGCGCGCACGCGCGCCTCGAGCTCCTGCAGCGCGAAAGGCTTGGCCATGTAGTCATCGGCGCCATAGTCCAGGCCCTTGACCCGGTCCTCGACGCTGTCGGCGGCGGTCAGGATCAGCACCGGCAGCGTCGAGCCGCGCGAGCGCAGGCGCTTGAGCACTTCGAGCCCGTGCATCTTGGGCAATCCGAGGTCGAGGATCAGCAGATCGAACTCGTGGTTGGTCATCAGCGCCGCATCGGCTTCGCTGCCGCTGGCGACGTGATCGACCGCGGCACCGGCTGCGCGCAAGGTGCGCAACAGGCCATCGGCCAGGACCTGGTCGTCTTCTGCAATCAGGATGCGCATGGAATCTCCTCTTGTTATGCGCACTATTTTAGGCCTCGGCCCGCGGCCTGCCCGCGCGTGCGCGACGGCCGGCGATCGGCCTGGTAGCCGTTGGCGTAGGCCTCCAGGCCGATCGCGACCACGGTGGCGACCGGTGCGCCGACCTGGTCGCGGAACTCGGCCTCGGCCTGCTGCACCGCGAGCCGGAACGCCTGCAGCCACTCGAGCCCGACCGGCGTGAAGCGGATGCGGCGCGCACGCGCGTCGAGCGGGTCGGGCTCGCGCCGCACCAGGCCCCAGGCCTCGCACTGATCGACCAGATCGGCCATCGCCTGCTTGCTCATGCCCGCGCTCTGCGCGAGTTCGGTCAGGCGCGCGCCGGCCAGCGGCAGATGGCGCGTGATGTGCACATGCGCCGCACCGACCTGGCCGCGCGCGGCCAGGTTGGACAGCGCCAGCGGCACATCGAGCGCATGCGCCATCAGTTCGAGCACCCGCTCATCGAAACGGCGCAGGGCATGGCCCAGCAAGCGGCCCATGTGGGTCAGCCGCCAGCCTTCGTCCAGGGCGGCGGAATCCAGGCTTTTTTCCATGGTCAAATGGTAATGCAAACTGACTAAAAAACTGGTTTTTTATTTTCAATTACTCGCTACACTGCATCCCAAGCACTCCAGGCGATCCGGAAAATCCGCTCCAGGGTGCTGCAACCCATTGTTTTTTCAAGGAGCCCACCATGGACGCACCGAACAAGACCCTGAACACCGAAAAGGCCAAGGCACTGCAAGCCGCACTGGCACAGATCGAGAAACAATTCGGCAAGGGCGCCATCATGCGCCTGGGCGAAGGCGAGAAAGTCGAGGACATCCAGGTCGTCTCGACCGGCTCGCTCGGCCTCGATGTCGCACTCGGCGTCGGCGGCCTGCCGCGCGGCCGGGTGATCGAGATCTACGGCCCGGAATCCTCGGGCAAGACCACGCTGACGCTGCAGGTCATCGCCGAGATGCAGAAGGTCGGCGGCCAATGCGCCTTCGTCGATGCCGAGCACGCGCTCGACGTCCAGTACGCGCAGAAGCTCGGCGTCAACCCGCACGACCTGCTGATCAGCCAGCCCGACACCGGCGAGCAGGCGCTCGAGATCGTCGACAGCCTGGTGCGCTCGGGCGCGGTCGACCTGATCGTGATCGACTCGGTCGCCGCGCTGACGCCGAAGGCCGAGATCGAGGGCGACATGGGCGACAGCCTGCCCGGCCTGCAGGCCCGCCTGATGAGCCAGGCGCTGCGCAAGCTGACCGCGACGATCAAGAAGACCAACTGCATGGTCATCTTCATCAACCAGATCCGCATGAAGATCGGCGTCATGTTCGGCAGCCCCGAGACCACCACCGGCGGCAACGCGCTCAAGTTCTACGCCTCGGTGCGGATCGACATCCGCCGCATCGGCTCGATCAAGAAGGGCGAGGAAGTCGTCGGCAGCGAGACCAAGGTCAAGGTGGTCAAGAACAAGGTCGCGTCGCCGTTCAAGACCGCCGAGTTCGACATCCTGTACGGCGAGGGCATCAGCCGCGAAGGCGAGATCATCGACCTCGGCGTGGCACAGAAGGTGGTCGACAAGTCGGGCGCCTGGTATGCCTACCAGGGCGAGAAGATCGGCCAGGGCCGCGAGAACTCGCGCGAGTTCCTGCGTGAAAACCCGCAGCTCGCGCACGAGATCGAGAACAAGATCCGCGTCGCGCTCGGCGTGCCGGCCCTGCCCGCCTTCGATCCGGCCAGCGTCAAGCGTGGTGCGGCCAGCGACGAAATCGATCCGCCCGACGCCGCATGACGGGCTGGCGCCGCCCCGACCCGGCCCGCAGCCGGACTGAGCGGTCCGACGCCGACAGCGCCCAGGCGCCCGGCGACGAACCAGCCGAGGCGGCTGCAACAGCCCCGGCCAGACGCAGCCGGCCCGAGCTCTCGCTCAAGGGCCGGGCGCTGCGGCTGCTGTCGATGCGCGAGCATTCGCGCCTCGAACTCGAGCGCAAGCTCAGCTCGCACGAGACACGCGAAGGCGAGCTGGCCGAGGCGCTCGACGCGCTGACCGCGCGCGGCTTCATCAGCGACGAACGGGTGGCCGACAGCCTGCTGCACCGCAGGGCGGCCAAGCTCGGGGCCAGCCGCGTCAAGGCCGAACTGCAGGCCAAGGGCCTGGACGACGCGGTGGTGCGCGAGGCGGTCGAATCGCTGCGCGCGACCGAGCTGGAGCGCGCGCGCGAAGTCTGGCGCCGCAAGTTCGGCCAGCCCCCAGCCGATGCCGCCGAGCGCGCCAGGCAGATGCGCTTCCTGGCCGCGCGCGGCTTCTCGGGCGAAACGATCAGGAAGGCGATCGAAGGCGCGGACGAAGACTGAGGTCGCGGATCAGCCGCCGGCCTGATCCGACTCCAGGCGGAACACCGCGACCGCATGCACCAGTTCATCCGCTTGGCTGCGCAGGCTGGCGGCGGCGGCGGCCACTTCCTCCACCAGGGCAGCATTCTGCTGGGTCGCCTGGTCCATGTGGGAAAGTGCCTCGCCCGCCTGGATCACGCCTGAGCTTTGCTCCAGGCTGGCGACGCTGATTTCCGCCATGATCGCTGTCACGCGCTGGATGCTGTCGACGGCGTCCTGCATGGTGTGGCCGGCGTGGTCCACCAACACATCGCCCTGTTCGACCCGCTTGACACTGGCCGTGATCAGGTCCCTGATCTCTCGGGCTGCCTCGGCCGAACGACCGGCGAGCGAACGGACCTCGGACGCGACCACCGCGAAACCCCGGCCATTCTCACCGGCGCGCGCCGCCTCGACCGCCGCGTTCAAGGCCAGGATATTGGTCTGGAAGGCAATGCCGTCGATCACGCCGATGATGTCGGAGATGCGCTGGCTGGCGGCATTGATGCCCTTCATGGTATCGACCACCTGGATCACCGCCTGGCCGCCCTCGGTCACCACGTCGCGGGCACTCAAGGCCAACTGGTTGGCGTTGCGGGCGCTGTCGGTATTGCGCCGCACGGTCGAGCCCAACTCCTCCATCGAGGCGGCGGTCTGCTCCAGCGCGCTGGCCTGGCGTTCGGTGCGCTGGCTCAGGTCCAGATTGCCCTGGGCGATCTGGGCGGCGGCGCTCGCCACACCCTCGGCTCGGTCGCGCACCGTTTGCACCACCTGGCTCAGCCCATGGCCCATGTGGTTGATCGCTTGCATCAGGGTGCCGATCTCATCCTGGCGGGTCGTGACCAGCCGGGCCGTCAAATCGCCCTTGGCCAGGGTATCGGCCACCGCGCTGACCTGCGCCAGCGGCCGAACCACCATGCGGCGCATCAACACGAAACCAATCCCCGACAGCGCCAGCACCGCCGCCAGGCCCAGCCAGACCACATAACCCAACAAGCGCTGGGTCTTGGTCGTGTATTCCTCGACATAGGTGCCACCGGCGATCACCCAGTTCCAGTTCGGGTAGAACGCATAGGCCGCCACTTTTTCACGCACCCGAGTCTCGCCCAGCGTCGCATTGATCCAGGGGTAGCGCACGAGGCCGTTCTTCTGCTCCAGCATCTGCTTGATGAACGGGCGACCGTTGGAGTCCTTGGCCTCCAGCACGTTTTTCCCTTCTTGCGCCGGATGCACCAGCAGGGTGCCGTAGTTCGGGCCCGGCTGCGCGTCGAGCACATAGTAGTAGCCCGAACTGCCGGCCTTGAGTTGCTTGATCGCCTGCTTGAGGCTGCTGAAGATTTCCGAGAAATCGAGGCCGACAAAGGTCAGGCCGATCACCTGGCCATCTTGATTCTGAATCGGGTCGTACTGGGTGATGTAGCGGCGACCGAACAGGGTCGCCTGGCCCACGTAACGCTTGCCGGCCCGCACCTGTGCGTAAGCCGGGTGAGTCCGATCGAGCAAGGTGCCGACGACCCGCTCGCCCCGGTCATTCTTCAGCGAGGTGCTGATGCGCACGAAGTCGTCGCCCGTCTTGGCGAAGATCGTGGCCACGCTGCCCGTCATGGCCGTGAAATGATCGACGGTCTGGAAATTCAGATTCAGCGGGCGGCCATCGAGCTTGAGGACCGGCGTCGCGATCTCCTTGATCTGGACGGTAGCGGTATCGAGCTCCAGATTGCCCGGCAGATTGTCGACCAACACCTGCGCCAACGCGGCAATGCGGCGCTGCAAGTCGGTGTCACTGGCCTCCACGAACTCCGCGAGCATCCTGGTCCTGCCAGCCAGTTCCTGCTCGGCCTGATGTTCCATCTCGCGCGACACCACCACGCTGATCAGGGTCACCAACACCACCAGGACCGTGGTCACCAGCAAGAAATTACCACCGGCTATCTTGGCACCCAGTCCGAGCTGATGCCAGTTCCACTTTCCTTTGCTCATATTGCGTTATATTCCGTAAAACATTCAATTTTATTAAAGATAAGACATTAATTGTTTAATTTGCTTAAATTAATTTGATATAAATCAAGATTTACCTGAGAATTACCCATTCTCAAGCCAAAGACTTGGGCGGTCCGCCCAGGTCGTCCTCGCTGTACATGGGCCGCTGCCGGGCGGCCGAGCCCTGGCACAGGCCATGGACCGGCATCCCTGTGGCACAGTGACAGGCATCGACACGAAAATCCAGACATGAACAGCCCGACCTTCCAGATCCTGATGCTCCTGACAGTGATCCTGGTCGTGATCATGACCGTCGTGCTGTTTGCCGTGCAGCAGGCGAACCGGGAGATTCCCGGCTTGCGCGCCTGGGCCTATTCCTACCTCTGTGGCCTGCTGCTCTGTGTCAGCTTCCTGCTCAGGCCCCATGTCCCCGAGGGGCCGGCGGTCATCGTCTCGCAAGTCCTGCTCTTCACCTCGGCCTGGCTGAACCTGGTAGCGACCCAGATCTATACCGGCCGACGACCCTGGACGCGGACCTGCTTCGGCTGGGCACTGCTCATCGTGCTGGGTCTGGCGAGCTACCTGACCTGGCAGCAGCCCGAGCCCCGGCTGCGCCTGGCGCTGATCCTGGGAGCCGGCGGCACGCTGATGCTGCTGAGCGCGCTGGCGATGCTGTCGGCAGAGATCCGAAGGCAGCCGGAACGCTACCTGTTCACCCTGGCCTGCGGCACCCATGGGCTGGCGCTGCTGGCGACCAGCCTAAGCCTGCTGCTGATCCAGACCCACCCGACCGACCTGGAGCGGCTGGATTTCGTCGCGCAATTCGTGCTGATCGAATCCATCGTCGTGCTGGTCATGCGTGCCTTCGGGGTCGTGATGCTGGCCAATGCCCATATCACGGCCGAGCTGCGGCATTTCGCCGAGCGCGACCCGCTGACCAGCATCTACAACCGCCGCTCGTTCATGACCCTGCTCGACAAGTCAGTCAACCTGATGCAGCGCATGAACTCACCCTTGTCGCTGCTGGGGCTGGACCTGGACCATTTCAAGCGCATCAACGATACCTGGGGTCACGGCAGCGGAGACCAGGCCTTGCGCCACTTCGTCCAGCTGACCACCGAACATCTGCGCAACGAGGACGTGATCGGCCGCGTCGGCGGGGAGGAATTCATCATCTTCCTGCCCAATACCGGACTCGAGGCGGCGGCATGCGTCGCCGAACGGCTGCGCGCGCTGATCGAAGCACAACCGGTCGCCGGCCCGCATGGCCCGATCGCCTTGACCGTGAGCATAGGCGTGACGCTGATCGCCAAGGGCGAAACGCAGGAAGCCGCCCTGCAGCGGGTGGACGAGGCGATGTACCGGGCCAAGGCCAAGGGGCGCAACCGGGTCGAGCTGGCCTAGCCGTCGATAGGAAGCTTGCAATCCCTATGTTTTCATGGAGAAGACATAGGGATTTGCTAGCTCTTTTGCAGCCATACCTGTACCTGAAAGACAAAGCCATATCCAACCGCAGCGCGGCCCGGCTCATGCAGGCGCCCACGGAATTCAGATTGCCTCAGCTTAATCTGAGCTTAATGTTCATCTTTACAGTTGATAGATGCCTGACTGTCATTGATTGAACTTTCTTGTTGTTCAACCCGATGTCAATTGGCGAAAAATTGCAAGCAAATTCTTGCCTAACAATCGATAAAATCGCTATATTAAAAGGGAAATATGAAAATCAAAAACTTATTGATAGTATTGACCGTGACTGGCGCAGGTTTGGTCACCCAAGCTCATGCGCAAGATGTCAATCCCCTGAGCCGCTTCATTGGTGTCTGGGAAGGCGATCAAGGGGTGGATGTGTCACCGGCACAGAAAAAAACCCGTGCGCCTGGCTCGGCTGCCGTCAGTCCGTTCTTCGAGCGCATTGAAATCCTGGCCGGCCCGGCGGCCACCAATGCCAGCGAGCAAGATCTGGAGGCCCTCACCGTTCGCCAGCAGGTTTTCCGCAAGTCAGACCAGCAACAGTTCCATGACCAGCTCGGCTACCTGATTTGGGACAAGAAGAACGCCAAGGTCATCTACTCCTTCTGCGTACCGCGTGGGGTGTGCGTCTCTGCCGAAGGGGATCTGAACAAGAAGGATGAATTCAGCGCCAGCACCAAGACCGCTTTTGCCGAAACCGAATTCATGCGCAAGAATGCCAGGACCGAAGGCTTCTCGATTGGCATGAACATCAACCCGGACAATACCCTGAGTTATTCACAAATCACGGCGTTGAACATCTACGGCAATAAGTTCAGCCATGCCGACTCGAATGTCTTGCGAAAAGTTGCTGACAAGCCCGCCCAATAAGCCAAGGCGGTGAGACCCGGGTGTTGTGCCTGGGATCACGACCGCTGCATGGGGCCGCATCATTTTGATGCCGGCCCCATTGCTTTTCTGCTGCGCGGCAGAGGCCCTCGCCGCCCGGGGGTCATTGCGCAGCGGCAGCACAGAGGCGCTGCTAGACTCGGCAGCTTTAAAAAATCTGACACAGACATGCCGCACGGTTCGCCCATCGATATCGTTTACTTGTGGGTTGACGGGAACGATGCGACCTGGCGCGCCAAACGTCAGGCGGCCCTGCAGCAACTCGGCAGCGACTCCAGCGCCGCCATGGCGCGCTACAGCAATGTGGAGGGCCGGTTTCGTGACAACCACGAACTGCGCTACAGCCTGCGTGCGCTCGAGAAGTTCTTCCCGCAGCATGGTCATGTCTACCTCGTCACCGACGGCCAGCGGCCCGACTGGTTGCGCCCCTCGGAGCGCCTGACCCTGGTCGACCACCGTGACCTGATACCCGCGGCGTCGTTGCCGACCTTTGACTCGGGGCATATCGAGTCCTGGATTCACCATATCCCCGGCCTGTCGGAACGCTATTTCTACTTCAACGACGACGTGTTCTTTGGCGCCCCGGTGCGCCCGGACGACTGGTTCAGTCCGGATGGCTTTCATGTCACCTGGTCCGACGAGCCGGAGGTCAGTGACGAAGCCATGCGCATGGATGCCACCTCGCTGGAAAATGCCTGCCGGCTGTCGATCCAGTGGCTGGCCGACAGGGCCAGCAGCGGCACGGCTGCGGGGCGCGAGCCAGATCCGCTGTACCGGAACACCTTTCGCACCTTTGCCCATTCGCCGCGGCCGATGCTGAAATCAGTCTTGCTGGAGCTGGAGCACACCGCCCCCGAGCTGTTCGCCAGCGTCAGGTCGACCGTGTTTCGCAGCTGGGACAAGCCGACCATCATTTCGGACTTCGTGCTGCGCTGGGCCTTGGCGCATGGGCTGGCCAGCCTGCGGCCTTATCGCCATCGCTATGTCTCGACCGGCGCAGCGGACCAGCACGAGCAGCTGCAGGCCCTGCTGGCCGAATTCGGCGCACTGGATTTCTTCTGCATCAACGACACCACCGACGATGCGCAGACCAGCGACCCGCGCTTGCAGAACGTGCTGACGGTGCTGCAGTCCATCCTGCCCAATCCGTCAGGCTTTGAGCGCGCAATGACCCTGGAATGCCCCGACAGGCTGCAGGGCAGCGAAGCGCAGGCTATTTGCCAATACAGAACGACGAGAAGATCACACCTAGCAGATCGTCCGAGCTGAAGGCACCCGTGATCTGGTTGAGGGCGTTCTGCGCCAGCCGCAGTTCCTCGGCCAGCAGGTCGAGCGCCTGCGCCTGCTGGGCCAGCAGCAGGTTGGCCACTTCCAGATGCTCGCCGACTTGGCGCAGCGCCTGGACATGGCGCTCGCGCGCGATGTAGAGGCCCTCGCCGCCACCCTGCCAGCCAGCGAGTTCGAGCAGGCGCTTCCTGAGCGCGTCGAGGCCGGCGCCGGTTTTCGCCGACAGGCGCAGCTGCTCATGCGGCGCGTGTCCGGCCACGGGTTCCAGACCAGCCGCCGCCAGCGGGGCCAGCGCCAGGCCGGCATCGGCCTTGTTCCAGACATCGATCACCGGCACCCGTGCCGGCAGCCGGGATTCGAGCGTGACGGCGATCTCGCGCTCGGCCGCGTCGTACTCGGGCTGACCGATCCGGGTCAGGTCGTGCAGCAGCAGCACGGCGTCGGCGCCCTCGATCTGGCCCCAGGCGCGCGCAATGCCGATGCGCTCGACCTCGTCGATGCCCTCGCCCTCGCGCAGGCCGGCGGTGTCGATCACATGCAGCGGCACGCCCTCGATCTGGATCGTCTGCTGCACCACGTCGCGCGTGGTGCCGGCGATCGGCGTCACGATCGCCAGCTCGGCGCCGGCCAGCGCGTTGAGCAGCGAGCTCTTGCCCGCATTGGGCTGACCCGCGATCACCACCTTGATGCCCTCGCGCAGCAGCGCGCCCTGGCGCGTGCGCTGCATCACCTGGCCCAGCCGCGCCTGCAGGCGGTCGAGCTGGCCCTGCGCATCGGCCTTCTGCAGGAAGTCGATCTCCTCCTCGGGGAAGTCGAGCGTGGCCTCGACCAGCATGCGCAGATGGACCAGCGCCTCGCGCAGCTGGCCGACCTCGCGCGAGAACTCGCCCGCCAGCGAACGGCTGGCGCTGCGCGCAGCCGCCTCGGTGCTGGCGTCGATCAGGTCGGCAATCGCCTCGGCCTGCGCCAGGTCGATCTTGTCGTTCAGGAAGGCGCGCTCGGTGAACTCGCCGGGTTGCGCCAGCCGCAGGCCGGCCAGGCGCGGCTGCTGCGTCGCCGGGTCGATCTCGGCCGCGGCGGCCAGGCAGCGCGCCAGCAGCAGTTGCAGCACCACCGGCCCGCCATGCGCCTGCAGCTCGAGCACGTCCTCGCCGGTATAGGAATGCGGCGCCGGGAAATGCAGCGCGAGTCCGTGGTCGATCACGCCGCCGTCGGCATCGCGCAGCGGGCCGTAGGTCGCCTCGCGCGGCTTGAGCCGCTTGCCGCAGAGCGCCTGCACCAGGCGGTCCAGGCCGCGGCCCGAGACACGGACGATGCCGACGGCTCCGCGCCCCGGGGCGGTGGCAATGGCGACGATGGGGTCCTGGTGGCGCGACAGCATGTGAGGAGTTTCGGACAAAAAATGGACGAGGAGAAGGCGGCACGGCAGGACAGCGCCCGCCGCCAATGAAAAAGGGCCGCTGTCGCGGCCCCTCGGGGAATCGGCCTGTCAGGCCTTCTTGAACAGCTGGGTCGGCAGCGTGATCTTGAGCGGCACACCCATGCGGCTGTTGATATGCGCCTGCTGCAGGATGGTCAGCGTGTTGTTGGTGATCCAGTACAGCACCAGACCGGCCGGGAAGCTGAAGAACATGACCGAGAACACCAGCGGCATGATCCACATCATCTTGGCCTGCATCGGGTCCGGCGGCAGCGGGTTGAGCGCAGTCTGGACAATGGTGGTCAGCGTCAGCACCACCGGCAGGATGTAGAACGGGTCCTTGGACGACAGGTCGGTGATCCAGCCCAGCCAGGGCGCGTCGCGCATCTCGACGCTGGCCAGCAGCACGGTGTAGAGCGCGATGAAGACCGGGATCTGGATCAGGATCGGCAGGCAGCCGCCCAGCGGGTTGACCTTTTCCTCGCGGTAGATGCGCATCATCTCCTGCTGCATCTGCTGCGGCTTGTCCTTCAGACGCTCGCGCATCTCCTGGATGCGCGGGTTGACCGCCTTCATCTTGGCCATGCTGCGGTAGGCGTTGGCGTTGAGCCAGTAGAAAGCGGCCTTGATCACGACCACCAGCAGCACGATTGCCCAGCCCCAGTTGCCGACGAAGGCATGGATCTTCTCGAGCAGCCAGTAGAGCGGCTTGGCGACGATGGTCGTCCAGCCATAGTCCTTGACCAGCTCCAGGCCCGGGGCCAGTTGCTCAAGCACCTTCTCTTCCTGCGGACCGACGAACAGGCGTGCCTCGACCGCCTTGCTCTGGCCGGGCGCAATCGCGCCGAGCTCAATCTTCTGGCCGGCACGATACAGGGTGCCGCCCGGCACCTTCTCGGCGTAGTTCTCGCGCGCGACGCCGGCGTCGAGCAGCCAGGCGCTGGCGAAATGGTGTTGCACCATCGCGACATAGCCGTCATTGGCACTCTTGCTGAAGTCGGCCTTGTTCTTGTCGATGTCCTCGAAGGCGATCTTCTGGAACTTGGCCGCGTCGCTGTAGACCGCCGGACCGGTGAAGGTCGAGGCGAACGGCACGTCGCTGCCAGCCTCGCGGCCGTCACGCACCAGCTGCAGATACAGCTGCGGCGAGACCGGGGCCGCGCCCTGGTTGATCACCTCGTGCTTGACCGCGATGTCATAGGCGCCACGCTTGAGCGTGTAGGTCTTGGCCAGCACCACGCCGCCGACCGGGGCCGACTCGAAGCGCAGGCTCAGGCTGTCCTGGCCCTCGGCCAGATCGCGGGCCTGGCCGACCAGGCGCATCGCCACCTTGTGGTTGGGCAGGGCCGAGCTGCCGAGCAGGCCGGTCTGTGCCACATAGGTGTGCTGGTCGTTCTGCAGCAGCAGGCGCACCGGCGTCGACTGGCCCGTGCTGAGGTGCTTGAGCAGGTCGGCGCCGATCAGGGAGCCGCCTTCGCTGTCGAAGCTCAGCTTGAGCAAGTCGGTGCTGACGACATAGGTCTGGCGCGGGACTGCGGGCGCGGCGGCAGCATCAGCCACGGCAGGGGCCGCACCGGGCAGGGCCGCGACCGGCTGGGTGCCGGTTGCCGGCGCGCTGGCGGCCGGCTGGTCCTGCGGCGCCGGGAAGAAAGTCTTGGGTCGGCCGTTGTGAACCTGCCACGCATCCCAGAGCAGGACCAGGGAAAAGGCGAATATCACCCAGAGTATGGATCGGCGGATGTCACTCATGACGGGTCGTTTCCGTAGGGTCGGTAATGAGGCGGGAGAACAGGCGCGGGGCCTGCTCAGGCACAGGGTCGCAGCCGCCGGCGCACCAGGGATGGCAGCGGCCCAACCGCCTGAGCGTGAGCCAGGAGCCTAACACCGCGCCGTGACGTTCAAGCGCCTGCAGGGAGTAAGCGGAACAAGTCGGTTCGAAACGGCAGCCCGAGCCGACCCAGGGGCTCAGCAGCAGCCGATAGGCCCTGACCAGGGCCATCAGGCACTGGCGGGGCAGGTCAGGCAGCGGCATCGTCAGCCTGGGGCGCCGGGGCTGCGGGCACAGCGACAGCCGGTGCGCGCTGACGCCTGGCCAGCCGTTCGCCGAGCAGTTGCTGCAGTTCAGCGCGCGCCTCGCGCTTGAGCGTGTCGGAGGTCGCGCTCGGAAAATCGTCACGCGAAAAACCGCTGCGCAGCCGCACCACCATCGGGAGTTGCGGCAAGCCAGCGGTCAATTCCCGCGCCACGGCATAGATCTGCCGGCGCAGGGTATTTCGGGTCACGGCGCGACGCGCCCAGCGCTTGGGAACGAGCACACCCAGCCAGGCGCCGCCACCCGGAAACAAGTCCGGTACACCGCCCGGCTCATGGCTTTTGGCCATGTGGAGCGCGAAGTGCACCGTCTTGGCCACGGGAGGGCCGGACGACATCACCGCGTCGAACTGGGCGCGCTGAAGGATGCGTTGCGTGGACACAGGGGTCGGCAGGACCGACACGGTGCGCCGGGACGCCGGGGCTTAGACGCCCAGGCGCTTGCGGCCCTTGGCGCGGCGAGCGTTCAGGACGGCACGACCGCCCTTGGTGGCCATGCGGACCAGGAAGCCGTGGGTACGTGCGCGCTTGATTTTGGAGGGCTGATAGGTGCGTTTCATGATGGGTTCCTGTCGGGCGCACCGCTGTCAGCACGCCGGGTTGAAATTTGACGGTATTGGGAAAACCCATGATTATCACAAAAAACGGCCCGAAAGACAAACCTTGTTTCGCGTGAACTGTCTCGAAGCGGCAGCCGGAGCGGTTTTCCAGCTTGTGGATAACTCGCCGATAGCACTACAATCAGCACCCCGGCGACCCGCGCGCCGCAGTTTTCCCGTGTTTTTCCACACCCTCCCCCCCCCTTGCCCATGAGCCAACCCAGCCTGTTGCCCGATGCGTCCGACCTGTGGCAAGCGTGCACCGAGCGGCTGGCGCAGGAGATCCCCGAACAGCAGTTCAACACCTGGATCCGCCCGCTGCTGGCGCGCGTATCCGAAAGCGGCGACCGGGTCACGCTGGCCGTGGCCAACCGCTTCAAGATGGACTGGATTCGCGCCCAGTACGCCGGCAAGATCAGCGCTGCGCTGGAAGCCGCGGCTGGCCGCCAGGTGATGCTCGAACTCACGCTGGCCGCGCGCGAGCCGGCCCAGCGCACCAGCATGCCAACGCAGCGCAGCGCGCACATGTATCAGCCGCCGGTGTTCGCCGAACTGCCTGACAGTCCGGTGCCGGAACCCAAGGTCGATACACACAAGCACCGCCTGAACAACGCGCTGACCTTCGCGACCCTGGTCGAGGGCTCGGCCAACCGGATGGCGCGCGCCGCCGCGATGCATGTGGCGCACAACCCGGGCCAGCTCTACAACCCGCTGTTCATCTACGGCGGCGTCGGCCTGGGCAAGACCCACCTGATGCACGCGATCGGCAACCAGCTGCTGGCCGACAAGCCCGGCGCCAAGGCGCTCTACATCCACGCCGAACAGTTCGTGACCGATGTGGTCAAGTCCTACCAGAAGAAGACCTTCGACGAGTTCAAGGAGCGCTACCACTCGCTCGACCTGCTGCTGATCGATGACGTGCAGTTCTTCGCCAACAAGGAACGCACGCAGGAGGAGTTCTTCAACGCCTTCGAGGCGCTGCTGACCAAGAAGAGCCACATCGTGATGACCAGCGACACCTACCCCAAGGGCCTGGCCGACATCCACGAACGCCTGGTCTCGCGCTTCGACTCCGGCCTGACGGTCGCGATCGAACCGCCCGAGCTCGAGATGCGGGTCGCGATCCTGATCAGCAAGGCCGAGTCCGAAGGCGCCTCGATGCCCGAGGACGTCGCCTTCTTCGTCGCCAAGAACGTGCGCTCGAACGTGCGCGAGCTCGAAGGCGCGCTGCGCAAGATCCTGGCCTACTCGCGCTTCAACCAGAAGGAAGTCTCGATCCAGCTCGCGCGCGACGCGCTGAAGGACCTGCTGTCGATCCAGAATCGCCAGATCAGCGTCGAGAACATCCAGAAGACCGTCGCCGATTTCTACAAGATCAAGATCGCCGACATGTACTCGAAGAAGCGGCCGGCCAACATCGCGCGGCCGCGCCAGATCGCGATGTTCCTGGCCAAGGAACTGACGCAGAAGAGCCTGCCCGAGATCGGCGAGCTGTTCGGCGGTCGCGACCACACCACGGTGCTGCATGCGGTGCGCAAGATCGCCGCCGAGCGCCAGACCGTCAGCGAGCTCAATCAGCAGCTGCATGTACTCGAACAGACCCTCAAGGGCTGAGCCGGATCGCTTAAGCTAGGCCCAGACCCATACGGAAACAGAAGAAAGCCCTGAACATGATCGTCTTCCAGTCGACCCAGGACAAAGTGCTGGCCGCCCTGCAATCGGTGGCGGGCATCGTCGAACGCCGCCACACCCTGCCGGTGCTGGCCAACGTGCTGATCCGCAAGACCGCCGGCGAGGTGCAACTGACCACCTCCGACCTCGAGATCCAGATCCGGACCCAGGTCGACCTCGGCGGCGAGGATGCCGCCTTCGCGACCACCGTCGGCGCGCGCAAGCTGATCGACATCCTGCGTACCCTGCCGTCCGACCAGCTCGTGAGCCTGGAATCGGCGCAGAACAAGCTGATCCTCAAGGGCGGCAAGTCCAAGTTCACGCTGCAGACGCTGCCGGCCGATGACTTCCCGCTGGTGCAGGAAGCGCCGAGCTTCGGCCCCGCCTTCAGCGTGCCGCAGAAGACGCTCAAGAGCCTGCTGAACCAGGTCAGCTTCTCGATGGCGGTGCACGACATCCGCTACTACCTCAACGGCATCCTGTTCGTCGCCGAAGGCACCAAGCTGAGCCTGGTCGCGACCGACGGCCACCGGCTGGCCTTCGCCAGCGCCGAGCTCGACGTCGAAGTGCCGAAACAGGAAGTCATCCTGCCGCGCAAGACCGTGCTCGAGCTGCAGCGCCTGCTGTCGGACAAGGACGGCGCGATCGAGCTGCAGTTCGCCGCCAACCAGGCACGCTTCCGCTTCGAGGGCATGGAGTTCGTCACCAAGCTGGTCGAGGGCAAGTTCCCCGACTACAACCGCGTGATCCCGCGCAACCACCCCAACATCGTGATCCTGGGCCGCACCGCGCTGCTGGCCGCGCTGCAACGCGCCGCCATCATGACGAGCGAGAAGTTCAAGGGCGTGCGCCTGAACCTCGAGCGCGGCAGCCTGCGCGTGGCCGCCAACAACGCCGACCAGGAAGAGGCAGTCGACGAGCTCGACATCCAGTACGACGGCAGCGCGATCGAGATCGGCTTCAACGTCAGCTACCTGATCGACGCCCTGTCCAACATGAGCCAGGACATGGTCCGGCTCGAACTCAACGACGGCAACAGCTCGGCGCTGCTGACCATCCCCGACAACGAACACTTCAAGTATGTCGTGATGCCCATGCGCATCTGAGGCGGACTACCCGGCAGACCTGCCCCTAGCCGCCCCCGAACCCGCGCCCCTTCGTGCGGGTTTTGCCATTGAAGCGAGAGAGATTTTTGACCATGACCGACGCCAACCAGCCCAACCCAGTGGATGCCCAAGGTGAGGCCTTCACCACCGTCCAGCCCCAGATCGACGCCCATCAGGCCGGCGCATCGGAAGGCTACGGCGAAGGCGCGATCCAGATCCTGGAGGGCCTGGAGGCGGTGCGCAAGCGTCCCGGCATGTACATCGGCGACACCAGCGACGGCACCGGCCTGCACCACCTCGTCTTCGAAGTGGTCGACAACTCGATCGACGAAGCGCTGGCCGGTCACTGCGACGACATCGTCGTCACCATCCACAGCGACAACTCGATCTCGGTCACCGACAACGGCCGCGGCATCCCGACCGGCGTCAAGATGGACGACAAGCACGAGCCCAAGCGCTCGGCATCCGAGATCGCGCTGACCGAGCTGCACGCCGGCGGCAAGTTCAACCAGAACAGCTACAAGGTCTCGGGCGGCCTGCACGGCGTCGGCGTGTCCTGCGTCAACGCGCTGTCCAAGTGGCTGCGCCTGACCGTGCGCCGCGAAGGCAAGGTGCACCAGATCGACTTCGCGCGCGGCTTCGTGCAGAACCGGCTGATCGAACAGGTCGGCGGGGTCGAGGTCTCGCCGATGCGCGTGACCGGCACGACCGACAAGCGCGGCACCGAAGTCCATTTCCTGCCCGATACCGACATCTTCACGCAGAACCACGATTTCCACTACGAGATCCTGGCCAAGCGCCTGCGCGAACTGAGCTTCCTGAACAACGGCGTGCGCATCCGGCTGCGGGACGAGCGCACGGCCAAGGAAGACGACTTCTCGGGCGCCGGCGGCGTCAAGGGCTTCGTCGAGTTCATCAACCAGGGCAAGAAGGTGCTGCACCCGACCACCTTCCACGCCATGGGCGAGCGCCCGGCCGACAGCTACGGTGGCATCCCGGGCACCAGCATCGGCGTCGAGGTCGCGATGCAGTGGAACGAGAGCTACAACGAGAACGTGCTCTGCTTCACCAACAACATCCCGCAGCGCGACGGCGGCACCCACCTGACCGGACTGCGCGCCGCCATGACACGCGTGATCGGCAAGTACATCGAGCAGAACGAACTGGCCAAGAAGGCCAAGGTCGAGGTCTCGGGCGACGACATGCGTGAAGGCCTGTGCTGCGTGCTGTCGGTCAAGGTGCCGGAACCCAAGTTCAGCAGCCAGACCAAGGACAAACTGGTCAGCTCGGAAGTGCGCGCACCGCTGGAAGACATCGTCGCCAAGGCGCTGACCGAATACCTGGAGGAACGGCCGCAGGACGCCAAGATCCTGTGCGGCAAGATCGTCGAGGCCGCACGCGCCCGCGAAGCCGCGCGCAAGGCCCGCGAGATGACGCGCCGCAAGGGCGTGCTCGACGGCATGGGCCTGCCCGGCAAGCTGGCCGACTGCCAGGAAAAAGACCCCTCGATGTGCGAGATCTACATCGTCGAGGGCGACTCGGCCGGCGGCTCGGCCAAGCAGGGTCGCGACCGCAAGTTCCAGGCCATCCTGCCGTTGCGCGGCAAGATCCTCAACGTCGAGAAGGCGCGCTACGAGAAGCTGCTGGCCAGCAACGAGATCCTGACCCTGATCACGGCCTTGGGTACCGGCATCGGCAAGGCCAGCGTCGACGAATACGCGCCCAAGGGCAAGAGCGGTGCCGATGACTTCAATATCGACAAGCTGCGCTACCACCGCATCATCATCATGACCGACGCCGACGTCGACGGCGCCCATATCCGCACCCTGCTGCTGACCTTCTTCTACCGCCAGATGCCCGAGCTGGTCGAGCGCGGCCATATCTACATCGCGCAGCCGCCGCTCTACAAGGTCAAGAGCGGCAAGGAAGAGCTGTACCTGAAGGACGCCGCCGCGCTCGACGGCTTCCTGCTGCGCATCGCGCTGAAGGACGCCAGCATCCAGACCGGCGGCGAGCAGAGCCAGCTGCTGACTGGCGAGACACTGGGCGAACTGGCGCGCAAGCACCAGATCGCCGAGCATGTGATCGCGCGCCTGAGCAACTTCCTCGATGCCGAGGCGCTGCGCGCGATTGCCGACGGCGTGGAACTCGACCTCGACACGCTGGACGCCGCGACCGCCTGCGCCCCGGCGCTGCAAGCCAAGCTGCGCGAGCTCAACACCACCGGCGTGCCGGCCGAAGTGAACGCCGAGCTCGACCCGCGCACCGACAAGCCGCTGCTGCGCATCAGCCGCCGCCATCACGGCAACATCAAGAGCAGCGTGCTGACGCAGGAATTCGTGCATGGCGCCGACTACGCCACCCTGGCCGAGGCTGCGCACAGCTTCCGCGGCCTGCTGGGCGAAGGCGCCAAGGCGCTGCGCGGCGAAGGCGAGCGCCAGAAGGAAGAAAAGGTCGGCGACTTCCGCCAGGCCATGGCCTGGCTGATCTCGGAAGCCGAGCGCACCACCGCGCGCCAGCGCTACAAGGGCCTGGGCGAAATGAACCCGGCCCAGCTGTGGGAAACCACGATGGACCCGACCGTGCGCCGCCTGCTGCGGGTGCAGATCGAGGACGCGATTGAGGCCGACAAGGTGTTCACGATGCTGATGGGCGACGAGGTCGAGCCGCGCCGCGACTTCATCGAGACCAACGCACTGAGGGCGGGGAATATCGACGTCTGAGATGTCGGGAGACACGGAAACTGAAAACTGTGCCAAGTTAGTGAAAAACTACTGACACAGTTAGTGAAAATTAGCTCCATAAAAAGAGCCCGGATGTTTCCGGGCTCTTTTCTTGTTCGTATGCCCCAAAGAGCTGGGGGCGATGATGGCCAACGCATGACCGTTCTACAGCGAAAGTAGGCAACCGGCGAAGGTCTTTAACCTTCTACTTTCAACGCTTTGCTGATTTCCCCCACGGGGCTACTACGGGTACTCAATGACCACGTGGTGGACATTCAACGTCTAATCTGACGCTACGGGCATCCATAGTCAGCGGTCAAGCCCATCGTCAGCCTCACCTGCAATTTCACATTCAGGCGGGCGAAGAGCCTTCAATTGAGTGTTCGATTGAAGATGTCGAAGCGCACCCGTTTTATGACATGTTCACTTTCTGGAGGCATGGAGGCAAGTTGCTCGAACGCATGAAATTCGGCACGAGTCGCTTCTTTTGAGTAGATGTCGCCAGCTACGTTCAGGGCTACTACGCTGTTCTTTTCTCTCACCCAAGTGAGCAGCGCTGCCAGAAGTGCTTCGCGTTCGGCTCCATTCCGCTGCTGCGTTTCCATCCACGTATAAGCAAACGAGCGCTCGCCGCTGAGTTCTTGGTCCAGATCGGACATATCGAATGGAGGCTCTGGATGCCGACGCTCGGTCAGCTTCGAGCCCGACGCGATGAGCAGTGGGTCTAGATGCTTGCGACGGTATGGTTTCCAGTTCCTTCTGTTGCATATTTCCCAGATTTCAAAAAGATCAAGCTCCGAGAGTAGCTCAAGATGGGGACGCAACGCCTCAAGTTGAATTTCGCGCGTCAAGCCCGCGCACCCCGATGTCCTCAAGCCTGTGGTGAATGAGAAGTACTCGAGAGTTGCTTTCTTGTCCGCAGCCGAGGCAATGGCTTCATTGGCGAGACTCACCAACTCGGGCGTCGCCAAGAACAGGGCGACCTGTACGAATCTAGGAAGCGTTCGCACCTTGTCCCAATGCTTGATGAGAATCTGCTGCGCGACCAGGACCTCCAGCCTGAGCAGGTGCTCTGGAAATATCCATTCGCCGAGGTTTTCATGTTGATCTAACGGCATCTCACCCAGCTTCTGGATTGATTCGTCAAGCAACGCCGTCAGGGCGTCCGTCCAGATGTATCTGCCAGTCTGCCACCAGTAGCCGGGGTTCTTCTTTATTTTCTCGATCAGTTCAGGGATGACGGAGAGGTCCTGACGTCGAGCGCGCGCCCACACTGCGGTATCGTGAAGCAGATCTCCATGCGGGATCGCCCGTGCGATAGCAACATCGTCAGGGGAAACACTGACTTCCCACAATCCGAAGGCCTGCTTGCGCAGGTGTGTGTCGTTGCCCGGATCAGTTGCCAAATGGAGCAAGTGCACCTTGCTTTCTGTACTCATCGAACGCCCCTGCTCCTCTGACAGACGTCTCCATTCATCCTTGAGAAAATGATCGATGAATCCGCCCTTCCCTTCAGTTTTTCGGCTGCGATCCGCAAGGTATTCGGCCTGATGCTGAACGGCAATGGGATCGTCGATGCAACGCAACATATAGGTAATGGGCCATCGAAGATCCTCATTCGCGGCCCGTTCCACAAAATACGGCAGGGCTGCCCGAGGCGGATGATCGCGAAATTTCCACGATATGCCATAAGCGGCCAAAGACGATCTGGACAGCACAGTAGAGGCATCATCATCCGGTTCTGGCAGTGCCGCCCAAGCGTCACAGACAGGCCCGAGCGTGATGACCGCTTCGTCTCCGCACACGCGAGCAGCCGCCCACAGGAATGCCTCCAGGTTCCGCTCTTCTGGGCTGGTGTTATCCCATGCGGCTCTTACTGCGTGAGCCAGCGCTGGCTCCCCAAGATATCCGGCCAAGTACAACGCACCGAGCACAGCCCTGGGCGGCAAATTTCGCGACGCCAGTACACCCGCGACGCCACGTATGAGCCCTACTCCACATTGGCTGCGAACGTAGTCCACCAGTTCTTGGCGACCGCCTAAGCTCACCTCAAAGGGATACTCGGTCAACCAATTGAGTCCGGCACTTAGGTCGCCATTTCGGAAGCGCGCTTCGAAGAGCGGCTGATAGTGGTCAACCAACGGAAATTTCTCCGTCAGATCCAAGACAACTGGCGAGTCGATTTCTGCCAAGATGCCCAAGGCGCGCCGCCGGCGTGAGAAGAACACCCGAGACTGCGTTTCGGCCAATGAGAGCCAGTGCTTAATGACGCCAGCGATGACGTGCGCATAGTCGCTTTTCCGAGAAATGGCATCCTTCAGCGCAAAAAAAGCGATCAGTGGGCTCTCTTGCATCAGTTGCTGCAGATCAGAATCAGCCAACTTCACCTGCACGGCGGCGGTGCCGACGTATTCCGCGAAGTACGGATCCGATAGGAATGCATCCGCTATACCGGTAGTAAGCCGAGTGGCGATACCAGCTGCGAGGAGCGAATGAAGAACGCGATCATGCCGTGTTTCAATAGTTTCCTTCCCGTTGATTCGGGCAAGGCGTAAAACACTGCCTTTGCTCGCTAGGGCACGCAACGCCTTCCTGTCGTCCTCTCGGTCGAGCCAACCCAAGGCATCATTCCAAGCTGGACTGAGGCGCTTGTGTTGTAGCATTTGAAGTGCCAACCGTTCGACTGCGCCCTCGACGTCACTGGCCGTCAGGTCTGCGGTCAGTGCAACACTGGCGAACTCACGTGCTATGTATTCCGCGATCACATCTTGTGCTTGCTCCGTACCCGTGAATTCGTGAAGACCGATCAGCAAGGGGTCTCGACCGAGTGCTCGCGATATGGCCGCCGCCGACATGTCACTCTGTGGCTTGCCTAGCGTTTCGCCGCAGCGCTTTACAGCTTCTAATGCTTCTTTCTCAGAGTACAGACCAATCGTCTGCATGATGCCTGCGGCATAGGCGTCCCTGATCTTCTCGATGGCTGGCAGAAACCTGGGCCAAACCGGACAAAGCAAGCGCCAGTTGCGTTGCGAATTTGTGGCCGCTTTTGAGCTGCTGCGCAACGCCCAGGCGACGACCTTGTTCAGTAAGCCCTGGGTGTTTTCCGCGCGGCTGACGTCCTCAATGACGATAACAAGTGGTGTCAGTTCGCCACACAGCTCCAACGCCCTCAATCCCGCAACCGGCTCAAGGTAAGGAAGGTAGCGTCGTAACTCCATGTCGATAGCTTCTTCGATGGAGGTTGCGTCTCGAAGCGTCTGGTCACTCAGTATCAGACCGGCCTGCCCATTGGAAAGCGACGTCCGCAGCACCTCCAGGCAGAGCGTTGTTTTTCCCATGCCGGAGGCGCCCGAAAGAATTACATGGCCTGTTCTGGCGATTAGGGTGGTTCGGTCAATCATCGATGCGGGCTCTGTCGGGGGTGTTTTTGCCTCCAAGCTCAGACGCCCTGCCCGAATCAGCTCCGCTTTGGAGAGCAAGACAGCAGGCGTTCCAAGATATGCATGACGAATGGATTGACCGTCAGCTGTGGTGTCAAGGTACTGTGCGATGCGTGAGACAGACCAGATGTCAAGACTCACGTCTGCGGTTTCAGCAAGCGCTTGCGCCTTGACGCGAACATCTCCAGGCTCTTCTCGGTTGCAGGTCAACGCAAGCGTGGCTTTGAGCCCAGGGTTTTCCAATCTCAGGTTTTCCAGCTCACTGATTGCCTTGACTAGATCACCCGCAGGTTGCGTTGGCTTTCCTCCCGACTTGCGAGGCGTCACGGTTGCTGGATCGTGCAGCCACTTGCCTTCAAGGTCATCGCGGCTGGCGGTGGTGTGTGCGGCTGCGACAAGCATGCTTTCCCCATTGACCCGAGCCCAACCCACGTTGTCCAACGGTGCTTTGACTGTCTTACCATCCGTGTTTACGCCTTGGTGGGAAAGGTTTTCGTACAGTGAGGGCCTCGCGGATCGAAGTACCGAGGTTGCAATTCGCTCGAACTGTGCTGCATCCGTGATGGCTGCAAGCTGCTTGATAGTGTCTGTAGGCATAAATAGTGATCAACTGTCCTTCAATCAGTAACATCACCGAACAGCCGCGCTTGCCTTCGGCCAATGAAATCCCCGCCTTGGCTACGTTCCACGGCAACCCGCACCGACTGGCCAGACCATTCCTGCTGCTGTGCATCGTGCAACTTCTGATGAAGCGGATCAGTCCGGGCTCAACCTGGAGTTCGCGTCTACGCAACCTGCTGCAGGTCTTCCCGCAGCTCGATCATCTGGACCTGAACCTGGTCGGCATGGGAGTGGACGACCACTGGCAGGCCAGAGACTGGTAGCTGTCTATAGCCAACGGACAAGAAAAAACCCCCTAGCAGCTAACCGCCGAAGCGACTTAACCGAAGGGGGCCATGTTGACCAAATTCTAGCGCGAATCGATGATCTGCGCATAGGCCATCACTCCGACCGTGCTCCGCCTGCTGCGGGTACAGATCGAGGATGCAATCGAGGCCGACAAGGTGTTCACGCTGCAGACGGGCAATATCCACGTCTGATCGTCAAAAAACAAATAATCCTGCGAAACTGATGCCCATGAGCTCCAAAGCTCATGGGCATTTTTCTTGATTGACTTCTGGCACAACGCGCCTTGAAACTACCCCCGGTAGATTTCAGAAAAATCATGTGGATTCCAGCATAAGAGTTGCGGCCATCCATCCAGGCGGCACCGCTTGCGCGCCATCAGCTTGTAGTTGATTCAACAAGGAGAGCATCATGCGTTTTTTCACCATCACCGGGCTGATCACTGCCCTGCTGGTTTCCGGCTGTGCCGTGACTCAGCCCCCCAAGGCCGAAGAGGACCCTTCCGCCCTCCACCCGGAAGACAGTGCCCCCGCCACAGCCGTAATCCAGGTAGCGCCGATGCGGACTCCTGCCCCTGATGCGTTCAATCGCCAACTGCAGGCCATGGAGGCGATGCACCAGAAGCTGCAGGCCGCCAGGACTCCGGCCAAGCGTGCGGCGCTCCTGGACGAGCAGCTGAAGCTGATGCAGTCGGGCATGGCCATGATGGCTCAGATGCGCAGTGCAGCTCCAGCAGGTGCCGAGGGAATACCGGCGATGGGCGACATGATGGGCATGCACATGCAGATGGAACGACGCATGGCCATGACGGAACAGATGATGCAGATGATGGTGGACCGCCTGCCCGCACCAGCAAGGGCCAAGCGCCCGAAAACCTCGAAATGACACGCTGACCTCCAAGCCTGGGCCGTATCGCGTGGCGCTGCTTGGCATCCCGCGCCAGCGGCTGTAAGACCCCGGCAATCCCCGGCGCATAGCATGTGGTTCACCTTGCGCATTTAGACGCAGGGCATTTCTTCAAAAAGAGGCAGACATGAATCAGCGTGACGTGGTGGTACTGAGTGCGGTGCGGTCGGCGGTTGGCACTTTTGGCGGCGCCCTGTCGGAGATCGAACCGGCGGAACTGGCCGGCAGCGTGATGAAGGCGGCGGTCGAGCGCTCCGGCGTCGACCCGCTGGCGATCAACTACGTGACGGTGGGCAACACGATTCCGACCGAGAGCCGCTTTGCCTACGTGGCGCGCGTGGCCTCGATCCAGGCCGGCCTGCCGATGGACTCGGTCGCGATGTCGGTCAACCGCCTGTGCTCGTCCGGGCTGCAGGGCATCGTGACGACGGCGCAGAACATCCTGCTCGGTGACTGCGACTACGGCATCGGTGGCGGCGTCGAGGTGATGAGCCGCGGCGGCTACCTGTCGGCGGCAATGCGCAACGGCGCCCGCATGGGCAACACCCAGCTGATCGATACCATGGTCGCCACCCTGACCGATCCGTTCGGCGTCGGCCACATGGGCATCACGGCCGAGAACCTGGTCAGCAAATGGGGTATCACGCGCGAGGAGCAGGACGCGCTGGCAGTCGAGTCGCACCGACGCGCCGCCGCCGCGATCGCCGAAGGCCGCTTCCAGTCGCAGATCGTGCCGATCGTCCGGCAGACCCGCAAGGGCGACGTCGTGTTCGACACCGACGAGCATGTGAAGCCCGCCACCACGCTCGAGTCGCTGGGCAAGATGAAGCCGGCGTTCAAGAAGGACGGTTCGGTCACCGCCGGCAATGCCTCGGGCATCAACGACGGCGCCGCCTTCTTCGTGCTGGCCGACGCCGCGGTCGCCGCCGCGCATGGTCACCAGCCGATGGCCCGCCTGGCCTCCTACGCAGTGGCCGGCGTGCCGAACGATGTCATGGGCGAGGGTCCGATCCCGGCCACCCGGCTCGCGCTCAAGAAGGCCGGCCTGACACTGGACCAGATCGACGTGATCGAGAGCAACGAGGCCTTCGCGGCGCAGGCGATCGCGGTCTCGCGCGGCCTGGGCCTCGACCCGAGCAAGACCAACGTCAACGGCGGCGCGATAGCGCTCGGTCATCCGATCGGTGCCTCCGGTGCGGTGATCGCGACCAAGGCGCTGTACGAGCTGCAGCGCACCGGCGGCCGCTACGCGCTGGTGACGATGTGCATCGGTGGCGGCCAGGGTATCGCCGCCGTGTTCGAACGGCTCTAAGCTCTACCCCCAGGCGCCGCCTGCCAGCGGCAACAGCAACAGCGGCGCCGGCATCACGCTCACGAGGGGGACAGCATGCCAGCCACCGACATCAGTCCGGACCGAACAGCCGCCGAGGCCGCGCGCCGGGGCGGCCCGCAGCTGCTGGCGCAGTGCCTGCGCGCCAGCCGCCAGGACACGCTGTCGACCTTCGCGGCGCTCGAAGCCGTGCTGCCAGGGCTGCAGGTGCCGCTGCACCCGGAGCTCAATCCGCCGCTCTGGGAACTGGGCCATATCGGCTGGTTCCAGCAGCACTGGATCAGCCGCAACCCGCAGCGGCATCGGGGCTGGGACGCCGATCCGGGCGCCGCACAGGCCGACGCCGACGACCGGCTCTATGACTCGAGCGCGGTGCCGCACGACAGCCGCTGGCAGCTGAAGCTGCCCGACGCCGACACCCTGCGCGCCCAGCTCGCCGGACAGCTGGAGCAGACCCTGGCCTGCCTGCAGGCACTGGACGACTCCGACCCGCGGGCGCTGTATTTTTACCGCCTGGCGCTGCAGCACGAGGACATGCACCACGAAGCCGCGCTCTACATGGCCCAGCAGCTGGGCCTGCCACTCGAGAACGCACGCTGGCAGGCGCCAGTGCTGCCCACGCCGGGTCCGGCACTGGAAATCCCGGCCGGCCTGCTGCAGCTGGGCGCCAGCATGGAAGACGGCTTTCGCTTCGACAACGAGCTGGGCCATGCCGTGCAGCAGATGGAACCGTTCCAAATCGATGCCCAGGTGCTGCGCTGGGCCGAGTACCTACCCTTCGTCGAAACCGGTGCCGGCCCGATGCCACGCTACCTGCGGCGCGAGGGCCGGCATTGGGAACAATGGCGGCACGGCCGCTGGCAGGCACTCGACCTGCACCAGCCCGCATGCCACCTGAGCTGGCACGAGGCCCAATCATGGTGCCGCTGGGCCGGCCGCCGCCTGCCGACCGAAGCCGAATGGGTCTGGGCGCTGCGCTCGAGTCCGGAGCGCCTGCGCTGGGGCGATGTCTGGGAATGGACCGCCAGCGCCTTCGCGCCCTGGCCCGGCTTCCAGCCCCACCCCTACCGCGATTACTCGCAGCCCTGGTTCGATGGCCGGCCGGTGCTGCGCGGCGCCTCCTTCATGACCCAGCCCAGGGTGCGCCATCCGGACTACCGCAACTTCTTTCCGGCCACGCGCAACGACATCGCGGCCGGCTTTCGCAGCTGCGCGCCCTGAGCCAGCGCTGGCACCGACCCCGACAGCGGGAATCAGCCGGACGCGAGGCAGACCGCGAACAAGCCCTTGGGGTCGCACCAGGTCTGCACCGAGCCGAAACCGGCGCGCTGCAGCAGCGACTCGAAGCTGGCCGGGGTCCATTTGTAGGAGTTCTCGGTGTGCAGCCGCTCGCCAGCCGAGAAGCGGCGCTGGCCGCCCGGCCAGCTCACCACCAGCGCGCGCCGCGCCTCGAGGTGCATCTCGATCCGCGATTCGACGGCGTTGAAGCAGGCGACATGGCGCCAGTCGGCCGGCCGGAAGTCGCTGCCGAGCACGCGGTTCAGGTGCAGCAGCAAGTTGAGGTTGAAGGCGGCGGTCACGCCCAGCTCGTCGTCATAGGCCGCCTCGAGCAACGCGCTGGACTTGATCAGGTCGACGCCGATCAGCAGCGCCCCGCCAGCGGCCAGCTGGTGCATGTCGCGCAGCAGGCGCAGCGCTTCGTCGGGCGCGAAGTTGCCGATGCTTGAGCCGGGGTAGAACAGCAGGCGCGGGCCACTATCGAGCACCGGCAGGTCAGCCGGCAAGTCGAGGCTGGCCGAGAAATCCAGCCCGACGCCGGCCAGGTCCATCTCCGGGTGCCGCAGCTGCAGGTTCAGCAGTGACTGGCGCAGGAACTCGACCGAGATATCGACCGCGACATAGGCCCGGGCCTGCAACAGCGCGAACAGGCGCGAAGCCTTGCTGCAGTTGCCCGCCCCCAGCTCGACCAGCACCGGCGGGCGGCCCAGGCAGGCACGCACGGCCTCGGCCATCGCAGCGCCCTGGGTGTCGAACACCAGGGCCTCGGTCCGGGTCGGGTAGTAGGCCTCGAGCTCGGTGATGGCATCGAACAGGCGCGAGCCCAGCGCATCGTAGAAAAACTTGGGCGAGGCCTGAGCCGGCTGGCGCAACAGGCCCTGCGCGGCCTCCTCGACCAGGCGCTGGTCGCTGGGGTGGTGCAACTGGATGAAATGGGGCGTCTTCATGCGTCTTCGAATCTGGGATGGGCCCCGGAACTGGCGCGACCTGACCAGCTGGCAGCGCCGCTGGGTTGTGCCTGTTACTGGGCGAACAGCTTGTTGGCGGTCTCAGCGATCAGCCGGCCCTGGTAGCGGGCGCCATCGAGCTCGATCGCGCTCGGCACGCGTTGGCCCTGGCCGCCGGCGATGGTCGAGGCGCCGTAGGGGCTGCCGCCGACGATCTCGTCCAGCGTGGTCTGGCCCTGGAAGCTGTAGGGCAGGCCAACGATGACCATGCCGAAGTGCATCAGGTTGGTGATGATCGAGAACAGCGTGACCTCCTGGCCGCCATGCTGGGTGGCGGTCGAGGTGAAGGCGCCGCCAACCTTGCCGTTCAGCGCGCCACGGGCCCACAGGCCACCAGTCTGGTCGAGGAAGGCCGCCAGCTGCGACGGCATGCGGCCGTAGCGGGTCGGGGCGCCGACGATGATGGCGTCATAGCCTTCGAGTTCAGCCACGGTTGCGACCGGTGCCGCCTGATCGAGCTTGAAATGGGCCGACTTGGCGATCTCGGCCGGCACGGTTTCCGGCACCCGCTTGACATCCACCTGGGCGCCGGTGGTGCGAGCACCCTCGGCAACGGCCTGGGCCATGGTCTCGATATGACCGTAGGTCGAGTAATAGAGCACGAGGACTTTGGACATGGATTCTCCTGAATTGACAGCAGGGAGGCAAGCAGCCGCGCGAGCAAAACCGGGTCGGCCGCTGGCAGGATTGCGAACGGCCGCTTGCATGATGGGACAAGCGGCCGCTTCTGTCTATCGCCCCAGGAGGGAGCTTTCCTCGGTGGCTCAGCGCCACCGGCACCACTCAGTCGAAGCGGAAAGTCCTGACCACGTCGGTCAGCCGGGAGGCCTGCTGCTGCAAGCTGGCGGACGCCGCCGCGCTTTGCTCCACGAGCGCCGCGTTCTGCTGCGTGCTCTGGTCCAGTTGCATGACCGCTGTACTGACCTGCCCGATGCCTGTGGTCTGCTCGTGGGTGGAAGCACTGATCTCGCTGATCAGGTCCGAGACATGGCGCACCTGGCGGACGATGTCTTCCATGGTGGTGCCGGCATCGCTGACCAGCCGGGTGCCGGCTTCGATCTTGCCCACACTGGTGCCGATCAGGCCCTTGATTTCCTTGGCTGCCTCGGCACTGCGCTGCGCCAGGTTGCGTACTTCACCGGCCACCACGGCAAAGCCCCGGCCCTGCTCGCTGGCCCGGGCGGCTTCCACCGAGGCATTGAGCGCCAGTATGTTGGTCTGGAAGGCAATGCCGTCGATGACGCCGATGATGTCGCTGATCTTGCGCGAACTCTGTGCAATGTCATCCATGGTGGTGACCACCTGGCCGACCACCTCGCCGCCCTTCTGGGCCGCAGCGCTGGCCAAGGTGGACAGCTGGGTGGCCTGCCTGGCGGTATCGGCGTTGCCCTGCACCATGGTGTTCATCTGTACCATCGAGGACGCTGTCTGCTGCAGGTGCGAGGCTTGCAGCTCGGTGCGACGCGATAGATCGGCATTGCCGCTGGCGATCTCGGCCGACCCGCTGGCGATGGAGTCCGATGCCTGGCGCACCTGACCCACCACATGGGCCAGGCTGGCCTGCATGGCGCCCAGAGAGGCCAGCACACTGCCAGCTGGTGCGCGATCGGCACCCGATACCGCGCTGAGGTCACCGGAGGCCACGCGTTGCGCCACCTCGCCCAGCTCGTCCGGCTCGGCGCCCAGTTGACGCACGATGCTGCGCGGGATGGCCCAGGCCAGCGCCGCACCAATGAGCAGCGCCACCACCAGTGCGGCCAGCATCACCATCAGGAAACTGCTTGCCTCGCCCATGGCAACCTTGCTCTGGGTCTGGATGCGTGACTCCTCGAAATCGATGAGCTTGTTGATTGCCGCCAGCCAGGCCACGTACTGGGGCTTGGCCTCGCTCGACAACTGCGCCTGCGCGCCCTGCACGTCACCCGCTTCGAGCTTGACCTGGATGGCCTGGGTGGAGACGACCGCCTGCTTCTCGATGCCCTGGATCGTGCTGTAGAGCACTCGCAGTTGCGCGGCATCTGCCGAGGACTGCAGCAGCCGTTCCATTGGACCGACAGACTCGGCATAGAAATGCGCCAGCTGCTCGATGTCATGGCTCAACTGCTGCCGTTCGGTCGCTGAGCTGCTGAGCACCGCGTCACGCACCGCAATTGCCCGGTCGTGGACCGATCCGCGGAAATTGATCGCATAGCGCTGGATTGCCGCATGCTCATCGTTGTTGACCTTGAGCGCCGTGTTGATCGCACTAACCTTGGCAATGGCCACCAGTGTGACCAACACCAGGATCGCCAGCACCGCGCCAAAGCCGAGGTAAAGGCGCTTGCCCACTGTCATCGCGTTGAAGTTCATGGTTTCACTATTTTGGTTGAGGGTTATCGATAGGCTGCGCCTGGTCATCCAATCGCAGACCCGCCTGAATTCCCCCATCAAGGCCACCGTGCAGCACATGCGCCATGCCACTACGCTTGTGCAATGCATGGGCCGCCTTGGCCGCCGAGGCAAAAGGGTCGCAGAGCGTACCAGATCAAACCCCAGCCGCTAGGCAGACCGGCGAGCGCCATCGCCACCCATGGGTCGCGAAACCGCGGCCGGCGGAAACCGTATCGTCATTGATCACGAGCAGGTTGCCATGGTCTTGATGGCGGATGTCGAAGTAGTCCCCGAACGAGAAGCCGTGGTGGCTTGTCAGCCAGCCACCGTAGTTCGAGCGTCCGCGCTCGGTGCGGGACGAATCTGGATCATCTGCAACTCCTGCGAGGGATAGTACCGGTCGCTGCCTGCCGCGTTGCACATCGGGCTTGCCGGGTCAGGGAAAACGTTGTGCCGCCGGCTCGGACTCGATGGATGAACTGTACAGCTGCCCCAGGAGAGCTCAAATAGCCGTTTTATTCATACTATATTTCTAAATCAGAAATAATTAGATCGACCGGGAGCGGACAGAAGAAAGTCAGGCCCGGTGACCAGGCCGGACAGTTGCTGCACATAGCCGTCGACGATGCCGAGCCGGTCGAGCTGGTCCACCAGCTGTTCGAGGTAGTCGCGATTCGTGCCATGGCTGCCCTGGGCGCGGCGGATGATGGCGGCCTCTTGCGCCAGGCTCAGCCCGCCCGCATGGCTAGCATGGCCGGGATTCGAGACCAGCGTCAGCGCCAGCAGCTCGCCCTGCGGGGTAGAGAGCGGCAGCAGCCTGGGCTGGTAGCCGCCGACGATCATCTCGCGGCGCCAGAACAGGCGCGACTCCTGCTCGGCGATGCTGGCATCGATACGGAACGCCAGTCCCTCGCAGTGACCCGGCTGCGCCTCGAGCGACAGCACCAGGCCGGCTTGCTCGGCATTGCCGCGGCCGATCGTCGTCAGGTAGCTGAAGCGGCGCTGGTAGGCCGACAACCTGGCCCGGCGCAGCTCGGTGAAATGCAGGGCCGGGTCCCACATCAGCGAGCCGTAGGCGAAGATCCAGAGGTCCTGCCGGCGGTCCAGGCCAGACAGCAAGGCGCGGCGCGAGGCCTCCAGCCACTCGTCGGAACAGCGCCAGCGCGTACCAAGCCCGAGCGCCAGGGCCTGCTCGTCCCAGCTGGCCAGCACCTCGTCGGTGGCACGCAGGCGCGAGGCCTCGGCCGGGACGATCTTGCCGCACAGCTCCGGCAGATGCCTGAAGGCAAAAGCGTTCATGGCTGGCTGCTGGACTGCAGGCCTTCGGCTCGCTCGAACCGGACCGGCCCGACATGGGCCGGCGGCTGCAAGGGCGTCTGATGCGAGGGGGTCATGCCAGCTCCTGGATGGATCGAGGCTCAAGCATAAGACCTCTGGCCGTTCTGGAGCTGTTGCGGGCCGGCCCGACCGGCGACCCGCAACAGCAGCGACGACTCAGGAGCCGCTGTGCGCCGGCAACTGGCCGCTGCGGACGGCTTCGGCCAGCTCGGCCTTGACCTGGTCGCGGGTCTTGCCCTGGACAACCGGCTTGGCCGGGTACTGGTGCGGGAACAGCTCGTTGAGCTTCTGGCCGCTCTCGCCGTAGCTGATGTCGCCAGTGCGGATGGCTTCGGCCAGTTCGGCCTTGACCTGCTCGCGGGTCTTGGGCGCGGAAGCGTCGCTGGCGAGGGCAGAGCCGGCGGAGAAGGCCGTCAGGGTCAGGGCGAGGATGGAAGCGTAGGTGCGGTTCATGACAAGAGTCCTTTCAAGATCAACAAGCAAGCGGGCATGCGGAGCGGGCGATCGGCTGATCGGGTCCACAGCCCGGTCGATGAGGCAGCGGATGCAGTCTTCACATCGATGGCATCAACTGTAAAATTTCCATGGGAATAGATAAATAACCGTTTCGTTATCTATACGTTGCCAATAAAGAAATAATCAAGGACTTGAGTCCGATACCGGAGACCAGATGGACCGCTTGCTGTCGATGCGCGTATTCGAGCGCGTGGTGGATGAGGGCGGCTTCGCAGCCGCGGCCCGGGCCATGGACATGTCGGCCCCGGTGGTGACCCGGCTGGTGGCGGACCTGGAGGAGCACCTGGGCACGCGCCTGCTGCAGCGCACGACCCGGCGCCTGTCGCTGACCGAAGCCGGGCAGGGCTACCTGAGCCGGGTGCGCAACATCCTGCAGGACATCGACGAAGCCCATGCCGTGACCAGTTCGCACACCACCGAACTGGCCGGGCTGCTGCGCCTGCACACCCCGCCGGTGCTGGCCAGCTATGTGATCGCCCCGCTGCTGGCGGAGTTTCGCCGCCGCTACCCCAAGATCATGATCGAGATCGAGGTCCAGTCGATCAAGGAGCCGCCGATCGAGGACTTCGACATCACCTTGCTGGGCGCGGACGACAGCTTCGATGCCGACATCGTGGCGCGCAAGGTGATGGAGTCCGAAGCCATCCTGGTGGCCTCACCCGACTATCTGAAGCGGCGCGGCGTGCCAGCACAACCGCAGGATCTGGCGGCGCACGAATGCCTGCGGCTCAAGCAGCCCAATGGCCGGGCCCGGATCTGGCGCATGTGGCAGCCGCAACAGTCGGCGCAAGTGGTGGAAATGGCGATCGAGCCGGTGCTGCAGGCCAACCACACCGACACACTGCTGCGCGCGGCGCTCGACGGTGCCGGCATCACCTCGGTCGCAGTGGATCTGGTGGCCCCCTACCTGACCCGAGGCGAACTGGTGCGGGTGCTGTCGCCCTGGATCACGGGCCGGCTGGCGATGTACGCGGCGCTGCCGAGCCGCAAGTTCATCCCGCAGCGGACCCGGGTCTTCCTCGATTTCCTGCTGCAGGAAACCCGCCAGCAAGCCAGCCAGGCACTCGAGGCCTGCAGCAACTGCGGTAGTAGCTGACCCCAGGCCGGCTCAATCAGCGCACAGCCGCTGGCTGAACGCCTCGGGCATGGGGCTGGGCTTGCGGCTGACCATGTCAACACAGACCAGGCCGATCTTGCCAAGGGCCACCTCGCGCCCGGACTGCGCCGCGCTGACGCGGAACAGCAGGTCGAAACCCTTGGGGTTGAGGTCGGCCGGCGTCATCTCGATGCGCAGCACCTCGCCGGGCTGGCCCTCGGAGCGGTACTGCACCGCCTGGTCGGCGACGAAGAAGGCATGGCCCGCGACGTCGAGCACGCTGTAGCCGAGCCAGGTAAAGAAGCGGGTGCGGGCGACCGACACCAGCGCCAGCAGCTGGACATTGTCGAGGTGGCCACCCTCGTTGATCTGGCCGGGCTCGATCGGCATTTCGGTGGCAAAGGCGTAGCGCGCGGCGGGCTGGAACTGGAGGCGTGGCATGGTCGGATGGTGAATAGACAACTGGGATCGGAACGCTACGGTATCACTTCGGCCCGGCGCCCTGCGACGGAACAGACAAGGATTACAGTAGACCGGCCTGGGATGGCCGATGCTCGTCCCTCGAACCTAACGTCACCGGAGACCCATCACATGAAATTGATCACTGCACTGATCACCACCCTGCCCCTGGCGCTCGGCGCCACCGCCCTCCACGCACAGACCGTCACGCTCAAGGTCTCGCATTACCTGGGCTCGAACCACAACTTCCACAGCCAGGTGCTCGAGCCCTGGTGCGCCGAGCTCGACAAGGACTCGGGCGGCAAGCTCAAGTGCCAGATCTACCCGGCGCTGCAGCTCGGCGGCACCGTGGGCCAGCTGCCCGACCAGGTCAAGAACGGCGTGGCCGACATCGCCTGGGTCTCGCCGAGCTTCTCGACCGGCCGCTTCCCGCGCTCCGAGGCGCTCGAGCTGCCGTTCACGCTGCCGCGCAGCAGCCTGGGCGGCTCGTTGGCGATGTGGGAGTTCACGCAGAAGCACGCGATGGAGGATTTCAAGGACTTCAAGGTGCTGTCGATCTGGAGCGGCTCGAGCGTGGTGATCAGCACCGCGAGCAAGCCGGTCATCGTGCCCGATGACATCAAGGGCCTGAAGCTGCGCAGTCCCTCGCGCTACCCGTCCCTGTTCCTGCAGGCGCTCGGCGGCGTGCCCGTGACGATGCCGCCGGCGCAGATCACCGAAGGCATCTCCAAGGGCGTCATCGATGGCGCCATGGCGCCCTGGGAGGTGCTGCCGGCGGTCAAGGTCGACGAGGTGACCAAGTACCACATCGAGGGTCCGGCCAAGCAGCCCGGCTTTACCCAGACCCCGTTCGCACTGCTGATGAACAAGCGCAAGTACGAATCGCTGACGCCCGAGCTCAAGGCCGTGCTCGACAAGCGCAGCGGCCTGCCGCTGCTCGAGCGCACCGCCAAGGTCTGGGACGACGGCAACGAGGCAGCGCGCAAGGCCATGCTGGCGCGCGGCAACAAGGTGTTGGTGATCAAGGAAGCCGACTACAAGGCGATGCAGAAGACGACGGCCCCGGTCGAGGCCGACTGGATCAAGCAGGCCACGGCCAAGGGCCTGGACGGCGCCAAGCTGGCCGCCGATGTGCATGCCATCGGCAACAAGTACCTGAACAAGTAAACGGGGCCGCCTGCGCTGCTTCAGCCGCGGTGGATCGTCAGCCCGGCGAAGGACTGCGCCACCGGCATCAGCTCGATCGTGTTGACGTTGACATGGGCGGGCCGGGTCGCGATCCAGTGCACGGTATCGGCGATGTCCTCGGCGCTCAAGGCCTGGACATCCTGATAGACCTTGGCGGCTTTTTCGTCGTCGCCATGGAAGCGCACATTGGAGAACTCGGTGCCGCCGCACAGGCCCGGCTCGACATCGGTCACGCGCAAGGCGGTGCCGGCCAGGTCGGCGCGCAGATTGAGGCTGAACTGGCGCACGAAGGCCTTGGTCGCGCCGTAGACGTTGCCACCGGCATAGGGCCAGCTGCCGGCCACCGAACCGAGGTTGAAGACATGGCCGCGGTTGCGCTCGACCATGCCGGGCAACAAGGCGCGCGTGACCTGGACCAGGCCCGTGCAGTTGGTGTCGATCATGGTCTGCCAGTCGTCCAGGCTCGCGCGCTGCGCCGGTTCGAGCCCGAGCGCGAGACCGGCATTGTTGACCAGCACATCGACGGCAGCGAACTCGGGCGGCAGCGCGGCGGGCAAGGCCTCGACGGCGGCGCGGTCGCGCACATCGAGCTCGAGCGGCAGCAGCGCGTCGCCAAGCTCGGCCGCCAGTGCCTCAAGGCGATCCTGGCGCCTGGCGGTCGCGATCACGCGATGGCCGGCCTGTACGAACTTGCGGGCAATGGCCGCGCCGAAGCCGGCGGATGCGCCGGTGACGAATACGATCAAGGCGATCTCCTGTGGTGATGGGACAGCACCATTATCGACAGACCCGCCCGCAATGCGCCACCACTGGCGCTCAAGGCGCCTTGATGACGCCGCAGGCGACGCGCCGGCCGGAATTGCCCGCCGGCTGGGACTGATAGTCGTCCGCGTCGGCATGGACGATCACGCTGCGCCCGACGATGCCACGCGCACTGCCGTCGAGCTTGAGCCAGGTCACCTCGGCCCGGTAATAGGCCTGACCGCTCGAGTCGGCAACCAGATTCGGCAGATCGCCGGCATGGCGCTTGGAATGGTGCATCTGATGGTGATGACCATGCGGCATGCCGGCCGGATTGAAATGCCCCTTGGCGCCGCTGGCGTCGGCGGCCGAGCAGTCGCCGCCCTCGTGCACATGGAAACCATGCTCGCCGGGGGTCAGGCCGGTGACATAGGCCTCGACCAGCAGCTTGTCGCCGACGGGCGTGAAGCTGACCTTGCCGCTGACCTGGCTGCCCGAACGGGGTTCGAGCATGGCCTTGGCCACCGGCTGCTGGCCCGGCAGCTGGGGCGTCAGTTGAGTCGGCAGATAGGAACAACCGGATAGCGCGGCCAAGGCCACGGCAGCCGAAAGAAAAGCAGTTTTCTTATATTTCATAGTCAAGTTCTCCTTGTTCATGAGGAATCAACCCATTCATTGCATCATATAGAGCTGATTTTTACCATGACAATAGCAGCAAACAGCCGGGGCGAGTGGGCAAAGATTTTGTTCTGCAGCGCTTTTTTGCGGGCATGATCGGAATCCGTCTCGTTCAGCGGGACCGACCTGTCCAACATGAAATCCGTCAATCGTCAACTCTGGCAGCGCTTTCTCGACATCGCAGCGCCCTACTGGTGCTCGGAAGAGCGCTGGTCGGCCTGGGGCCGACTGGCCTTGCTGCTGCTGCTGCTGCTGGGCCAGACCGCCTTTGCGGTGCTGCTCAACGAGCAGACCGGCGAATTCACCTCGGCGCTGGCGGCGCGCGATGAACACCGTTTCTGGCAGGCGATCCTGCTCTGCCTGGGCCTGCTGGTCGGCGCCGTGCCGACCTACGCCTGCTACTACTGGGTGCGCGACACGCTGGGCAACCACTGGCGGCGCTGGCTGACGCAGCGCTTCTTGCTGCGCTATTTCGGCGACCGCCACTATTACTCGCTCAATGGCCTGGCGGCACTCGACAACCCGGACCAGCGCATCGCCGAGGACATCAACACCTTCACCCAGCGCTCGCTGTTCTTCCTGCTGATCCTGATCGGCGCGACCATGCAGCTGACCGCCTTCAGCCAGGTGCTGTGGGGCATCTCGCACACCCTGGTCTATTTCCTGGTGGTGTACGCGATCAGCGGCACCGTGATCACGCTGCGCGTCTACGGCAAGCCCCTGACCGGGCTCAATTTCCGCCAGCTCAAGCGCGAGGCGGACTTGCGCTACAGCCTGGTGCGGGTGCGCGAGAAAGCCGAATCGATCGCGCTCTACCGCGGCGAACAACAGGAGTTGCAGCAGATCCGGCACCGCTTCGGCCTAGCCTACGACAACTTCCGGCAGCTGATCCGGGGCCAGTTCTTCCTGAACCTGTTCCAGTATGGCTACAGCATGCTGACCCTCGTGCTGCCGAGCATGCTGATCGCCGAGCGCGTGCTGTCGGGCGAGCTCGAGGTCGGCATGGCGGTGCGCGCCGCCGGGGCCTTCACCGCCGTATTGAGCGCGGTATCGGTCGTGATCGACAACTTCGAAAGCCTGAGCCGCTTTGCCGCCGGCATCGAGCGGCTCGATGTGTTCTCGCACCAGCTCGACGGCCCGGCCGCTGCGGGTGACAAGCGTGCCGCCGGCCGCATCGAATCGATCGAGGGCGCACCCCAGCTCGCACTCGAGCGCGTCACCTTGCAGACCCCGGGCGCCGAGCGGGTGCTGGTGCGGGAACTGTCGCTGGCGGTGGAACCGGGCCAGGGCCTGATGGTGGTCGGCGCCAGCGGCTGCGGCAAGAGTTCGCTGTTGCGCGCCATCGTCGGCCTCTGGGACAGTGGCAGCGGCAAGATCCTGCGCCCCCATCCGGACGAGATCATGTTCCTGCCGCAACAGCCCTACATGCTGCTGGGCAGCTTGCGCAGCCAGCTGCTCTACCCCCGGCAGGAGCGCCAGGTCGGCGACCAGGAGCTGCTCGCCTTGCTCGAGCGCGTCAACCTGCCCGATCTGGCCGAGCGCTCGGGCGGCCTGGATGCCGAGCTCGACTGGGAAAAGACCCTGTCGATGGGCGAACAACAGCGGCTGGCCTTTGCCCGCCTGTTGCTGACGCAGCCGCGTTATGCGATCCTGGACGAGGCGACCAGCGCGCTCGACTTGGCCAACGAACGCTGGCTTTACCAGCAATTGATGGACGGCCAGACCACGCTGATCAGCGTCGGTCATCGTTCGACCTTGCTGACTTACCATAGCCAGGTGCTTGAGCTCGATGGCAACGGAGGCTGGCAGACCCATCTGGCCCAAGGCTACCGATTCGAGCATTGACCATCATGAATGCTTCTTTATTAACCTTTTTTAATATATAAAAGAAATAGTTGTAGTAGTAGAGCCCCCCAGGTTTCCGTGGACAAGGGGTTTTTGCGCCATCGAATCAAATCGCTATCCAGTGGACAAGTCTGTGGATCGATGCGCAGATGGAGCGGGAACCACCAGGGGCAAGTTCACAACATCGATCCGGGCTGTGGATAAGCCTGCAATACCTTCAATCTTGTACACAGGGTTGTTAGAAAGTCGCTGGCCACTCTCGCCACGGTGCTCCAGGCACTCGAAGCGCGCTGACGACTGACCGGCAGCCGCCGCTTGTTGTCGCAACAGACAGTCCTCGAGCAGGGCGTCCATGTCGCCCGGCTGCACCGTGGAAAAGCCGGTCATCTGGTACTGCTGGAAGTAGGCATTGCTCGAGAACATCAGCGGCCAGCTGGCGCAGCGCCGCTGTGTCAGCGGAAAGCGCGCCAGCAGTTCGACGTCGTAATGCCTGGGGTCCTGCCTGAGGTTGCGCCACAGGGCATCGAGTGCCGCCACAGGCCCCTCGAGATATTCCATGAAGCTGTGATCGAGGTAGATCAACTGTCCGGTGATTCCCTCGGCCTGATTGGCCAGCCGCGCCCGCTCCACGAGCAGGAACATGTGCAGCGGCCCGATGCGGTTGACAATCCGGGATCGGTACAACAGGCCTTCGATTGCTGTTGCCAAGGGCTGGAGTCCCATGGGCGCTCCTGTGAAAAAGCCCCGCAACCCAGTCAAGGGCGCGCGGGGCTGGTTGGCTTAAGCGAGCCGGACGATCAGGCGGCTTTCTTGGCCTTGACGTCGGTGACGGTAGCGGTGCTCGTCGCGCCGTGGGTCATGGTTTCGATGCTGGCAGCGGCCTGCTCGGAAGCCTGCTTGACAGCCTTCTGGACCGATTCGAACGCATTGCCGGCAGTGGCAACAGCGCTCTGGAGCGCGGCGACGGCCTGCTCGGTGCCCTTGGGGGCGTTCTTGACCGCGCTGTCAACGAAAGCGCTGATCTGCTTCTGGGCTTCGGCGGCGCGGACTTCGGCAGCCTTGGCGAATTCGCCACCGAAACCGGAAGCGATTTCATACAGTTCACGGCCGTAGGCGCTGGCCTTCTCGGCGGCAGCCTTGAGGTCGCTGTTCTGCAGCGCCATGATGCCTTGCACGTCCTTGACGCTGAACAGGGCTTCGGTCTGGGCGGCGCTGTCGGCCATGGTCGACTTGAGTGCCTTGAGGTTCAGATCGGTCAGGCGCTCGACGCCGGTGACAGCCTGGTTGGCCAGCGCGTAGAAAGCGGCAGCTTGGTCTTTCTGGGTCGAGACGATTTGTTCAATGGTCAGCATGGTAATCCTCCTGAATATGGATATGAACTCTGCCGCGACGCCGGTCTCAGGAGGCTCCCAAGACTTATATTGCACCGCAACATGGATTCCATTCTAGGAGTGGTCTCGGACTCGTGCAAGACTTTTTGTTGCGGTGCAACAAAAAAATTCAGGCTGCCTCGAGGATCTCGGGCAAGTCGTCTGGCAGGCGGTCCGGCAACGCGATGCGGTCGCGTCCAGCGTCCTTGGCGCGCTGGATGGCAAGCCCGGCGCATAGGCTCAACTCGTCCTCGTCCATGCCGTGCAGCGGATAGAGCGCAACGCCGACGCTGCTCGTCAACGCCAGCCGCTGGCCGCGCAGCGGCATCGGTTCGCGCAGTGCACGACGGATCTTGTCCGCCACCTCGAGCGCCTCGCGTTCACAGCCGACAGCGGGCAGCAGCACCATGAACTGATCGCCGCCCGCGCGGCCGACCGTATCGGAGCGGCGCACGCAGGCGGCGATCCGGGCCGCCACTTCCAGCAGCACGAGGTCGCCGATGGCATGGCCCCAGCGTTCATTGAGTGACTTGAAATGGTCGAGCTCGACCTGCAGCCAGGCGGTTCGCTCGCCATGGCGCTCGGCCTGGAGCAAGGCCTGCCGCAGCCGATCCAGGCACAGGATGCGGCCGGGCAGCCCGGTCAGCGCGTCGAAATGCGCCCGCTGCAGCGCGTCCGGCCGCCGGTCTGCACCGAGTTCACGCGCGACGCCGAGCAGGCCGACCATGCGCCCGCCCGGGTCGAACAGGGGCGCGACCCTGGCCGCATGCCAGTGCCAGTCGCCCTCGGCATGACGGATCCGGTACTCGACTTCGCCCTGCAGGCGGCGGCTGGCCAGCGCGCGCTCGATGATCTGCTGGCAGGCCGGCAGGTCGTCGGAGTGCACCAGCCAGGCATGGCTCTGGCCGAGCAGGTGCTCCGGGTCCACGCCCAGCGCCTGGCGCCAGTTGGCCGACAGCTGCTGGATGCGGCCGTCGAGGTCGAGCGCGAACACCAGCTCGCTGGCGCATTCGAGGTGACGCAGCAGTCGTTGCTCGCTGCTGAACAGCGCCTGCTCAAGCCGGTCGCGCTCGCGGTTGGCGGCCTGTCTGGCGTTGTCAGACTGCTCGACGACGGCCTGCCAGCGCGTTTCGGCAGCCTGCCAGTCCTGTCGCAACGAGGCCAGGCTGGCCTGGTGCTGGCGCAAGGCCAGGTCGGCGCGCCGCTTCGCGAGCCAGAGCGCGACCAGAGCGGCGACCAGCATCACTCCGGTCACCGGAGCGGCCACTGACGGCTCGACCGAGCTGGCCCAGGCCGGCATCGGCAGGCCAGCCAGGCTGATGAGCCAGACCGTCAATGAGGGGGCAGCCAATGGAGCAGCCGCGCATTCTCTAGCAGACATAGCATTTGATGATAGGGATTCCAGCGCTGTTTCCTCATAGTAATTACCATTAGGATGATCTACCATGGGGCAGCCTTACTCAATACCGGACATCGAACCGATTTACCGCCATGACTTGCGAAACCATCTGGGAAAACAAAGGGGTGCTCAAGCGCCTGTCGGGTCATGTGTCGGCTGACGAATTCGTGCACTCGGTCGAGGCGATACAGGCCGATCCGCGTTTCGATGACATCCGCTATGTGATCAACGACTTCAGCCAGGTCAGCAGCCATGAACTCGACGCCGATCTGCTGCAGGAGCTCGCTGCGATCCAGTACGGCGCGCAGGCCAGCAATCCGCAGGTCAGGGCGGTCTATGTCGGGCTGGGGCGCGATCCGGTGCTGGCGCAGTTGCTGCGCTCAATCCTGATCGGCTCGCACCGCTCGGTCTACCAGGTGATGCTGTTCGAGACCTTGCCGCAAGCGCGCGACTGGCTGCAAGGCGAGATGCGGTCGGCCTGGCGCGGCGGTCTGCTCACCCGCTCCAGCGCCAGCTGAGTCCGGCGGGGCCGGCCCGCGAGCAGCGCTTAGACTAGCGCCATCATGAGCGCGATTGCCGTCATAGACTTTGAAACCAGCGGGCTGCTGCCCGAAGCCGGCGGCCGTGCGACCGAGGTCGCGATCGTGCTGGTCGAGCAGGGTCGGGTAATCGACCGTTTTGCCAGCCTGATGAATGCCGGGGTCTGGATTCCGCCCTTCATCACCGAGCTGACTGGCATCAGCAACGAGATGGTGCGCGCCGCGCCCGCTGCGGCACAGGTGATGGCGCAGGCGGCGCAATTCGTCGGCGACCGACCGCTGGTGGCGCACAACGCCTCCTTCGACCGCAAGTTCTGGCAGTCCGAGCTCGCGCGCGTCGGCCTGGTGGCGGCACAGCCCTTCGCCTGCACCGTGCTGCTGTCGCGCCGGCTCTACCCGGACGCGCCGAACCACAAGCTCGGCACCCTGGCCGAATTCCACGCCCTGCCGCGCAATGGCCGCGCGCACCGGGCCCTGTCCGATGCCGAGGTCACGGCCGAGCTGCTGTTGCGCATCCAGCGCGATCTGCACCAGCGCCACGGCGTGGATGCGCCCGACCATGATTTCCTGCAGGCCTTGCAGCAATGCTCCAAGGCCACCCTGCCGCGCTTCTGGCAACGCCAGGCCGGCGCCACTGCCTGATTTTCCCGCTTGCCATGCATACCCCCAGCCAGACCCATACCCAGGACAAGACCCGTACCGACGACCTGCGCATCCGCGCCGTGCGCCCGCTGCTGACGCCCGCGCTGCTGCAGGAATGGCTGCCGACGCCCGAGCCGGCGCAGGCGCTGGTCGAAGCCAGTCGGGCCGAGATCGCGCGCGTGCTGCACGGCCAGGACGACCGGCTGCTGGTGGTGGTCGGGCCCTGCTCGATCCACGACCACGAGCAGGCGCTCGACTACGCGCGCCGGCTAAAAGGACAGGCCGACGCGCTGCAACAGGATCTGCTGATCGTGATGCGGGTCTATTTCGAGAAGCCGCGCACCACGGTGGGCTGGAAGGGCTATATCAACGACCCGCACCTGGACGGCAGCTTCGCGATCAACGAAGGGCTGGAGCGCGCCCGCGCACTGCTGCTCGAGGTGCTGCAGATCGGCCTGCCGGTCGGCACCGAGTTCCTCGATCTGCTGTCGCCGCAGTTCATCAGCGACCTGGTCAGCTGGGGCGCGATCGGCGCGCGCACCACCGAAAGCCAGAGCCACCGCCAGCTCGCCAGCGGCCTGAGCTGCCCGATCGGCTTCAAGAACGGCACCGACGGCGGGGTCAAGGTCGCGGCCGACGCCATCGTCGCGGCGCAGTCAGAGCACGCCTTCATGGGCATGACCAAGATGGGGCTGGCGGCGATCTTCGAGACCCGCGGCAACCAGGACTGCCACCTGATCCTGCGCGGCGGCAAGCAGCCCAACTACTCGGCCGCCGATGTCGAGGCGGCCTGCGCCGTGCTGCGCGCTTCGGGCCTGCGCGAGCAGGTGATGGTCGACTGCTCGCATGCCAACAGCAGCAAGCAGCACCGGCGCCAGATCGAGGTCGGCGCCGACGTGGCAGGCCAGATCGCCGCTGGCGAGCGCCGCATCACCGGCCTCATGATCGAAAGCCATCTGCACGAGGGCCGGCAGGACATCGTGCCGGGCCAGCCGCTGCAGCCCGGGGTCTCGGTGACCGACGCCTGCATCAGCTTCGAGCAGACCCTGCCGCTGCTGCAGCAGCTCGCGCAGGCGGTGCGAGCCCGGCGCGCGCTGCCGGCCACCGAGCCTGACGCGGACTGAGCTTGCCCCGAACCTGTCGCTGGCAGACAATCCCAAGATACCCCCTACCCTTTCCCAGACAGGAGCTTGCCGCATGAAAACCGCCATGGATCTGGTCGCTGCCGCCAAGGCACAGGTCGCCGAAATCCCCGTCGCTGACGCCGAGGCCGCGATCCGCGACGCCGATGTGCTGCTCGATGTGCGCGAGGCCGAGGAATTCGCTGCCGGCCATCTGCCCGGCGCCGTCCACGCCTCACGCGGGCTGCTGGAGTTCAAGCTCAGCGGCTCGCCGCAGCTGGCCAGCCGCGACCTGAGCTTCGTGATCTATTGCAAGACCAGCGGCCGCGCCGCGCTGGCCGCTGTTGCGATGCGGGAGATGGGCTATCTGAATGTGAAGTCGATCGCCGGCGGCTTCGATGCCTGGGCCGCTGCCGGCAAGCCGGTACACAAGCCCGAGTTGCCGTCGTTTGACTGAAGCGCAAAGGGCGGAGGGAGCGCAAGCCCCATCCGCCCTTCATTGGCAAGGTGCCAGGCTGCGTCAGAACGGCTTGACCAGGCTCAGGCGCAGCAGGTTACCCTTGGGCTCGGGGCCACTGCCGCCGTGCACGCTGAATTCCTTGTAGGCCGCGCCCTTGAGGAACAGGCCCGCTGAGGCGACCGGATACACCACCTCGGCGCCCAGCGCATGGCGCTCGGCCTTGCCGGGGTTGGCGAGCCTTCCCTTGTCGTCGCTCAGCTGCCACTGGCTGTAGCCCACCACGCCCAGCGAGTAGGCGCCGTAGTTCTTGCCCAGGCCCCACTCCAGCGACAGCTGGTCGCCCGGGCGCACGCCGTTGTCCTTCTTGCCGTTGTACTCGTAGCGGAACAGCGCCGAACCGGAAATGGACTTCTGCTGGTCGAAGTAGTAGGTCAGGCCGCCGGTCAGCATGGTGGACTGGTAGCCCTTGCCCGGCGAGGTCGGGTCACCCAGGGTGTTGGGCGCGGTATCGAGCCAGAGGCCGGCCGCCGCCACGGCATCCCACTGGGCGCCATGCCAGCCCAGCACCAGCGGACCGACATAGACATCGCCCACGCCGCTGTCGCTGGCGTCCAGCGGACCGACCTTCACCGAGCTGCGCAGCACCGGGATGATGGTCTCGAAACCGTAGTCGGCACCGAACAGCTTGGTGTCGGTGATGTGGACCAGGCGGTTGGCCAGCGCAGTGACCTGGCCGGAGCCGCCGATGCCATCCTTGGCATCCGGAGCCTGGAAGCCGTTGATGTCGTAGTTGACCAGATAGCCCAGGTAGTAGTTGCCGGCCGGCGGCACGCTGGAGCCCTGCAGCCCCTCGACGCCGGTGACGTAATGGCCTTCGGCCTGCACGGCTCCGCCTGCCAGCGTGGCCACCAGGGCCAGCGCTGCGCTCGTTGTGTTGAATTTCATAAGTCTCCTCTGCCCCCCCCGCAGGGGGGACTCTCCAACGGAATCAGATGTTGATGCCGCTCTTGCCCGGCGCCAGGATGCCGTTCGGATCGAGCGCGCGCTTGATCTTGCGTTCGACCGAACGCTTGACCGGACCGTAGCTGTTGGCGACGCGTTCCTGGAACGCGGTGTTGACGCGGTAGACGGCGTAGCCTTCCTTCTCGAACTCGTCGAGCAGCTCGTTGAAGCAGGCGTTGGCGCGCTGGGTTTCCTCTTCGCTGCTGCGGTCGTACAGCACGTCGATCACGTGGTGCATGTCGCGCCAGCCGACGATGAACTCGCCGACATAGTCCAGGCCATGCTTGTTCAGGATCTTCTTGGCCAGCGCGTACTGCTTGTCGCACTCGCTGCCGCGGGCCTGGCTGACCGGGGCGAACCACATCGATCCACCGCCGCCACGCCAGTTGTAGAGGCCGAACTCCTGCAGGTTCGGCACGCCCGACATCAACTGCGCGCGGTACTTGAACGGCTGGGTGTCGCCGGCTTCTTCCTGCGTGACGATGCGGCCCTTGCCGGCGCGCTTGATGGTCTCGGTGACGATCTTCCAGTTGACCTCGACCTGCTCGGGCGAACCGTACAGCGCGCAGTACACGTTCCAGGCGCCCAGGTGCTTGTCCTTGCGGATCTGCGCCAGCACGGAGTCCGGCGTGGCACCCGGCTCGGTGGTGTAGTCGGAGCGGCGCACGCCACAGGTGGCGGCTTCCCACAGCGTGCCGGCGATCACCACCGCGTTCGGGATGATGTTGGCGATGCGCAGCGGGCGCAGCATCTCGACGATCTCGTTGATGTCGGCTTCGTTGTCGAACTTGATCTCGAACGGCTTGAACACCGGCGGCTTGGGCATCAGCCAGAAGCCCATCTTGGTGCAGATGCCGTAGTTGGACTGGGTGAACATGCCGTCCAAGGTCGGGCCGTAGCCCCACTTGAACACCTGCCAGGCCTTGTCGCCCTTGACGCCGCCCATGCCGGTACGCAGCACGTCGCCGTTGGCCAGCACCACTTCCATGCCGCACTGCATCAGGAAATGCTCGCCGTACGGGGTGTAGCCGACGCCGCGGTCCATCGTGTTGCCGACCGGGCCGGCAATCGCCGACGGCGCCGAGAACGACAGCATCAGCGGCAGCTTGTTCTCCTCGATGTAGTCGTAGAGCTGCTGGTAGGTCACACCCGGTTCGACCAGAGCAGTGCACAGCTCGGGGTCGATGTGGATGATCTTGTTCATCTTCTTCAGATCGAGCACGATCTGGCCGCGCTCGACCGGCGCCGCCGAGCCGTAGCCGAAGTTGCGACCGGTCGAAATGGTCCAGACCGGGATCTTGTACTCGTTGCAGATCTTGACCACGGCCTGCACCTGCTCGACGCTGGTCGCGGTGACGACGGCCGACGGCTGATGCCGCGCATCGGGCACCGACATCATGACCTTGGTGTAGGGTCGCAGATGATCGGCCGAGGTCAGCACCTGGTCGGCACCGAGGGCAGCCTGGAACTTCTTGATCGCCGCATCAAAGCGGTTCTCGCTCACGCCCTTGGGCAGGGCCTGGTATTTGCTTTTCATGGAATCTTGCTCCTGTTCAGATCACGCAGCGCAATGCCACATAGGCGTTGCCGTTCTCTTGCCCGCGGCCGGCAGTGGCCGCACCGGCCACCAGGGCCTGGCCCAGCGCGCCAGCCCGTTGCTGGCCGATGCTGTCCTGGCCGATCCGGTGCGGCTCGGCCGACAGCACGCGGCCACCGGCCGAGCGCACCAGGTCCAGCACCAGGATGGCGGCGGCATCGTCGAGCAGGCCGACCAGCAGGGTCGGGGTGTCGTCGTTCAGCAGCGCGTTGAGCTGCTGGTAGGTCGAAGCCTCCAGGCCTTGCAGCGGCTGGGTGACCAGGCTGCCCGCCGGCTGGGCCGTGGCCTGGCGCACGCCGGCCAGGAAGGCGGCGTCGAGCGCGCTGCCGCTGACCAGCGGGGTCACGCGGGTCGCTGCATCGGCCACGCCGGCATCAGCCAGCGGTGCTGCAGCGCTGGTGCTCGCCTGCGCCCAGGGCATGGCGGCCAGCAGGCCGGCCGCAGCCAGGCCTTTCAGGACAAAACGTCGGTCATTGCTCATGACGGCTCTCCTTACGGGTTCTTGACCGGGGTGCTGGCCAGATAATCGGCCAGCTGCTGCAGCGTCGCGTCGTCGATGTCGGTGACGCGGAAGGCCGGCATGGCACGGTTGCCGTTGCGCGCGATGCTGACATAGGTGATCGCGGGCAGACCGCGGCCCGTGATGACGGGGCCGATGCCCGCCTCATGGCATTTGGCGCAGATCTTCTGGTAGAACTGCTGGCCCGCGTTGACGGACTGTGCCGTGGCCGGCTGGACTGAAGCCAGTGCCAGCAGGGCCAGGCCTAGGGTTGAAGTCATCTTGTTGATCAATTGCTTCTCCTCTGTGATGTAGTGGCTCGGAATCGACCCGATCAGAACGGGTAGTGACGCGGCTGGTTCTGGATCGTGATCCAGCGCAGCTCGGTGAAGGAGTCAATGCCGGCCTGGCCGCCGAACTTGCCGTAGCCAGAAGACTTGACGCCGCCGAACGGCATCTGGGCCTCGTCATGCACGGTCGGGCCGTTGACATGGCAGATGCCGGACTCGATGCGGCCGGCGACCTGCCAGGCGCGCGAGACATCGCGGCCGAACACGGCGGCGGCCAGACCGAACTCGTTGTCGTTGGCACAGGCCACGGCCTCCTCGACGCCGTTGACGCGCACGATGGCCTTGACCGGCGCGAACGACTCCTCGCGGTAGATTTCCATCGCGGGCGTGACATGGTCGAGCAGCGTGGCCGGCATCAGCGTGCTGTCGGCCTTGCCGCCGCACAGCAGCTTGGCACCCTTGGCCAGCGCGTCGTCGATCAAGGCATTGCAGCGTGTGACCGTAGCCTGGTCGACCACCGAACCCAGCACCACCGGACCCTGGCGCGGATCGCCGAGCGGCAGGCTTTGCGCGCGTGCCGTCAGCTTGGCGACGAACTCGTCGGCCACCGCCTGGTCGACGATCAGGCGCTCGGTCGACATGCAGATCTGGCCCGAGTTGGCGAAGGCGCCGAAGGTCGCGGCGGCGACCGCCGCGTCGATGTCGGCATCATCGAGCACCACGAACGGTGCCTTGCCGCCGAGTTCGAGCACGGCCGGCTTGAGGTACTTAGCGCAGGTCTGGGCGATCAGCCGGCCGACCTTGGTCGACCCGGTGAAGTTGACCCGGCGCAGCGCCGGGTGCGCCACGATGGCCTCGACCACCGCGCCGGCATCGGCCGGGGCATTGGTGACGAAGTTGACCACACCCGGCGGCAGGCCGGCTTCCTGCAGCGCCTCGATGATCAGGCCGTGGGTGGCCGGGCACAGCTCGGAGCCTTTCAGGATCACGGTGTTGCCGCAAGCCAGCGGGGTCGAGATGGCGCGCACGCCCAGGATCACCGGCGCATTCCAGGGCGCGATGCCCAGCACCACGCCAGCCGGCTGGCGCACGGCCATGGCGACGTTGCCCGGCACATTCGACGGGATCACCTGGCCGCTGATCTGGGTTGTCAGGGATGCGGCTTCCAGCAGCATGTCGGCCGCCAGATGGACGTTGAAGCCAGCCCAGATACCGGAGGCGCCGGTCTCGGCCGCCATCGCGGCGACGAAGGCATCGGCCTTGGCTGCCAGCGACTGCGAGGCCTTCATCAGCAGGCCGCGGCGCTCGCCCGGACCCATGGCGGCCCAGGCCGGGAAGGCCTGGGCTGCCGCCTCGACGGCGGCCTGGGCATCGGCGACCGTCGCGGCCGGGGCCCGCGTGGCCACGCTGTGGTCGAGCGGATTGCGGCGCTCGAAGGTCGCGCCGTTCGATGCAGCCCGCTGCTGGCCACCGATCAGCATCTGGATTTCGTTCATTTCGTTCGTCCCGGAAAAATCTGAAGAGGACCGAATGGTAGGAAGGCAGGGCCGAACCGGCTTGTCCTGGAGTGCACAAAAGTCTTGACTGACAGCGCAAGGTCGCTAGGGAATGCACCGGCTTGCCGCTGCGCCGGGTCCGGCGGATAATGAAAAAATGATGACCGGCTCCATCCTTTCCACCGATGAGCTCCCGTCGAACGAACGGGCCCAGGCTTGGCGCGACTGGATGTCGACGCTGTTCTTCGGGCTGGAGTCCGACCTGTACGGCGCCGAGGTGTTCGACGGCCATCTGAGCAATGCGCGCGCTGGCGACGTGCTGATGACCCGGCTCGATGCCAACCGCCACCGCGTGATCCGCAGCCCCGGACTGGCGCGTGCCAGCGAGGCCAGTTACCTCAAGATCATCGCGCCCTGGGAAGGCAATGCCGCCGTCGAGCAGCATGGCCGCCAGGCCTGGGTCAGGCCCGGTGGCTGGGCCATCTACGACACCACCGGCAGCTACGAAGTCGCCAACCCCGAGCGTTCGCAGCACCTGATCGTGATGCTGCCCAAGGAACAGTTGATCGAGCGCGGCCTGCGGCTCGACCCGCTGATGGGCCGGCATGTGGGCGGAGCCAGCGGCATCTCACGGGTGGCGCTCGAGGCCATGCGCCATACCTACCAGGAACTGCCCAGCATGACGCCCGAGGCCGCGCGTGGTGCCGGCGACCTGATCCTGGAAATGGTACGGCTGTCGCTGCAGGAGCTGGCAGGCCGGGGCAATGGCGCGACCCAGCGCGAGGCGTTCAAGGACCGGATTCGCGACTACATCGGCCAGCATCTGCGCGACCCGGCGCTGTCGATCGACCGGATTGCCGAAGTGCTCAGGTGCAGCAAGCGCCATCTGCACCAGGCCTTTTCCGACGAGGAAGTCACGCTGGCCCAGTTCATCCTGCAGCGCCGGCTGCAGGCCTGCATGCGCGACCTGCGCAATCCCCAGTACCAGCCGCGCACGATCACCGACATCGCATTTTCCTGGGGCTTCAACAACGGCGCCCATTTCAGCCGGGTGTTCCGCGAGCATGCCGGGCTGTCGCCGAGCGATTTCCGCGCCGCCTCGCTGGCCGCGGGGGCGCTGCCGCACTGAGAGCCGTCAGCCGCTGGCGCGCGCGCAACGCCCAGACTGGCGCGCGACCGCCGGCTAACGCGCCGCGCAGCCGCGGCAGACCGCCAGCGCCAGCCGGTGCAGCGCCTGCCAGGGGTCGGCCGGCCAGTCGGCGTCCTTCAGGCCCTTGACGATGCCGTCGACCTTGTGCGCGTCCTGCAGCCACTGCGCAAGCTGGGCCGGACCCAGGCGCGGCAACACGCGCTCGAAGCGCTTTTCCTTCGCGCCCCAGACCCGCTGCTCACGCAGCACCATCGGCAGCGGCCGGCCGTCGGCGACCGCGCGCTTGACGCGGTTCAGCGCCCGGATATCGTCGGCCAGCGCCCAGTGCACCAGCACCGCGGCCTCGCCCTCGGCCTGCAGGCCGTCGAGCATGCGCTGCACCCGCGCCGACTGGCCGTCGAGCACGGCCTCGGCCAGCTTGAACGGGTCGTAGCGCGCGACATTGAGCACCGCGCTCTCGACCTGCTCGAAGCTCAGTTCACCCTGCGGGTAGAGCAGCGCCAGCTTCTGGATCTCCTGGTGCGCGGCCAGCAGGTTGCCCTCGACCCGGTCGGCCATGAAGGCCAGGATGCGCTGGCCCGGCTCGCCCGCGGCGACGCGCTGGCCCTGCTGCTGCAGGCGCTGCGCGATCCAGCCCGGCAGCTGGGCCCGCTCGACCGGATCGATCCGCACCGTCACGCCATGAGCGTCGAGCGCGCCGAACCAGGCGCTTTTCTGGGTCGCGGCATCGAGCCGCGGCAGCAGCACCAGCGTCAGCATGCTGTCGTTGCCGGCCGCCCCGGCGGCGATCTGCTGTAGCGCGACCGAACCCTCCTTGCCCGGCTTGCCCGACGGGATGCGGATCTCGACCAGCTGCTTGTCGGCGAACAGGCTCAGAGAGCCGCCGGCGGCCATCACCGCGCTCCAGTCGAAATGCACGCCGGCGACGGTGAAGACGCTGCGCTCGCTGTGACCCTGGGCGCGTGCAGCAGCGCGGATCGCGTCGGCCGCCTCCTGCTGCAGCAGCGGATCGTCACCGTGCAGGGTGTAGAGGGTTTTCAGCCCGCGCTGCAGCTGCGCGGGTAATTGGAGGGCGGGGACTTGCATGGTGTGCGTTTGATTGTAGAGTGGCCTGTCACCCGGAGGAAAACCGCATGGACAGCTCAACCTGCATCAGCCTGATCGGCGCGCCGACCGACATCGGCGCCAGCGTGCGCGGCGCCTCGATGGGGCCGGAGGCGATGCGAGTCGCCGGCCTGCAAGCGGCGCTCGAACAGCGCGGGCTGCGGGTGCTTGACCAGGGCAACCTGGCCGGGCCGGCCAACCCCGACCTGCCGGCGCAAGGCGGCTACCGTCATCTGGCCCAGGTGATCGCCTGGAACCAGCGCGTGCACGAGGCGGTGCTGGCCGAGCTGCGGCAGGACCGGCTGCCGCTGCTGCTGGGCGGCGACCATTGCCTGGCGATCGGCTCCATCAGCGCGGTCGCGCTTCACTGCCGCGAGCGCGGCCGGCGCCTGCGCGTGCTCTGGCTCGATGCCCATGCCGACTTCAATACCCGCGAGCTGACGCCGAGCGGCAATCTGCACGGCATGCCGGTGGCTTGCCTGTGCGGCCTCGGACCGCCCGGATTGACCCGGCTGGGCGGCGGCGATGCGCCGGCGCTGCAGCCCGGGCAGCTGCGCCAGCTTGGCATCCGCAGCGTTGACCCGGGCGAGAAGCGGCTGGTGCATGAACAGGGCCTGGAGGTCTACGACATGCGCTACATCGACGAACATGGCATGCGCCACGCAATGGAGCAGGCGCTGCTCGGTGTCGATGCCGATACCCACCTGCATCTCAGCCTGGACCTTGACTTCCTGGACCCGGAGATCGCGCCCGGCGTCGGCACCCCGGTGCGCGGCGGACCGAACTACCGCGAGGCCCAGCTCTGCATGGAAATGATCGCCGACAGCGGCCGGCTGGCCAGCCTGGACCTGATGGAGCTCAACCCGGCGCTCGATCTGCGCAACCGCAGCGCGCGGCTGGCGGTTGACCTGATCGAGAGCCTGTTCGGCAAGAGCACGCTGATGCGACCACGCGCGCGGGCCTGATCCGGCGCAGACTGAGCGCTTGCTGCGCCCTGCTCATGGCGCATCGCCCTGGTGCCGCGCCAGTTCTCCGATCCGCGCCAGCGCCCGCCGTTCCACGTCGGTCCAGGCGCCGGCAAAGCTCAGTCGCAGGCAGTGGCGAAAGCGATCGGTCGCGGTGAACAGCGCGCCCGGCCCGAAGGTGATGCCCTCGGCGACGCAGCGTTGAAACAGGGTCATGGCATCGAGCTGTCCGGGCAGCTCCACCCACAGGGTGTAGCCCGCCGACGGATCGCTGACCCGGGTGCCACGCGGAAAGCCGTCGCTGATCAGGCCGCGGGCCTCTTGCAGCCGGTCCTTCATCAAGGCGCCGAGACGACGCATGCGGGCCTCGTAGCCGGCCTGCGACAGCAGATCGGCCAGTGCCTGCTCCAGCACCACATTGGTCGGGCCGCCCTGCACCCGTTTCAGCATGCTCACGCTGTCCTTCCAGCGCCCGGCCTCGACCCAGCCGAGGCGCAGCCCGGGCGCCACGGTCTTGGAAAACGAGCCGCAGACCATCACACCCCCGTCCTGGTCGAATGCCTTGGCAGCCTTGCGCCGCTCGTCCGCCGCCAGCAGGTCGTTGAAGACCACGTCCTCGATCAGGGGAATCTGCCGGCTGGCCAGCATCTGCACCAGGGCACGCTTGTCCGAGTGCTTCATGACCGCCCCGAGCGGATTGGACAGTGTCGGCACCGACAACACGACCTTGACCGGCTGCGTGTCCAGCGCCAGTTGCAAGGCCGGCAAGGACAGGCCCTGCTTCGGATGGGTCGGCACCTCCAGCACGCGCAAGTTCAGGGACTCCAGCAAGTCCAGGAAGCCGAAATGGGTTGGCGACTCCAGCGCCACCACGTCACCGGGCTTGGTCACGGCGCGCAGGCAAAGGCCGACCGCATGAATGCAACTCGACGTGATGATGAGGTCGTCGGCCAGCAGCTGGCAGCCCAGGTGCAGGGCGCGCCGAGCCACCGCCTCGCGCAAGGCCAGCGTGCCCGGCGAGTCGCTGTATTCGATCAGACTCTGGCGATGGATGCGGGTGGCCCGCGCCAGCGCGACGCGGACGCGGTCGTCATCGAAGAACAGGGGGTCCTTCGGACAGGCGCCACCAAAGCTGACCACCGGGTAGGCCGCGCCGAAGGTCACCTCCCGGCCCTGGGGCTGGAACACCGCGATGGTTTCGGTGCGGCTCTTGCGCTGCAGCACCAGACTGTGCCGGGGCGGGCGACTGACCGCGGGCAAGGCCGGCCGGCGGCTGCGCGGCGCCACGAAATAGCCCGCTTTCGGCCGGGCCACCACCAGCTGGCGCTCCTCGAGCCACTGGAAGGCCTGCACCGCCGTGGACACCGAAACCCCGTTCTGCGACGCCAGGTCGCGCAGCGATGGCAGACGCTGCCCGACCCGGAATACCTGGGCGTCGATCATCTGCCCGATCCGCTGCCCGATCTGGGCATACAGGGGTGTCTTGACCGAGGGCGACAGATTGCTCATGCGGGCTATTGTGCCGAATCCAGGCCCGGAACCCGAGGAAGCACACAGTACAGATTGCCACCGGCTCGCACTACACAGATCGGCGCGCCGTCGGGCCTGACAGGCTGCGAATAGGGCCGTGTTGTGGCTTGGCGCCCTGGTGCCGCCAGCGGACAGTGGAGCCATACAGGAAGGAACCCGCCCATGACCTCTTCACCATCCCTGATCGAACTGTGGCCCGGACAGGCCCGGACCCTGCGCGCCGCCCCAGGCCTGCGGCTGCGAGTCTGGAGCGGCCGGCTCTGGATCACTGGCTCGGGCGATCCGAACGACTATTTCGTGGCGGCTGGCCAGACCCTGACCCTGGGCCAAGGCCTGCTGGTGCTCGAAGCCGACGCCGGACCAGCTCGTTACTCGCTGATCCGCCCGGCTGCAGCTCAGTCGGGCCTGATCGCTGCCAGCCGGCGCATCAGCTGGCGCACGATGTCGGACTGCATCTCGCGGTAGAGCAGTTCTTCCTCGGCCTGCTTGCCGAGCACGAGTGCCTCGTCGTAGCTGAGGTCGCGCTCCTGCAGCAGTTCGAGATCATCAATCAGGTCGCGGCCCTTGCCGCTGCGGACGCGGAACTTGAAGCGCACGCGCAGCTGCAGTTCGCGCACCTGGCCAATCGAGGTAATGCCGACCACGGCGCGCTCGCGCTGCTCGTTGAGCACCGTCAGCTCGACCTCGGCCGGCGCCTGCAACTGGCCTGCCAGCGCCGGCTCGACCAGCTGCACACCGCTGGCTTGCAACTGGGCGCGCAGCTCGCGCCCGATCTCGCTGTGCTCCGACAGGTTGCTGCGCAGGCTGGCAAAGGGCAGCTGGAGCGCGCCGCGCAGCCGGAAGCCGCAGCCAGCCAGCGCCAGCGTCAGTCCGCCAGCTGCAGCGGCCCGCAGCCAGGCGCGGCGGTCAACCCCAACCGCCAAGGCCGCGGCATCGGCGGCCAGCAGCGAGCCGGATGGCGGGTGCGAGGTCGGGGCGCGCATCGGGGTTACAGCACCACGTTGACGAGGCGGCCCGGCACCACGATCACCTTCTTCGGTGTCGCGCCGTTGGCCTGCTTCTGTACCGGCTCGCTGGCGACGGCAGCCGCCTCGATCGCGGCCTTGTCGGCGCTGGCCGGCACCAGGATAGAGCCGCGCAGCTTGCCGTTGATCTGCAGCATCAGCTCGATCTCGTCCTGCACCAGCGCGGCCGGATCGACCTTGGGCCAGGGCGCGTCGAGCAGCTCGCCAAGCTCGCCGGCATAGCCGAGGCTGCTCCAGAGCTGGTGCGTGATATGCGGCGTCGCCGGGTACAGGCAGCGCAGCAGGATGCCAAAGCCCTCGATCAGCGCGACCTGGCCGCCGGCCGTGGCATCGGCGTCGAAGCCCTCAAGCGCATTGAGCATCTTCATCGTGCCCGAGACCACGGTGTTGTACTGCATGCGCTGGTAGTCGTAGTCGACCTGCTTGAGCACGGTATGCAGCTCGCGGCGCAGCGCCTTGGCTTCCTTGCCGAACGCGACATCGTTGAGCTTGTGCGCCTGTGCCACGCTCTCGATCGCCTGGGTCCAGTTGGTGCGCGACAGCTTGTAGCCGAAGTTCCAGACCCGGCGCAGGAAGCGGTAGCTGCCCTCGACCGCGGCATCGTTCCATTCCAGCGTCGCCTCGGGCGGCGCGGTGAACATGGTGTAGAGGCGGGCCGTGTCGGCGCCGTACTTCTCGATCAGGTCCTGCGGATCGACGCCGTTGTTCTTGGACTTGGACATGGTGCCCACGCCCTCGTAGTCGATCGCGGTGCCGACCGGCAGCAAGCCGTCGGCGCTTTCCACCGCGTTCTTGAGCTGGGCACCGACGATCTTGCCGCCCTCGTCGAGCAGATGCTCGACATCGTGCGGCCAGAAATATTCCTTGGCGCCCTTCTCGGTGCGGCGCGAATAGATATGGTTCAGCACCATGCCCTGGGTCAGCAGCTTCTTGAACGGTTCGTCGACCTTGACCAGGCCCAGGTCGCGCATGACCTTGGTCCAGAAGCGCGCGTAGAGCAGGTGCAGGATCGCGTGCTCGATGCCGCCGATGTACTGGTCCATCGGCATCCAGTAGTCGGCGCCTTCGGCCACCATGGCCTCGGCATTCTTCGGGTCGCAGTAGCGCAGGAAATACCAGGACGAATCCACGAAGGTGTCCATGGTGTCGGTCTCGCGCCGCGCCGCGGCACCGCAGATCGGGCAGGTCACGCCGGCGTGGAAGCCTTCGTGCTTGACCAGCGGGTTGCCGGAACCATCCGGCACGCAGTCCTCGGGCAGCACGACCGGCAGGTCTTTTTCCGGCACCGGCACCGAGCCGTGCTGGGCGCAGTGGATGATCGGGATCGGCGTGCCCCAGTAGCGCTGGCGGCTGATGCCCCAGTCGCGCAGGCGGAAGGTGGTCTTCTTCTCGCCCAGGCCCTTGGCGCCCAGCAGTTCGGCCACCTTGTCGACCGCCGCCTTGTGGCCCAGACCGTCGAGTACGCCGGAATTGACGCAGACACCGTTGACCTTGTCGGCGTACCAGTCCTGCCAATTTTGATTGGCAAACGCCTTGAAGCCGGACGGGGCCGAAGCGGCCAGGCCGCCGCGCTCCTCAGTCACAAGCTCCGATTCGTCGCGCGGCGACCTGACCACTCCGGCCCCTGCGCCCTGGCTCACCCCCTCCGGAACGCCAACGACCTGCTTGATCGCGATGCCGTACTTGAGCGCGAAGGCGAAATCGCGCTCGTCGTGCGCCGGCACGCCCATCACGGCGCCGTCGCCGTAGCTCATCAGCACATAGTTGCCGACCCAGACCGGTACCTGTTCGCCGGTCAGCGGATGGGTCACGAGCAGGCCGGTCGGCATGCCCTTCTTTTCCTGGGTCGCGAGCTCGGCCTCGGTGGTGCCGCCCTGCTTGCATTCCTCGAGGAAGGCGGCCAGCGCCGGGTTGGTCTCGGCGGCGTGCAGCGCCAGCGGGTGCTCGGCCGCCACGGCGCAGAAGGTCACGCCCATGATGGTGTCGGCGCGCGTCGTGAACACGTAGAGATGGCCGTCCTGGATGGCATTGCCGTCATGGCCGCGGATCTGGTGCGGGAAGGCAAAGCGCACGCCGCTGCTCTTGCCGATCCAGTTCTCCTGCATCAGGCGCACCTTGTCGGGCCAGCCGTCGAGCGTCGCCGCCTCGTTGCCGAGCTGCACATGCTGCAGCAACTCCTCGGCATAGGACGTGATGTTGAGGTAATAGCCCGGAATCTCGCGCTTCTCGACCGGCGCGCCAGTGCGCCAGCCGCGGCCGTCGATCACCTGCTCGTTGGCCAGCACGGTCTGGTCGACCGGGTCCCAGTTCACGACCTGGGTCTTGCGGTAGGCAATGCCCTTTTCGAGCATCTTGAGGAACAGCCACTGGTTCCACTTGTAGTACTCGGGCGAGCAGGTGGCGATCTCGCGCGACCAGTCGACCGCCAGGCCCATCGCCTGCATCTGCTGCTTCATGTAGGCGATGTTCGAGTAGGTCCACTGCGCCGGCGGCACCTTGTTCTTGAGCGCCGCGTTCTCGGCCGGCAGGCCGAAGGCGTCCCAGCCCATCGGCATCAGGACGTTGTAGCCCTGCATGCGCAGCTGGCGCGTCAGCATGTCGTTGATCGTGTAGTTGCGCACATGGCCCATGTGCAGCTTGCCGCTCGGATAAGGCAGCATCGAGCAGGCGTAGTACTTGGGCTTGCTGCTGTCCTCGCTCACGCGGTAGGCGTCAGCCGCCGTCCAGTGGGCATGCGCGGCGCGTTCGATCTCTTGGTGCTGGTATTTGTCTTGCATGGCGATATTGGCAACAAAAACCGGCTGTGTGTTTCCCGGTCAATGGATGGCATTTTAGGCCGTTGTCTTCATGACGCCGCCGGGGCAGCCGGCCAGATCCCGAAACGGGGCGTCAGCTGCGCCTGGGCAACCAGCGCAGCAAGGCAGCGCGCAAAGCCTCATAGAGGACGGGCTTGGACAGGAAATCGTCCATGCCCGCAGCCAAGGCTTGCTGGCAATCGGCGGCATAGGCATCGGCGGTCAAGGCGATGATGGGCAGGTGCGCGCGTTGCTCGCGGCCTTCCCATTCGCGGATGGCCCGGGTGGCCGAGCGGCCATCCATCACCGGCATCTGTATGTCCATGATGACCAGGTCAAAGGCGGCCTGGCCCTGCACCGCCGCGACGCCTTGCTGACCATCCTCGGCCATCGCCACTTCCAGTCCCATCTTGCGCAACATGGACTGGATGACGATGCGATTGGTGGCGTTGTCCTCGACCACCAGGATGCGGCCCGTCAGCCGTTCGTCTCCGGCCTGATTGCTGTTGTCGCGATTGGCGACGCCGGTCCGGGCGACCTGGCGCCGGTCCTCGACCGCGTCAACCGTCTCGAGACAGACCTGGAACCAGAAGCACGACCCTTGGCCGGGTTGGCTCTCCACCCCGACCGTACCGCCCATCAACTGGGCCAGGCTGCGCACGATCGACAAGCCCAGGCCGGTGCCGCCGTACTTGCGGGTCATCGAACTGTCGGCCTGGCTGAAGGCCTGGAACAGATGGGGCAGCCGGTCGGGCGGAACGCCGATGCCCGTGTCCGTGACCGCGAACTTCAGCAGGGTCTTGCCGCCCTGTGCGTCATGTTCGCTGGCTTCGATGATGACTGAACCTTGCTCGGTGAACTTGATCGCATTCGTGATCAGGTTGGTTGCCATCTGGCGCAGCCGATGCGGATCGCCGCGATAACGCCTTGCCCCTCCGAGCCAGCGGAATTCGATCTCCAGCCCCTTGCTGTGCGCCGATGTGGAAAAGAGCGACTTGAGCTCGCTCAGCAGCTGTGCCGGATCAAAGACCGCCGCCTCGAGCACCAGCTTGCCCGAATCGACCTTGGCCATGTCGAGGATGTCGTTGAGCAGGGTCAACAGCATCTGGCCGGAATTCAGAATGATGCGCGCGTAATCGAGGCGCTCGGCATCCGGCAGCGTGGACGACAACAGCAGCTGTGCCATGCCGAGGATGCCGTTCATCGGCGTGCGGATCTCGTGCGACATGGTGGCCAGAAACTGGCTCTTGGCGAGGTTGGCTGCCTCGGCGGTTTCCTTGGCCACCACCAGCACCGCCTCCATGCGCTTGCGCTCCGTGATGTCGCGGCTCGAGGCATAGAGATAATGCTGACCGTCGAGCAAGATGCCCTTGGCGCTGATTTCCACGTCGAAGAACGAGCCATCCTTGCGGCGATGGCGGGTTTCGAAGACGGCCGGTTGCTTCATCAGGCGACGGACCCCAGCCGTGATCTGGTCCCTGGGCAGGCCAGTATCCCAGTCGGTGAGGTTCAGGCCCAGGACTTCCTGCTCCTGATAGCCCAGCATGCGCGCGAAGGACGGACTGCATTCCACCAGATTGCCGGCTTCGTCGATGATGTGGATGCCGTCGATGGCCGTCTCGAGCAAGCACTCCATGCGAGTCAAGGCATTCTTCTGCGAGGAGATATCCACCAGCGTGGCCAGATGCAGGTCGCGCCCCGGCAGGATGGCCGATTCAGCCAGCAGCGTCTTGAAACTGCCGTCCTTGCAGCAGATGCGTACTTCGATCGGTTCGAATGGGCTGCCGTCGCGCACCGAGATTTCGCGCCTAAACCGCCATTCCTCGGTCAACTGCTGGCGGTAGTCGGGATAGGCCTGGGCGCGGAATTCCTCCAGCTTGAGCATGTCGTCCAGGGTATAGCCGAGTACCTTGACGAAAGCCCGGTTCACATAGGTCACCTGCGACCCGCTGTTGATGACCATCGGAACCGGCGAAGCATTGATGATCGCGCGCAGCCGGTTCTCGCTTTCACGCAAGATCAGCTCGGTCTGCATCCGCTCGGTGATGTCCTGCACGGTCCCCACGCCCTCGAGCGCCACGCCGGTCGCGCTGCGCCGGATCTCGGCCCGCTCCCTGACCCAACGGACCTCGCCCGCCACGACAATCCGGTGTTCGAGGTCGTATTCGGCGCCCGCCAGCGCGGCATTCCAGGCTTCGATGACGGCAGGCAGATCTTCCGCTGGAAGGCAGGACCAGAAGCGATCGATGCTCATCGGCGTACCCAGCGGGATGCCGAACAGGCGGTAGGTCTCGTCAGACCAGGCGAGCCGGTTGTTCGGGATGTCCAGATACCAGCTGCCGAGATGGGCAATGCTCTGCGCCTGAGTGAGCTGACGGCTGGTTTCGAGCAGTTGCTGATTCGTGTCGTGCAGCTTGCGCTCTTCCTGCTTCAGGCGGGCGATCAGCAGCTCGGCGGGCTGTCGTACCCCGGTGACGGCGATCGCCAAGTAGGCGAACACGGCGGAGGCAATGCGGAAGTAATGTCCGATCTCGTTCGAGAAATCGTAGAAATCGACATACTGGGTGAAGCAGAATTCCGTGATCGCCGCCGACGACAGCGAGCCCACGAGCAGCCAGAAGACTTTTTTCGTGAACTGACCACGCTGGCGCCACAGCAAGACCATGCCGACCAGCGTCAGACCGATGATCACGTATTCCGTGACGATCTTGAACGGCGTCAGGCCGACACCATCCTCGAAGGTAGGCGGCAGCCAGCCCTTGAACACCGACAACACGCCGATGCCGCCAACCAGACCGAATGCCAGCGCCGGACGCATGAAACCCAACTGGCACCGGATCAGCAGCGGCGCCAGCACGACTGCGACCGCCTCGATCAGCCGGGCGATCAACCACAGCTGGGTCGGATAGTTCGTCGTGACATCCGGCAGCAGGGTCATGCCCTTGAAGGTCAGGGCATGGAAGATATCGACCAGACCGATCGCCCCATAGGCCGATCCGAGCAAGGTGAGATAGTGGTTCGACAGTTGACGGCGCGCCGTCCAGACCAGCGAGAAGATCGAGAAGTTCACCATGATGGCGATGATCTCGGCCATCGTGTGAAACAGCAGGTAATGCTCGCGGCGCGCCAGCACCATGATCACCAGCGCCAGTACAAGAAACACCCATAAGCCGAATGGCTCGTAGCGCTTGCCCTCGTCTGGCTGACGGACATCGCCTTGTCTAATGCCGAATATGCTCATGCGGTGCTCTGCAGCCTGGGGAACTGCCGGGGCTTATGTCAGCGCAGGCTGAGCACGTCGAACATGTCGTACAGGCCGTTGGGCTTATCGGCCAGGAAGCGGGCGGCGCGCAGGCTGCCCTGGGCATAGGTGGCGCGGCTGCTCGACTTGTGCGTGATCTCGATCCGGTCGCCAATGCCGGCGAACAGCACGGTGTGGTCGCCGACGATGTCGCCGCCGCGCACAGTCGCAAAGCCGATGCTCGACGGGTCGCGCTCGCCGGTGTGGCCGTAGCGCTCGTAGACCGCGCAGTCCTTGAGGTCGCGGCCCAGCGCGTCGGCGATCACCTCGCCCATCTTGAGCGCGGTGCCACTCGGCGCGTCGACCTTGTGGCGGTGGTGCGCCTCGATGATCTCGATGTCGTAGCCGGTCGAGAGCGCCTTGGCGGCCATCTCGAGCAGTTTCAGCGTGACGTTGACGCCGACGCTCATGTTCGGTGCCATCACGATCGCGATGCTCTTGGCCGCCTCGGCGATCTCGGCCTTCTGCTCGTCGGAAAAGCCGGTGGTGCCGATGATCAGCTTGACGCCATGCCGGACGCAGGCGCGCAGATGCTCCATCGTGCCCTCGGGGCGGGTGAAGTCGATCAGATACTGGCTGCCGGCCATCGCGTCGAGGTCGGACGCAATCGCCACGCCGCTGGCCTGGCCCATGAAGCCGCTGGCGTCCAGGCCCAGTGCCGGGCTGCCGGCGCGGTCGAGCGCGGCACCGAGGGTGCAGTCATCGGCTTCCTGGACGGCTTCGATCAGCGTGCGGCCCATGCGGCCGCTGGCGCCTGCGATGCAGACGCGGTGAAGGGAATTGCTCATGGCGGATTAACGGGATTCGAGAGGCGGGTAGCTCGCCGCAGGCGCGGCGGCGGGAGCGGTTTTTTCGGGCTCGGCCGGCTGGCGGTTCTTGGTCGCGAAGGCCTTGAGCTCGGCCTCGGTCGCCACCAGCGGCGGCACCTTGGCGCCCTTGCGCCGCACGTCGAGCGAGGAGACGAACTCCTGCTCGGACGGCAGGTCGTCGGCCTGCACGCGCTCGAGCGCCTCGCGCTTGAAGAACACGGTCACCTTGCGCTGCTGGGGCGGCTGACCCTGACGCCGGAAGCCGAACACATAGTCCCAGCGGTCGGCATGGAAGGCACTGGTCAGCAGGGGGGTGCCCAGGATGCTGCGCACCTGCTCGCGCGGCATGCCGATCTGCAAGGCCTGGACCTGTTCGCGCGTCACGACATTGCCCTGCAGTACATCGCTCTGATAAGGCGTCAGCACACCACCGAGCGAGCCGACTGCCTCGCCGACCTTGCCCACACTGGAGCAGGCGGACAGCGCCAGCAGCGCCGAGGCGGCGAGCAGGGTTGCACCAAAGGTGCGGATGCGCAGCGGGGAGGGGATGAACATCATGTCTCTGCGGTCAAAGGTGAAACCCTGCGCAGGCTGGAGCGCATGGCGATATGATCCGAGGCATTGTAGCCCTTGGGGCGCGACCCAGCCGTGCCCGGCTTGGGCCCCGCCGGGCCCGGGTCCGCGACGGACCCCAGCCAGCCAGTCAGCCATGTCCAACATCGAAGAACTCAAGAACACCGGACTCAAAGCCACCCTGCCCAGGCTCAAGATCCTGGACGTGTTCCAGAACAGCCGCCAACGCCACATGACGGCCGAGGACGTGTTCCGCGTGCTGCTCGAAAGCCGCTCGGACATCGGACTGGCCACCGTCTACCGGGTGCTGATGCAGTTCGAGCAGGCCGGCCTGCTGACGCGCAGCAGCTTCGAGTCGGGCAAGGCGGTCTACGAGCTCAATGAAGGCCAGCACCACGACCATCTGGTCTGCCTGGACTGCGGCCGGGTCGAGGAGTTCTACGACCCCGAGATCGAACGGCGCCAGCACCAGATCGCGCAGGAGCGCGGTTTCACGCTGCAGGAGCACGCCCTGTCGCTCTACGCCAGCTGCAGCAAGCCCGACTGCGAGCACCGCGCGCGCACCAAGCGCTGAAGCAGCAGCTTCAGCGCGGGCCGCGCTCCATGGCCTCGCGCTGGCGCTGCGTGAACTCGGCATAGGTGTCGATGCCGCGCAGCTGCAGGATGGTGTTGCGCACGGCGGCCTCGACCAGCACCGCGATGTTGCGCCCGGCCACGACCTGGATCACGGCCTTGCGCACCGGCACGCCCAGCACGTCCTGGTACAGCGGCTCGGACGGCATGCGCTCGTAGTCGCGCTCCATCGTCTCCTTGCGCACCAGGTGCACGATCAGCTTGAGCCGCATCTTGCGCCGCACGGCGGTCTCGCCAAAGATCTGCTTGATGTCGAGCAGGCCGATGCCGCGCACCTCGAGCAGGTTCTGCAGCAATTCGGGGCAGCGGCCCTCGATCGTGTTCTGGTTGATCCGGAACAGATCGACCGCATCGTCGGCCACCAGGCCGTTGCCGCGCGAGATCAGCTCGAGGCCGAGCTCGCTCTTGCCGAGGCCGGACTCGCCGGTGATCAGCACGCCGATGCTCAGGATGTCCATGAAGACGCCGTGCAGCGTGGCGCGCTCGGCGAAATGGCGCGCCAGGTAGGCGCGCAGCACGTCGATCACATGGGCCGACGAGCCGCGGGTCGAGAACAGCGGAATATGCGCGCGCTCGCACATCGAGACCAGCGCGTCGGGCGCCGGCTGGTCGTCGGCCACCACCAGCACCGGCGGCTCGAGCGTGACGATGCGCGAGACCCGGCGCCGGCAGTCGTCCTGACCCGAGTGGATCAGGTAGCGCACCTCGCGCTCGCCCAGCACCTGGATGCGGTAGGGGTGGATGTAGTTCAGGTGACCGACCAGGTCGGCACTCGAGCGCGCCTGCTGGATCGCGAGCTCGTCGAAGCGACGCTCGGACGCACTCTGGCCGGCCAGCCACTGCCAGCCCAGGCTCTCGCGGTGGTCCTCGAACAGCGCGTCGGCGCTGATGAGCTTGGGTTTCATGGCACGGGCCTCAGGCGGCGCTGTGGGCCGACTGCCAGGCGGCAATCATCCGGTGCAGATCGGCGGCATCGGTGCTGCCCTTCATGCGCTCGCGCAGCACGCCGTCGCTGAGCAGCTCGGCGATCTCGGACAGGATCTCGAGATGCTTCTGGGTCGAGGCCTCGGGCACCAGCAGGAAGATCAGCAGTCCGACCGGCGACTCGTCGGGCGCGTCGAAGCCGATCGGCTGCGCGAGCTGGAACACCGCAGCCAGCGGCTGCTTGAGGCCCTTGATGCGACCGTGCGGAATGGCCACGCCGTGGCCCAGGCCGGTCGAGCCCAGACGCTCGCGGGCGAACAGGCTGTCGGTGACCAGCGCCCGGTTGAGGCCATGCAGGGTTTCGAACAACAGGCCTGCTTCCTCGAACGCGCGTTTCTTGCTGGTGGCATCAACGGCCACCAGAACTTGGTCAGCAGGCAATATGACGGAGAGTCGGTTCATGTGACAGCCTCGGGATGGGAGCGCAAATTATGCCTAACCACATCAAGCTGACGCGGAAAAACGAAAAAGCCGCTTGAGGCGTCAAGCGGCTTTTTGCGCTACAGGCATTGTGCCACAGCGGGCTCAGGGCTCACTGCAGGGTGCGCTTGGCGCTGTCGTGGTGGTGCTCCTGGAGCTTGTCCTTGTGGCGCAGGACCTGGCGGTCGAGCTTGTCGGCGAGTTCATCGACTGCCGCGTAGAGGTCGGCATGCGCGCTTTCGGCAAAGATGTCCTTGCCCTTGACGTGGATGTTGCACTCTGCCTTCTGGCGCAGATCCTTCTCGGTGAGCTTGTCCACCGAGAGCAAAACCTTGATATCGACAACCTGATCGAAATGCCGGGTGATGCGATCGAGTTTTTCAGCGACGTAGCTGCGCAGGGCAGGCGTGACTTCGAGGTGATGACCGCTGATCGTCAGGTTCATAGAGAGCCTCCTATGCTCGGATTGACCATGCCGCTGTGTTCGGACAACGGCGGAAATCTCGATTTCCGTCTCCACTATGCCCCCTTCGGTCGTGCCTGGCAAGCGGGTTTGTCCGATTTTTCGATCGTCAAATTCGGCACCGTTGCAGTCGCCCGATCGACGTTCGCGCCATCCTGGCCCAGGGCAAAAAAGCGCCGGCTCCAATGCCATAATCCGAGTTGAACTCACCTCCGGAAACCACCATGGAAAGCAGCCCCAGTCGCATGCTTTCAGTGCCGGCGCTGCGCTCCTGACACCGGCTCGGGCTGGCTAGGGGGCCGGGCTGGCGGCTGAAAGCACCTCACCGCCCTCGCGAACCCTGTTCGCCCCCCAACTTGTCACGGGAGCCCGCCCATGCTCAACGTCTTCACCCTGGCCAACGGCCGCCTGTTCCAGGAAGAAATCGAATCCCTTGAGGAACTGACCCGCTTCAAGCCGATCTGGGTTGATCTCGAATCACCCACGCCCGAAGAACGGCGCTGGGTGCGCCAGCATTTCGGACTTTCGATTCCCGAGGACGCGATGGACGAGGACATCGAGGAGTCGGCGCGCTTCTTCGAGGAAGACAACGGCGAGCTGCACATCCGCTCCGACTTCCTGATCGATGACGAGGACAAGCCGCGCTCGGTGCGGGTGGCCTTCATCCTGAACCAGCAGAACACCGAACTCAACAGCCACGGCGTGCTGTTCTCGATCCACGACGAGGATGTGCCGGTGTTCCGCCTGCTGCGGCTGCGCGCGCGTCGCATGCCGGGCCTGATCGCCGACGCCAAGGACGTGCTGCTGAGCCTGTTCGACACCGACGCCGAATACTGCGCCGACACGGTCGAGGACATCTACGACGAACTCGACGAGGTCAGCCGCCAGGTGCTGGCCGGCGACGTGACCGACAACATGGCCGGCGAGGTGCTGGCCGCGATCGCGCGCCACCAGGACATGGCGGGCCGGATCCGGCGCAACGTGATGGATACCCGACGCGCGGTCAGCTTCATGATGCGCACCCGCATGCTCGGCGCCGAGCAGTTCGAGGACGCGCGCCAGATCCTGCGCGACCTCGACTCGCTCGACAGCCACACCGCCTTCCTGTTCGACAAGATCAACTTCCTGATGGATGCGACGGTCGGCTTCATCAACATCAACCAGAACAAGATCATCAAGATCTTCTCGGTCGCCAGCGTGGCGCTGCTGCCACCGACGCTGATCGCCAGCATCTATGGCATGAACTTCCAGTACATGCCCGAACTGAGCCAGACCTGGGGCTATCCGGCTGCGCTGTGCCTGATGGTCGCGTCGGCAGTCGGCCCGATGCTCTACTTCCGCAAGCGCGGCTGGCTCAAGTGAGCCGGGCGGGCTGCAGCCCGCAAGCCCGGTCCAGGCGGCGACTCACAGCAGGCTGAGCGCCGTCTCCAGCATGCGGCCGCTGTAATGGCGTGCGACCTGCTGCAGGAAGGCCGGAAAGTCGACATGGGCCTGGTCGTCGGCCCGGTCCGAGATCGTGCGCACGGCGCAGAACGGCACGCCGTAGTCGTGGCAGACCTGGGCCACGGCCGCGCTCTCCATGTCGACTGCCAGCGCCGCGCCGAGTTCGCTGCGCAGCGCGCGGCTCTCGGCTGCGGTGGCGACGAAGCGGTCGCCGGTGACGATCTTGCCGCTGTGCACGCGCGGCGAGTGCAGGCTGAAGGCGGTGCGGGTGGCAGGGCCGAGCTGGCGCGGCAGCCAGGCGATGGCTTCCTCGGCCGCCTGCTGCATCAGGGCCAGCAGGCGCGGATCGGCCGGCAAGCGGGAGCGGCCGTAGCCCGGCAGCTCGTGGCGCGGAAACAGCGGCGAGGCGTCCATGTCATGCTGCAGGTAGCTGCTGCCGACCACGATGTCGCCGACCGCCACCCCGCTGGCGATGCCGCCCGCCACGCCGGTGAAGATGACCTGCTGCGGCTGGAAGCGCTCCATCAGCACCGCCGTGGTGGTGGCCGCTGCCACCTTGCCGATGCCCGACAGCACCGCGATCACCTCGTGACCCTGCAGCTGGCCGCGCCAGAACTCGCGTCCGCCCAGGCGCTCGGGCCGCTGCCCGGGCATGAGCGCCAGCAGGCCGGCCTGTTCCTCGTGCAAGGCACTGATGATCGCGATAGTCTGTCCCATGGCGCGATTATTGCGCCTGGCCAGCCCCAGGCTGGCACGAGTCGGCGTCGCGCAGCCGGCGCCGCAGCACCTTGCCGATCGGATTCTTCGGCAGCTCGGCGCAGAATTCGATCCGGCGCGGCCGCTTGTAGCCGGTCAGTCGCGTGCGGCAATGGTCGCGGATCTGGCGTTCGTCGAGCTGCAAATCGCGCCTGACGACCCAGAGCTTGACCGCCTCGCCGGAATGGGGGTCAGGCATGCCCACGGCGGCGCACTCGAGCACCCCGGGCAACTCGGCCACGACGGCCTCGACCTCGCTCGGATAGACCTTGAAGCCGCTGACCAGGATCAGGTCCTTCCTGCGGTCGACCAGCCAGAAATAGCCGCGTTCATCCATGACGCCGATGTCGCCGGTGCGAAACCAGCCACGCGGCAGCATAGCCTGGGCGGTCTCCTCGGGCTGTTGCCAGTAGCCCACCATCAGCTGCGGGCCGCGGATCGCGATCTCGCCGGGCCGGCCCGAGGCGACCTCGGCGCCGGCCTCGTCGACGCACATCATCTCGGTGCCCGGCAGCGGCATGCCGATCGAGCCGTCGAACTCGCCACCGAGCACCGGATTGCAGCTGACCGAAGGGCTGGCCTCGGACAGACCATAGCCCTCGCAGATCGGGCTGCCGGTGCGTTCCAGCCAGCGCTGCGCGACCTCGGGCTGCACCGCCATGCCGCCGCCGACCGAGACCAGCAGATGGCTCCAGTCGACCCGGTCGAAATCGGGGTGGGCCAGCAAGGCCTTGAACAGGGTGTTGACGGCCGGAAAGATATGGATGCGGTGCCGCGCCAGTTCCTGGATCGTGGCCGGCAGATCGCGCGGATTCGGGATCAGCACGAACTGGCCACCGTTGCGCAGGCACAGCATCATCGACACCGTGAAGGCAAAGATATGGTGCAGCGGCAGGGCACAGGCATAGCAGACCGGCTCGCCGGGCGCCAGCCGGCGCAATGCCGGAGCATTCCAGGCCTCGGACTGCAGCACGTTGGCGATCAGATTGCGGTGCAGCAGCAGCGCGCCCTTGGCGATACCGGTGGTGCCGCCGGTGTATTGCAGCAGCGCCGGGTCGTCGGGCCCAAGCGCTGGCCGGATCAGCTTGACCCCGCGGCCACAGGCCAGCGCGGTATTGAAGCGCAGCGCCTGCGGCAGCGCGTAGGCCGGCACCAGCCGGCGCACGCGCCGCACCACATGGTTGACCAGCGCCCCCTTGAACAGCCCGAGCATGTCGCCCATGGCGCAGAGCAGGACCTGCCGCAGCCCGGTACGCGCCAGGCAGGCCTGCAGCGTGGCAGCGAAGTTCTCGAGCACGACGATGGCGCTGGCGCCCGAGTCATTGAGCTGATGCTCGAGCTCGCGCGGCGTATAGAGCGGGTTGACGTTGACGACCACGCAGCCGGCGCGCAGGATGGCCGCGACCGTGACCGGATACTGCGGGATATTGGGCAGCATGACCGCGATCCGCTCACCGCGGCGCAGACCCAGGCACTGGAAGCAGGCCGCCAGCTCGCGCGAGCGATGGTCGAGTTCGGCATAGCTGAAATCACATCCCATGAAGCTGCAGGCCTTGCGACCGGCATACTGGCTGAAGCTGGTCTCGAGCAGTTCGACCAGTGAACGGTACTGGCTGGTGTCAATGGCGGCGGGCATGCCGGGCGGATAATGGCCCAGCCAGGGGCGATCTGCTGCGGTGATGGCCATGTCGTCTCCGGATCATCTGCGGACGGGGCCCAGCCTGGCAGGCTGGTCGGCGGTCCATTATTGCGTCGGGAAGGGCTCGAGTGCGATTGATTTGCACCCCAGTACAATTGATAAATACACATGAGCCAGCACCTGCCACCCACTCCCGCCCCTGTGGCGGCCGATGCCATCGCAATGCCTCTCGATGCGGCGCGTTGGCCCGCTGTGCGTGCGCAGGCCATCGCCTGTCTGCGCGAGGCTCTGGCGCAGCAGGCCGACATGGTGCCGCCCGGTCCGGCAGCTGGCGGTGCGGCCGACGATGAGCTGCTGCAGCTGGCTGCCAGCATCGCTCGACAGGCGCGTGCCTGCGAGCTTGAGCGGCTCGAGCTCGAGCGCGCGCACGCGATCGCCGAGACGGCCAACCGGCGCAAGAGCGAGTTCCTGGCCAATATGAGCCACGAGATCCGCACGCCGATGAACGGCATCCTGGGCATGACGGCGCTCGCACTCGAGACCACGGTCGACCCGCAGCAGCGCGAATACCTGAGCATTGTCAAGAGTTCCGCCGATGCGCTGCTGGCCATCATCAACGACATCCTGGATCTGTCCAAGATCGAGGCTGGCAAGTTCACGATCGAGCGCCTGCCGTTCGCGCTGAAGGCGATGGTGGACGACGCCGTTGGCCTGGTGGCGCAGCAGGCGCGCGAGAAGGGACTGGCGCTGCATTGCGCGCTGGCACCCGACGTGCCCGCTGTCGTGCTGGGTGACCCGTCCCGGCTGCGCCAGGTGCTGCTCAACCTGCTCTCGAACGCGCTCAAGTTCACCCACCAGGGTTGCGTGGAACTCGATATCAGCGTCAGCGGCGATGGGGACGGCAACGAACTGCTCAGGTTCGTCGTGACCGATACCGGCGTCGGCATCGCGCACGAACAGCAGGACCAGGTCTTCAATCCCTATGCGCAGGAAAGCGCCTCGACCGCGCGCCGCTTCGGCGGCACCGGCCTTGGCCTGAGCATCTCGCGCCATCTGATCGAGCTGATGGGCGGCCATATCGGCTTCACGAGCGAACCCGGACTGGGCAGCCGCTTCTACTTCACGCTGCCCTGCCGGCGCGAGACGCTGCCCGAGCCGCGTCCGTCCAGCGGCCCGCCGCCCAACCAGCCCGAGCGGCGCGCGCGCGCCAGCCGGGTGCTGCTGGTCGAGGACCATCCGGCCAACCAGAAGCTCGCGACCTGGCTGCTGACGCGCCACGGCTTTCAGGTCACGCTGGCCGAGAACGGCGCCGAAGCTGTCCGGCTGATGACCGCGCTGGCCTTCGACGCCGTGCTGATGGATGTGCAGATGCCGGTGATGGACGGCTTCGAGGCCACGCGCCTGATCCGCAAGCAGGAAAGCAAACGCCGGGACAAGCACCATCCGATCATCGCGATGACGGCGGGCGCGATCATTGGCGATCGCGAGAAATGCCTGGCGGCCGGCATGGACGACTACATCTCCAAGCCGATCACGGCCCAGGTGCTGCTCGACAAGCTGCGGCACTGGCTGGGCCACTGAAACCAGCACATCGTCCGGCGGCAGCGCGCAGCCATCAGCCAGTTGTTGCCCTGGAACAACAATGATACAAATGAATACATGGCACCCAGCACCTCGGGGGTAGACTGCCCTTTTCGTCACACGCTGAAAGGGAGATTATGAAATTCGTTATCAAGACCGCCGCGATCGCCGCCCTGGCCTTGGCCGCTGCAGGTGCGCAAGCCCAGCTGTACGGCGAGCTTGGCTACTCGGCCCTCGATGTCGAAGGCGCCGGCAGCAGTGTCGATCTGGGGGCGCTGAGCGGTACCATCGGTTACGGCGTGCACGAGAACCTTGCCGTGGAGGGCATGCTGGCCTTCGGCGTCCAGGACGACAAGATCGGCGGCGCCAAGGTCGAGCTCGAACACAGCTATGGCCTGTTCGCCAAGCCCCGCATCATGCTGAGCCCGAACTTCGAACTGTTCGGCCGCCTCGGCTATGTGGAGAGCAAGCTCAAGGCCTCGGCCCCGGGCTATCGCTCGCTGACAGACACCGACGGTGACTGGGCTTACGGGCTGGGCGGCAACTACTATTTCGACCGCAACAGCTATGTGAGCGCCAATTACCTGCGCTTCTACGACAAGGACAATGTCAAGGGTGATGGCATCACCATCGGCGTCGGCATGAAGTTCTGATATCGACCCGCGGCCTTGACCGGCCCTGGACTCGCGACAACCCGGCGGCTGGCCGGGTTCGTTTTTGGCGCTACCGGCAGCGCCAGACTGGCGCCCGCCGCGCGCTGGCGATAATCGCGGCATGAACACAAGATGGAAACCCAGCGTCACGGTCGCCGCGATCATCGAGCGCGACGGCCGCTACCTGCTGGTCGAAGAGCAGACCCCCGAGGGCCTGCGGCTGAACAATCCGGCCGGCCACCTCGACCCCGGCGAAAGCCCGGTCCAGGGCTGCCGGCGCGAGACGCTGGAGGAAACCACCCATACCTTCGAGCCCGAGGCGCTGGTCGGCATCTACCTGGCACGCTCGGTGCTGGCGGGCGATGCCGGCGACGTGACCTATATGCGCTTCGCCTTCTGTGGCCGGCTCGGCGACCCGGTTCCCGGTGCCGAGCTCGACCAGGGCATCTTGCGCACGCTCTGGCTGACGCCCGACGAACTGCGCGCCAGCCGCGAACGCCTGCGCAGCCCGCTGGTGCTGCAATGCATCGAGGACCACCTCGCCGGGCGCCGCTATCCGCTCGAACTGATCCACACCGACCCGTCGGTCACCGCATAAAGGAAATCCGATGGCCATCAAGTCCACCATCTTCAAGGCGAACCTGCAAATCGCCGACATCGACCACAACTACTACGCCGACCACAGCCTGACGCTGGCACGCCACCCGAGCGAGACCGACCAGCGCATGATGGTGCGGCTCGTCGCACTGGCGCTCAATGCCCATGAATTGCAGGATATCTGCGGCGGCGACGGCACGCTGGCCTTCGGCGCCGGCCTGTCCGACGTGACCGACCCGGACGTGCACCTGACCGACTTCACCGGCCGCAAGCGGCTCTGGATCGAGGTCGGCCAGCCCGAGGACAAGCCGCTGCTGAAGGCCTGCAGCCAGGCCGATGCGGTGCGGCTCTATGTCTACGCGCATCAGGCCGACATCTGGTGGAAGGGCATGGAAAGCAAGCTGAGCCGGCTCGACAAGCTGCAGGTCTGGCGCCTGCCGACCGAGGCGGCACAGGAACTCGAAAGCCTGGCCGAGCGCAGCATGCAGCTGCAGGCCACGATCCACGACCAGGTGCTGACGCTCAGCAGCGACAAGGGCAGCGTGAGTCTGGAAGCGACGCGCTGGAAGTGAGTCGCCAAGCCAGGCGCTGAGCCTGGCAGAGACTCAAGCGCCAGCCAGCGCGATCGCGGCCAGCGCGGCGATCGCCGCGGTCTCGGCGCGCAGCACGCGCGGCCCCAGCGTGACCGGCGCGTAGCCCTGCGCCAGCAGGGCCTGCTCCTCCTGCGGCGACAGGCCGCCCTCGGGGCCATGCACCAGCAGCAGCGGCGCGGCCGGATCGGTAGCGGCGACCTGCAGCAGCGGCCTGGAGCCCGGCGCCAGCGACAGCACGCCGCACAGCAGGCCCTCAGGGCTTGGCTGGCGCAGCCAGTCGTCGAGCGTACGCACCGGATGGATCAGCGGCACGCGGTTGCCACCGCATTGCTCGCAGGCCGCGACCGCGACTGCCTGCCAATGGGACTGCTTCTTGTCGGCGCGCTCGCCCTTCAAGCGCAACACGCTGCGCTCGGTCATCAGCGGCTGGATGCTGGCGACGCCGAGCTCGGTCGCCTTCTCGACCAGCCAGTCCATGCGGTCGTTGGCCGGCATGCCGACCGCCAGATGGACGGCGCGCGCCGGCTCGCGCTCGAGCGCCTGGTGGGCGCCGACCTCGACCTCGACACTGCTGCGGCCCATCTTGAGCACGGTGGCATCGCATTCGCCGCCGCGCACCGGGTCGCCGAACAGCGTGATGCCGTCGCCGGGCTGCAGCCGCAGCACCTGGACATGGCGGGCGCCCTCGGGCGTGAGTTCGAACTGCAGGCCGGCCTGCAGGGCCTTGGGCTGGTAGATGCGCGGCATGGCGGGGCCTTTCAGACGCGACCGTAGGCGAAACCGGTCGCGACTTCCCAGCCCTCGACCTTGTCGATCAGGCGCAGCAGGGGACCGAGCTCGCGATAGCGCAAGGCCGTGCTGCGGATGTAGTGGATGAAACGAGGCGTATCAGCCAGGTACTGGGGCTTGCCGTCGCGCAGCGTCAGGCGCGCGAAGATGCCGGCCACCTTGAGGTGGCGCTGCAACGCCATCCACTCGACCGCGCGGTAGAAGGCACCGAAATCCTCGCTCCAGCCGTCGAAGTCGAGCAGGCCGGCCTTGCGCGCGCGTTCCCAGTAACGGATCGTGATGTCGAGCACGAAATCCTCTTCCCAGCTCAGGAAGGCGTCGCGCGTCAGACAGGCGATGTCATAGGTGATCGGACCCCAGACCGCGTCCTGGAAGTCGAGCACGCCGAGGCGGCGCGCCGGATCGGCCGCATCGAAGCCCGCGCGCGGCAGCATCAGGTTGCGCGGCATGAAGTCGCGGTGCACCAGCACCTGGGGTGCGGCCAGGTTGCGCTCGACCACCAGCGCGAAGGTCTTGTCCAGCGTCGCGCGCATCGCGTCGTCGATCGCGATTCCCTTGTGCTGCGCCAGGTACCAGTCGGGGAACAGCTGCAACTCGCGCTGCAGCAGCGCGCTATCGTAGGCCGGCAGCCAGTCCGGGCGCGCGAGGCGCTGCAGGTCCAGCAGGGCCGTGGTCGCATCCTTGAAATAAGGCAAGGCGGCGTCCGGCTGCTGCGGGTCGAGCGCGGTCAGCAGGGTCTGGTCGCCGAGGTCGTCGAGCAGCATGAAGCCGTGCGCCTCGTCCCAGGCCAGCACGGCGGGCACGCGCACGCCAGCCTGGCGCAGCAAGGCGGCGACCTGGACGAAGGGGCGGCAGTTTTCCTGTGCGGGCGGGGCGTCCATGATCACGCACGTGCCGCCAGCAGCCGAATCGATGCGGAAATAGCGGCGAAAGCTCGCGTCGGCCGAGGCCAGGCGCAGGCTGGCGGGCAGCAGGCCGTGCTCGGCGGCCGCCTGGCCCAGCCAGGCCTCGAAGGCGGACTGGCGCTGCGGGTCGGCCCAGGCAATGGAGGACGAGTTGGCGGAAGGGACTTGTGACATGTATAAGCTGAGTCTGGCGCACCACAGGATCTGGCCTGCAGCAGCGACCCGCGGCGCGGGCCTCGTGGATAATTGCCCAGCTATTCTACGAACGGCGCGCCCGCGCCTCACAAAGCCCTCATCAATCCGTGCCCTCTGAGCCCAACACCGACGCCCCGCTGCGACTCCGACTGCGCCCTGTCAGCGCGGCCTTGCGCAGCGTCTTCCTGCTTGCGGCCGGCAGCGCACTGCTGGGCCCGGCAGCTGCGCAGTCCAGTGGCGCCGAGCCCGGGCTGGTCTTGCAGCCGAGCCTGCAATTGCAGGAGCGCCTGAGCGGTGACTCCAGGCAGGCGGGTCCGACCTTCCTGTTCGGCGACCAGATCGAGGGCCAGACCGATGTCCGGACCCGGGTCGAGGGCCATGCCGAACTGCGGCGTCACGAGATGGTGCTCAAGGCCGGGCAGATCGAACACAACGTGGCCGACGACACCGTGCGCGCCAGCGGCGGGGTCCGCATCAACCGGCTCGGCAATGTCTACGAAGGCCCCGAGCTGCAGCTCAAGCTCGACAGCAACGAGGGCTATTTCCTGCAGCCGCGCTTCACGCTGCTCAAGAACGGCGGCCAGGGCGAGGCGAGCCGGCTCGACTTCCTGGGGCCGGACCGCTCGAGTGCCGAGCAGGTGATCTACTCGACCTGCGCCCGTCCGGACTCGGGCCCCTGGGACCCCGACTGGTGGGTGTCGGCCAGCCGGATGGATTTCGACAGCGCGACCGATACCGGGACCGCGCATCAGGGCGTGCTGCACTTCAAGGGTGTGCCGGTGCTGGCGGCGCCCTATCTGCAGTTTCCGCTGTCCGACAAGCGGCGCTCGGGGCTGCTGCCGCCAAGCTTCAACATCGGCACCCAAAGCGGCATCGAGATCTCGCTGCCCTACTACCTCAACCTCGCGCCCGAGCGCGATGCCACGCTGACGCCGACGCTGATGAGCAAGCGCGGCCTCGACCTGGGTGGCGAGTTCCGCTATCTGGAGCGCGACTACAGCGGCGAGTGGCGCGGCGCCTACATGTCGGACGACAAGCTGCGTTCGGCCGATCGCTGGAATGCCTCGCTCCAGCACCGGCAGCAGCTGTACGGGCTGACCGGCGTCGACAACATGGGCCTGCGGCTGAACCTGAACCAGGTCAGCGACGCCAACTACTGGCGCGACTTCCCGCAATCGAGCAAGGTGCTGACGCAGCGCCTGCTGCCGAGCGAGGCCGTGCTGTCCTGGGGCAGCGGCGACTGGTCGTTCTCGGCCGGCAGCTACAGCTGGCAGACGCTGCAGGACCCGGCGCCGGCCGCCCAGATCCTCGCGCCCTATGACCGCGTGCCCTCGCTGGCGGCCCGGCTGGCACCGGCACCGTTCAGCCTGGCGGGCAACCCGGGCTGGCAAGGCTCGCTGCAGACCGAGCTGACCCAGTTCGCCACCGACCGCAAGGTCCAGATCGGCAACGGCCAGACCGCCACGGTGCTGGACGGCCAGCGGGCCATGGCGGTGGCCCAGCTCGGCAAGACTTGGCAGGCGCCGGGCTGGTTCGTCAAGCCCGGCTTGCAGATGCATCTGCGCCAGTACCAGTTCGACCAGGCGCTCGGCAACGGCCAGTCCAACCAGGGCCTGGCCGTACCGACCCTGAGCCTGGACAGCGGCCTGTTCTTCGAACGCGAGGCGCGCTACTTCGGCCGCGACCTGCTGCAGACGCTCGAACCCAGGCTCTACTACTCGCGCACCCCTTACCGCGAGCAGGGCTATCTGCCGAGCTTCGATACAGCGCCCTACGACTTCAACCTCAGCACCATCTACCTGTCCAACCCCTACGCCGGCAACGACCGCATCGCCGACCTCGATGCGCTGACGCTGGGCGCGACGACCCGCCTGCTCCATCCCGAGAACGGCGCCGAGCTCGTGAGCCTGGGCGTGGCGCAGCGCTACCGTTTCCGCGAGCAGCGCGTCGCGCTGCCGGGGGAAAGCGTGATGTCGGCCGGCCTGACCGATCTGCTGTTGGGCGCGCGCGTGCAATGGACGCCGCAATGGTCGCTCGACAGCAGCCTGCAATACAACCCCGAGAGCGGCGACTCGACCCGCAACACGCTGAGCCTGCGCTACATGCCCGGGCCCTACCGGGTGCTGAGCACCGCCTACCGGGTCAAGCAACAGACGGCGGTCGAGAGCAGCCGCCAGCTCGACCTGGGCTGGCAATGGCCACTGCAGGCGCTGTTCGGCCCGGCGCCGGACAGCGTGGCGGGCCGCGGCCTGGGCCCGAACCAGTGGTACAGCGTCGGCCGCATCAATTACAGCCTGCCCGAGAACAAGATCGTCGATCTGCTGGTCGGCTTGGAATACGATGCCTGCTGCTGGATCGGCCGGGTGGTGCTGGAGCGGCTGCAGAACAGCCAGACGGGCTCCAACCAGCGCATCATGTTCCAGCTCGAGTTCTCCGGTTTCACCCGCATCGGCTCCAGCCCGCTGCAATCCTTGCGCAACAATGTGCCCCGCTATCAATCCCTGCGTGAAGAAATCAATCCGCCCAGCCGGTTCGAGCGTTATGAATAAATCCCTTGTACTGGTCAGCGCGCTGCTGCTGTCCGGCGGCCTGGCCTCGGCACAGGCCCTTAAGCCCTCCAAGGCGAGCTCGCGTCCGGCGGCGGCCGCCGCCAAACCGGCCACGGCCAGCGCTGGCCTACCCGCAACAGCCATGCCGACCACTGCCGCAGCCGCCGTGCAAGAGCTGCCGGCCAATCATGTCGTGGTCCTGGTCAACTCGGAGCCGGTCACCAGCCACGAGGTGCTGGCGCGGCTGGCCCGCCTGCAGACGCCGGCCGGGACCCAGCTGCCGCCACGCGCCGAACTGCTGCGCCAGCTCACGGAACGGCTGATCCTCGAGCGGGTGCAATTGCAAGCGGCGGCCGAGCTGGGGCTCAAGATCGACGAGGCCGCACTGGTCCAGGCCGAAGAGAACATCGCGCGCCAGAACGGCCTCAACGTCGAGCAGCTGCGCGCGCGCCTCAAGGCCATGGGCGAGGACAGCGAGAGCCTGCGCGCCAACCTGCGCCACGAACTGCTGCTGCAGCGCGTGCGCGAGCGCGAAGTCGACAGCCGGATCAGGATCGGCGAGCAGGAGATCGACGCCTATCTGGCCGAACACCAGAGCGCCGAGCTGGCCGAGCTCAACCTGGCCCAGCTGCTGATCCGGGTGCCCGAGGGCGCCGATGCCGCGACGGTCGAACGCCTGCGTCAGCGCGCCGAGCAACTGGCGCAGCGCGCCCGCTCCGGCGCCGACTTCACGGCACTGGTGCGCGAGTTTTCCGAAGCGCCCGACAAGGCCAACGGCGGTCAGCTCGGCTTGCGCAGCGCCGAGCGCTACCCGACCTTGTTCGTCGACGCCGTGCGCTCGCTGCAGACCGGCCAGATCGCCGAGGTCGTGCGCAGCGGCGCCGGCTTCCATCTGCTCAAGCTGGTCGAGAAGCGCAATGCCGGCCTGGCCGATGCCACCTACACCCAGACCCGAGCGCGCCATATCCTGCTGCGTCCGGGCGCCCAGCTGAGCCAGGAAGCGGCGATCGCACGCCTGCAGGAGCTGCGCCAGCGCATCGGCAACGGATCGGCCCGCTTCGAGGAACTGGCGCGCCAGTACAGCCAGGACGGCTCGGCCAGTGCCGGCGGCGACCTCGGCTGGGCCAACCCCGGCATGTTCGTGCCCGAGTTCGAGCAGGTCATGAGCCGGCTCGCTCCCGGCCAGCTGTCCGAACCGCTGGTCTCGCGCTTCGGCGTGCACCTGATCCAGGTCCAGGAACGGCGCCAGGTGCCGCTGAGCGCGCGCGAGCAGCGCGAATGGGTACGCAACCTGCTGCGCGAACAGAAGGCTGAAGAAGCCTACGAGACCTGGGTGCGCGAGCTGCGCGCCCGGGCTTACATTGAATACCGCGAGCCTCCCCAGTGAACGCACCCCACAAGGCGCGCAAGCGCTTCGGCCAGCATTTCCTGTCCGACCAGTCCATCATCGAAGCCATCGTCGACGAGATCGCGCCCAAGCCGGGCCAGTTCGTGGTCGAGATCGGCCCCGGCCTCGCCGCGCTGACCCAGCCGCTGGTCGAACGCCTGGGCCAGCTGACCGTGGTCGAGCTCGACCGCGACCTCGCGGTGCGGCTGCGCGCCCATCCGCAGCTGACCGTGATCGAGTCCGACGTGCTGAAAGTCGACTTCCGCGCGCTGGCCGCCAGCCGGCCGGAACCGATGCGCGTGGTCGGCAACCTGCCCTACAACATCTCGACCCCGATCCTGTTCCACCTGCTCGGCGTTGCCGACGTGGTGCAGGACCAGCATTTCATGCTGCAAAAGGAAGTGATCGACCGGATGGTAGGCCGGCCCTGCACCGCCGACTACAGCCGCCTGAGCGTGATGCTGCAGTGGCGCTACGAGATGGCCAACGTGCTGTTCGTGCCCCCCGAGAGCTTCGATCCGCCGCCGCGCGTCGACAGCGCGATCGTGCGCATGGTGCCGCTGGCCAATCCGCCGCAGCTCGATGCCAAGCTGCTCGAGGAGCTGGTACAGGTCGCGTTCTCGATGCGGCGCAAGCTGCTGCGCCACAGCCTGGGCCGCTGGCTCGAGGCACGCGGCTTTGCCGGCCAGTTCGACCTGCAGCGCCGCGCCGAGGAGGTGCCGGTGGCCGAGTACGTCGCGCTGGCCCAGGCCTGCGAAGCCGCCGGATCAAGCCGCTGATCCGCGTTCGGCATAAGGCTCAGACAAGCGAAAGGCCCGCTGCAAGCGGGCCTTTCGCTGGCCGAAACCGGCCTTGAGGGTTCAAGCCAAGGACGAGGCCGGCAAAGGTCTCGCCCGGGCCGGACTCAGGCCGCGCTGAGCCAGTAGCCGGCGTTGAACGGGCTGCTCATGCGCAGCGCCTGCGGGCTGACGTCGACCAGCTTGTCGGTCAGGGTCGGCTCGTCGCTGGCGCCGATCTCGGCACCCTTGGTCGCGCGCGCCACCGAGAAGCTGTAGAAGCAGCGGAACGGCACCTTGCGGTCGTTCCAGTAGTCGGCGATGTCGCGGAAGATGTCGAGCAGCAGCTCGCGCGCTTCCTTGTCGAACTTCGGGCTGGTCGGGATATGCTCGAGCACGACGATGAAGCCGGTCTGCTGGCCCGACTTGTGCACGACGTCGGTCATGCAGTCGTAGAGGGCATCGAAGTTCTTGCCGAAGGTCGCGGGCAGCGTGTACTGCTGGGCGATCAGGTCGAGCACGTCTTGCTTGTTGGTGGCAGTCGCCAGGTTGGCGTAGAGGAAATGATGGCCGAGTTGCTCGGCTGCCTCCTGCAGGTCCTTGACCGTGAAAGCCCGTATCGATTGAACGATGTTGCTGCGAACATTACGAAGTGGCTGGTCCATCCCCACGTCTCTTTCCAATTCAGTGTTGTCGATGATTCCGCTGTTCACTGCGCGAGCTTGAACAAGCCCAGTGCAGTGACCGGAGGTGTAATTACTGGCTTCAGGCCGTCGGATGGCGATGTCGCGGCACGGCACCCGTTCGGTGCAGGACTCGCGGCGACACCGCGCTTCAATGCGGTATATTTCAATCGGGCTGTCGTGTAACCATGCCCTGCCTGGCGCGGCTCATCTGCTTGCGCAAACCGGACCACCGGACCGGGACCGGATATCCAAGGCTGCCAGGACGGTTTTTCGGACATCCAACCCCTGTCGCGCCAAGCCTAAACGCCTACGACAACCGTGGGGGTTAACCCTGAAATCCAAGGCCGTAAGTGTGCCTGATACCGCCCCAAAAAGCAAGAACCCTGGTGCGGCGCAACATGGCGCCCCACCAGGGTCCGGCGAGCCAGCGAGGGCTCAGGTCGGCTGAACGGCGCGCGAACCGAGATTGGCCTCGGCCACGGTCAACGCGGTCATGTTGACGATGCGGCGCACGGTCGCGCTCGCGGTCAGGATATGCGCCGGCTTGGCCACGCCGAGCAGCATCGGGCCGATCGCAATGCCACCACCGGCTGCCGTCTTGAGCAGGTTGTAGGCGATGTTGGCGGCATCGATGTTGGGGCAGACCAGCAGGTTGGCGTCGCCGGTCAGGCCGCTGTCGGGCATGATGGCGGCGCGCGCCTGCGCGTCGAGCGCCACGTCGCCGTGCATCTCGCCGTCGACCTCGAGCCAGGGCGCCTGCTGCTGCAGCAGCGCCAGCGTCTCGCGCATCTTGACCGCCGACGGCTGATCCGAGCTGCCGAAGTTGGAGTGCGACAGCAGCGCGGCCTTGGGCGTGATGCCGAAGCGCTGCATCTTGCGTGCCGCCATCATCGTGATCTCGGCCAGCTGCTCGGCGCTCGGGTCGTAGTTGACATGGGTGTCGACGATGAAGACCGCGCGGCCCGGCAGCATCAGCGCGTTCATGGCGGCATAGCAATGCGCCCCTTCACGCTTGCCGATCACCTGGTCGATGTAGTTCAGGTGCAGCGGGTTGGTGCCCCAGGTGCCGCAGATCAGGCCGTCGACATCGCCCTTGCGCAGCAGCATGGCGCCGATCAGCGACAGGCGACGGCGCATCTCGATCTTGGCCAGCTGCTCGGTCACGCCCTTGCGCGCCGTCAGCTGGTGGTAGGTCTGCCAGAAATCGCGGTAGCGGTCATCCTGCTCGACGTTGACGACGTCATAGTCCAGGCCTTCGCGCAGGCGCAGGCCGAACTTCTCGACCCGCTGCTCGATGATGGCCGGACGACCGATCAGGGTCGGGCGCGCCAGGCCCTCGTCGACCACCACCTGGCAGGCGCGCAGCACGCGCTCTTCCTCGCCCTCGGCGTAGGCGATGCGCTTGTGCAGCGCCTGCTTGGCGATCGCATAGACCGGCTTCATCATGGTGCCCGACGCGAACACGAAGCTCTGCAGCTTGTCGCGGTAGGCATCCATGTCCTGCACCGGGCGCAGCGCGACACCGCTGTCGACCGCCGCCTGGGCCACGGCCGGCGCGATCTTCATCATCAGGCGCGGATCGAACGGCTTCGGGATCAGGTATTCGGGGCCGAAGGCCAGCGTCTCGCCCGAGTAGGCGGCTGCCACCACATCGCTCTGCTCGGCCTGGGCCAGCTCGGCAATCGCACGCACCGCGGCCACTTCCATCTCGTCGGTGATGGTCGAGGCGCCAGCATCGAGCGCACCACGGAAGATGTAGGGGAAGCACAGGACGTTGTTGACCTGGTTCGGGTAGTCGGTGCGGCCGGTCGCCATGATGGCGTCGTCACGCACCGCCTTGACTTCCTCGGGCAGGATCTCGGGGTTCGGGTTGGCGAGCGCGAAGATCAGCGGGCGCTCGGCCATGCTGGCGACCATGTCGGGCTTGAGCACGCCGCCAGCCGACAGGCCGAGGAAGATGTCGGCGCCGGCAATCACCTCGCGCAGCGTGCGCGCATCGGTCGGCTGCGCGTACTGCTCCTTGTCGGCATCCATCAGCTCGGTGCGGCCCTGGTAGACCACGCCGGCCAGGTCGGTGACGTAGATGTTCTCGCGCGGCAGGCCGAGCTTGACCATCAGGCCCAGGCAGGCCAGCGCGGCGGCGCCGGCACCCGAGGTCACGAGCTTGACGCTCTTGATGTCCTTGCCGACCACCTTGATGCCGTTGAGCAGCGCCGCGCCGACCACGATTGCCGTGCCGTGCTGGTCGTCGTGGAAGACCGGGATCTTCATGCGCTCCTTGAGCTTCTTCTCGATGTAGAAGCACTCGGGCGCCTTGATGTCCTCGAGGTTGATGCCACCGAAGGTCGGTTCCAGCGCAGCGATGATCTCGATCAGCTTGTCCGGGTCCTTCTCGTTGATCTCGATGTCGAACACGTCGATGCCGGCGAACTTCTTGAACAGCACGCCCTTGCCCTCCATCACCGGCTTGGCGGCCAGCGGGCCGATGTCGCCCAGGCCGAGCACTGCCGTGCCGTTGGTGATGACACCGACCAGGTTGCCGCGGCTGGTGTACTTGAAGGCGTTGTTCGGGTCGGCGACGATTTCCTCGCAGGGCGCCGCGACGCCGGGCGAATAGGCCAGCGCCAGATCGCGCTGGTTGGTCAGCTGCTTGGTGGCAGCGATCGCTACCTTGCCCGGGGTCGGGAACTCGTGATATTCAAGGGCGGCGCGACGCAGTTCGGCGCGCTTGTCTTCCTGTTGCGGCATGGCAGTCTTCTCCATCAGGTGAAAGAAGCCGCCACATGGTGCAGCGGGCTTCGTCGCGCATTATTGCAGGGCTGGAGAGCCCTGCGGCTGAGTGGGTACCTGTGGCTTGCCACAGGCCGAGCCTGACCAGCGGTCCGGCAGGACCGGGGCGGCAGCCCCTTACCAGCGGCCGGATGAGCCGCCGCCGCCGAAATTGCCGCCGCCGCCTGAGGAAAAACCTCCACCGCCATCGCTGTCACGGGAGCTACTGCCGGAAGAGAAACCACCTCCCGATCCGCCGCCCCAGCCACCGCCAGACCCGGAGCCACCGCCACCGCCACCGCCACCGCCACCGCCACCGCCACCGCGCGGCAAGCGTGCCATCAGCAAGCCCATGAGGCCTGCCACCAGGGCCGCCGCCAGCGCAATGAAGATCGAGCCGGTGAAGGACCAGGCGATCCCGCCCACGATGCCGGTCGCGGCCAGGCTGCCCAGGGTCCGGCCCAGGATGCCGCGCAGCACGCGGGAGATCACGGGCGCGGCGAAACCGATGAAGATCAGCAGCTCCTCCCAGTTGACACCCTGCCCGGCCGCCGCCTGGGCCTGGGGCAAGGGCAATTCCTCGCCCTTGAGCCGGGCCAGGATCTGGTCCACGCCGGCATCGAGCCCGGCGTAGAAGTCGCCCTGCTTGAAGCGCGGCGTGATCGCGCCGTCGATGATGCGGTGCGCGATCAGGTCGGGGATCGCGCCCTCGACCGCCTTGGCGGTCGCGATGCGCAGCGTCCGGTCATCCTTGGCCACCACCAGCAGCACGCCGTCGCCGACCGCCTGGCGACCGATCTTCCAGGCATCGCCCAGGCGCTGGGTGTAGTCGGCGATGTCCTCGGGCGCCGTCGTGCGTACCAGCAGCACCACGACCTGGCTGCCGCGCTCGCGCTCGAAGGCGGCCAGCTTGTCCTCCAGCGCCCGGCGCTGCGAGTCGGTCAGGGTGGCGGTCTGGTCGATCACGCGCGCGCTCAGCGGCGGAATCGGCTGCAGCGACTGTGCCAGGCCGGCCAGCGGCCAGGCCAGCAGGCCGCACAGCAGCCAGAGCCAGATCCCGCGCAGGGCCGGCGTCATCATTTGGCTCCGAAGTCGACCTTGGGCGGCGCGCTGATCGCGGCCTCGTCGGCGACGGTGAAGCCCGCCTTGGGCCGGTAGCTGAAGACCATCGCGGTCAGGTTGCTCGGGAAGCTGCGCGCGAGCACGTTGTACTCCTGCACTGACTGGATGTAGCGGTTGCGCGCGACCGTGATGCGGTTTTCGGTGCCCTCAAGCTGCACCCGCAGGTCACCGAAGGCCTGGTTGGCCTTCAGGGTGGGGTATTGCTCGGACACCACCAGCAGGCGGCTCAGTGCGCTGCCGAGCTGGCCTTGCGCGGCCTGGAAGCGCTGCATCGCCTGCGGGTCCTCGAGCATCTGCGGCGTGAGCTGGATCGAGCTGGCCTTGGCGCGCGCCTCGATCACGCGCGTCAGCGTCTCCTGCTCGAAGTTCGCCTCGCCCTTGACGGTGGCGACCAGGTTCGGCACCAGGTCGGCGCGGCGCTGGTACTGGTTGAGCACCTCGGACCAGGCCGAGCTGGCCTGCTCGTCGAGGCGCTGGAAGTCGTTGTAGCCGCAGCCGGTCAGTGCGGCAGTCAGGATCAGGGCCATGCCCCAGCGCAAGATCTTCATTCTCATCCCCCTGGCAGGGCCAGCCGGTCGGATCGGCTGGCAACCGATCCAGTGTACCGAATAGCAAGGCCGCTGTGCCAGGCTGTCCGGCCCCGGTCAGGTCCCGACCGACAGGTAGGAGGATTCCTTGATCTCCTCCATCACCACATAGCTGTGCGACTGCGCCGGCACCGGGATCTTCTTCAGGATGCTGCCGAGCAGATCACGATAGTCCGACATGGCGTGCAGGCGCGCCTTGACCAGGTAGTCGAAGCTGCCGGACACCAGATGGCACTCCATCACCTCGGGCAGATACAGCATCTCGCGCCGCACTGCCTCGAACACATCGCCCGACTTGGAGGTCAGCGTGATTTCGACGAACACCAGCAGGGTCCGGCCGATGGCCTGGGGATTGACGCGCGCGTGGTAGCCGGTGATGACGCCCTGGCGTTCGAGCCGGCGCACCCGCTCGGCGCAGGGCGAGGTCGACAGGCCGATCTGCTCGCCGAGTTCGGTCATGGTGATGCGCCCGTTGCGTTGCAGGGCATCGAGGATTTTCCGGTCCAGGCGGTCGAGTTCGGGCATTTCACTGTCAAGGCGGGGATGACGGCCGCATCGGCCGTGAAAACTGCTGGTAATCCATGGAAATTCAGCAAGGTTTGCTGCACAAGATCCATAGACTTGCTGTTTATAGCGCAATGACAGAGGGGTTCGCATGAAAGTCTTGGTTCTCGGCAGTGGCGTCATCGGCGTCAGCACGGCGTATTACCTGGCCCGCGGCGGCGCCGAAGTGGTCGTGCTCGACCGGCAGGCGGGGCCGGCGCTGGAAACCAGCTTCGCCAATGCGGGCCAGGTGTCGCCCGGTTATTCGACGCCCTGGGCCGCGCCAGGAATTCCGCTCAAGGCGCTGAAATGGCTGCTGCAACGCCATGCCCCGCTGGCCGTGCGGCCCGACGGCAGCCTGTACCAGTGGCGCTGGATGGCAGCCATGCTGCGCAACTGCACGCCCGAACGCTACCGCGTCAACAAGGAACGCATGATGCGCGTGGCCGAATACAGCCGCGACTGCCTGCGCCAGTTGCGCGCCGACACCGGCATCGAGTACGAGCAGCGCCTGGGCGGCACGCTGCAGCTGTTCCGGACCCAAGCCCAGCTCGACGCCGCGGCGCGCGACATCGCCGTGCTGGAGGAATGCGGCGTGGCCTACGAACTGCTGGACCGCGACGGCGTGGTGCGCGCCGAGCCCGGCCTGGCGCAGGCGCGCGAGCGGCTGGTCGGCGGCCTGCGGCTGCCGAACGACGAAACCGGCGACTGTCACCGCTTCACGCTGGCGCTGGCCGAACAGGCGCGCGCGCTGGGGGTGCAGTTTCGCTTCGGCGCAGCCATCGAGTCCCTCCGCAGCGAAGGCGGACAGATCACGGGCGTGCAGCTCGGCGGGCCGGAGCGCGAGCTGTTGCGCGCCGACCGCTATGTGCTGGCGCTGGGCAGCTATTCGCGCGAGCTGCTGGCACCGCTCGGGCTGGACCTCCCGGTCTATCCGGTCAAGGGCTATTCGCTCACGATGCCCCTGCTCGACCCGGCGCTGGCGCCGCAATCCACCGTGCTCGACGAAAGCTACAAGATCGCGCTGACCCGCTTCGACGACCGCCTGCGCGTCGGTGGCATGGCCGAACTGGGCGGCTTCGACCTGCGGCTGAATCCGCGCCGGCGCGAGACGCTCGAAATGGTGACGCGCGACCTGTTTCCGGGCGGCGACCTGGCGCGCGCCGAGTTCTGGACCGGCCTGCGCCCGATGACGCCGGACGGCACGCCCCTGATCGGCGCCACCCGCTACCACCAGCTCTATCTCAACACCGGGCATGGCACGCTGGGCTGGACCATGGCGGCGGGCTCGGGCCAGCTGCTGGCTGATTTGATCCAGGGTCGCTGCCCCGCCATCAGCACCGAGGGATTGGCGCTGGACCGCTATCAACCCAGCCCCGGCACGGGCCTGGGACAGGCCAGAGGCACCAGCGTCAGCCATGGCTAGCCACCAGCCCCCGCACAACGTGTAGTGGTGAGGCCTCAGCCCGCGCCACGCCGGGCCCAGGCCCGTTCGTGGAAGAAATAGACGCCTGCCTGGACCGAGGGTTCGAGCAGGCTCAAGGTCAGTGCCGCCCACAAGTCCCCGGTCACGGCGTAGGCCACGCCAGCGGCCACCAGGATATGCGTCAGGTAATAGCTGCCGGTCTTCATGAGGGTGAGCCGGTGCTGCTGAGCGAAATGTCTGATCGGGGCCATGATGCAACTCCTGCTTGCCGTCGGTCCGTCAATGATAGCGATTCTCATTCATTGAATGAATCAAGATTCGTTATAGGATTGATAGCGACTATCGATGCCCTTCTACAATCAGGGCTTCCTCCAGCTGTTGCACCAAGACCATGAAATTCCTGCGTTTCTCCGACATTTGCGCCAGCGGCCAGGCTGCTGGCAAGCGCGTCTTCATTCGTGCCGACCTCAATGTGCCGCAAGACGACGACGGCAACATCACCGAGGACACCCGCATCCGCGCCTCGCTGCCGGCGATCCAGCTCGCGCTCGACGCCGGCGCCGCCGTGATGGTGACTTCGCACCTGGGCCGCCCGACCGAGGGCGAGTTCAAGCCCGAGGACAGCCTGGCCCCGGTCGCCCAGCGCCTGGGTGAGCTGCTGGGACGCGAGGTGCCGCTGGTGTCGGACTGGGTCGACGGCGGCTTCGCGCTGGCACCGGGCCAGCTGGTGCTGCTGGAGAACTGCCGCCTCAACGTCGGCGAGAAGAAGAACAAGCCCGAGCTGGCAGCCAAGCTGGGCCGGCTGTGCGACATCTTCGTGCACGACGCCTTCGGTACCGCGCACCGCGCCGAGGGCACGACCTATGGCATCGCCGAGACGGCGCCGATCGCCTGCGCCGGCCCGCTGCTGGCAGCCGAGATGGACGCGCTG